>Ga0182024_10018222_pt1 | contig 13096 bp, 14 predicted proteins | sample P32metaG_FD_120480 | JGI IMG/M metagenome (GOLD analysis project Ga0182024, IMG submission 120480) | Permafrost microbial communities from Stordalen Mire, Sweden - P3-2 metaG (Illumina Assembly) | ecosystem: Environmental > Terrestrial > Soil > Wetlands > Permafrost | place: Sweden: Stordalen...
GAAAAACCGCGCAGCCTGTTGAATGTCCCATTAGCGCCGCCAATATCGGCCGTTCGACGGATTGCATGCGCTGGCCGCTCTTGTCGACACTGGTCGCAGACCGAACGATCGCGATCTGGCCGCGCTCACGCACTCGCCGACAACCTTCGTCCACAGCCTCGGCAGCCGCCTCCGGTGTGTGAAGTTTGCCAACGTCGGCATCCATCTGGGCTGACGCGTGCGGTCAGCCGTGGACAACACGGAGCGGTCGGAAATCGCATCCTTAACTGATCCAAATTCGGCTCCATAATTCTTTGTTACTCGAAGGAAGCCATGGGGATCTGTCCCGTCACAAGTACAGAAGCAGGAGTATGAAGGAAGCCTCGTCAAATCAGAGCAACGGGTTCGGCCGGCGTAGCGCACGAGATTCGCCAAGCGGAATCACCGTGTGGCTCGCCCTCTTTCAGAACGACGAGGATGTTCTCGGGACTGAGGCAGCTGACATCCTCGTGCGGCTTGCCGCGGACAATGATGAGGTCGGCCAGATAGCCGTCACGAACGCGGCCAATCTCGTTGTCCATCCGCATGGCCTTCGCACCATTGATAGTCCCACAAACGAGTGCTTCCTCGGGCGTGTAGCCGAACCACTTGACGAAGTGGGCAAGGTCGCGCGCATTGGTTCCATGTGGAGTCCAGGCGAAGCCGTAGTCGCCGCCAATCAGCACCCGCAACCCACGTTTCCGTAGTTCACGGTAGACGTTGGCGCAGTTCTCGACCTGCTCAGGCAGGCCCCAGGCAGCCGCCTTTTCAGGTGTGATGCCCCATGGGGCCGCCTCATAAAGGGTATTGTGAAGGTGCCCAAAGGCCGGTGCCAAGAAAACTCGGTCCTTGTGTTCCTCCAGCATATCGATCGTGTGGTCATCGGCGAACTCGCAGTGGTTGAGGAATTCGATGCCATGCTTGAGCGAAAGCTGGACGGAATCGGATGAACGCGCGTGCGACATCACCCGCTTTCCGTATGCATGCGCCGTTGTGACAGCGGCCTCGATCTCGGCGTCCGTCATGATGGTCGCAGTCGGCGGCGCATTGGGCACCGTCTGGTTGCCCGAAATATTCAACTTGATGATATCGCAACCCTCACGGCTCATCGTGCGCACATAACGCCGGATGTCCTCGGCGCCATCGATGACTACGGCAAAGGATTCCCGATACATGTGAAGGAGGCGCTCGTCACCGAGCCCGCCCGTTACTGTAATCTCCGGCGTTGAAGCCAGTAAGCGCGGTCCCGGAATACGGCCAGCTTTGATCTCGTTGCGGATCGCGATGTCGAGGCGCGGTTTGGCCGAACTCGCCCCCACGCACGACGTGAAGCCGCCGAGCAGAACACGGCGAGCATTGTGCATCGTCTGAAGGGTGTGCTCCTCTACGGGCACGAATCCGGTATCGACAACGTCTGCCTTCTCCAGGAAGGAGAGATGGGAGTGCCCATCCACCAAGCCCGGCATGAGGGTAGCACCACCGCAATCGACCACGACAGCGTCTTGCCTACGATCCCCGGCCACTGCAGGAGCGACGCTCGTAATCCGGTTGCCTTCGACGAGAACCTCGCGTGTCGCCGCCGATCCAACATCGCCGGTCCAGACTGTGCAGTTGGTGAACAGCAGCCTCCGTGCATTCTGTTTCACGATTTTCTCCCCTCTCAATTTTTGACTTGATGTGGCGCTTGCCTTTACAGAGATTCTCGACGCGTAGACACTCCGCACCCCGCGGCTGAAAATCGCGTTCGAATATGTCGTCGACTGACCGCCCTACCATCATTCCGACGAGCTTATCAACGCTGACATCTGCCACCTGCAGGCAGTCGACGAATTGGCCGTCGCGAAGCACCGTCACGCGGTCGCCGACCTCGTGAAGTTCCTGCAGGCGATGCGAAATGTAGATGATGCCGATGCCCTGCGATGTCAGCTTGTGAATGGTCGCGAACAGCTGCTCGGTCTCGCGTGCCGACAACGAGGAAGTCGGCTCATCCATGATGAGGATCTTGGAGTCGAGCCGCAGTGCTTTCGCGATTTCGACCATCTGCTGCTGCGGGGTAGTCAAGTCGACGACCCGCGAATGGGTGTCGACATTCATGTTCAGGCTCCGCAGCAGCGCCGCCGAATCCGCTTGCATCCTGACGTGATCAATCAATCCGCATTTGGTCGGGAATCGGCCCAGACAGATGTTCTCGGCGACGTTGAGATAGGGTGCCAAGTTCAGTTCCTGATGGATGATGCTAACCCCAAGATGCTGGCTGACGCGTGGATCGAAATTCTCGACCTTCTGCCCTCCGACAAAGACTTCGCCTGCATCCGGAGGAAATGCCCCCGAAAGTATCTTCACCAGCGTCGACTTACCGGCGCCGTTTTCGCCCAACAGGATGTGCACTTCGCCAGCGCGCAGATCGAAATCCACGTTGTCAAGCGCGATGACGCCTGGGAACTTTTTGGTGACCCGCCGAGCTCGAAGCAATGCTTCCTCGCTCATAGAACTTGCTCCTTGGTGCGCATGACTTGATCAGTTTTGCGAGGCTCGATTTGGGTACGACATGGCTTTGCCAGATCTGAAGCATGCCGGATTCCAAGCGGAGTCCCCCTCGCCGTGACGATGACTATCTCGTTACCCGCGAAGACGACATACCACGACGCGGCATCGCGATCCGAGCCGGCGACCGTCCTGATCATCAGGTCTTCATCGACTACGGCCGGAGACGACGGCGCAAAGACGTCGCAGGCATCGCCGTTGAGTATGCGTTCCGCCAACTGCTTTGAGACACCGGCTGCAAGGTTGATTGTGACGTCCATATTTTTTCCTTCGACGGCTTTCTTGAGTTCGCGCATTGGGCCAGCGAGCGAATCGGCATGAAAGATCTCGACGACGACTGCCCTCGCACTGGTGACAAACACGACTCCGATCGACAAAGCCCCGAGCGAAGCAAGCCAAAACCTTGGGCCAGCGAGTTCCTTTCTTTTCAATTCCATCTCCCAACCTTAGCCGCCTGAAACCGTTAGCGGGCGATCACACGACCCGCCGAGATAGAGCCGCTTGACGATGTCGTTGCCTTTCAACTCGTCGACGGAGCCGGCCGCGACGACGATTTCGCCATGGACGATGATGTAGCCGCGATTGGCGATGCGGATCGCCTGGTTGAAGTTCTGTTCCGCCATCAGCACGGTGAGGCCGAGGCGCTGATTGAGATCGCCGATCTTGGTGATGGTTTGCGACACCAACAGCGGCGACAGGCCGACCGACGGCTCGTCGACCAGCAACAGGCGCGGCGAGGACATCAGCGCGCGGGCGATCGCGAGCATCTGCTGCTGGCCGCCTGACATGGTTCCGGCGAGCTGCTTCTGCTGGTCCTTCAGCACCGGGAAGGTTTCGAAGGCCTGCGCCAGATTCCTGTCGATGTCGCGCCGGGCCGCCTTGCGGAAGGCGCCGAGCATCAGGTTTTCAAGCACGGTCAGTTTCGGAAACAGCCGCCGTCCTTCCGGTACCATCGCGACGCCGAGATCGACGATCGCCTCCGACGATAGCCTGGTCAGATCATGCACGGTGTCGTCGATCGTAAGCTGCACGGTGCCGCGCTGCGGGCGTACCAGCCCGGCGACGCACTTCATCAGCGTGCTCTTGCCATTGCCATTGGTGCCGAGCAGGGCGACGGTCTCGCCCGCCTCGACATGGAGCGAGACGCCGCGCAGTGCCTTGACGGCGCCGTAACCCGCATCGAGGCCGGAGATTGCGAGGCTAAGTGCCAAGATAGGCCTCCTGCACCCGCTGGTGGGCCATCACCTCGTTCGGCGCGCCGATCGCGATGATCTTGCCGGCCTCGAGGCACATGACGCGCTGCGAAAAACGCATCACGGCCTGCATGATGTGCTCGATCATGATCACGGTAATGTCGTGGTCCGCAAGGCTCATCAGGAGATCGAGCACCTCGTCGACTTCCGAACTCGACAGTCCGGCCATCGCCTCGTCGGAAATCAGAAGCTTTGGCCGCGTCGCCATCGCACGCGCAAGCTCCATCTTACGCAATTCGACCTGGCTCAGCGTGGTCGCCGACGCGTCGGCCTTGGAGGCGAGACCCATGCCGGAGAGGATCGACATCGCGGTTTCGTGCCGGTGCGCGGCCGAAACGAAATCGCCGGCCGCGGTCGCAAAATCGAGCGCGACCATGAGATTTTCGACCACCGTCATGCTGCGGAACGGCCGCGGGATCTGGAAGCTGCGGGCGATGCCGCGACGGGTGCGGACATGCGCCGGCAATTGCGTGATGTCCTCGCCGCGGAACAGCACGGTGCGGCCCTCGGTGCGGAACGCGCCGGAGATGCAGTTGATCAGCGTGGTCTTTCCCGAGCCGTTCGGACCGATCAGGCCAAAACGCTCGCCGGAGCAGATATCAACGCTGACATTGTCGAGCGCGGTAAAGCCGCCGAAGCGTTTCGTGAGCCCTGATATCTGCAGCAGGGGTGCGTTGGTGTCGGGCGGCGTCATGGCTTGCCCTCCTTGCGATAGCGGCGAACCCGGCGGAAGAGGCCGATCAGCCCTTCCGGTGCGGCCACCACGAACAGCACCAGCATCACACCGAGCACCAGCACGTTCACTTCCGACGAGATCGTCACGGTCAGCAACTGCTGTGTGGAGCCGAGCAGGATGGCGCCGATGATCGGGCCCGCCCAATGCGCGGTACCGCCGATCAGCGACATCGCGAGCACCGAGACCGAGTAATTCAGATTGAAGGCGGACGAGGGGTCGGCATATTGCAGGTACATCGCCGCGGGCGCGCCGGCCGCGCACATCAGCGCGCCGGAGATCACGCAGGCCAGCACCTTCAACTTCAGGGTCGGTACACCCGTGCATTCCGCGGCGAGTTCGTCGTCACGCAGCGCCTGCAGGCCGCGGCCGATCCATGAGTTCTGGATGTAGCGCGAGACCACAACCGCCAGTACCACGAGCACCGCCTGGACGAAGAACAGCATCTGCACATAGCCCGAGAATGGCCAGGTAACCGGCGGCCGCTGCAACTGGATGCCGGCGGCGCCGCCGACATAGCGCCAATTGGTGATCGAGGTCTCGATGACGATCGTCAGGGCGATCGTCGCGATCGAGAAGAAGATGCCCTGCATGCGCAGGGTCAGCAGGCCGAGCGCAAAACCCATCAGCGCGCCAACGGCGGCGGCCGCTGCGATCTGGACCAGGAGCGGTGCGCCTGCCACCTTGAACAGGAACACGGCCGTGTAGACGCCCATGCCGAAAGACGCACTGGTGCCGAAATTCACGTAGCCGGCATGGCCGCCGAGGATGCTCCAGGCCACCGCGAGCGCGACGAACTGCAGGATCACGTAGCCGGCGAAGAACGGATATTCGTTGCCGATGAGCTTTGTCATCAACGCAATGGCGACCAGAAAGACGATCGCCCCGATCCAGAAAAAGATGCCGTTGCGCTTCATGATCGCCTGCCGAACAGGCCCTGCGGCCGTACGGCGAGAACGCCGAGCAGCATCGCGAACGAAATCGCCGGCGCCCAGGAGGCGCCGAACAGCGTCAGCACGATCGTTTCGGCGACGCCGAGGATGATGGCGGCGACCAGCGTGCCGGTCATACTGCCCAGCCCGGCCATGACGACGACGCAGAAGGTGCGCCCGATATAGGCGCGGTCGAGCGTGGGATCGACGGGCGCCACTATGATCAGCAACGCGCCGGCAATCCCGAGCACGGCGGTGGCAATGCCGAATGCCCATTGCTTGATCCGGGTCGGATTGGCGCCCATCAGACGCAGCGCCTCTTGGTCCTGCGCGACGGCGCGGATCGCGCGTCCCATGAAGGTCTTCGACAGATAGAGCGACAGCAGGATGGTCAGAACGGCGGCGACCGCGAACGCGACCACCAGCCGGAACGGAATCCGCATATCGCCGATCCGCCAGGCCTTGCCGATATAGGTCGCAGTGACCGAGCGCTGATCGACGCCGAATTGCAGGATGATCAGCACTTCGATAATGAAGGCGATGCCGAAGAAGAACGCGATGCCGCGCACGCCGGCGTCGCTGCCGCGCTTTTCGAAAGTCTCATAATACAAGCGGTAGGCGGCGAGACCGAATACGAAGAGGAACGGCGTGATCAGCAGTCCAGCCAGCAGCGGATCTATCCCATAGTGCTCGTTGAGCACATATACGGCGTAGGACGCGAGCACCAGAAAGGCCGGATGCGCGACATGGGGGACATCGAGCAGGCCGAACGAGACGGAAAGCCCGAGGCTGACGGCCGCATAGAAGCAGCCGAGCAGCACCCCGAGCACCACTGCATCGAACAAAAGGTCCATTGAAAACAATTGATGTCCCCTTGACTCGTTTAAGCTGCTTCTCCCGGTTCGCGCGTGCCGGGTTATCCGATTCCTTGCCGAGGATTATTGCGATGATCCCGCGCAGCCGTGCCAAGGTCCGGAAAACCCGCGAGGTTCACTTCCGGGCGGCCTCAAAGGGACTTACAAGATCGCCGGATTTCAATTTCTCCGGGAACAGGATCACCTGCTTGCCCGAGCTGCGGAACTGCTCGATGTTCTTGTCAACGACGCCGCGAAACTGGGCCTGCAGCACCGCGGTTTCCTTGCGCTCGCCGTCTGCAGAAAACGCTATCGGCCCGACAATGGTCTTGACCTCGTTTGCGTGCAGATATTTCGCGAGCGCCTTCTGGTCGAGAGACCCCACCGCATTGACGGCCTGCTCGACGAGTTGGCCCGAGGCGTAGCCGAACGGCGCTAGATAGTAGCCGAGCGGATCGACCTTGGCCTCCTTGGCGCGTGGCGTATAGGCGTCGAAGAACGCCTTGGTGCCGTCGTAATACATGCTCTGTTCCGGCAGCCAGGTGTTGAAGTTGACGACGCCGTTAAGCAGCGAGCCCAAATTCTCCATCACGGCGGCGAATTGCAGGCCGACCATGCCGCCGCCGAAAATCTTGACGTTGTCGCCGACCCCGATTTCGTTGACGGCGCGCAGAATACCGGCCGAGTCCGGCGGATAGGACGCTACATAGACGATGTCAGGTTTGGCGGCCTTGAGCGCGCGGATGATGCTTGAGAATTCCACGGTGTTGGGCGGATAGGCCTTGTCGAAAACGACCGGCATGTTCCGCTTCGTTGCGACCTCTCTCGCGGTCTTTGCCAGATTCTGGGCGAATTCCTGGTCTGCCGCCAGAAGCGCAATGGATTTGCCGCCGGCTTTCTCGGCGAGATCGAGGAACGATGCCGCCCAGCTGTCGGCCGGCCCCCACGGCGAATTATTGAACCACATGTCGTGGCCGATCTTGCTGTTCACCTGGAACGAGAAGTTGCCGATCAACAAGAGGCCGCGCTGTTTGACGAGCGGCATGATCGGCGCCGTCGGTACAGTCGCATAGGGCGCGAACAGCAGATCGACCTTGTCGACGTCGAGCAGCTTCGAGTAGATCGCCGGCGTTTCAGAAGCGCTCGATTTGTCGTCATAGACGACAAGTTCGACCTTGCGGCCAAGCAGGCCGCCCTTGGCGTTGACATCATCCCGCCAGATCTCGATGCCGAGCAGCGAAGCCTTGCCGCCGCCCGCCAGACCACCGGTCTGCGGCATGCTCATGCCGATTTTGATCGGCGGCTGTTGAGCGCCCACGCTTGAGGTCAGCCCAAACATGGCGACGGCGATCATTCCGCCGAGAACTGTCGTGCGTTTCATTGATCCTCCCAATATGTCTCTTTTTTGGTGGAGTACGGCCGAAGTTATCGGAGGGCAGACTATTCACGCCGGCCTTGGTGAGCCAATCGCTCCACGTCGGAAACTTCCCGCCCGGATGTGAGGTATCGTCATGAATGAGTGTCTGGCTTGCAATCCATGATGGCGTGATCGGCTCCTTCGGCAGAAGTTTCGGACTGCAAACTGCGATGACTTCCTCATCCATCAGAAGTGTCGATTCCAATCCTTGCCAGGATCCAAGGCCGCATCTGATTCCAACATCAGCTTCGCCATAGGCAACCCCGGTCAACTGGTCCGCGACATCAAGCCGAACGTCGATATCAGGATGTTCGTCCGAAAAAATGTCGAGCCGTGCCATCAGCCAGTTTGCGGCGAACACCTGAGATGCGGTGACCACCACGACTTTGCGTGCACGTCGCCCGCGCAGTTTGGTCAGGCCTATTTCGAGCTGATCAAGGCCGGCGCTGATTTCGTCCAGCGCCGCTCGCGCCTCGCTTACAGGAGTCAATCGTTCGTTGCCGGAACGTTTGCGCTTCAAAAGAGGATAGCCAACCCACTCTTCGAGGGAGCGAACGAGCTGTCCTACCGCGGCGGGCGTTACGCCCAATTCCGCAGCTGCTCCGACAAAGCTGCCGTGTCGAGCCGACGCCTCGAGGGCCTGCAACGACTTCAGCCGGGTCAATGATCTCATGCGCTCACCAACAAAGATTATCTATCTTGCAGCTTCGCAAGATATTCCTCGCTGCAGGCAAGGGGAAGGGTCATCTTGAAGCCGGAAGAGGTTTTGGATGATGCTGCGTGGCAAAACGGCGCTGATTACCGGTGGCACAAGCGGGATTGGCTTCGTAACTGCGCGCTTGTTCCTGGCGAATGGCGCCCGCGTGGCAATTACAGGTAGCAATCCGGCCAAGCTCAGCGAGGCGCGTTCGGCGCTGGGCGGCGATATCATCACGATTTGCGCCGACGTTCAGTCTCGCGGGGATCTGGCCCGAATGCGGGAGGAGCTGGAAGCCGCTTTCGGCTCGCTGAACATCTGTTTCGCCAACGCGGGAGTGGCCTTTCAGACCCCAATCGAAAGCACCGACGAGGTAATGTTCAACAAGTTGATGGACGTCAACGTAAAGGGTGTCTTCTTTTCGGTTCAGGCGGTTCTGCCGATCATGCCGCCCGGAAGTTCGATCATTCTCAGTACCTCCTGGCTGAATTAGGTCGGCACGCCCGGCCGCTCGCTCCTCTCGGCTTCCAAAGCGGCGGTCCGTTCATTCGCGAGGACCTTGTCTGCTGAACTGCTGGATCGCGGGATCCGCGTCAATGCCGTTAGCCCAGGGTCCATCGATACACCCATCCACCGCAAGAACGTCGCATCGGAAGCAGATTTTGCGGCCTACAAACGAAGAATGGGAGAGCAAGTGCCCGTCGGCCGGATGGGTGAACCGGAAGACGTAGCGGCGGCCGTTCTCTTCCTCGCCAGTGACAATTCAAACTACATGCTCGGCGCCGAGATCGTCATTGATGGCGGCCGCGCGGAACTGTGACGGCGCGGCGTCGCTAAAGGCGGCTGGATTTTCGGGCTTTTCAAGAGAAAGAGTCGAGATGGAAGCGGGAGAAGCGGGAGGAGCGCTCAGCGGGATCAAAATTGTCGATCTCGCACGCGTGCTCGGCGGCCCATATTGCACGCAGATGCTGGCCGATCACGGCGCCGAGGTAATCAAGATCGAGCCTCCGCAGGGCGATGAAACCCGCGATTGGGGTCCTCCATTCTTGCGGGACGGCACATCTGCCTACTTCAGCGGTGTGAATCGCAACAAGAAGTCGATTGGACTTGACCTGTCGAAGCCGCAAGGACGCGAAGTGTTCTTTCGTCTGCTCGCCGACGCGGACGTGCTGACCGAAAATTTCAAGCCTGGGACACTGGAGAAATGGGGTCTTTGCTATGAGCAGGTGCTGTCGGAAAAATTTCCAAGGCTGGTGCATGCCCGCCTGACCGGATTTGGAGCCGACGGGCCGATGGGTGGCTTCCCCGGCTATGATGCCATGGTGCAGGCCTGGGCCGGATTCAATTCGGTGAACGGCACACCAGAAGGAGGTCCGGTTCGGCTCGGCATTCCGATGGTCGATCTGGGCACGGGCCTCCATTTAGCGGTGGGAATCTTGATGGCTCTGCTTGAGCGCCATCGTTCCGGGAGGGACCAGTTTCTGGAAGTGACGCTGTACGACGCGGCCGTATCGCTGCAGCATCCCCATGCCACCAACTGGTTCGGTGGAGAAATGACGCCCGAACTGGTGGGAAATGCCCATCCCACCTTGGCGCCTTATGACCAGTTCAGAACCAGGGGACGGAACGTCGTCACGGGCGCTGGCAATGATGCGCAATTCCGCAGGCTTTGCACCATCATCGGACGGCCCGACATGGCCGATGATTCACGGTTCAAGACTAACAAGGATCGGTCGGCGAACCGTCTGGCTCTCGCGGAAGCGATCAATAACGCCGTGTCGGAGCGAGACGGCGAGCAACTGGCTATGGAGCTGATGCGCGCTGGTGTGCCCGCCGGCGTCGTACAAAGTGTGACTGATGTCTTGCGCCATCCGCACACATTGCATCGAAAGATGGTGGTGGAGAAAGACGGGTACAAAGGCACCGGGTGGCCCAACAAGCTATCGCGTACGCCTGCATCGCTGCGTTCTACGCCCCCTCAATATGGTGCAGATACGTGTGAGGTGCTGCAGCAGCTGGGGTACGACGAGAACGAAATCAAGTCGCTGCTTCAATCCGGCATTGCGTTGACTGAACGCACCGGCACTTGATCGCTCATGCAGGCGGTTTGTCAGGCGACGAAGATCCGGTCGATTGCGGTTTTGCTCGTGTCGGAATTGGCGGCAATGAACCTATGGTTCGTCTCTGCCGCTGTCCTCCCCGAAATGCTGGCGGAAGCCGACATCCCCACCGCTCGCCAGGCTGCGCTTTCCAGCGGGGTTCAAGGGGGCTTCGTATGCGGTGCATTGTTGTCGGCTTGGTTCGGGCTGGCCGACCGGGTTGATCCTCGCCGTCTCTTCGCATCAAGCAGCCGGTGCCTGTGCCGGTGGCCGATCCCTTCGTGCATCCCGATACGCTCCGTCGCTTCCGGATCGTCGAGAATGTTGCGGAGCTCGAGGCTGCGCTCGACGCTCCTTGGGAGAAATGGGCAGTATTCCTGCATCCGACGCAACGCGAGATCGTCGAGCGCGAATTTTCAGGGCCCGCCCGAATTGTCGGGTCGGCTGGAACGGGGAAAACTGTGGTGGCCCTGCATCGCGCGTCTCACCATTTGCGACGCTCACCTGATGGGCGAGTACTATTGGCGACGTTTTCAGAGCCGCTTGCGAACGCACTGCGAGGCAAGCTGGGATTACTCGCCGGAGCAGACCGACATCTCCTCGATCGCGTCGCCGTAACGTCGTTTCGGGGAATGGCCGAGGAGTTGCACCAGCTTGCATTCGCAAAAAAGGCTCATCTCGCATCTCGCGAGATTATCCGTAGCCTCGTCGAGAAGGCGCGGGAGGCGGCCGGCATTGACGATGTATCGTCGCAGTTCATGTTGTCGGAATGGTTCAATGTAGTCGACGCTTGGCAGGTTACCGACCTCGACCAGTACACCAACGTGCCCCGTATGGGACGTCGGACTCGTCTCGGCGCACGGCAGCGCGAACGACTGTCGCCCGTGTACGAAAGGGTGCGACGATCGCTGCACGAGCGCCGAATGACGACGCCCGCGTCCTTGTTTGCAACCCTGACCGAATATTATGCGTCGCGAAACGACAAGCCGTTCAACCACATCGTGATTGATGAGGCGCAGGATCTGGGTGTCGCCGCACTGCGTTTCCTCGCCGCTGTCGCCCCTGACGGAAGCGATGCACTGTTCTTCGCTGGCGATATAGGGCAACGAATTTTTCAGCAACCGTTTTCTTGGAAGGGCCTTGGCATCGACGTGCGCGGGCGCTCGTTCACACTGCGCGTGAATTATCGAACCTCACATCAGATTCGTATTGCTGCCGACCGTCTTCTTCCAGCGAGCGCGCGCGATGTCGACGGACTCGAGGATGATCGCGCATCGACTGTGTCGGTCTTTAACGGGTTGCCTCCGGAAATCTTGATTGCGGCGGGCGAGGTTGAGGAGATCGACAAGATTGCCGAGTTCATTCGAGGGTCAATTTCTGACGGTATCGAACCTGCTGCCATCGGGCTTTTCGTCCGCTCCCGGGATGAACTGCCGCGCGCTCGCGCCGCGGCTGCCGGAGCCGATGTCGAGGCGACCGAACTCACCGGCAGAACAGAGGGGACAAGCGGTAAGATTTCGACCGGGACCATGCATTTCGCCAAGGGCCTAGAGTTTCGAGTCATTGCAGTAATGGCCTGTGATGAATCGGTGATTCCTTCACAAGAGCGGATTGCTGATGTCTCGGATGAAATGGAGCTTGACGAGGTTTATTCAACGGAAAGGCAGTTGCTCTACGTCGCAGCGACGCGAGCCCGCGACCGCCTCCTCATCAGCGGTGTTGCTCCAGGCTCGGAGTTCTTGTCGGATATGCTAGGAAAGGTTTAGCCGCTGTCTTTGAAAAGCGCATGCGCTCAAAACTCGGGTACGCTCGTCGGCTAGGAAAACGACATGAAAGACAGATTGCTGATTTTGATCGGCGGCTCGGACCAACACAACGGTGACTACTCACTCGTCCATCGACGCGCACGGCGCGGCGGAACGGCAAATTGGTCAAGCTTGAAGAATTCTCGTCCAGGAGATCGAGTTCTCATCTACATTCAACGACGACATAGTGCGCTAATCGCAAAGGCCGATGTTCTAGCAAACGCCGTAAAGGGTAAGCCGGGCGATTACGCCTATCGCGCTAAGGTCGGCAATTTCGAGCTTTTACCCAACAGAGTCGGGATCGATACCCTGAGGAAACGCTTTCCGGGATGGGGTTGGCTGCGGCAACCGCGCGGCAAGGCCATTGTCCCCGCTCGCTACGCCGATAAACTTTGGAAATTGGTCCATCAAGGCCGGTCGAATGTTCAAATTCTTATATCGAACAGTGGATATGGCCAAGACTTGCTGGCCAGAATGGCACGTACCGGTAGATCGGAATTTTGGTCAGCACCCAAGTTGACTGCATCAGGCGATACAATTTTCTTCTACGTCGAAGCACCTGTGAGTGCGATTGTTGCCATCGGCAGAGCTATGACGCCAGCAAGGGGGACTGACAGCAAATGGTATGAAGCCAAGGTCGGAAAGGTTAGGTTGCTTGATTCTCCGGTTAGTCTGGCAGAACTTCGAACAATGTTCCCAGATTGGGCGTGGCTGCGGAACGCAAACATGTTTGCATACGTGAGC
>Ga0182024_10018223_pt1 | contig 13095 bp, 11 predicted proteins | sample P32metaG_FD_120480 | JGI IMG/M metagenome (GOLD analysis project Ga0182024, IMG submission 120480) | Permafrost microbial communities from Stordalen Mire, Sweden - P3-2 metaG (Illumina Assembly) | ecosystem: Environmental > Terrestrial > Soil > Wetlands > Permafrost | place: Sweden: Stordalen...
AAGCCGGAGCAGGCGAGAGGGTTGGTCACCCGGGCGTTCACGGGTGTCGACGGGCAAACCTCGATGCTCTTAGGGTTCACCTCGGGTGCTCATGCCGTCCTCACGTGCAACTCCTCTGCCCACACCCCGACCCGCGCCTCGATCGTCGGCACCGAGGCACGTATCGAGATCGACCGCCCTTTTTACGCCCCTACGTCGCTCACTATCATCGCTCAGGATGGGAGCGCGAACCGCTTTGAGCCCCGTTACGCGGGCACTGGCCTACGTTTTGAAGCCGACGAGTTCGAACGCTGCATCAGAGCGGGGCTGCCGGAGAGCCCTGTGATGCCGCTCGATGAGACCATATGGATCATGGAGACCATGGATGCGGTGCTGGCCCAGGCGCTTGCTGGCCCGGGGCACGTGCCCGGCTTAAGCTGAGGTCACCACCTCAAGAGGGATGCCGTCAAGGTCGACCAGCATCGTGCGTGAAGGCCGGGCCGATGACCCGGTCTCGGCCGCCACCGCGGCGCCGGCGGTCATGGCCTGGTGGGTGGTGGTGGCGAGATCGCCCGTCCCTATACCCACATGGCGCAAGCCTGCGAAGTCCGCGTCGGGTGCCCAAGGGCAGGTCGTCATGGGCGTGGTGAAGGTAAAAACCTCAAGTTTCGCCTGGCCCGCGCTCAGCATCGTAATCGTCAAACCCCTCGGGTCGTCGTCGTAGAACAGCTGCCCGATCGCTTGGAAACCGAAGGACCGCTCGTAAAAAGCCAGAGTCGCCTCGAGGTTGGTCGTGGAGACGGCAACATGGTCGAATCGAACCGTCGTTGAGGCCGGCAGCCCGGCGTCGCGCTCTTGAGCGACGAGGGAGCTATCACAGACCTTGCTGTACTCGAGGTGGCCTTGGACGATCTCCAGGTTGGCACCGTCGGGGTCCTCGAAAAAGGCCAGGCGCACGTTCCCCACAGCATCGACAGGTTCTATACGGAACGGAGTGCCCACGGAGTGAAGGCGTTGCGCCCACTCATCGACATTGGCCACTTTGATCCCGACGTGGCGGACGCCAACCTGTCGGTCGTCCCACAGCCAACTGCTCGCCGCTCCGCGGTCCCCGAGCGTTAGCAGGTCTACGCCGCCGCCGGCGCAAGTCAGGTGGAATGCCCGGGCCCGATGACCACTACGCCCGTCGTTCAAAGGAGAGCTCCCCACCAAGCTAAAACCAAGTACGTCGCAATAAAACCACAACGACTGATCGATGTCACTAACCCCGATCGCACCGTACGCCAGCCGGGATTGGCCATTCCAATGGGGTTCGGTTGACATCTCCTCGACCTCCGATCTCACAGGGCCCACTCGGTTTCTTACTCGGCCCGCCCCGGTTGCCCTTATTTGCCGTGATGACGCTCCGACTGTGCCACAACCCACCCCACCCCGCAAGGCCGGTGAGGTCCTATGGCGAGCCTCGTTAGTGACATGTCGCTCGGGGAGCGTTGACATTCGCCCGCCCTGGTGCTACTTTCATGATCCACATACTTTGAAACGTCATAACTGAACGCCGCCGAAGATCAACAGCCAGATGGTCGTGAGCCCTCGGGCGTAATCGCGTTCGGCGGTCCATGTAATAAGCACGGACCGGCGTCGGTCGTTCGGCGAACCGGTCGGTCCTGCACGGAGGCAGCGATCGGCCAACCTTGACAGGCCGACGATGCAGCCTGCTTGATTAGCCGGGGCCGGTCGTCCCACGTTCCCGGTCCGCATTGGATGCGAGGGGATCCGATGAAAGTCGCAAGTTCACGCAGGCAAAAGTGCCCAGATAGGGTAGCGGCGCTGGCTAGTGCCGCTCTGATGATGGGCCTCCGTCGGTGAAAGAGCCAGGGTGAGCGTGGCCGTACCCGGGAACGCTTTGCCAGTGAAAGAGCGCCTATTGGCTGCCGAACATATAAGGCGCAACTTTGGTGCCGTCGTGGCCCTTTCCGACGCGTCGCTCCGAGTGCGCGAGAGTGAGGTCGTCGGTCTTGTAGGCGACAACGGGGCCGGCAAGTCGACGCTGGTCAAGGTCCTTTCGGGCGTACTGGCACCCGACGCCGGGCGGATCGTCCTCGATGGCACCGATTTGACGCTCAGGAGCCCCCAGGAGGCACTCAACGCCGGCATCGAGACCGTCTACCAAGACCTGGCTTTGGTCGACACGATGAGCGCCGCTCAAAATGTGTACCTGGGCCGGGAGCTGCTTGCCCGGAATCGTCTGTACCGCGCCCTAAACCTGGTAAGCGACCGCTCAATGCGAGAAGGGGCGCGCCAGGTCCTGACCTCCTTGGGCGTCAAGATCCCCTCGGTCAATGAGAGCGTGAAACAGATGTCGGGGGGCCAGAGGCAGTGCCTGGCTATTGCCCGGGCCGTGTTGTGGGGCCGCCGGACCGTCATCCTGGACGAACCCACCGCCGCCCTGGGAGTCCGAGAGTCCCAGCAAGTCCTCCAATTGGTGTCGCGGCTCAGGAGCCATGGCGTAAGCGTGATCCTGGTGACCCACAACATGCAGCACCTGGTGGAGACAGCGGACCGGGTGGTGGTAATGCGCCTTGGGCGGACCATCGCCACGCGGGCGATCAAGGAGACCTCTGTTCAAGAGATCGTCGGGCTTATTACCGGGGCGATACCGCCAGACGCTGCGGAGGAGGCGATTGATAACTGATAAATGGGTAGCAACATTTTTGCAACCCGACGGGGCCCCGGACGTATTTTGTCACCCAAAAAAAGGAGAATAATCAGAACATGAAAATAGTAGGGGAGACTCACACAGTGAGGAAGCTGGCCGGAGTGATCACCGGGAGCTTGCTCACGTTAACATCGCTCGCCATGGTCGTCGGCACGACCGCTACCGCTGCGGGCGCGGCGACGAGCTCTTTCAAGGTCTGCATGGGCACCGCGGGCACCCCCGGAACACCATGGCAGACAGGGCAAGGAACCGTGCTTCAGGACATCGCCCACCAGGAAGGCTGGGCGTCAGTCGTCCTCAGCAACCAGCATTCCCCCTCGACGTCACTGAGCAACGCTGAGATCTTCGTCCTGGACAAATGCAACGCCGTCATCGAGGGGCCATCGCCGGAATCCACGGATCCGGTCATAGCCGCAAAGCTGGCGGCGGCCAAGATACCCGTCATTACCTTTGACATCGTCCAAAAGGGTTGGTACTTCGTTGGGATCAACAACTCCTTGGCGGGTACCCAGGGTGGCGAGGCGCTGGGTGCGATCATCAAGTCCAAGTGGGACTGCAACCTGGACGAAGTGATAGCGTCCGGCTTACCGGTGGTCGGCGTCATCGACACCGAACGCACAGGTGGGATGATAAAAGGCATCCAAAAGATCTGCCCGAACATCCCTAAAAGCAAGACCACCGAGTTCGATGGGGATGGGGAAGTAAGCGCGTCCGCTACCGCCGCGCGTGCATTGTTGGCCGCGCACCCCAGCTGGGTAAAGATAGCCGTCGTGGGCATCAACGACGACGGCGTGGTGGGGGTCTTGGAAGCCGCCGAGCAGCTTGGCCGGGCAAAGGACATGATCGTTTGGGGCCAGTCAGGCGACCTCGACACCGGCTCCAACGTTGACCCGCACCTACTAGGGAGCGTTTTCTACTTCCTCGAGGCCTACGCTGAATATGCCGTCCCCCTCCTGAAGGAGATCGCGGCCGGTCATGCGCCCGCCATGGCGGACTACACTCACAACAACCCGGCCGTACTGATCGCACCCTGCTCGGCCAGCACAGCCCAAGCCAAGAACATCCCGGGTTACAGTGCCAGGCTGGCCAAGCTGGCGACGGTGAGCGCGGGGACAACTCCCGACGCCCTGTTCTGCCCCAAGATGTAGTTCGCTACCTATCGATGAGCGAACAAGCCTTGGACGAGCTCGTCCAAGGGAACCCTCCTCCGGTTGGCAGCAGGTCACGTCGACCGGGGGGGGCTGTTCGCATGTACCAAGAGGGCCTTCGGGGCGCACGTCGAGAGTCGCTCGGGACGGCCGCGGTCCTCCTCGGTACGTGGCTGGCCCTTATTGCCGCGTCCACCATCTACCGCGCTGATTTCCTGTCGCGCCAGACACTCTTGTCGATCACCTTCACGATGGCCGTGCTCGGGGTTGTTACGGTCGCTCAATCGCTCGTGACGATAAGTGGCGGGATCCTGGATCTCAGCATCCCTACGGGGCTCATCCTTTCCGCCTGGGTCATCGTGACGCTGCTCGGCCACGGGGTGAACATCGTCCTTGTCGTCTCTGTCGGGCTGCTTACCGGTGCCGCCTGGGGATGCCTCAATGCGTTGATCATCGTGTTCGGGAAACTGAACCCCATAATTGTGACCCTAGGGACGAACTTTGCCGGCGCCGCTATCGTGAACATTTACCTTCAGAGCGGTCAGACGCCGCTCAAGTCTGGCCTCGCCACCTGGGGGCAATCGGAGGTCCTCGGGCTACCGAGCGTGTTCTGGGCGATGGCGATCTTCGTTGTAATAGCCGGCTACTATCTCTCGCACAGCCGCGTCGGCAGACGGACCATTGCTGTCGGTGGCAACCCGCAGGCGGCCAGGGTCCGGGGCATCTCGTTGCGCAAAACGCGCTTCGGCGTATTTGTGGCGTCGGGGGCGGTGTGCGGGTTCGCCGCCCTGCTGTTCACGGCGTCCACGCTCAACTTCGTCTCGAGCGAGACAAACTATTACCTTCTGCCCTGCGTCGCCGCGACAATCCTTGCCGGCATACGGCTACAGGGTGGGAGCGGCAACTTGTGGCTCATCCTCTTGAGCGTCGGTCTCCTCTCCACAGTACCTACCTCTTTGGCCTTTTTTGGCGTCGGTGAGCTCTGGCAGAACGTACCTCCCGGAGTGGTCCTGGTCGTCGCCGTTTCGATCGACGGCTACCGCCAGATGAGGGCAAAGCGTTGATCGCCCCAACCTCGGGCCCTGAGGCGTCGGAGGCTACGCCCCTCGCAGACCGCAGCGAGCTGCGCACTTTGCTTAGGGGCGCTTTCAGTGGGGCGACCGGCAGCATTGCGCTAACTCTCGTCGCTGTCCTGCTGGTCGCACTTTTCTGGGTCGGGACCGAGTTCTACACGACGGCCAACCTCACCATTATCGGTGCTTCGGTCACGGTACCGCTGCTCGTCGGGACCTGCTCGGGCTTCGCGTTGCTGGCCGGAGTGGTGGACTTGAGCATTGGTTCGTGCGCCGGCGTGTGCGCCGCCATTTTCGCCTACCTGACGGTCCATCACTGGGGCGGCTGGCCGGCGGCCGGCATCGTGGTACTAGTAGGACTTTCTATCGGGTTAGTCAACTCCATTTCGATCGTCGGTTTCGGGGCTAACCCGCTCGCGGCGACGTTGGGCATGCTCACGGGCCTTCTTGGCCTCCAGTACGTCATCACCGGCCAGGACGGTTTGATAACCAGCCTGCTGCCTGGGCTCTACAGCTTCTCAAACCGCCAGCTCGGCCCGTTGCCGCTTATATTTGTGCTGGTCTTGGTGGTGGTAGGGGTTGCCTACTATGTTGTCGCTTTCTCGCGTCTCGGACGCCACGTACGGGCCGTTGGGGGCGACGACGTGGCGGCGGGGCGGGCCGGCATACGAGTCAAGCGGATAAGAGTTGGCGCGTTGCTCCTCAGCAGCCTGGGCGCGAGCGTCGCCGGGCTCATTTACATCGGTCAGCAAGGAGGAGCTTCGAATACGCTCGGCACCGACATCACCTTCCAGGTGTATGCCGCGCTGATGATCGGCGGCTACAGCATTATCCGCGGCGGAGTGGGCAACCCGCTCGGCGGCGCCATGGGCCTGCTGGTAATCGCCGGGGTCACCGAGATCATAGACCTCAAGGGGATCAATACTTACTACACGGACGTGGTCATCGGAGCCCTCCTGCTTGCCGCGGTCTTTCTCGACCGGCTCCGCGGTGGGGACAGTTTCGAGTGATTACGCCAAGAAAGGTCGCGCAGTGAACCAGTCCGGAAAAGACGAAGACAGTGGGGCGCTTCTGCCGCTTCGCCGTCTAGGGAGCACCTCCCTCATGGTGACCTCCGTGTGCGTCGGCGGGTCTCCACTGGGGAGCATGCCCCAGGTGTTCGGCGAGGAGGTCGACTACGAGCGTGGCCTGCAAACTGTTCGGCATGTTTTCGACAGCCCCATCAACTTCCTCGACACCTCCAACGGCTACAGCAATGGCGAGAGCGAGCGCCGGATCGGTGCGGTCATCGCCGAGCGCGGAGCTCTGCCGCCAGGCTTTGTGCTCGCGACCAAGGTCGACCCAGACCCGCTGACCGGGGACTATAGCGGTGACCGGGTGCGGCGGTCCGCGGAAGAGAGCCTTCAACGCCTCGGGGTGGCCCAGTTCCAGCTGCTCTACCTCCACGACCCTGAAGTCATAAGTTTCGAGGAGGCAATGGCCCCGAGCGGCCCCCTCCAAGCTCTCGTCGAACTACGTGGTTCCGGGGTGGCTCAGCACATCGGAGTTGCGGGAGGCCCCCTGGAGCTCATGAGCCGTTTCGTGCGTACGGGGGCCTTTGACGTGCTGCTCACACACAACCGTTTCACTCTTGTCGACCGCACCGCCGACGCGCTCATCACCGAAGCAGCAGACGCAGGCCTCGGCGTGGTGAACGCTGCCGTATACGGCGGTGGGATCCTGGCCAAAGGGGCCGGGCACAGCGACAAGTACGCCTACAGCCAAGCGAGCCCCGAGCTGCTCAACATGGTCAGGGAGATCGAGAGGTTGTGCCAGGGGTACGGAGTCCCGCTGCGGGCCGCGGCGCTCAGGATGTCGACCCGTGACCTGCGCGTCGGCTCGACCGTGGTAGGCACTGCAAGCCCCGCTCACGTTGACGAGCTCGTTGACCTTATTTCGCGGGATATCCCTGATGGTCTGTGGGAGGAGCTCTCGGCATTGGGGACGCCGGAAGCCCCGCGGTTTTCCTGAGCCGCCCTCGCCATGATCCCGGTTTACGACGAAGGGAAGCCATGACAACCAGGTTAGAAAGCCATCAAATAGGGCGGAAGGGCCTCGACGCGACCCGTTGATGATGTCCACCAGTCCGTCGTTGCTGCGTCTCCCACCTCGACCTCGCCGCTAGTGTCCTTGTGATGAGGAGCGTCACTATCCGGGACGTGGCCGAACGGGCTGGAGTTTCAGTGGGGACCGTCTCGAATGCTCTCAACCAACCGGAAATTGTTGCTACCGAAACGCGTCAGCAAATCCTCAGAGCGATCGATGAGATCGGCTATATCCGCAACTCGCCGGCGCGCCAGCTGCGGGGGGCCCGGAGCTCCGCCATCGGCTTGGTCGTCCTGGACATCGACAACCCGTTCTTCACCGATGTCGCCCGGGGCGTCGACGCGGTGGCCAGCATGGTCGACCATCTGGTGATCCTGTGCAGCTCGGGTGGCGATCGTACCCGTGAGGACCGGCAGCTCCGCCTTCTCGAGGAGCAGCGGGTGACCGGAGTGTTGATGACCCCGACCGGTCGTCGCGCGTCCAACCTCCACGACAAGGTGCGAGCTCGGGGGACCCCGATCGTCCTTCTGGACCGGCGCAGCTCACGGCGGGACCACTGCAGCGTCGCCGTCGACGACGTCGAAGGCGGCCAGCTGGCGGCACGCCACCTGACCGGGCTAGGCCACACCCGGATAGCACTGATCAACGGCCCGCTCGGGATCACCCAGTTCAGGGACCGCCGGAACGGTTTCGTGACCGCGCTCGGAGATGCCGGGCTCTCCCTCTCAGTGGCCAACGATGTCGAAATGGGCAGCGTCACGCCAGCGATCACGGCGGCGATCGCCGATGGCGAAGCAGCCGCGAACAAGCTGCTCCAACAACGCAAGCCGCCGACGGCGATCTTCTGTGCCAACGACCTTTTTGCGTTGGGCGTCGAGCACGCGATCCTGAAGAGTGGCCGACGGCTCCCCGATGACGTCGCGGTCATCGGCTATGACGACGTACCCTTCGCTGCCTTGGCGTTCGTCCCGCTCACCTCGGTGAGGCAGCCTTCCTACGAGCTCGGGTACCGAGGAGCTCAGTTGCTCCTCGAGGAAGCATCCGGGGGGTCGCACCGTCACGAGCACGTGACCTTCACGCCGGAACTGGTGGTCCGCGACTCCACGGTCGGGGCGGACGCGCCACGGTGACTAAAAGTTAACCCACATTGACATCAGCTCGCGTGGAACATAATGTCGCGTTTTGTGGGCCGAGAGGTGCGGCCGAATGGCCCGGCAGGGACCGGACGGCTCGACTAGACAACGGCTAGTGAGGAGACGAACCCCATGAGCATCACGATGACCGAAGCACAGAACCGGGACCCCCGAGCTGAAGCGCTGTTCGCCCAATGGAATATCCCAGTCGAGCTCAACCAGGACTTCCCGATCACTGACATCCGCCGCCTCGATGGCGCCCAGGTCCGGGACCTCGGCCACGTTGCCCCCGAAGAGGGTGTCCAGGAATACGCCATGCAGATGAGCTCGGGGGCCCTGTTCCCTCCGATAGTCCTGATGAAACCCAACATTCTGGTCGATGGCAACACGCGCCTCGGTGCGGCCAAATCGATCGGGCGCGAGACCTTCCCTGCGTATGTCATCGACGTGCCGACGGTCGATTTCGCCAAGTCCGTTGCTGGCGCCCTCAACCAGCTCAACGGCCGGCGCCTCGACGCGGCCGAGGCCCAGCGGGTGGCGCTCACGATGCTGCAAGAGCTCAAGTTCAATGATGACCAGATCGCCGCCTATGTCGGCCGCTCTTCCCAGATGGTGAGGACCTGGCGCCGACAGGCCGAGACCGAGACGCGGGCGAAGCGCCTCGGGTTGGCCGAGCAACTCGAGAGCGTGAGCAAGAACCAGCAGGACCGGATCGCCAGCATCAACCATGATGCCCCTTTCGCCGAGGTGGTAAAGCTCCTCTCCGAGTCGAAAGTCCCAAATGGTGAGCTCCGCTCTATCGTCCAGGACGTCATAAAGGCCCCTTCCGAGGCAGACGAGCTGGAGCGCGTCGCCAGAGCCCGAGCTGAGCTCAGGGCTATGGGGCCCCATCCCCGTCGCGCCCAGACCAACCCTGTGGCCCGGCGCGCCCGGATGGTCATCCCCCAGCTCCTCAACATGAAGCCGTTGGCTCTGCTTGAGCCCGCCCGCCTCAATGAGGACCGAAAGGTCTGGGAGCAGTTGCGGGGTCACTGCGACGACGTGCTCCGGGTCTTCGCCGAGCAGCAGGAGCCGATGCTTTGAGCCCGGCACGAGCGAGGAGCAGTGACGAGTCTTCGCGCACCACGGTCAATATATGGGACGTCCTAGCCCGCTCAGAAGATCCGCTAACGGTGGAGGAAATCGCGACCGAGCTCAGCCGACGAGGCCTGCGGGACAATACCGACGCGGTCATATTTCATAAACAAGAGATGGCAGCCAAGCTCGAGCCGGCAGCCGCGAAAGCCTTCGAGGCGTTGTGGGCAAGCGAGTCACCGCCCCCGGATTTCCTTGAGGAAGCCTGGCTTGCCTACGTCACGCACTGGCTGCGCGCAGCCTCGGACAAGAACGCGTTTGCCGTCACAACCGACGAGGGGGTCGACCCGCGCAGCACGAAAGCAATAAAACGCTACAGCGCGAACCGACAGAAGCCTCCAATGGTCTACCGCTGGTTCGTCAGCTCGGAGCGCCGATTGGTGGCTTATGACCCCGAACAGAGAGACCAAGCTAACCAGGGCCACACCGCCGGGATCGAGTTCCTCCGCCGCTTCGCCGAGCTCGATAACAAGCGAAAGGTGCCCGCAGATTTGCGGGAGCTTCTCGACCTCGCCGAGAAGGCGATCCGCGCCCGAACTGGCGAGGACCCGTGAATAGCGAGCTCGACAGTACGGGAGGCGCACGTCGCAGGACACGGCTCGGGAGCTCAACGTAACGCGCTGGACGCTAGTAACGGGCAATATGAGCTGCTACGTGCTCCAGGACTCGTCGACGGAGAAGACCTCATGGGAGTGCGGCTAGTTTCCCAGTCCCCCGAGGAAACGCTGGCCGAATGCCGAGCCAGCGATCGCGCCTAGTGGGCCCACTTGGGGGTCTTCAGTTGTACTCGTGGCTGCTTCTGCCGCCCACGGCCCTCCATACCAGACGCGCCGTTCGCTCCGGCCAGTTCAGCGGTGGGGGCGAGCCCGCCAGCGCCCGGGCATACCACGAGCCCGTGAACATGGTCACCGCTACATCCAGGTCGGCCCCGGCATCGATCAGGCCAAGCTCCTGAGCTCGCTCGAGGATGTTGCGCAACCGGCTGCGACGGGGGCCGACGACCTGAGCGCGGTACCTTTCCCGGACATCGGTCGCAACACCGTCCTGGAGCATGGTGCCGACCAAAGACAGTCGGCCCGGCCGCGACACACCCTTCTCGAATGAGGCCAGCTCGGTGACCAAGTCGGCGAACGGATCGGTCGTTTTCGCGCCACCTACCGGATCGGTCACCGTCCTCATTGCCGCCGCCCCAAGCTCGGACTTGTCCGCCCAGCGCCGGTAGACGGCTTGACGGGTAGTGCCAGCCTCATGAGCCACAGAAGCAATGCTCATGGCCTTGTAGCCGAAGGTCGCCAGCTGGCGCGCGGCCGCATCGAGGACGCGGGCGTCGATGTCGGGGTCTCGAGCGCGTCCTCGCTCGACGCGAGCTACCGGCTTGCCCATTGCTGAATCAATACAATACAGTACCGTAGTGATGATGGGCCCACGGGCGGCGGCACAACCTCGCTTCACGGCTGTACAGACAAAGGAACGCCGATGACCGACATCTACTCAGAAGTACGATCGCTCCTGAGCGACGTCGTGCAGTTGCAATCCTCGCTGGCTCAGGCGGGCGGCGACGAACAGCAGGTGACAGTTGGTACCCGGCTGGCCAATTGTGTGGTGCGCCCACTGCGACTGGCCTTGGGGGTTGGTGCCGCCGACGGCGAGGCCGTACACCCAACTGATGACCTAGGTGGAGATGCACTGGCACCCCAAACGGCCGCCGATCAGCTAAGTGATCGCGTCTGGCAACTCGCTCGGTCTGCCACCGCCCTTCGGGCCTGCACGACGGGGCTGCTCGGCCTCATGGAAGCAGCGGCGGCGTTACAAGACCTTGCCCTCGCTCTGGCCGACGAGGCCACGGCGACCGCCCGGATGGACACCTTTGTGGGGCTCCAATCCGAGCTTGGCAGCCAGGTGCAGGTTTCGCATGACGGCCCTTACCTGGTCACCAACCTTGTCGGGCTCGACGACTGGCTTGGTCAGACGGTGCCGGTGCGCCCACAGATGGCGCTGTGCCGCTGCGGGGCGTCTCAGACGAAGCCGCTGTGCGATGGGGCTCATGCCACGATCGGCTTTAGCGGCGCCAAGGACCCAGCGCGGACCGAAGACCGGCTCGATACATACGTCGGCCAGCAAGTCACGGTCCAGGACAACCGGGGGACATGCCAGCACTCGGGTTTTTGCACTGACCGGCTGGCAACGGTCTTCCACCTAAACGAGGAGCCGTTCGTTTCCGCCAGCGGCGGCCGGATGGACGAGATCATCCGGGCAGTACGGGCTTGCCCGTCCGGCGCGTTGGGCCTTGCCCTCGACGGGAAGCGAGCTCAGGGCGAAGTAGACCACCATGGCACCCGTGGCCCAAGGGTCGAGGTCTCCCGGGACGGGCCGTACCGGGTAACCGGGGGGATCGACCTCGTTGACCACACCGGCGTTGCCGTCGCCCGCAACGCTGGCGCGTCGCTCGAGCATTATGCCCTGTGCCGCTGCGGTCACTCACAGAATAAGCCCTTTTGTAGCGGGATGCACTGGTACGTGGGTTTCCAAGACCCGGTGCTTGGCCCCGACCACGAAGCGACCATGTTCGAGTGGGCCGGCGGTCTGCCGGCAATGACCCGGATGACCCGTGTGTTTTACGAGAAGTACGTACCGCAAGACCCGCTATTGGCGCCACTGTTCGCCACCATGTCAGCCGATCACCCCGAACGGGTCGCCAAATGGCTGAGCGAGGTGTTCTGTGGTCCCAAAGTTTATAGCGAGGAATACGGCGGTTACTCCCGGATGCTGTCCCAGCACCTCGGCAAATGCTTGACTGAAGAGCAGCGGGCCCGATGGGTCGCCCTGCTCTTGCAGTCGGCGCACGACGCCGGGCTGCCCAACGACGCTGAGTTCCGGTCTGCTTTCGGCGCTTACATCGAATGGGGTTCCCGGCTTGCCGTGGAGAACTCCCAGACGAGCGCCAAACCGCCAGAGCACATGCCCATGCCCCGCTGGGACTGGCACACGGCAGCAGGGCCCCCCGGCTCCCGGGCGCCGGCGCTCGCTCCGACCCCTGACCAAAGAGAAGAACAAGTGGCCCTACCCACAGCCGACGAGCCGGTCAGTTTCGACCAGCACATCAAGGGCATGTTCCGGCCAAACGACAGGCAATCGATGAGCTTCGCCTTCGACCTCTGGTCCTATGAGGCGGTGAGCGCGCATGCCGAGGCCATCCTCGAGCGCCTACGCGCCGGCACGATGCCGTGCGACGGCGCTTGGCCGCAAGCGAAGGTCGAGCTGTTCCAGAGGTGGGTGGAGAACGGGAAAGCTAGTTAAGGTCTGTTCCGGACCTTGAAGCCCGGGCATGCCCTTGAGCAGCGGAGGGAGTGGGATTTGAACCCACGGGGACTCAGCATCCCAAAGCTTTTCAAGAGCTTCGCATTCGGCCGCTCTGCCATCCCTCCACGGGTTGGAAGGCGATCTTATAGCCAGGCTCCGAGAGCGCAGCTGCGCACGTCCGGTACCTCTCAGCCCCCGAAGTGGTCCCTTAGGCCCTGGATCCAGTTGTCCGCTGCCAGCCAGGCCGCGCTGGCCGCCTCGCGCCTCTGTTGGCCGTGCGCGCCGCCGGCGGGGTAGGAGCCAAGGAACTTCAGAGCTTTCAGGGTCGCATGGAGATCTCGCAAGCAGTCAGCGAGGACCTCATCGGCCACGTGGCCCTCGACGTCGATCACGAAGCAGTACTCGCCGAGCGCCTTTTTGGTTGGCCGCGACTCGAGCTTGGTCAGGTTGAGGTTGCGCGCGGCGAACTGCCCGAGGATCATGTGCAAGCTGCCTGGGTGGTCCGAGGACTGGAAACAGACGATGCT
>Ga0182024_10018224_pt1 | contig 13095 bp, 7 predicted proteins | sample P32metaG_FD_120480 | JGI IMG/M metagenome (GOLD analysis project Ga0182024, IMG submission 120480) | Permafrost microbial communities from Stordalen Mire, Sweden - P3-2 metaG (Illumina Assembly) | ecosystem: Environmental > Terrestrial > Soil > Wetlands > Permafrost | place: Sweden: Stordalen...
ATGTCATGCCGGAGAAGGTATTTCTGCACCCAGGCCCGCAAGAACTCAAAGGCCTCTTCACGAAGGTTATCAATGTTAAGGAACTGGGACAGCGCGTAGTAGCCGTCGGCTTTGATTAATGGATTCAGATTAAGGACCGCGCCCTGAATTCCGCTCAGCAGCATCATCTTGTAAAAGAAGTCATTCACCAACGAGCCCGGGGCGGTGAAATGCCATACCAAAGCAGCTAAGCCGCAGATTACGAGCTCGATCCAGATTCCCGCGAAGATCACCCATTGCCGAGGAGTTCCGGTCTTGAAGAGGAGGATGTCGGTGGTATCGGTGAAAAAAGCCGGAGTGAAATAAATGAGCAAAAAGCCCATCTGATGCACGTCTCCGCCGTAATGTTTACAAGTAAGTCCGTGGCCGAATTCATGTATGGCCCCGAGCCCAAGAAGGAGAACCCAGAAGATCCAGATGTCGTAAGCGCTCTTGTTTGCGAAATCATATAAGGCGGAGGTGTCCTGTTGTACGCGATTCCAATCCCCGGCCAAGAGATAAACGGCAACAACAAAGACGAACAAAGAGAAGATTACGAATCCTTTGGTGAACATCCAGCCAAGATACTTGTCTAATTTCGTCAAGGTCTTGTCCGGGTTCCAGGCTTTAAAACTAATGTAAAGGACACTGGACTGATCGATGCGACCTTTCCTTTCGTCGCGAATGCGTTCGAGGACGGCCAGATTTTTTTCGCCGATCGAACGCTCCCACATGTCGGCGTCCACGGAGTCGAGGAATTCCAGCACTTCGGCTTCGCTCGTCTGCGATTCCGGGCCCGGCTCGGACATGGCCTGTGCGATTTCGGCGGGGGTGCGTGTCCCGTCACAAAGCGAGAGGAGTCGATATTCGGTCACGCCGTAACGGTTATAAGAATTCGACTCGCGGTTCTTGATGACGTAGCTGGTTTCGCCGGCTACCACTTGTTCGCTGATGCGCAGATCGGCGCGGAGTTTGGGGCGCTTAAGGCCTTTTGCGAGGACGCTGGAAACTTGAAGGCTGGTGGGCCCAAAACGCATGGTGAGGTCCTCTAAGGTTTTGATTGCGACGTAGCGGGCCATCCCACGCGGACAGCCATCCCAGGACGCAGATTTGCGAGATCGGGGCCAGTGAGTTGGGCCAATACGTTGTAACTGTCGCTGGAGGGGTCCACCGTAGGGCTAACCTTCACAATCTTTGCGTTCAGCGTCCGATTAGACCCGTCCAAGAGGACCAAATTTACAGGAGCGCCAGACACGGGGCGAGGGCCAGCCGATTCGGAGACTTGAAATTGGACTTGAAGCGGGGAAAGCTGGCTAATTCTGAAGCACTTATCTCCCTTGGCGATGGCTTGCCCTTGCCGAACATAGCGGCGCACGACAACGCCCGAAAAAGGCGCGCGTAAAACAGTCTGATCGATCTCAATTTCCAGGCGATGCATCTCAGCCTGGCCGCTTTCGACCAGGGCTTCATATCCATGCATATCGTACTCAGCGCCTTTCGCCTCGAATTCGGCTTTTTCGAGATCGGCCTGGCTGGAAAGGCCGGCGTCACGCAATAGCTGCTGGCGCCGGTAAGCAGCGCCTTTGGCTTTCAATTCCGCGGCTTTGAATTGCAGGTTATTTTCCGTGACTTTGAGATCATCTCGCGCTTTAACAAGTTCCTGTTGCAGGGTGCGGTCATCGAGGTGGCCTAGAATTTCGCCTGCCTTCACCGCCGCGCCTTCGTCTTTCGTCACCGAGGTCACTACGCCATCGCGTTGGGAGGAGAGATCCACCTGGTGTTCCACCGTGAGGACGCTAAGGATATCCCCGGGTTCGGAGGGTCTGGCCACTGCCGCACTCGAGGGGGAAGGTTGAGAGGGAGTTGGTTTGGCTGCCGCTTCCGGCGGCACTTTGGTATTGGAAGCTACTGAGGAGTTGTCACAGCCATTTCCGCCGATGGCAACTGCGGCGACTAAGAACATCAGTACACGTTTCATATTGGCCATTTCCTCTTTACTACGGCAGCCAAGCCCATGCCTTTTGCCAAATCCATCTGAACGGCGAGCGCAATATGGCATAGCCTATGGGGTACCATCCACTGCTGAACCATCCACCGTGCGACTCGATTCTGGCTCGTCCGACCATGCCGTCGCGCGCGCTTCCTCCCGTATTCTCGAAGATAGCACGCACCAGAAAATACTGATCTCCGGAATCTGTGTGCGTCTGCGCGCCAAGACGTTCCACAGTCCCCTTGAATGTGATGGTTGGGAATGCATTCAACTTTAACGCTATTTTTTCTCCCGGCTGCACGAGGGGTAAATCGGTCTCGGGGACGCTCATTTCCGCAGCCATGCGGTCTTGAGCGATTACTTCGCAAAAAGTATCGCCCGCCTTTAACATGGTCCCAGTTTTATCTTCCACTTTCGGTGTAACCACGATGCCGCCGATGGGTGAGGTCAAGCGGGCTTCATTGATGCGCTGCTGCTCGAGCGCGACTTCGGCGTAATACAATTGGTTGCGTAGTTGGGCTTGCCCCGCAGCGGAGGGATCGTTACGAAACTCCGCTTCGGCCAGTTCACGTCGCGCTTGTGATAATGAAGCGTCGGCTTCCGCGAGCTTGACGCGATCCTCGCTATCATCCAACTGAGCGAGGACCTGCCCGGGTTTTACCGCGTCACCTTCATGAACGAAGACCTGCTTCACGGTGCCGCCTTGCATCGCGCTGATTACGCGACGGTCGGCTGGAATTACGGTCGCATCGGTGCCCACGCGCATCGGCCAAGGAATGATTGTCAGGAGAGCCGCGACAATTAGTGCCCTGCGCGCATATTGCATTACGCGGCTTCTGGGCATAGCCGCGATCAGTTTTTTCTTCCTCTGCGCGAAGGGCTGGAGAATATTTGCCAGCGGCACTTGTTGATAAAGCTGGGCGTTGCGAATGGCTACTGTAGTTTGGCTGGCGAGGATCGCGAGGGTTTCCAAATTGTTCTCTGATAGGAAATCGGGTTCGGTGCTCAGAAGAACCATAGCGCCGAGAGTTCCCTGATCGTCGCGCAAAGGCAAGCCATAGAAACCTTTATGGCCGTGCTCTTCCAAAAACGAGACGATCTGCGCGTGTGTTTCTTGCGGTTCCACCTGCCAACCATCTTCATGTAAATTTGCCGAAACGTTGTTGTCCTGCTCGGCTACCCACTCCATTCGTTCGCGCAGATCGCTCATTTCCCGCGTCTTGGGGACCTCGGTTTCCCCGGAGACGGCACCGAGGACAAAGCGCCCGCGGTCGTAGAATCCAATGACGCAACTCTCGAAGGGAACTACGGAAGAGGATTGCGCCACGACGGTGGTGAGCACGTGGTCCAGGTCCAAAGTGGAAGTGATTTCCTGCGAAATCTTTAAAAGGGCGTCGAGGGCATGGACTTTACGCTCGGACTCCAGCAGGTTTGCGTTATGCAGGGCGACGGCGGCCTGTTCGCTGATGCTGGAGAGGAAAAACAGATCATCTTCATTAAACTGCGTGCCGTCGGACTTGTTGATTATTTCAACCACGCCAAGTACTTCATCGTCCTTGCGAAGCGGCGCCCCCATCCAGGACTGAATTTCGAAATCGCCCCCAGCTTTAATGCGTTCAGCGAGGGCAGGCTCCTCGCCTGGCTCTTCGAGCAACCGAGGGTTGGCTTGCTGGGCAATCTCGGCGAACAGCCCTTCGTTCAAGGATGCCGTGGCATCTTCTGTAACTGTGGGATCTTCACCAATTTGTTCTGCGAGTGTTAGCTCTTGCCCGTCCGCTGAAGCTAGCCACAGATTGCAAGCACCGGCTCCCAGGATGTCGCGGATCTTTCCGGCCACGATAGGGAGAAGCTCGTCGAGCTCGAGAGTCGAGGTGAAAGTGCGGCCCAGATCGTACAAGGCGGTAAGGCGTTCCAGTGTCGCGAGCTGCCCGTTACGCTCTAATTCGATGGCGCCTAGATTCGTGAGAGCCCGACCGGCGAGCTGGCACGCTTCTTCCAGGAAATGGGCGTCTTCGGCGGTAAAGTCACCAACCCGCTTGTTGAGAACCTCCACCACACCTTCGGCTTTGTGTGCTCCAGGCAAAGAGGCATACAGGGCGGATTTTACGCGAGTGCGGCTAAATTCATCGAGGTGCTCCAGATCTTCCGGTGCAATCTCGCGCGCCGGCAGCCGCCGTGTGGCAGCGGACTGATACAAAATCGCCAGAGTTCCTTCGCTGACGGGCCGCTCCATAGGATGCAGCCGCTCGCCCGGCTCGGTCCAGCGCATGCGGCAAACCAGCTCTTCGCCGGTTTCATTTGCGATCCAGACGAGAACGGCGCGCGCGCCGAGCGTGGTACCCACTCGGGCGGCAAAAGTCTTGAGCAATGTGTCTTGATCGCGACACGCCAGCGACACGCTCGCGAGTTCGAAAAGCGCGGAAGATGTTTCCATTATTCTCCCGGGGGAAGGGATTGCCGAATCGCCTGCTATCGCGTGGGACACCGCGCCCGCGAAGCAGACAGGTAGTGAGGGAGCCTAACAAAGCAATGTCTATGCGTCAAGGAAGGGTATTGCGCAGCGGTTTAGAACCTGCTGGTTATGCGCGGCGGCCTCCATATAGGGGCTCCAAGAGGCGATAGAGCAGAAACATGGGATCGGCGGCTCTAGGGTCCCGGAGAATTTTCCGAAAGGACGGGGTGGCCAAACCATGCTCCAACAGAATCAGAATTCTAAGATTGATTCCGGTGGGAGCGGCGTTGCCACCTTCCCAGCGGTTGATGGTTGACCAGGTCACCCACAAGATGTGCGCGAAGTCTTCCTGAGATAATCCAAGAGCCTTCCGGATTTTCCGAATGCGTTTGGGCGTCATCTTCGGCATAACTCAGCTGTCCTCAGCGGTTCGAGGAAACGGGGAGAGGCGCCAAACAAGGCGCCCTCCCCTCTACTCGAGTCCTCTAGAAGTGGAAACCCACGGTGCCGGTAATTGCGCGCGGCGAGACGTAGTGCGTTCCGCTAAACGTTGACAGGAAGTTGTAGAGCGCGAAGTTATTGGTCAGATTGATCACCTCCAACCGCGCGCTCCATTTGTAACGGTCCCCGTGGAAAATGTTGTCGTGGCCCACAGCGAGGTCAAACAGATTGCGCTGTTGGATTCGCGGCGGATTTAGGTCGTCATTTTCTTTGTTCGGCGCCGGTACTTTTATCAGCGTTGAGGAGAACTGCGACGCCGCGCAATTGAAAGGAAGTGGAGTTGTGGGAGTGGCATGCACGCCGTTACAGGTGAACCCGGCTTCGAATTCCTGATCGGCGGACAATGGGATTGAGCCGACGTTGCTGGCTACCATGCTCACGTTGGGCACACCACCAATCAAGATCGAGCCCGGGCAGGTGTTGAAAGATTCCAATCCGAAGCAGGGAGTGGCGCCCGCCACGAGACCGCTGTCGTAACGCCAGTTGAATCCCACCCAAGGGTATTTCTTCCACGGCTGATATTGCAGGTGAGTCGTCTCATTAAAACGCTCGTCGTGATCGATGCGAAAAACGCCCGTCGGTGCGGTGGGATTTGCTCCGGCTCCGGCGACCTGGGGAGTAAAGAAACGAGCGGCCACGCTGGACATGACAACAAGAGCCGTCAAACCGTGGAAATTCGGGACGGACCCGCGGATTGCGAATCCGGGGATCTTGGAGCGGTCCCACTGAATAGGGAAAGTAATCGGCGTGTTACCAAGAACACTGAAATCGTAGGCGTTATGGGTGTACTTCCAGATGTATTCGCCGTCGAGAACAAAATACTTCCCGAAGGCTTGCTGCAGGCCGGCATGAAATTCATTGCGAAAGCCGGGCGCGATGGGATTTGTAGAGCTTGCGGCGCATCCCAGAAGAGGGTTCAGGACGTCGTTGGTACAGCCGATGCTGGAGAGCACCAGATTTTCGTTAAAGGGAGATTCGAGAGTTCGCGCATACGAAATGCGCAGAACGGTGTTGCTCGGCTTGATGTTGTAAGCGAGGCCTAAGCGAGGCTCGGCCTGGCCGGCGGTGGTTAAACCATTGTATTTGTCGCCTCGGATGCCCAAATTGAACGACCAGTCTTTCCAGGTGATAGTGTCCTGGACGTAAATCGCCAGTTCCTTTACATCCGTGTGTAAAGGAAATGCCGAGGCTGTACGGAATAGAGTTCCTCCACGCGTGAGGTCGAAGGGCAGCAATACCGGATTGAACAGGGGATACTGGTTGGCGAAGGTTGGATTGAAGTTTGGATTTGCAGGGTTGGCAGGCGCGTTCAGATTGGTCGTGTCGTTCGGAGCAAATCCGAGTGCCGCGCATTGAGTCGGCGAGGTGACGCCCGCAGGGCCGATTGCGGGAGTTTCCGTGCTGATCGTCAAGCAAGGCGCGTTCAAGGTGGGATCCACGATTCCCAAGCTGTCTTTCTCGGTTAGGAATGTTTGTTCGTAGGTGATCCCGGCCTTAATGTTGTGGATGCCTTTGACGTAAGAAATGCTTGCGCGAAGTCCCGCGTTAGTGAGCGTTCGATTTTGGGAGACAGACTCTCGTTGAAGGCTCGGTGGGCCGAGGTCGGAAAAGGGATCGGTGCTGGGATAGTAGTTATACGCGTCGCGACGAACGAAGGCGCCAGCTGTTAGAACTGTGTTGGCACTAATCAAGCGCGTCCACGACGGGGCGATATTAAACGTGCCGATCTTGGAGCGTTGGTCCGCAGCGCCGACCTCCTGGCCGCAAAATGGAGAACTGGTGCAACCTTGTGCAGCACTGGGAGCAAAGCCTCCATTGCTGACCCCTACGCCGCCCTCACCTGGCACGCCCTCACCGAACCACATGGTGGCGTTCTGGGAATCGAAAGAATTGGGCGTCTGAAACCAGGAACGGGTGTACCCGAAATTCAGATGGATCGAGTCGCCGGTCGAGATTTGATAGTCCACGCGATCGAAGACGTTTTCCTGGTTGCCCTTGTCATGGAAAACTGAGAATTCAGGCGGATCGAGGAAACGCCCGGAGTTGAGTCCGCCCACGGCGATGAAGTTCCCCCATTTCTGGCCACCATAAGACAGGTCGGCACCTGCTGAGGAAGAACCGAACGCACCGTACGAGGCCGTGACGCTGCCGTGAGGCGTGGTGACGCCGAGGCCCGAGCGCGTGGTGGCTACAATCACGACGCTTGTCTTGCCACCGAATTCGGCGGGCGGCGCGCCGGAGATGACTTCCAGAGAATCGATTGAATCGATCGGGATTTGATTGGAAAAGACTTTGCTTTGTTGATCGGTGATGGGCTGGCCGTCAACGGAGAATGAATTCTCTGCGTGGTCTCCGAGCCCGTGGAACAGGCCGTTCGAGTCGGCGGCGATACCGGGAGTGGTCAGCGTGACAAGCGAGCTGAGTGAGGACGATTGACTCTCGAGAGGAAGCTTCTCGAACAACGAACGATCTACGTCGGTGTGAAAAGTTGAATCATTCTCCAGCAGATCGCCGCCGCCCTCGACTGTTACCGTGCTAGTCCCGCCGGCAATCTTCAACGTGATCTGAACGGTTGAAGGCACCGAGGAACGTATCTCGACATCCTGAGCGTACGGCATAAATCCAATCGCATTTACCGTAAGGTGGTAAGGATTGAATGGAACGTTGGGGAAGGCGAAATTTCCGGCCGCGTCGGTGGTGGTAGACCGTTCTAATCCGCTTACAGGATTGTGAATCGTTACTGTGGCATTGGGAACAACACCGCCGGACGGATCTACGACCGTGCCGGTGATGGATGCTGATTGCGCCTGTACGCTGGGTACGTTGAAAAGCAAAAGGGCGCACAACGCTGGTGCTGCCCAGAAAAGTTTCCTGAGATGCATTTAGATTCTCCCTAGAGGCCGTTTGGCCGGTTCAGTCGTTGTAGTGGGAAACCTAAGCGGAACTCACCGCTCGCGAACGAGCGGAAAACGAGAGATCCGCGTGCCGGTTTTTTTTTAAGGATGGATTACGACTGGACGGGAGGCGCGCGGGGAGAAGTTTGGTGGAAAACAAGTTCCAGCTGCGGGTCAATCGACCTAGCGGGATTCAGCCAGGCTATTGCCTGTGGAATAGGCAGTGTGCCGGTATGCGAGAGGTCAACGGTTACGGAGTGCGCAAAATGGCAGACCCGGCAGTGTTGCTGGTCTTCGAATTGATTGTGCCAGTGCCCGGCGGCCTGGAAGGCGAAAGACAGAACGAACGCCGCCACCAAAACTGCTATGAGACGGAATGTTATTCGCCCACGCATATATCCAGCCGAGCACCCCCACTCAGACGCTACTTAGACGCGACCACAGGCGCAAACGTGACTACTATTTTTGCTCTTTCCTAGCCAATTCTCAGAACCTCACACCTGTAAGACGTCGCCATCTTTCGCGACCATCTCGTATAGAACGGGGTTCACAAAGAAACCCAGGAAGAGCCGCGAAATCAGCCCCGCGACGATGACGATGGCAAAAGGTTTTTGCGTGTCTGAACCGATTCCGGTGGAAAGCGCGGCGGGAAGCAAGCCCAGACAGGCGACCAGCGCGGTCATCATAATCGGCCGCAATCGCAAGAGCGAGGCATCCAGCGTGGCCGTGCGAATGTCCTTCTTCTCAAGGCGCAGCTTGTTGATGTAGGACACCAGAATCACGGCCGTTTCCACGGAAACCCCCATCAGCGCAAGCAGGCCGAGCACGGAGGACACGCTGAACGGGGTGTGAGTCAGCTTCAGTGCGATCAGAGCGCCCACGGGTTCGGTCATCAACACGCCGAGTGCAATGGTGACTGGGAATTTGAAATTCCCATATAGCGCAAAGAGAATCAGAAAAATCAGGAGGACAGCTAGCGGGCCCACGATGAGCATTTGGTGCTCCGCTTCCAGGAGCTCGCCGTACTCGCCGCCCCAGTTAATGCGATAGCCGGTGGGCAACGATTTTAAAACATCCGCGATTGCCCGCTGGCCTTCTTGAACCGCGCCTGCCAGGTCGCGCCCCTCAATGCTGTATTGCACGCCGATGTAGCGCGAATTATTTTCGCGATAAATAAAAGACGCTCCGTTGCCTTCGCGAATATCAGAGAGTTCGCTCAAAGGGATTTGCTGGCCGGTTGGCGTCCCTACCAACAAATTGCCGATTTGTTGAGCGTTCTGGCGGAACTCCGGCCTCATGCGCACGACAAGATCGAACAGTTTTTCGCCCTGGATTACCTGGGTGGCGGCCTGTCCGCCGACGGCCGCCTGCACCACGCCCTCCACGTCGGCCACGTTGATGCCGTAACGCGCAATTTTGTCGCGATCCACCTGCACCAGAAGGCTGGGCTGGCCCAGTTCGCGCACGACAGTTAGTTCCGTGAAGCCGCGCACCTTCGAAAGGCGCCGTTTTATTTCGAGTGCCCGATCTTGCAGCACGTTCAAATCGGAACCGTAAATTTTTACCGCCAGCGCGCTCTTCAGTCCGGTGAGTGCTTCGTCCACTGCATCTTCGGCCGGCTGTGTGTAATTGAAAATAATTCCAGGATAGGCGTCGAGCTGCTTTTGAAGATCCTCGATCAGCTCCGGCTTGTTGTGAATTGCGCCCTTCTTCCAAATCGCGTCTTTATAGGGTTTCAAGCCCACATAGAATTCGCAGTTGAAGAATCCGGTGGGGTCGGTGCCATCGTCAGGCCGGCCTAGTTCGGAGCCTACTTCGGTTACTTGCGGATACTTGGCGAGGATGTCGCGAATCTGCGGAGCGATCTTGGCCGCTTCTTCGTACGAAATCGTATAAGGCATGGTGGCGCGAACCCACAACGCGCCTTCGTCGAGGTGCGGCATGAACTCACCGCCGATGAACGGAATCAGCAAAAGTGAAGCACCGAAAATCAGCGTGGCGACCAACATGGTGATCTTCGGATGGTTCAGGCACCAGGTAAGCTGCCCACCGTACCGCGTGCGCACCCATTCGAATGGTTTGTTCACGCGCTCGCGAACTCCCTTCTTGAACCAGTAGGAGCACATAACCGGCACGAACGTGAGCGTGAGAATTAGCGCGCCCACCAGAGCGAGCGACATGGTGTCCGCCATGGGATGAAAGAGTTTTCCCGACGGGCCGGTGAGCGCGTAGATGGGAATGTAACCGGCGATGATTACCGCGACGGAGTAGAAAATCGGGCGATCCACATCCTTGGCAGCCGCCAAGATCACTTCCTGCAGATCGTATTGCTGGCCTTCGCGCAAGCCCAGTTCGCGGTAGATGTTTTCGACCATTACCAGCGTGCCATCGATGATGATTCCGAAGTCGATGGCGCCGATGGAGAGCAAATTTGCGGCTACGCCATTGGCATGCAAGAAAATAAAGGAGAAAAGCAGCGCGAGAGGAATAGTCATGGCCACAATGACGGCCGCGCGCATGCTGACCAAGAAGAAGATCAGCACGATCAGGACCAGCGTCATGCCCAGTAGCAAGTTGTCTTCGACCGTGCTGATGGTCAGCCGAACGAGGTCACTGCGGTCGTAAAACGGGCGCACTTTTACGTCCGGCGGAAGAATATGTTCGTTTAGTTCTTCGGTTTTTTCCTCGACACCTTTCAGAACGTTCTGGGTTTGGTCGCCCCGGAGCATCATGATGACGCCTTCGACCGCGTCATCGTTCTTGTTGAATCCGAATTGGCCGAGGCGCGGCGCGTGGCCAATCACAACGTCGCCCACATCTCGAACGTGTATCGGCACCCCGTTCTGGGTACCGATGATCACTCTGCCGATGTCTGCTTCATCGCGGATCAGCCCGAGACCGCGCACGTAGTAAAACTGCTCTCCCTGCGAGTAGAAGCCGCCGCCGGTGTTCGCATTATTGAGGCTGAGCTGCTGAATCACGGTGGGGACGGTGATGTGGTAGCCGTAAAGTCTTGCGGGGTCGAGCAGGACTTGATACTGCATCACGGTTCCGCCGAATCCGGAATCATCCGCCACTCCGCGCACCTGCTTGTATTCCCTCTCGATTACCCAGTCTTCGAAAGTTTTTAGTTCCTGCGGAGAACGGTCGGGGCTTTCGAGCACGTAGCGATACACCAGCCCGGAGGGGCTGGATAGAGGGGCGAGCGTCGGCTGCACGCCAGCGGGATAAGTCACCTCGCTGAGGCGCTGGAAGACAATCTGACGCGCAAAATAGTCGTCGGTATTTTCGTCAAAAGTGAGGATTACGTCGGAAAGACCGTACAGGGAAATCGAGCGCTGGATGGCCATCTTCGGCACGCCGTTCATTTCCACTTCGGTGGGCAGCGTTACCAAGCGCTCTATTTCTTCCGCCGCGTGTCCCGGCCACTGCGTGATGATCTCCACCATGGGCGGCGACAAGTCCGGATAAGCATCCACGGGCATGCGTTGAAATGAGATTCCGCCCGCGATGATGACGAACCCGACCAGCATGAGGACCAGGAATCTCTGCTTCAGCGCGAATTGGACGATTCGATTAATCATCGGAACTTTGCCGCTTTAGTGCTGAAACGAATTGGCGAATTGCAAAAATAAGCTGCTGTTGGCAGCCACTTTATCTCCGGGCGAAAGACCTTTTAGAATTTGGGTTTGGCCATTTTGACTTTGTCCGATGTCCACCGGGCGGCGGCCAAATTGATTGGAACCGGAAGCTACGTAAACGAACGGCTGATTTTCGTCGTCGCGCAGGATCGAAGAATCAGGAACGGCGATCGCGTCCGAGATGACCCCGGCGATTACCGTGGCCACCACGTACATGTCTTTCTTTAATTTTCCGCCGGGATTATCCACGACGATGCGCGCCTGCAAAGTGCGAGTATTGGGATCCAGCGCCGGTGAAATAAATGAAATCTTCCCGGAAAATTTATCGGGATAGGAATCGGTGGTGATGGTGACGGGGTCGCCGATCTTCACATAGGCGAGGTCGCCTTGGTAAATGTTGGCCATGACCCAAACCGTGCTCATGTCCGAAATCGTGAAGGCTTGGGTCGTGCCGGCTTGCATTACTTGTCCGGGAGAAACGAGGCGTTCTACAACTTCTCCGCCGATGGGCGCCAGCAAAGGGATCTGCGCCGAGATGGGAGATTTCTCAAGATCTTCCGGCTTTGGTATTCCCAGAATTTTCATCCCCTCTTGGGCCGCGCTCAAATCCGCCTGCGCTTGTATGCGGTCGGACTCAGCCTGAAGCAGGTCGCGGTCGGCGATAGCGTGATGGGCGAAAAGATCCTGTGCTCGCTCATAATTTTTATCGGCCACCCGAAACGTATCCCGCGCTTTCAAATAGGCAGCTAGCAGCAATGAATAGTCCGGGCTGCTCACTTCCAAAAGGGGCTGGCCGCGTTTGACGCGATCTCCCGGAACCACCAGGATCTTTGCGACGGGGCCTCCCACTTGAGTAATCACGGGAGTGGTACTGAATGCGTTGTAAGCCACCGCTCCGGTCAGTCGCAGCGTGCGAGTGAGTTTCGACGGCTGCACGGTGACCACCTGCACGTGGGACATCTGATCTTGAGGAATGGTGAACAACCCAGGCGTTTCCGATTTCGATTCACCGGAGGAGTAGGAGGTCATTTGACTCGCGCCGCGTTCCGAGCTACAACCCGCAGCAAAAATTGCGAGCCAGGCTGTTAATCCGAGGCAGAGCGTGCGTCTCATGCTTGGCGAATCCTTCATGGCAAGTTCCTCACTCCTACGGCCTCACGAAGCTGCTCGACCGCCGTTAAATAAGCGGCGAGAGACTGACGATAGGCCAGTTCTGTCGCGCGATAGCTGCGTTCCGCGTCAAGAAAGTCAAGCAGGCTTGCAGCGCCGCGTTTGTAGGAGTATTCGGTGATGTCGCGCGATTGTTTCGCCGCATCGAGGTATCCAGCGCGATAGAGCGAGACTACCTGGTCGTTGTCGCGGACGGATTCGTAGGCGTTCAGGACGTCGCTCATCACCTGATCGTTCGCCGCAAGTTCCAGCTCCTGGGCCTGATTGATTGCGTAATTCGTACGCGCGATTTCGCCCTGATTGCGATTGAAGATCGGAATCTGAATGCTGCCGAAAAGCGAGGCGGTGTTCGTGGCGCTTACATGGTCGTAATTGAACGTGCCGGTGGGGTCCACCTTGCCGTTGGCCTTCGCTAGTTCGTGCTGGCTC
>Ga0182024_10018225_pt1 | contig 13094 bp, 8 predicted proteins | sample P32metaG_FD_120480 | JGI IMG/M metagenome (GOLD analysis project Ga0182024, IMG submission 120480) | Permafrost microbial communities from Stordalen Mire, Sweden - P3-2 metaG (Illumina Assembly) | ecosystem: Environmental > Terrestrial > Soil > Wetlands > Permafrost | place: Sweden: Stordalen...
GGTCGGTTTTTTTTGGAGGGGGGATATGCGGCGTAAGGGATAGATGAAAACGGGGTCCCAAAAAAGGCGAGTGGCATGATGACTGCTCTCCCCCGGGTAGTGCTCAGCAGCGTCGACCATCAAGAAAAAACGGAATCGGCGGAAAGCTCAACGGAATTGGAAGGCCTTGTGGACTCCCTGCCGGGGATGCTCTTCCGGACGATCAACGCGCCCGGGTGGCCCTTGAAATACATCAGCGGGGGTTGCTTGGGTATTACTGGCTACAGGCCGGCTGAATTGGTGGGAGACCCTGTGGTCTCCTACGATGCGCTTATCCATCCGGCTGACCTGGACCGCGTGATGCAGGCGATGGACGACGCAGCGCGGGAGAAACGGTCGTACGTGATCGAGTATCGGCTTTCGACAAAGGCGGGAGGGGAGAAGTGGGTGTGGGAACAGGGGCATTGCGTTTTCTCGAAGAGCGGGGAAGTGGACGGGATTGAGGGATTCACCACGGACATCAGCAGTCTGAAGGCGTCGCAAGAGGAGCTGAGGCTGGCGAAGCGGAAGTACCAGGACATCTTCCAGAATGCGACGGAAGGGATCTTCCAAACGAGCATGGATGGCTCGTACATCAGCGTGAACCCGGCGCTGGCGCGGATCTACGGGTATGACTCGCCGGAGGAGATGATGGCGAACCTGACGGATATCCAGAAGCAGCTTTATGTGATGCCGGAACGGCGCTCGGATTTCGTGCGGATCATGGAGAAGCACCACTTTGTGGTGCGGTTCGAATCGCAAATCCGGCGGCGGGACGGGAGTGTGATCTGGATCTCCGAGAACGCGCGGGCGGTGCGGGACGAGAGCGGGACGATCCGTTACTATGAGGGGAGCGTCGTGGACGTAACGGCGCGGAAACGGGCTGAGGAGGCGCTGGAAAAAGAGCGGTCGATGCTGCGGACGCTGATCGACCATTGGCCGGATCACATTTACGTGCGGAACCGGGAGGGACGCTACCTGCTGAGCAACATGGCGCATACCCAATCGCTGACGATGAACTCGCCCTCGGAGGTCGAGGGGAAGCGTGCGGAGGATTTCTTTGTGCCGTCGCGTGCGGCGCAGTTTACCATCGAGGACATGGACCTGATGGAGGGCGGTGAGGCGGTGCTGGACCGGGAGGAAGTGCGCAATCGTGGGGAGACGAGCGAGCAGTGGGTGCTGACGTCGAAACTGCCGCTGCGCAACAAGGAGGGGGAAATCCTGGGCCTGGTGGGAATCACGCGGGACATCACGCGGCACAAGCGGCTGGAGGAGCAGTTGCTGCAATCCCAGAAGATGGAAGCGGTGGGAACACTGGCGGGGGGGGTGGCGCACGATTTCAACAACATCCTGACGGCGATCCTCGGTTACAGTGAGATGATTGTGTCGCGTGCGGCGCAGGACGAGCGGCTGCGCTCGGATGCGGAACAGATTTACGCGGGCGGCTTGCGCGCGGCGGCGCTGACGCAGCAACTGCTGGCGTTTAGCCGGAAGCAGATCGTGCAGACGCGGGTGCTGAACGTGAATACGGTGGTACAGGGAATGGAGAGCATGCTGCGGCGCCTGGTGGGTGAGAACCTGCAATTCGTTTGCAAACTGCGGCCGGAAGTGAGCGCGGTGCGCGCGGACGGCGGGCAACTGGAGCAGGTGGTGATGAATCTGGTGGTGAACGCGCGCGATGCGATGCCGGAGGGAGGGAGTCTGGTGATCGAAACGGCTAACGTGATGCTGGACGAGGAATACACGAGCCAGCACGCTGGGGTGAAGCCGGGGCGTTATGCGCGCATCTCCGTGTCGGATACGGGGACGGGGATCCCGCCGCAGATCATCAAGCGGATTTTCGAGCCGTTCTTTACGACCAAGGAACAAGGCAAGGGGACCGGGCTGGGGCTGGCGACATCGTACGGGATCATCGTGCAGAGCGGAGGGCACATCGGGGTGTACAGCGAAATGGGGAGCGGGACGACTTTCAACATCTATCTGCCGGCGTGCGAGCAATCGACGGTGGACCTGGCGGACGTGGAGGGGCGGGGAGAAATCCCGCGCGGGACGGAAACGATCCTGCTGGTGGAAGACGATGTTTCGGTGCGGACATTGACAGCGGCATCGCTGGCGGACCTTGGGTACGCGGTGCTGGAGGCGTCGAACGGGGAAGAGGCGCTGAGCCAGATCGCGGAGCGGCGCGATCATTCGTCGATCGACCTCGTGCTCACGGACGTGGTGATGCCGAAGCTGGGGGGCAAGCGCCTGGCGGAGAGCATCGAGCAAGTGCGGCCGGAGACGAAGATCCTTTTTACATCGGGCTACAATGAGGAAGCGGTTCTCCTACAGGGCATCCTGGAGGATGAGTTCGCCTTCTTGCAAAAGCCGTTCACGCTGCCCTCTCTGGCGGCGAAGGTGCGGGGCGTGCTGGATAATAATTAGGTGGAGTCGCGGGCGAAGGGGGAGGGACTGGAGGGAGTTGACACACAGGTATTATTGTTGCCTTTGAGAAAACTTTTTGAATAGCGTGCGGACATGGCTAAATCTCCGAAACTGGTTAAGGATCAACTGGCTGCGTTCGGAGTAAACTTGAAGCAGCACCGGCTGCGGAAACAGTGGACGCTGGATGACCTGGCGGGCCGGAGCGGGCTGTCGAAGCCGTTCATATCGCGACTGGAGTCCGGGGACCGGCAGGCGTCGATCGCGGCGGTGCTTACGCTTTCGCAGGTGTTCGGGGTGTCGCTGGCGTCGATGTTTGAGACGCAAGTGGATTTGACCCCGTGCCTGATCGTGCGGAAGTCGGAGGTGGCCCCGCTGGAGGCCAATGGCTTGACGTATGTTCCGCTGTCATACGCGGGGCACAAGTTCAATTTGCGGCCGATACGGGTGACGGTGTCGCTGGAGCGGACGGGGAGTGAGCATTATCACCACGAAGGGGAGGAGTGGATTTATGTGTTGTCCGGGAAGATCACGCTGTCGCTGGCGGGGCGGAGGTATGATCTGGACAGGGGGGACGCGGTGCATTTTGACTCGCGCCTGCCGCACCGGGTGATCGCGCGGGGAAAGAGGTCGCCGGATATCTTGGTGGTGGCGTCGCCATTGCCGCTGGAGCGGAGCGCAGCAATGACGTACCCGGGGAATAACTCCCGGCGGGCGGTCGCGCTGCCGGAGATAAACGATTACGCGCTGGAGGGGTTGGTCCGCTCCTGACCGCGCGATGAGCCGTGCGCTAGCGCCAAGGGGCATTATTGGCTACCCGATAACGCCGTTCACGCCGGGGGGTGCAGTTGACCTGGGCAAGTACAAGACGCTGCTGAAGCGGCTGGTGGAGGCGGGTGTGCACGCAGTGGCGCCGCTGGGAAGCACCGGGGTGTTGCCGTACCTGAGCGACGAGGAGAGGGAAGCGGTGGCGGAAGCGACGATGGAGCAGGCGGAGGGAAGGATACCGGTGGTGATGGGGGTCTCCGCGATGACGACAGAGCGGACAGCGCATCACGCGCGGATCGCGGAAAAGCTGGGGGCGACGGCGGTAATGATCATCCCGATGAGTTATTGGAAATTAACGGAGGCGGAAATATACAGGCACTTCGAGACTGTAGCGGGGGAGATAACGATCCCGATCATGGCCTATAACAACCCGGCGACGGGGGGGCTGGACATGACGCCGGGATTTCTGGGGAAGCTGCTAAAGATACCGAATGTAACGATGATCAAGGAAAGCACGGGGGATGTGAACCGGTTGCATAAGCTGGCGCAGGAGTGCGGGGAGGATGTTGCGTTTTACAATGGATCGAATCCGCTGGCGTATGATGCGCTGATGGCGGGGGCGCGGGGATGGTGCACGGCGGCGCCGAACCTGATCGCGCGTTGGAATCTGGAATTGATCGCGGCCGTGGAGCGGGGAGATGCGGCTGGGGCGCTAACCGTGTTTCGGCAGCAGTTGCCGGTTTTGCAATTAATTACCGAGGGGGGATTGCCGCGGACGATCGCGGCTGGATTGGAGATCATGGGGATCGACGCGGGCAGACTGCGGGCACCGCTGGCGGAACTGGGGGACGAAGATGTGGAACGCCTGAGGGGAGCGCTGGAAGAACTGTACGGAGATCCGCCGAAGGAGGCGGGCAATCGGAAATGAGTGAGGCGGTGCATCTCTCGCGGATCCGGATTTACCCGATTAAATCGCTGGATGGAGTGGAGGTGGATGAAGTGAGGATCACGGATGGAGGCATCCTGGCAAACGACCGGGTGTACGCGATATTCGACGAGAAGGGGGCTGTCGTGAATGGGAAACGGACGGCGCGGGTGCATGAACTGAGGTGCGCGTTTGACAGCAGGATAAAGGAGGTGCGGCTATGGGAGAGCGGGGCGCGGGCACAATTTTGGCTGGATGAACCGGAACCGATCGGGCGGTGGTTGAGCGAGTTTTTTGGTTTTGAGGTTGTGTTGAAATATGAAGAGCGGGCGGGTTTTCCGGATGACACGGGGGCGTATGGGCCAACGATTGTGAGCGAGGGGAGCCTGCGCAAGGTGATGGAGTGGTTCCCGGGACTGAGCGAGGAGAGCGTGCGGCGGCGTTTCCGGGCGAACCTGGAATTGGGCGGGGGGGAGGCGTTTTGCGAGGATCGGCTGTATGGAGGGCCTGGGGAGCTGAGGAAGTTCCGAATAGGGGCGGTGGAATTGTCCGGGCATAATCCCTGCCAGCGATGCGTGGTGCCGACGCGGGACCCGGGGAGCGGGGAGGCGGTGGCGGGGTTCCAGAAGAGGTTCATGGAAATGCGGAGGCAGGCGCTGCCTGAGTGGGCGAACGCGGAGCGGTTCAACCATTTCTACCGGTTTGCGGTCAATACGTCGATCTTGCCAGCGGAAGCGGGAAAGCGGTTGCGGATCGGAGATGAGGTGAGTGTGGTGGAGGAGAGATAGGTGGGGGCCGGATTTCGTCGCGGCGAGCAAATCGGCACAGCCGGGCTGTAGCTTTTCTTCCGGTTGTCGAAATGGGGAGCGAGAGGCCGATTCCAGTTTACAGAGGAGTGGCGAGAAAAAGGGGGTGAAACGGCTGGGATGGTATGCGCAATGCTTGGGGCGCAGGTTGACTTAAAGGCAAACCAGTTGCCTCACAGACATCATCCATCAACCAACGACGTACCCCGCAGAAGAAACGAGGGAAAATTATGAATCAGACTACCGAATCGCGGTTAAAGCCGCATTGCCTGAACCTGGTTGAGCTGGCCGCCCAGAATATCGCGGTCATCTCGCCGACGATGACGGCGGCGCTCATCGTGCCGTTGATGTTCTCAACGACCGGGAGCATGAGCTGGCTATCCTATGCGGTAGGGACGGTCATGCTGCTGTTTGTGGCGGTAAACCTGAACCAGTTCGCGAAACGCTCGGCGGGAACCGGGTCGATGTACTCTTATACGTCGCTGGGGCTGGGACCGAGCGCGGGGTGCATGTCCGGATGGTGCCTGCTGTGGGCCTACCTCTTCATCAGCCTGGCGGGGACGACGGGGTTTGCAATCTTTGCAGGGAAACTGCTGGCGGCGACGGGGGTAAACTGTCCGCCGATGGCGCTGTTTGCCGTGTGTATCGCAGCGTGTTTCGTGCTGGCGTACATGGACATCAAGGTGTCGACGATTGTGAGCCTGGGGCTGGAGTTTGCATCGGTGGCGCTGATTATGGTGCTGTGCGTGATCGTGCTGTTCAAGAAGAGCTTCGCGATTGATACGACGCAGTTCTCGTTTTCGGGGTTCTCGTGGATGAACCTTGGGCTGGGAGTGGTGGTGGCGGTGTTCAGCCTGGTGGGATTCGAGAGTTCGACAGCGTTTGGGGAGGAGGCGAAGGACGCGACCAAGACGATACCGAAGTCGATCATCCTGAGCCTGATCCTGACGGGCGCGTTCTTCGTGTTTGTCTGCTACGTGGAAGTGATGGCGACCAATGGATACTCGACGACGCTGGATAAGATCGACGCGCCGCTGAGCGTGATGTGCGATATTTACAAGGTGCCGATCCTGTCGCTGCCGATCTGCGCGGGGGCGATGGCGAGCTTTTTTGCGCTGGCGCTGTCGTGCATGAACGCAGGATCGCGGGTGATGCTGGCGATGGGCCGGCACGGGATATTCCACGAAGCGACGAGCAAGACGCACACGAAACACGCGACGCCGCACATGGCACTGGGAATCATGGCGATATTCATGTTCGTGGTGGTGACGCTGTGCCGTGTGGTCTTCAAGCTGGAGGTGCTGGATGAATTCAACGACGCGGGGACGATGGGTGCGTTCGGGTTCATAGGAGCGTATGTGCTGGTGACGCTGGCGGCGCCATTCTACCTGAAGAAGTGCGGAGAACTGAAAGCAAAAGACATCGTGTGGTGCGGAGCGGCGCTGCTGCTGCTGCTGATACCCGCCATTGGAAGCGTGTACCCGGTGCCGCCGGCGCCGGTGAATTACTTCCCGTACATCTTCCTGGGTTATCTGGGGATCGGGGTGATCCGAGTGATTGCGCTGAAAGTAAAGACGCCCGAGCGACTGAAAGCGATCCGTGACCAGGTACGGACGCAGCATCTGCCGGATCTTGTGGGAGCGCCGTAAGAAAGCCAAGAATTGGACATCGCCTGCCGGGGCGCGCGAGCAGAGTGCGCGCGCTCCCGGCGGGGGCGGTGGCAAACGAATTTCGAAATGGCGATCTTGAAAGCGATGATGAATCCCAATAGGGCAATGCCATGCATGAAGCGCTGAAAGTTGGTTCCATCGTGTCGCTGCACCGGTACCCGGTGAAATCGATGATGGGGGAAGAATTGAATGCGACGCGGATCGGGGCAAAGGGAGTGGAAGGGGACCGGGCCTTCGCGCTGGCGGACACTGAGACTGGGAAGATCGGGAGCGCGAAGAATCCGTCGAAATGGCCGAACCTGTTTGACTTCCGTGCATCGTTCATAGGTATGCCAGGAGAGTCTGACGAACTGCCGCCGGTGCGGATTACGTTCCCGGACGGCAGCACGATCTCAACGGAGGATGGAGATATAGAGGAGCGACTGGCGGCGAGCCTGAAGAAGCCGGTGCGGCTTCTGAGGGGAGCGCCGAGCGCGGGGATGCTGGAGGAGTATTGGCCGGATATCGAGGGGCTGGCGCGACGTGACGAGGTGACCGACGAGGCGATGCCCGCGGAAACGTTTTTCGATGTGGGAATCGTGCATGTGCTGACGACGGCGACTCTGGACAGCCTGCGGGCGCAGTACACGGCGGGAAAATTCGAGGTGCGGCGTTTCCGGCCAAACCTTGTGATAGAGACCGCCGCGGCCCTAGAGGAATACCCGGAGCAACACTGGGACGGAAAGGTGCTGGCGATCGGGGCGGAAGTGAAATTGAAGGTGACGGGACCGTGTTTTCGCTGCGTGATGACGACGCTGGCACAAGGGGATCTGCCGAAGGATACGGGAATCTTAAAGACGGCGGCGCGGGGCAACGAAGCGCGCGTGGGATGCTATGCGAGTGTACTGCAGGGTGGGACGATCCGGCGAGGGGACTCGGTGAAATTGGAGCCGGCCTGAAAGGCTATTCGCTCCCGCACAAAGCGATGCTGAGTGGCAACGGCGAGGGTTAAAACAAGCAGCCGAATCAATTTTGCTGCAAGAGAAGGCGGAAGTATTGGGCCGGTCCGGAGGCGGGGCCGGTAATGATCACCGGGCCGCCGGGCAGCGGCATTCCGTTGTTGCCGGGAACGTCCCAGAGCGACCAATTGACAAGATCAGAGGAGGTCTCGATGAAAGCCGAGGTATTGACCGGAACGCTGAAGCTGTAGCTGGCCTTGCCGCCGCTGAGGATAAGGTGCGGGACAAAGAGGCTGGAGCCATTGTGCGGGTCCGCGCCCAAAATGTAATTCAAAAAGTTGGTCTGTCCGTTGCTGCTCACCAGGCTCTGGTCTCCCCCGGTGGGAGTAGGAGTATCATACACACCGAGGTGCCACTGGTCGTAGGTCTGGTGGGTTGATGAATAGTTGGCAATCCAGTTCACCAGCAAAGCCATGTCGTTTTGATCCAATTCATTGGTGGCAATCGGAGGCATCCGGCTGTAACCATTCGCGGCAGCGACGCGCTCGTAAACCAGGGACGTGTTGCTGTCGCCGGGATTGACCAGTTTCACATTGGGATAGTTGACGCCATAGGTGTTCACCAATCCCATCTGGGCCAGCGTAAGCTGGGGCAAGCCATTCCAAACGGCGGGGGTGGCCGGACTGCCGACGCCGCTATGGCACTGCGAGCAATTGACAGCGAGGTAGGAACGCACGCGCGCCTCGACGGGGTAGGAGGTTTCATCCGAGCGCACGTAACGCGGCAGCAGGTTCACGGAGTCCGGCGTATTGGAGAAAAAGCCGCCGTTATGCAGGAGGGTGATTTCATTACTGATGATGCCGCTCATGGTCCCGGTGCAATTGAGCTGCCTGGTATTGAAGGAAAGCGACAGCCCGGCGGTCTGATTGTGACATGCGAGGCACTCGGAGCGGCTGGGGATGTGATAAGTCTGTGTCAGCGCCACGCCATTTTCCGTGACAGCCAGCGGAAAATCCGCGCCTTCCTCCGGGACCAGCGTGGCGTCGGTCTGCGCGTCGTTCCACCTGTAACTGACGCCGTAGACGCCGCTCGCATTTCTTACAAGGAGCCGGGTTTCAATCCGCTTGCTCGGTGTGGAAGGATCGGTGGACAGCGGAGGGTTGCTCCGCACCAGGGGCATATCGAAGTGCTTTACCCACACCATGCCTGGGGGGAAATACCATGGATTGTCGCGCGACCACGTCATGGTGCTGATCGCATCGGGCATCATGAACCAGCGCGACTTTTTCGCGAAATCGCTCCAGAATGGTAGATTGGGGGAATAAGAGAGCACGCCTGGGTTCGGGGAGAGGTCTGTAAGATCGGCAAAGAGGCCGGTCGCGCTCAAGGTGCCCGGGTAGTCGGTCGCAACTCCTGTGGTAAGGCGCTGGATGGTGCCGGTGTTGAAGTTTGACATCAAGACGTCGCCATTGGATGGGTCGGTGCCGATGTAAACGACGCCGGTTATTCCCGACAGGCGACTGACCGTCACGTTGGTGCCGCTGCGAACCAGCGACCAGAGATTGGTGGGCTGATTGTAATTGAAGTCGCAGAAGATATAGGAGCCGGCAAGGCTCGCGAGGCGGGTGCCGTGATAGACCACGCCACCGATGACGCAGTTGCCCCTGAAGTTTGCATCGCTGTAGTTCGGGTCCGAGACGCCCGTGTGGGCATAATCCCAGATCGGATCAATGGAGGTAAACCCGGCGGGTTTGGCAGGCGGAACGGGGGCGGTAAAATTGGTGTCGTGCTTGCCCTCGCGATAAACCCAGCCGTAGTTGCCGCCCTTTGTGATGATATCAACCTCTTCATAGGTGTCCTGGCCGACATCGCCCAGCCACAGGTCGCCCGTTGCGGAGTCGAACGAGAAGCCCCACGGGCTCCGCAAACCCACCGCGTAAAACTCGGAACGGACATACGGCAGGTTGGTCCCGCTGAGGGCAACGCCGTTGAAGGTGCCATTCCAACTGCCGCCCTCGCCGGTGCTGACGAATGGATTGTCAATGGGGATGCTGTAACGCGCGACGCCATTGTCACGCGGGATGGCATTGGTGGGGACATAGGAGGCATAGCCCGAAGGGTTGAGCTCGCTCTTGTTCGGGTTTGGATTCGGATGGGGTGCGAGGTTGCCCGGCTTCTTATCCACATCGATCCGCAGGAGCCCGGAGAAGAAATTCATGTCGATATTCTGGCTGTTGCCAAAGTGGTCGTAGCCGTTGCCCTCGTCGCCTACGCACCAGTAGAGATATCCATCCGGGCCGAAGTGCAGCCCACCGCCGTTATGATTATCCTCGCGGTCACGCTGCTCGATAAGAACGAGCTCGGAGGTGGGATCCACCGTTGGGGTGGAGGAGCTGATTTGAGCCTGCGGAACGGTAAAGCGCGAGAGACGCTCATACCATACCGAGGTGTCATTCGATTTTTGCACCGCGTAAGCAACATACAAGTAGCCGTTTGTCGCGAAATTCGGATGAAACGCCATGCCGAGCAGGCCGGCCTCGCCATCGGGTCCGCCCGCGATGCTCTCTGAGGGATTGCTGCGGGGGGCGAGGATGGAGGGAAGGTTTAGCACGACGGAACTGGTCGCGGTGGCCGCCGTGACGTCGGGGATTACCACGAGCGTCCCATTAAGCTCGCAGACAAAGAGCCGCTTTGTGTCGCCGGGCGGGCTGGCCAGGCAAACGGGTTGCGTTAGGGTCAGGCCGGGAAAAGCGTTGACGAGTTGATAACTGCTGGCCGGCGGCGTCGAAGGCACGTTAATGACGCTGATCGTGTTCGACGTCCGCAGGGCCGTTGAGATATTGACCGTTACCGTTGCCGGGGAGGAGTATCCGCCATAGCCGTAGACCCGATAGGTAAACGTGACGGGCGAGACGCTGCCGCCAGGGTGCGCATAGAGAATCTTGCTTCCGCTCGCGTCGACGGTGGCGGTGCCGGTCGTGGGAGGGGTGACGATCTGGACGGTGGATGGATTGATGCTGCCGGTGTCATTGGCGAGCACCGGGATGAGCACCTTTTGGCCGGGGTTGATCGTCACAGAGTCGGGATTCGCAACGACGGGGCCGAAGCCGGCATCCGGCCCCAATTCGTAGCTCAAGGCTATCTCATCGTCGCTCAGGGTGCGATTGTAGAGGCGGAACTCACTGAGGGCGATATTGGAGTTCGAATCGGTGGAAAATTGCGAGCGGCCGATCCAGTTATTCACGTCCACGAGCGAGGAGAGGCTGAAGGGAATGGTCAGAATGTTCTGCAACACGCCATTGCGATACCACTTCACCAAGGCGCTGGTGGATTGGTCCTGTACGGTGACGACGTAATGATACTCAGTGCCGGCGGTGGTGGCGGGAGACAGGTCCGTATCGCGGTAGGTGGCGGTGGTGGTTTGCACACCTTCCAAGCGCTGGTCGCCCATCATGACGCCGACATTGAGCGACAGCACGAAGCTGTCATTTGCGGAGTAGGCGCCCGGGGCGCTGCTGCCGTCGATGATTTCTCCCGAGTTTGAGCTATTCACCGTGATGGTGGTGTTTCCGAAATCAAAGAGCCGCTGATAGCTTTGGGAGGAGAGCGTCGTGGCCCACGCCTCGACCGTCAGGTTGGGCTTCGTGTGGATGATCCCGTTTGGAAGATCCAGATACGCGGAAATCGTGGATGCTGACTGGTTGCCCGTGGTCGTGCCGGGGAGAATGAGGGAAGTCCCGGTGACCGTCGCGCCAATGCCTCGCACTGCCGCCGCCAGACCCCCGATCGAGTCAGTAAACGTCGTGCCCGACGGAGCTGTGCCGGCGGTGCTATTAAAGGACCAGCGGTTGACCGGTTGCGCGGGCGCAAGGGGCGAGGTGGTTACGGTCCAATTTGGGTTATTGGGTCCGGCGCTGTCGCTGGCGGAAACCTGCGCGGGAGTGAGCGCATTGTCATAGATGCGAATCTCGTCAAACGCGGCATTGGCAAGACTGTCCGCTGTCCACATCGAGCGTCCCAGCCAGTTATTTACGTCCGAGATTTGGGAAAGATGATACGGCACTGCGAGCGTGGCGGCCACGACGCCATTCCGGTACCACGTAAGCTGCCCGCCGCTGCTGCCATAAGCGCCGACGCCGTCCTGGAAAGTCATTATGTAATGATATTCCGTGCCGAGGCTCGTCGTGAGCGTCGTATCCGTGGTCACCGTGTTGGCGCCGCCGAGCCATGCCTCCATCCGCTGAATGTTGAGACTCGTGCCATTCACAAACGCCAGCATGATGTTATCATAGGCACTCGTGATCCCGGGCGCGGTGGTGGTGTCGACGATCTCGCCGGGCGCCCCGCCGCCGACCCCGGCGGTATTCACGCGCCCGAAATCGAACACCCGCATCCAATTCTGCACCGAAATTGGTGTTGCCCACGCCTCGACCGTCAGGTTTGTTTTCGAGGAGATGGTCCCGTTTGGCAAATCGAGGTAAGCGGCGATGCTCGCCGCAGTTTGGTTGCCATTGGTCCCGCCGGGCAGGTTGATCGAGGTGCCGGTCAGGATCGCCCCGTTGCCCCGCACCACCAGCGGCGTAGTACCGGAAACGCTGTCCATGAACGTCGTCCCCGCAGGGGCGCTTCCGGCGGAAGTGTTAAACGACCAGCGATTTAGCAGTGCGGCGCCTGCCGGCACATTCCCGCCGGAGATGAGCACCAATATCCAGAAAATGAATTGCTTCGTCATTGGATTAGGGGCTCATGCCGAAGAACTCGCTACTGAAATAGAAATACGGGTTTGGTTCTTAAATCAGGCTGTAAAAGAGCAGTATACTATTTTGGCTCCGCACGCCCAAATGGTCGGGGGAGGGGGGATTTTGCTTCAAATCTTCGTATCTTGCAAATTTTTCCTACCCAGGAGGGCGGGATTGAATGGATTCAAATGAAAGGACACCAACGCCGTCGAGGCCGAACCTGAACGCGCATGCATCGATCCAATCCCTATGCTGCATTGCGGCGCGTTAGGAGTGCCTTTGAATATTGGAGGCGAGGGGAGTCGAACGCCTGTTTCCCACAGAGTAAAAAGCCCCGTTTTGGCCTCTATATACCGAACGTATACTGAAATCCGCAGCGCCCCGCATTGTGCAAGGCTTGCCCCCGCTACTGGACACTGATTCTTTCCTTTCTGGCTCGCAGAAGCAAGCCGTACATCTTTTAGGAAACCGCTCCCGGAGGTTGACCGCTGTCTCGAAAGGATCAGGCACGCAGTCCTGGACGCTGTGTTGAAGATTCCCCATTTCCACGGAATATGCGCGTGGCCGCACACACGCGATTTACAGGCAGCTTTCCATTTTGATTGGCGGCTGGTCCGCCACTGTTCTCCTTCAGTCGTTCCCATGACCCCTTCGTGCATGGTCGAGGCCTCTGCCATCCGCATGCGCTCCTCGCGTCAACCAGAAAATCGGCTCCCCCAGCAGGTTGCCCCCAATTTTCCGGTATGACGCCGCGCCTGCTTCTGGCGGGGAGAGGCATCGCCCGAAAGGGTAATGCAAACCAAGGAGAA
>Ga0182024_10018226_pt1 | contig 13094 bp, 9 predicted proteins | sample P32metaG_FD_120480 | JGI IMG/M metagenome (GOLD analysis project Ga0182024, IMG submission 120480) | Permafrost microbial communities from Stordalen Mire, Sweden - P3-2 metaG (Illumina Assembly) | ecosystem: Environmental > Terrestrial > Soil > Wetlands > Permafrost | place: Sweden: Stordalen...
CCCAGGTAACTCCGCGCCTCGTCCGCCGCAGCCGCCGCCGGCACCCCCAGCTCCCCGCCAAAGTCCCCAATCCACCCCCTCACCTTCAGCCGCAGCCCCTCGCGAAAGACCGCCCGCCACGTATACTCCCCCTCCCTCACCCGCGCACCGCCGGCCGCCAGCCCATCCCACGCGACCTCATGGTCTCCCGCCGCGAACGGCGCCCCCGCCAGCAACTGCCGCACAAGCCCCCCATCCGCGCCATAAATATTCAAGGACACAAACCCCACCCGCGTCGTCCGGAACGCAAGACGCTCAGCCCCATGCGCGCAAACCGCCAGGCCCAGGATAAGAAGGAGAGTCTTCACGTTTGCTCCAAATCACTCCACATAAACGCCACAGTTCTAGTGAAACCGCACGGGCACATGCGTGATCGGGCTTTGGATGAAAGCCGGCAGGAGGATTATTGGTCTGATTCTTCCCCTTTGTATTGTTCGTCGCTCACCTTCTCCATCCAGTCCGCACTCTTGCCGTCGAGCTTCTCCACGATGGAGATGTGCGTCATCGCCGTGCTCCCCGTCGCCCCGTGCCAATGTTTCTCCCCCGGCGGAAACCAGACGACGTCACCCGGCCGGATTTGTTCAATCGTCCCTTCCCAGCACTGTGTGAGCCCGCACCCAGCCGTCACAATCAACGTCTGGCCAAGCGGGTGGGTGTGCCACGCAGTGCGCGCCCCCGGCTCAAACGTCACACTCGCGCCAACCACCCGCGCCGGGTCGCTTGCGTCAAGCAGTGGGTCGATCCGCACGCTCCCGGTAAAATAATCCGTCGGTCCCTTCGTGGATGGCTGTGAGCCGCTTTTTTTGATTTCCATATCAATTCCCCTCTTCCATCAACCATTCACCGCCCAGTCATTTTCTCCAATTTTTTCCGGATATCGCGCCCCTTGCACCGTGATCCTCGCCGCCGCCACATCGAGGTGCATGCTGTATTTTCGCTCTGAATGAACCCGCCGTTTTCATCAACCCGCCCTCCCTCACGGCGGAAAACTCCCCCCGCTCGTCACCGCAATCCGGTCCTTCGCCCGGATATCCGCCGACGACGCCCCCACCAAAATGTCGTACTCTCCCGGCCGCACAAGAAACGCATGCGCCTTGTCATCCCAGTAAGCCAGCTTCTCAATCGGCACCTCCATGCTCACAGTCTTCTTCTCCCCCGGCTGCAAGCTCGTCCGTTGAAACCCCCGCAGCCGCTCCGCCGGCCGCGCCTCCTTCGACGCCGGGTCGTGGATATACAATTGCGCCACCTCGTCTCCCGCCCGATTCCCCGCATTTTCGATTTCGATACTTACCGTCACCTTCCCATTCGCCGGGTTCTCCCGCGGGCTTGCTTGCAGGTTCGAGTAAGTAAAATGCGTATAACTCAACCCATAGCCAAACGGATACAGCGGCGCCCCCTTCACATACATATAAGTAAAACCCTTGCTGATATCATATTCATCCCGCGGCGGCACCTGGCTCTCGGATGCATACACCGTGTGAGGCAGCCTCCCCCCCGGATTCACATCCCCAAAGAGCACCTCCGCGATCGCCCTCCCACCTTCCTCCCCCGGCCACCACGCCTGCAGCATCGCCCGCGCATTCTTCGCCAGCCACGGCACCGTCAGCGGCCCCGCGCTCATCTGCACCACCACCGTACGCGGGTTCGCCGCGCACACCGCCTCCACCAGCGCCTCCTGGCTCCCCGGCAGCCCCAGCGACTTCCGGTCCCGGTCCTCCTGTTCCACACTCCTGTCCGTCCCCACGAACACCACCGCCGCATCCGCATCATGCGCGGCCGCCGCCGCGCTCGCGATCCCATCGCCCCCGCTCCCCGTGATCCCGCACCCCGCCGCGTACACAACCTCCATCCCCGCACACTGATCCTTGATCCCCTGCAATGGACTTACCGCCTCCCCCACCTTCCCATTGTAAGCATTCATAACCACCTGGTCCGCCAGCGGCCCGATCACCGCAATCTTCTTTAGCTTCAACTTATCCAGCGGCAGCAAATTGCCCCGGTTCTCCAGCAGCACCATCGACTCCCGCGCCGCCTTCAGCGCCACCGCCCGGTGCGCCGCGCTATCCACCGACCCCGGCGGTATTTTGCTATAAGGCACCGCCTCGAACGGATCGAAATCCCCAAGCCGGAACCGCACCCGCAGCACCCGCGTCAGCGCATCATCCAGCCGCGCCTCCGTCACCTTCCCGTCCCGCACCGCCGCCGGGATGTTCATCTCAAATTCCTTGTCCGAGAAATCGCACCCCGCCATCAGCGACTGCGCCACCGCATCCTCATAGTTCATCTTCCCCTTTTCATGACCGTTCACCATCGTCGAGACCCCTCCCAGGTCCGATACCACCAACCCCTCGAACTTCCAATCCCCCTTCAGCACCTCCGTCAGCAGCCAATGGTTGATATTATTCGGCGTCCCGTTGATCGCGTTATAACTCGCCATCACCGACGCCGCCTTCCCCTCCGTCACCGCCTCGCGAAAGTGCGGCAGCCAGTAATCCCGCAGCATCGCCTCCGGCACCACCGCATTCAGCTTCTTCCGGTTCGTCTCCACATTGTTCACCGCATAATGCTTCAGCGTCGCCGCTATCTTCAGGTAACGCGGGTCGTCCCCCTGCAACCCCCGCACGTATGCCACCCCCATCCGCCCCGTGAGAAAAGGATCCTCCCCCCAGGCCTCGTGATTCCGCCCCCAGTACGGGTTCCTCTCGATATTGATCACCGGCGCCCGATAGATCAGCCCCTTGTGCTCCCCCGGCGCATTCGGGTCCAGATGCCACCCATTATAGATCGCCCGCGCTTCGTCGGAGAGCACCGTCGCCACCTCGTGCACCATCTCCGGGTCCCAGCTCGCCGCCATCCCCACGCACACCGGGAAGAGCGTCGTCGGCCGGTCCCATTGCACCCCGTTCAGGCATTGGTTCCATTGGTCCGCGCGGATGTTGAACCCCGCCACCGTCGGCCCCCGGTGGTTCAACAGTTGCGCCTTCTCCTCCAGCGTCAGCCGCGACATCAGGTCCGCCACCCGCTTCTCAACCGGCTGGCTCATCTCCCGATAAACCTCCGGCGGTTCCCCCGCACGCAGCGATGGGACCAAGAGAAGCGACGACGCAAGGAGCGTAAGGGCGCGATGATTCATTGAAAAAATGGGGGGCTGACTCTGTTCGCCGCCGGGCGGTTATAAATTCCCGGCAACGCAAAACTTAACGGGGAACCGCCGCAAAACACAATAGTCGCATTAGTCGCGATAGTCACATTAGTCGCGCACCCACCGCGCGACCTCCTACTCCCTCCCCACCGGCTCCAGCTCCTCCGGAGGAAACACCTGCCGCAGAATCTCGCTCAGCCGCTCCAGGTTCACCGGCTTGATCAGGTGCACCTCAAATCCCGCCTCCATCGACCGCTCGATATCGCTCTCCATCCCAAACCCGCTCAGCGCCACCCCGCGCACCGTATCCCCGCGCAGCCGCCGCAATTCCTTCATCAGGTCAAACCCCGTCCCGTCCGGCAGCCCCAGATCGCTGATCAGCAGCTCAAACGGATAGTTGTTCGCCATCTCCAGCGCACTCTTGACGTCATGCGCCGTCTTCACCCGGTAGCCGCGCCGTTCCAGGATCATCCGCATCCCCGTGCACGTATCCTCGTGGTCATCCACAAGCAGGATTTTGTGCTGCAGCGACCCCGCGGCAATCGTCGGCGTCCGCGGCAGTTCCTCCACCGCCGTCGGCGCATCGATCGTGTTCAGTTCAACGCAAAACGTCGACCCCTGGTCGATCCCCGCACTCCGCACCTTCAGCACCCCCCCATGCGCCTCGATCATCGCCTTCGAGATCGCAAGCCCCAGCCCCAGCCCCCCAAATCGCCGCGTGATCGAACTCTCCCCTTGCTCGAACGGCTTGAATATCCGCGCCAGCCGCTCCTGCGCGATCCCGATCCCCGTATCGCTCACCTCCACGATCAGCCGCCCCGCCCCATCGTTGTTCGAGCGGATCGTGATCAGCCCCCGCGGCGTAAACTTCACCGCGTTCTTGATCAGATTCCACAGCACCTGCTGGAACCGCGCCGGATCCGCCTTCACATAATAAGCCGTCGCCGCAAGGTCCAGCCGCACATCCAGGTGCTTCCCATCGATCTCCCGCTGGCAGATCTCCAGCGCACGGTGGATCGCCCCGTGCGCGTCGATCGGCTCCGGCGTCAATTGCAGCTTCCCGTGCGCGATCCGCGTGATGTCCAGCAGGTCGTCGATCAGCCGCGCCTCCAGCTCCACATTCCTCCGGATGATTTCCAGCGCATTCCGCGCATCCGGCGAGTCCATCATCTTCTCCAGCTCCGCCACCATCGTGATCACCGGCGACAGCGGATTGCGCAACTCATGCGAGAGCAGCGCCAGGAACTGGTCCTTCGCCGTATTCGCCGCGATCAAATCCCGCCGCGTCTCCACGTCGTGCGTCGCATCCTCCATCAGCAGCAGCACCCCATGCGTCCGCTGCTCGGTATCCTGCAGCCGCATCAGATTGACGGAGAGAAAGTGCTTCCGCCCCGTCTCATCCTGCACGGTCTGCTCCCGCGTTTGGAAGGGCCGCCCCGACGCCGTGACGCGTTCAACCGCCTCATCAATCCCCAGGTTCGGCAGGTCGCTCAGCCGCAGATCCTCCGCCGCGCACCCCGGCGGCCCCCCCCCGAACTCCCGCGCCATCTCCAGAAATTTCTCATTCGCCTCCAGCACCTTCCGCGTATCCGCATCCAGCAGCGCGATCCCGATCGGCATGTGCGCAAGAATCGTCTGGCTGAATGACGTCTCCCGCGCGATCCGCTCACTCGCCAGCAGATGGTTGCGGTACAGCCAGCTCAACAGCCACGATCCCACCGCATACAGCGCCACCAGCCACGCCGCGATGATCGCCGTCTTCTCCACCAGGTTCCTCACCGGCCGGTACGCCACCTCGATCGGCTGCCGCAGCAGCGCGATCCACCTCGCCCCTTCGATCTTCTGGAACGTCACCAGGTCATCGTGCCAGTGGAAGTGCTCATCCGTCGTCTGCTCCAGCTTCCGCAGCAGCTCCGGGTCCTCCGTCCGCGTGCTCACGTTCGGCATCAGGCTCGGGTCAAACAGCGGCCTCCCCGTCTGGTCGATCACCTGCACCACCGCCTGCTCCCCAAAATCCAGCGACGCCAGCCGCCGCCCCACACGCTCCACCAGGATGTTCGCCCCGATGTACCCCATCACCTCCCCATTCTTCGCCCGCACCGGCGCCACGATCGAAGAGCACAGCCGATTATCCGGGATCCGCAGGTGCACCGGCGATACAAAATACCCATCCCGCCGTCGCGTATCCGCCAGCCACACATCCGTCGAGAAATCCTTCCCCAGGGCCTCCGGCCCCACCGGCGGGATCGACCCGATCAGCTTCCCCTCCGCGTCCGTGAGGAACATCCCGTCCACCCGCGGGTGCGAGTAAAACGCGTCCGCCAGCCACTTCTGCACATTCGGGTCCCCCGCCTGGCTGTGCACCATCTCCTGCACCAGCGGCGTATTCTGGTAATACTCCAGCATCTCCCCCGGCCTGCTCGTCTCCGCATTCACCAGCCGCGCCAGCGAGAGCACCAGCGTATGCCGGTCCCGCACGATGCTGCTCTCCAGCGTCCCCCGCAGGATCGAGTACGAGATGATCGCCATCAGGATCGTCGGCACGCACCCCGCCAGGAAGAGCGCAACGGCGACGTCCAGCGGCTTGAAAGGTCCTTTTCTGAAAATGCTTGGCACGTGGGTTCTTTTTAAATCGTCGCGGGAGGCCGCAGTTGCGCGTCCCAAATCCAGCTCCATGGGATGGCGCCGAACGACAGTATATAATCGTTGAACCGCCGCACAGTCCAACCATCGCGCACAACCAGCCGCGCATGCAGCCGCTCCAGCTCCAGCCGCCCCAGCAGGTAACTCATCGGCACCGTCGGCGCCGACGTGTACCAGTTCACATCCCCCTCCGCCCGTCCCCGCGTAAAACCCGCCCGCTCCATCAGCAGCCGCACCGCCCCCTTATAAGAGAGCGTCCCCGCCTGCAACCCGCAGTCGATCACGATCCGGCACGCCCGCCACAGCGCGTCGTGCAGTTGCTGCAGCCGCGCCTCCGGCTCCCCGCAGATCCCCTCCTCCACACACATCTTCTCGCACCACAGCGTCCACCCCTCGTAAAAAATCGCATGCGCGAACAGCCGCCGCAGCCTGCTCGGGTGCCGGTTCTGGATCACAAACTGCACATGGTGCCCCGGATACGCCTCATGCGCGCACGTCAATTCCAGCCCGTAATGCTGCCGCATTTCCGCCCGCTTCTTCTCCCCGTCCAGCATCCCCGCGCTCAGGTCATTCACCCAAAAGATCCCCGTCTGATCCCTCGAGAACGGCCCCGGCTGCCGGTACGCCGCCGTCGGGAACTGGTGTTTGAGAAAATCCGGCACCGCCAAGACCCGCAGCTTCTCCCCCGCCGGCAGCGTCAATAATCCCTTCCTCGCAAACGCCTCCCGCATCCCCGCCGTCACCCGCTCATATTCCCCCAGCAGGCTCCGCCCCTTCGGCTCCCATTTCTCCGCCGCCGCTTCCAGGATCGCCGCCGCACTCTTCCTCCCGTGTTTCCGCGCCTCCCGCCGCAGCTCCTCCTCCATCCACCCCACCAGCATCCATCCCGTCGCCTCTATCTCCCTCAGCGACCGCGTGATCCCCAGCCGCTCCCGCACCAGCATCTCCACGTTCTCCCTCCCCACCGCGAATCCCCCCGCCCTTCCCGGCCGCTTCCCCCCGATCTCCTCCGCATATTTCGCAAACGCCCCGCGCGCCCCCTCGCATAGCCCCGCCAGCCGCCCCGGCTCCTTCGAGAGCGGCTTCAGCCTCCCCTCGATTTCCGTCAAGAAACCCGCCGCACCCTTGCAAGTCTTCCCCGCCAGCTTCGTCCACAGCGGCACCGGCTCCCGCACCACCCCCGCCCCTTCCGCCAGGAATTCCGGGATCCGCGCCAGCCTGCTCTCGATCTTCGGCAGCCCCACCGCCAGCCGGTCCGCGTACCGCATCACCAGGTCGAAGATGCTCCCCACCGCCGCGTCACAATGCACCTGCGGGTTCGTCCGCCACCGGCTCAGCTCCCGCTCCTGCAGCAGCCCAGTCCGCAGCATCGACAGGAATCCCCGCCGGTCCAGCCAGTCATCCCCCGCGAACGCCCCCTCCGGCAGCCCCTCCGTCGCCGCCAATGCCCGCTCCATCAACACGATGTGCTTCCCGTGCGCCTCCTCCCCGTTCCCCCCCAGCCGCCCCTCATATTCCCGCAGCCCCAATTCGCTCGCTTCATGCGGAAAAAGCTCGTGCGACGCCTCCAGAAATTCCGCCGTCATACGCTCGAACTCGCGCACCTGCCCGCTTTTTACTCTGGTTTTTGCCCGTTTCATTGCTCTTGACGGTCTGGAGTAAACCGGCATCATTCGGCCCGAATTTGGCGGAACCCCGCCACTGGAAGCTTGTTGAACCATGTCCACCGCGTCGTTACTTCAGTCTGAGCCTGCGCATGGCGCTGCAAGGTTGAAGTGTCCCCCCGCCTCGGAGTGCGGATTTTTTTGGCATCCCTCAACAAGAAACTTAAACTGCCGGCAATTCAACCGGCTTCTGACGACGCACTAAGAACTAAACTATGGACGGACGCGCCGGACACTTCATTTGGGCTATTTGTTATTTGGCCGTTCTTTTTGGACTCTGCCTTTACGGCGCTCACCGGTACGTGATCGTTTACCTCTTTTACAAGCATCGCAAGAACGTCCCCCAGCCCGCCCGCCGCTTCGAGTCCCTCCCCCGCGTCACCGTCCAGCTCCCCATCTTCAACGAGCTCTACGTCGTCGAGCGCCTCCTCGATGGCGTCAGCAAGCTCGACTACCCCAGGGAGTTGCTCCAGATCCAGGTCCTTGACGATTCCACCGACGAGACCCGCGGCATCACCGAGGCCGAGGTCCTCCGCCTCCAGGCAGAGGGCTTCGATATCGAGCACGTCCATCGCATCGACCGCACCGGCTTCAAGGCCGGCGCACTCGCCGCCGGCCTCGATACCTGCAAGGGAGATTTCGTCCTCATCCTCGATGCCGATTTCCTTCCCACCCCCAATCTCCTCCAGGAGACCGTCCACTTCTTCACCGATCCCGGCATCGGCATGATCCAGTCCCGCTGGGGCCATCTCAACCGCACCTACTCCCTCCTCACCCGCGTCCAGGCCATGTTCCTCGATGGGCACCTCGTCCTCGAGCAGACCGCCCGCTCCCGCGCCGGCCGCTTCTTCAATTTCAATGGCACCGCCGGCCTCTGGCGCCGCTCATGCATCGAGAGCAGCGGCGGCTGGCAGCACGATACCCTCACCGAGGATCTCGACCTCAGCTACCGCGCCCAGATCAAGGGCTGGCGCTTCGTTTACCTCGCCGATCTCGTCACCCCCGCCGAGCTCCCCGCCGAAATCAACGGCTTCAAGTCCCAGCAGCATCGCTGGACCAAGGGCTCCATCCAGACCTGCAAAAAACTCCTCCCCGCCATCTGGCGCAGCCACCTCCCAATCCTCATCAAGCTCGAGGCCACCGCACACCTTACCTCAAATTTCGCCTACCTCCTCCTCGCCTTCCTCTGCATCCTCCTCCACCCCATCAGCGGCGGCCTCGGCAGCGGCATGTGGCGCACCCTCCTCCTCGATATCCCCATCTTCGTCGCCGCCTCCCTCTCCGCCTGCGTCTTCTACGTCTGCGCCCAGCGCATCCTTTACCCCCGCACCTGGATGAAGGAGATCCTCCTCCTCCCCCTCCTCCTCGCCCTCGGCATCGGCCTCGCCATCAATAACGCCCGCGCCGTCCTCGAGGCCCTCTTCAATCACTCCAGCGAGTTCACCCGCACCCCCAAGTACGGCATCGTCCGCAAGAACCAGTCCTGGCGCGCCACCCGCTACACCGCCCTCAAGAGCGCCATCCCCCTCATGGAGCTCTCCTTCGCCCTTTATTTCTCGATGGTCCTCCTCGAAGCCATGTTCCGCAATCAATGGGGCTCGGTCCCCTTCCTCCTCCTCTTCCAAGGCGGCTTTTCCTACGTCGGCCTCGCTTCCATCGCCCAATGGCGCCCACGCGTGGTCGAGCAAGAGGAAGAGCCGGAAGACGCCCTCCCTGCCTAAATTCCTGCGTCTCTCGCAAGAATTGTTGATAAAAATACATCTTCGGTGTTGCTCCGTGGCATCCATCGTGCTTTTTCATTCCACGTCATGCGCTGCGCCCTAATCGGCATCCTTACCTGCCTTTTTTTATCCACATCGCCCTCGTTCGGGGCAGAAACCGACCGCTGCGCCGTCGTCAGCGTCCCTGATCAGAAGATCGCCATCGTCGAAAATGGCTCAATCGTAGCCCATTACCCCGTTTCCACCTCCCGCTACGGCATCGGCGATCGCTTCAATAGCTACGCCACCCCCGTCGGCTACCTCGAGGTCGCCGGCAAGATCGGCGATCGCGCCCCCATGGGCGCCGTCTTCCGCAATCGCCGCATGACCGGCGAGATCCTTCCGCCCAATTCAACCGGCCGCGATCCCATCGTCACTCGCATCCTCTGGCTCCGCGGCCTCGAGGCCTCCAACGCCAACGCCTTCAGCCGCAATATTTATATCCACGGCACCCCGGTCGAGAACCTCATTGGCCGCCCAGCCAGCTACGGCTGCATCCGCATGCGCTCCAGGGACGTCGTCCAGCTCTTCAATATGATGCCCGTCGGCGCCAGGGTCGAGATTTCCGTCGCCCCCCTGCAGCGCGCCATCGCATCCCTCAACGCCTCCTCCCGCGTCGCGCTCGATGCCGCCGTGGCCGGCGGTTACCGCGTCGCCTCCAACACCCGGCCCTGATCCGCCGCAAAGCGCACCACCCACCCGGGATCCCAGCCCGTGCTCTGCATCGGTCATCGAGGCGCCGCCGGGCATGAACCGGAGAACACGCTCCGCTCCGTCCGCCGCGCGCTCGAGTTGGGCGCCGATGCCGTCGAGATCGATGTCTACAACCTCGACGGCGAGCTCATCGTCATCCACGACAGCACTCTCAATCGCACCACCAACGGCCGCGGCCCCCTCCGCCGCCGCACCCTCGCCCAGCTCCGCGCCCTCGATGCCGGCAAGGGCGAGCGCATCCCCCTCCTCAGCGAGGTCATCGACGCCGTCGACCGCCGCGTCCCGCTCAACATCGAGCTCAAGGGCACCCGCACCGCCGCCCCCGTCCTCCACTTGGCAAATGCATACCTCGCCCGCGGCTGGGCCCCCCACGATTTCCTCATCTCCTCCTTCCGCCGCGGCGAGCTCCGCCAATTGCGCGATTCCGGCCTCCCCATCGGCATCCTCTTCGCACGCTCCGCCCGCCTCTTCCGCCCCCTCGCCCGCACCCTCGGCGCCTGGTCCATCCACGTCCCCCTCTCACAGGTCACCCCCCGCCTCGTCTCCCGCGTCCATGCCGATGGCCGCAAGCTCTTCGTCTTCACTGTCAACGACCGCGCCGATATGGACCGCATGGCCCAATTGGGCGTCGACGCCATTTTCTCCGATTTCCCAGACCGCTGGACCGCCCGCGCCGCCTGAGCGCGAATCCACCCCACCCCGCGGGAACGCACGTTGCACGTTGACGCCGCCCCACCGCGTGCCCTTTTATAAATGCTGGCCGCGCAACGCCCCCGCCCGCGCCGCTGCCCGGTAAAAATGCGAGTCACCCTGTTCGTCCCCTGTTTCATGAACGCCATGTACCCCCAGGCGGGCATGAGCATCGTCACAGTCCTCGAGCGCCTCGGCCACACCGTCGCCTTCCACGAGGATATCTTCTGCTGCGGCCAGCCCGCCTTCAACGCCGGCTACTGGGAGGAAGCCCGCTCCGTCGCCGGCCCGGTCGTGGAAAAACTCGCCGCCGATGGCGCCGATGCCATCGTCATCGGCTCCGGCTCCTGCGGCGCCATGCTCAAGGTCTTCTACCGCGACCTCTTCGCGAACACCTCCCTCGCCCCCGATGCCGTCGCCGTCGGCGAGCGCACATGGGAGTTCTCCGATTTCCTCGTAACCAAACTCGGCGTCACCGACGTCGGCGCCCGCTTCCCCGCAAAGGTCACCTTCCACGATGGCTGCCACGGCCTCCGCGAGCTGCGCGTCAAACAGCAGCCCCGCCGCCTCCTCGAGCACGTCCAAGGCCTCGAGCTCGTCGAGATGCGCGATGCCGAGACCTGCTGCGGCTTCGGCGGCACCTTCTCCGCAAAGTTCCCCGCCATCTCCACCGCCATGGGCGAGGTCAAGTGCACCTCCGCCCTCGAGACTGATGCCCAGTACGTCGTCTCCAATGACTCCAGTTGCCTCATGCAGATCCAGGGCCTCCTCGACCGCGAGCACAAGCCCCTCAAGACCCTCCACCTCGCAGAGGTCCTCGCCCGCCAATAGCCCCGCCCAAGAATGCCCGCCGCACCCTCCTTCTCCCAGCAGTTCAAGGCCCAGGCCAGGCGCATGGCCGCCGACCTCCGCCATCGCGGCCTCATCCGCACCGCCCTCGCCAAGTACGAGACCTCCCGCGACCTCCAGAAGTCCGCCTTCCAGGATTGGCAGGGCGCCCGCCAGGCCGCCGCCGAGCGCAAATGGGACGCCATCAACCACCTCGATACCCACCTCGAGGCCTTCGCCTCCCGCCTCGAGGCCCGCGGCACCCACGTCCACTGGGCCAGCACCGCCGCGCAGGCCCGCCAGATATTCCTCGATATCCTCCGCGAAAAATCCGCCCGCACAATCATCAAGTCCAAAGCGATGACCGCCGAGGAAATCCACCTCAACGACGCCCTCGAAAAAGCCGGCTACAGCGTCGTCGAGAGCGACCTCGGCGAGTACATCGTCCAGCTTCGCGGCGAGGCCCCCTACCACATCGTCTTCCCCGCCATGCACCTCACCCGCGGCGAGATCAGCGCCCTCTTCGCCGAGAAGCTCGGCAGCGCCCCCACGGATAACCCGGAGGAGCTCACGATGATCGCCCGCACCGTCCTGCGCGATAAGTACATCACCGCCGATGTCGGCATCACCGGCGCCAATTTCGCCGTCGCCGAGACCGGCATGGTCTCCATCACCGAAAACGAGGGCAACGCCCGCCTCACCGCCGCACTCCCGCGCACCCTCATCACCCTCCTCGGCATCGAGAAAATCGTCCCCAAGCTCTCCGACCTCGCCCTCTTCCTCCCCATGCTCGCCACCGCCGGCGCCGGCCAGGCCATCACCGGCTACAACTCCATGTACGGTGGCCCCCGCCAGCCCGGCGAGTGCGACGGCCCGGAGGAGTACCACGTCATCCTCCTCGATAACGGCCGCACCCAGCTCCTCGCCGATCCCGAGCAGCGCGACGCCCTCCATTGCATCCGCTGCGGCGCCTGCCTCAACGTCTGCCCCATCTATCGCAACATCGGCGGCCACGCCTACGGCACCACCTACTCCGGCCCCATCGGCTCAGTCATCACCCCGCACCTCCGCGGCCTCCAGCAGTGGAAGCATCTCTCCCAGGCCTCCTCCCTCTGCGGCGCATGCACCGAGGCCTGCCCCGTCAAGATCGACCTCCACCATCATCTCCTTCAAAACCGCCGCAACGCCACCTCCCGCCAGCCCATCTGGTGGGAGAAACTCGCCTTCCGCGCCTTCGGCTTCCTCGCCGCACACCCCGCGCTCATCGATAAGCTGATCCCCTTCGCCCGTTTCGCCCAAAAGTGGTTCCACGGCATCGTCAAGGGCGGCCCGCTCGATCCCGCCCGCGCCTGGACCGCAACCCGCGACCTGCCCCCCATCGCCCCCAATACCTTCACCGCTCTCTGGCATGCCAAACAGCGCGCCGAGCACCGCAAGGACGACGCCCCACGATGAACGCCGAGAAGGAAAAAATCTTCCGCCGCATCCGCGAAGCCCTCGCCATGCCAGCCCCCTTCCCCGGCAGCCACGGCCAATCCCAAGGCCACGATTACCCCCCGCCCCCCCCTCCCGATTGCATCGCCCACTGGCTCCCCCAGGTCGGCTCCGGCTTCG
>Ga0182024_10018227_pt1 | contig 13094 bp, 9 predicted proteins | sample P32metaG_FD_120480 | JGI IMG/M metagenome (GOLD analysis project Ga0182024, IMG submission 120480) | Permafrost microbial communities from Stordalen Mire, Sweden - P3-2 metaG (Illumina Assembly) | ecosystem: Environmental > Terrestrial > Soil > Wetlands > Permafrost | place: Sweden: Stordalen...
AGTGACGCCAAGCCCGATCCCGGGATGATCTCGATCGCGCAGAAGATTATCGAGCAGCAGCAAGGGCCTTTCGACCCCAGCCGCTTCGTCGATCGCTACGAGGCGGCCCTCAAGGCGCTGATCGCCGACAAGCAGAAGGGCCATGCCGCCGTCGCCGCCGCCGAGCCCGAGGACACCAATGTCGTCGACCTGATGGCCGCCCTGCGCGCCAGCCTCGCCGGGAAGGGCGGGGCGGCCCGCGGCGGCGCGCCGCCGGCCGCCCGGAAGTCCGCGTCCGCGAAGGCCAAGGCGCGCAAGGCGAGCTGATGGTCGGCGCGCCGGATGTATCCGCCCTCGGGCCTCTCCAGGACGATCGGGTGAAAGCGGCATTCCTCCCCTGCGAAGCACGGGAGGTGGTTGGCCGCCGGAGGCGGACAGACGAAGGGGGCCTGGGCCGCACTCTCTCATCCGCAGATGTCGCAGATCGACGCAGATGAATATGGACTTGGCCGTCCGACGATCCGGCGCTGATCGAATGTCCCCATCTGCGCCTGTCGGCGACATCCGCGGACGGGTTTCCCTCGCTTGGCCGCCGTTCCACGCCCGCCCGGATGTTCACCCGGTTGCCCCGCGGGCCTCTCGCCTAGCCTTGACTTGCCTCCATATCATTGCAATATGCAACTCCACGCCGATCTGCCCAAGACACATCCTACCGCGCGATTGCGGCCCCGATTAACCCTTGAGGCGACGCGACGTGGGTGCTAGGCAAATCAAGGGCAACTCTCTCAGGGGTGGAACATGAACCAGCATTTGCATGGCATGGTCGCGGCGGCGAAACGCGGCCGAGTATTCGGATGGCGCCCGTTCGCGTCGGTCGTCGCCACACTCGCCGTGGCCATGGCCATGGCGCCGCCGGCGGCGGCCGAGGCCACCCCGTCGGCTGTGCACGGTGTCAGGATGGCGCCGTTCGTGTCGAAGGCGGGCTGGAAGGTGCGGTATGTGACCTTGAAGCATCCCACGCCGGATCTCGCCGAACTCACGCGCCAGGCGGCGGCGGGTACGACGGTTCCGTTCTGGACTTCGACCATCAAATCGCCGCTCGATGGCAAGACCTATACGATGTCGATGGTGGGCTCGAGCCCGTTCGCGGCCACCAAGACCAACACCAATGTCGTCTATGTTCCGTACATCGCCAGACTCCACTTTCCCGGCGGCTATGTGCTGGATCCCACCCTGGCGGGCACCTGCGACACCGAGTCGGTGTCGACGCGTTTCTACAATTCGCCGCTGTTCTTTCCGGCGGTCTTCGAGTCGAACGGCGTCTTTGTCAGCACTGGCGTGACGGGGGGCACCCAGCTCGCTTCGGCCTTCCAGAGGGCCAATTTCTGGACCAGCGTGCATGGAACCCAGTACGGGGTCACCTTGCAGAGGTTCGCGGCGCCGCAGGTCGTGGACATCACCGTGCCGTCGCCCGGATTCGCGTCGACCCAAACCGCTACCTGTGCGTCGGGCCTCAAATATGTGACGTTTGGCGAGATGGACATCAACGCCTATGACGCGGTCGTCCAATCCTTCATCAGGTCACATACGGGGCCCAGTGAGCTGCCGATCCTGCTGACCTACAATTTCGTGCTGTTCGACGGCTCGACCAGCAACTGCTGCATCCTCGGTTACCACAGCGCCATCGGCACGACGGCGGGAACGCGAACCTACTCGGTCGGCTCGGTGATCGACCCGGGAATATTCACCAACGTGAGCGACACCAGCGTGTGGTCGCATGAGATCACCGAGTGGCTCGACGATCCGTTCGTGCAAGCCGGCGTCGTTGGTGGCGGCGCGGACGACGCGACCCCGCTCTGGGGCCATATCGGGCAAGTCTCCGGTTGCCAGGGCAATCTCGAAGTGGGTGACCCTCTGAGCGGCGACCCCTTGTGGACGGAAACGGGAGTTGCGGGCTATATCTACCACTTCCAGGATCTCGCCTTCCACGATTGGTTCTATCGCACAACGTCGACCGGCGCCGGCGGGAAATATTCGATGAAGGGAATCCTCACGACCGTGCAGGGGGCGTGCACCTAGGGAGCTGCGGGCGCTTCACCGGCGCCGGCGTCTGAACCTCCGTCTCCGCCTGCCCGGCTCCGAGGCGAACCTCGGGGCCGGGAGCCTTCGATGATCGCGTGCTACACCGATCGAATCTCGGCTCGCCCAGGCGGGCGCTTCGCCCTCCACGCGTCGGCCGATCACGGACCGTGTCGCCTCGAAGTGGCGCGGGTGGGGGCGCGGCGCGAAACCGTTCTGGTTCAGACGGACGTCGCGGTAGACGTTCATGCGGTTGCGAAGGGCGCCGACCGTCACGGATGCGGCTGGCCCAAGACGCTCGACGTCGACGTCGGCGCCGATTGGCGCAGCGGCTACCACGACATCGTCCTGACCGACGCGGTCGGCGAGAGCTGCCGTCACTTCGTCTGCGTCGTCGCGGACCCCTCGCGGGCGCGCCGGATGGTCCTGGTCCTGGCCACCAACACCCTCCACGCCTACAACTATTGGGGCGGCGCCAACGCCTATTGCGATGTCGCGGCCCTGATGAGCCGGCGCGCCAGGCTTCCCGAAGCGATGGCCGGCGCCATTGGCGTCCTTTCCACCCAGAGGCCGATCGCGCCCATGCTCCTGGCCCCGCCGCAGGATATGCCCCGGCTGGTCAATCTGGAGAAGCGCGGCTTCGAACAGCGGCCCTGGGCCGGGGCCAACCCCTCATGGTCGCGAGCCCATGGCCAATCGCCGTACGACGGCTCGGCCGGGTTCCTCGACAAATGGGAGCACGCCTTCGTGCGCTGGGCGGAGGCCAATGGGTTCGAGTTCGACTATCTGACCGACTACGACCTCGACGCAGACCCGGAGGCGCTGGCGCCCTATGAGGTCGTCCTGCTGGTCGGCCACAGCGAATACTGGTCGGGGCCGCAGCGCGACCGGCTTGAAGCCTTCGTCGACGGAGGGGGTCGCCTGGCGATCTTCTCGGGCAACACGGCATTCTGGAAAGTGCGATGGGAAGACGAAGGACGCACCCTCGTCTGCCACAAGTGGAAAGGGGAGACGGCGGAGGACGTCCCACCGGCGGAGGCGACCCACCTGTGGTCGCACCCGATGTTCGGGCGTCCGGAGGCGGCGATCACCGGCCTCAGCTTCATCTTCGGCGGCTATCACCGGCTGGGGCTCTGCGCCGCCCGCGGCCAGGGCGGCTACACCATCTACCGGCCCGAACACTGGGCGCTGGACGGCGCCGACCTCTATTGGGGCGACGTGATCGGCGACCGGGTCCCCCTGGTCGGCTATGAGAACGATGGTTGCGCGATCACCTTCGGCGCCGACGGCCGCCCGGCGCCGCGCGCCGCCCTGGGGGTTCCGGAAGGCCTCGAAATCATCGCCATGGCGCCGGCCGCGTTCGCCGAGTCTGCCAGTCCCTACCGCCCGCTGATCCCGCCGGAACAGCTGGACGTGGTGGCCAAGATCGCCTTCGGCGACGACGGCGCCGAAGCCCAGGCGCGCGTCCTGCGCGGCCACGCGGTGATGGCGTCGTTTCGGCGGGGGAAGGGCGAGGTCTTCAACGCCGGCACAACGGAATGGGCGCACGGCCTGGCGGCCGGTGATCCGTTCGTCCAGCGGATCACGCGAAATGTCCTGGGCCGTTTCCTCGGAGAAGCTTGACTTCGACGCCGCCATGGCCAGCCTGTCGATCAGGCCATGGAGGGGAAGAGCGCGAGATGAATCAGACGCCGTCGTTCTGGCTCGTGAAGTCCGAACCCTCGAAATATGGTTTCGCCGATCTGGTCCGCGACGGGCGGACCGTCTGGGACGGGGTGCGCAACGCCCAGGCGGCGATCTTTCTGCGGGCGATGCGCCTCGGCGATCGCCTCTTCTACTATCACTCCCAGACCGATCTGGCCGTCGTCGGCCTGGCGGAGGTGACGCGGGAATTCTTCCCCGATCCCACCGACGCCTCCGGCCGGTTCGTGGCCGTGGAGATCGCGCCGCTTCGCGCCCTGGCCCAACCCGTTGCGCTGGCGCGGATGCGAGCCGATCCCCGACTGGCGAGCATGACCATGTTCCGCCAGTTCCGCCTTTCGGTCACGCCGGTCACGCCGGAAGAATGGTCGGTGATCCTCGAACTGGGTGGCGATCGGATCGGCTGAGGGGGCGCGGACCCAAGCCGGCGCCCGCCATCGGCATATTCAGCCTCGGCGCTCAACCGTAGCGTGAGACCGGGCGCAGACGCGCCTGAACGTCGGTGAGCAAGGTCTTCAGGCGGTTGGGTCCCTGGTCGCGGGCCGCCAGCACGGCTCGGTTGTGTTCGCGGATGTTGACCGGGGGCGCCAGTCGGGGCCCGGTCTGGACCGGCGTGGCGCTGACCAGGTCGGTGGCGCGGATGAAGCCGGAATTACCGCCCACCACGACGGCCGTCCATCCGGAAGGCTGGGCGGTGGCGTCCTTCAGCTTCAGCGTCGCGCCCTTGGCCAGGCTCATCACCCGGGGGAAGTTGGGACCGGCGCCGGAGCGCACGATCGTGGTCCGGGCCGTCGACCATGTCGGCGCCGGGGGAGGGGCGGCCGCCGGAGTCGGTGCGGCGCCCTTGCCGCTAGCCGCGGCGGGCGGCAGCTTGAGCGGCGTGGTCGAGGCGGCGGCGGCGTAGGCCGGCGCCTGGCCGCCGAGAATGTCCGCTTCGGAGCGCCCCTCGGACATGGCGCGGCCCTGGGTGTAGGTCTTGGCGAGGCTCGCCTGCTGGTCGACGACGCCTCCGGTGAGGTCCACATCCTTCTGGATGGCGTTCTGCAGCGAGGCCTTCGAGCGGCCCAAGGCGTGGCGGCCGGCGTCGTTGCTGGCTCCGGCCAGTCGCTGCTGATAGTCGCCGACCTGCCGCTGGCGGCAGGCGGCTAGGGCGGCTTCCTCCGAAGCGATGGCGCGGTTGACCTCGATCTGGCGGCGGGCGTCGTCGTCGATGGAATTGCCCAGAAGGATGTTGTCGCCGCCGGCCTGCTGCTGCTTGAGCTGGACATAGGCCTCGACGGTGCTGGCGATGGCGACCACCACCGCCATGGCGGCGATGGCGCGCGTATCGTCGCCGCCCAGATTGCCGCCGGCGAAGCCGCCGACGCCGGCCGGCGTGGTCACCCCGGGAATCTGCAGCTTGAGCGCCTCGTTGAGGTTGCCGGGGGTGAAGAACCCGCCGCCGGGCGCCTGGGAGGCGAGTCCGGGCATGTAGCGGCCGAGCATGGCCCCGGCGAAGTAGGCGGCGCCCTTCTTCAGCCCCGCGCCCAGAGCGGCGCCGAGGCGCGACCGCCGGACCGCCTCGTACTGTTTTTCCCGCTCCAGGATCGGCGCGCGCTCGGCGGCGCAGGCGTTGAGTTCCGGGCTGGCGGAACCGCCGGTGAGTCCGACCGCTACGGCTGATCCCTGCATCTGGCCGGCGACGACGGCGGCCAATGCCAGGGCCAGCACCGCCGATCGGAGGAGCCGGCGCTTCATCGCCCGGTGATCCTGGCCAGTTCCTGGGCCGCGCCGGCGTCGCCGGCGCTGGCGGCCCGGCGGTAGAAATCGGTCGCCTTGGCGACATCGCGCGGGACGCCATGGCCGCCCTCGTACATCAGGCCGAGATTGCGCAGCGCCTCGGGACTGCCGGCGTCGGCCGCCTTCTGGAAGAGCAGCACGGCCTGCCCGTCGTCGCGGACGACGCCCTTGCCTTGCGCGTAGAGATTGCCCAGGCCCAGGAGGCCGCGCGCGTCGCCCCGGTTGGCCGCCTGACGATAGGAGGCGGCGGCGCGGCCGTAGTCCTGGGGCAGGCCGCGACCGCTCTCCAGCATTACCCCCAACGCCGACATGCCTTCGGCCTCGTCGGCCTCCGCCGCGCGCTGATACCAGGTCGCGGCCTGGACGGGATCCTTGGCGACGCCGTCGCCGTCCTCGTAGAAATAGCCCAGGCGCACCATCGCCGCGCCCTGACCGGCGGAGGCGGCGCGCTGATAGGCGGTCAGGGCCGCCTGCTTGTCCTGCCTCACACCCTCGCCTTTTTCGTAGATCTCGCCCAGATCGACCATCGAGGGGCCGTCGCCGGCGTCGGCGGCGCGCCGCAGCCAGCCCGCGGCCGCGCGCGGATCGCGCCCGACTCCCTCGCCTTGAAGATAGAGCTGGCCGACCAGCCCGATGGCGTAGGGCAGGCCCGCGTCGGCGGCGCGGCGAAGCCAGCGCACGCCCTCGGCCTGGTTCTTGGCCACGCCGACCCCTTCCAGAAGACAGAGGCCGTAGTTGACCATGCCGCCGAGGTTGCCGGCCTGCGCCGCCTGGGCGTACCAGCGCGCCGCCTGGCCCGGATCCTTGGCCACGCCCCGGCCGATGGAATAGAGCACGCCGAGGTTGTAGCGCGCCGCGCCATTGCCGGCCGCGGCCGCCGCGCTCCAGCCGCGCAGGGCGGCGGGGTAGTCGCCGTTCATATAGGCGGTTCGCGCCGCGGCGGCCTGCGCCGATCCGGGCGCGCCGGCGGCGGTCGCGGCTGCGGCGGGCTGGCGCCGCACCCCCTGCAGCCGGGTCACCGCCAGAGACCGGTAGAAACCGGCGAAATCGCCGCGATCGCTGTCGTCGATGTAGGCCTGGAAGTCGTCCGGGTCGCTGGAGTTGCGGATCGTCTCCCAGAACGCCTTCTCGCGTTTCGATCGATCGCGGGCGTCCCTGTCGGGATCGTCGCCCTTGGGCCGGGCGGCCGCCTTGCCGTCGAAGGTCCAATAGATGTCGACCCAGATGCCCTGGAGGTCCGGCGACTGGCGGTCGCGGGTGGCCACCTGGACGTCGCTCTGGACCAGCCGAGGCAGTTCGCCCACCGTCAGTCGCGGGTGCTTGAGGGCCTGGGTCAGGGCCAGGGCGAAGGGGCTGTGATCACCCTGGCCGTCCAGGGCCGCCTGACCGGGGGCGGCGGCCATCAGCGTCACCACCTGGGCGGTCATGCCCCCCGTTTCCCTGGCCAGTCCGGCCTTGAGCACGATTCCTTGCGCGCCCTCGGGAAGGTTGCGGCAGGCGTCGAGAATGACCAGGCGCACGGCGTGGGCGCGCGCGACCGCTTCGCGGACCTTGGTTGCTTCCAGCCCGCTGGCGATCATGCCTTCCATCGACGCGCTGTTGGCATCGCGCGGGAACAGGTAGTTGACGCCCGCCACCTCGGCCCCGTGGCCGGCGAAGTAGACGATGGCCGCGTCGGCCCCCGCCGCCTGCCGGGCGAGATCGCCGATGGCGGCGACCAGATCGGTGCGGGTCGGATCGATCACCGTCTTGACCGTGAAGCCCAGTCCCTGAAGAGTCTGGGCGACCAGCCGGGCGTCGCCGACGGTATTGGCAAGGGCGTTGGCCGATTGATAGTGGGCCACGCCGACGACGAGCGCCACTCTGGTGGGCTGGGCAAGGACTGGCGACGCCGCCAGGACCATGGCTCCGGCGACGCCGACGGCGGCGCGCCCGACCGCGGTCCACGCGCGCGCCCCTGCCCCGCCTGCCGATCGGGCCCTGTGTGGCACGCGCATTCACCCCAATGACGCGACGACGATGCTCTCAAGCCGACACACTGCCGCCAACCCAGCGTTCGAATCAAGCCTGGCGCGCCAAGGTCGTGAGCGCAGGGGCTGCCTCTGGACTCGCGCGTCTATCCATTGGCAAATGGCGACGTCGACCGGGGAACGCGCCGCCAGGGCGAAGGGGACGGGTTCGACCGAGGGGAAAGACATGATGATTTCGACCGCGCGCGTCGCTTTCTGCACGGCCCTCGCCGCCAGCCTCGGGCTGCTGGCCGCGCCCGCCGCCGCTCACCGCCCGGCGGGACGTCCCGGCCATACCGGCCCGGTGGAGGCGCCGTTCGCGGCCGCGCCGGCGGTGACGTCCGGCGTCTGGATAGCGCTCACACATGCGTTTCCCGGCGCGACGCCGGGCACGGCGCTGCAGCTCACCGACGGCACCGTGATCATGCACGATGAATGCACGTCGAACTGGTACCGGCTGACGCCTTCGGCGGCCGGAAGCTACGCGGCGGGCGCCTGGCGGCTGATGGCGGCCATGCCTGGGGGCTATTCGCCGCTATATTTTGCTTCGTCGGTGCTTCCCGATGGCCGCCTGATGGTCAACGGCGGCGAGTACGATGGCGCGGGGTGCCTGCCGAAGTTTACCGGCGCAGGCGCTCTCTACTTTCCCTCCACCAATGTCTGGAAGGCCGTCTCGCGACCAGCGAGCTACACCGGTGGTGTCGGCGACGCCGACAGCGTCATCCTGCCCAATGGCGACTACATGTTACAGAACGTCGTAAGCGGTGACCCCGAGGCCATCGCCCACGTCGCCCCGCAGCCCGGTTTCACCGTCAGCTGGAGTTCGACCGGCACGGGCAAGGCCGACGGCAACGACGAGGAGGGCTGGACGCTCCTGGCCAATGGAAATGTCCTCACCGTCGACGTAGGCAAGGGCTCCGGCGCGAAGTCTCCCGCCGAGATCTACTCGCAGACCACCGGCGCCTGGACGTCCGCCGGAACGGCGCCGAACATCCTGGTCGATCCCGCGGCGGTGGAAATCGGACCGGCGGTGCGGCTGCCCAGCGGCGCGGTCTTCCAGGTCGGGGCCAATTCATGCGGCAAGGCCACCTGCGCGGGGCACACGGCGATCTACTCGGCCACGGGCCACTGGACGGCGGGACCCGACCTGCCGAAGATTTCTGGCGGGTTCTATGACTCCACCGACGGGCCGGCGGCAATTCTGCCGGATGGAAATGTGCTTGTTCAGGCCAGCCCCGCCTACGCCTGCCTCGATCCAAACACACACAAGCCCTCACCCTATTGTTCGCCCTCCCATTTCTTCGAATATGACGGGACCAGCTTGACCAGGGTGAATGAACCCTCCACGGCCCCGACAGACGCTTCCTTTGAGGGGCGAATGCTGGTGCTGCCCACCGGCCAGATCCTGTGGAGCGACACTTACGGCGGCAACGTGGAGATCTACACGCCCAAGGGCAGCCCCAACGCCAGCTGGAGGCCCACGATCACCACCGTTCCCGCCACTCTGGCGCGGGGCCACGGCAACAATGCCCTGACCGGAACGCGGCTGCATGGCGTCTCCAACGGCGCGGCCTACGGCGACGACGTGCAGACGGCGTCCAACTATCCCCTGGTGCGTATCACCAATACCGCGACGGGGCATGTGTGCTTCGCCTATGTTCACGATCACACCACGACGCACACCCTGTTCGACATGCCCTCGGCGACGTCACCGGCCTGGATGCTGCAATGCGCCACCGGCGCCGGCAAACTCCAGGTGATCGTCAACGGCATCGCCTCGACAGCGGTGGCCGTGACGGTGCAATAGACCGCCGAAGCAAACCCCTCGCGGCGAGGTCCGGGCCTTCCGCGCATCTCTTGGAACCGGGGCGCCACGCCTTCGTTAGCGTCAGGTCGAGAGGCGTCGAACGCCGCCACGGTCGTCCGAGGGGCTGACGCTGCGATGATCAGGGCTTTCCTCTACGACGCCACCGGCGAAGATCGCGAGGTTTCGCTCGATCGCGACGCGCTCTCGGCCCTGGGCGACAACCACATCCTGTGGGCCGATGTCACGGCGCCGACGCCGCAGGACATGGCCGCCCTGGTCGACGCCTTCGGCCTCGGCGCCGAGTGCGTCGCCAGTCTCAGGCAGGCGCGGAACAACTTCGCCTTGGACAACTACAGCGACTATTTCCACTGCGACCTCCTGGCTGTGCTCGCCCCCACGGAAACCCAGGGGCGGCTGCCGCGGGTGGCCAAGGCGGCGCGCCTGGACTTCGTCGTCGCGCCACAATGGCTGATCACCGTTCACGCCGAGGACCTGCCGTTTCTTCAGGAGTTCCGCGATCAGGACAAGGGCGAGACCCTGATCGGCGGCCTGACCGGGCCGCAGGTGGCGGCCTCCCTGCTCGACTGGCATCTCGAGGCCTATCTGGGGGCCCTCGAGAATGTCGAACTCTACGCCGACGCCCTGGACACCCGGATCCTGGCGCGGATTCGGGTGCGAGAGGCCCTATTGGGCGAGATCGTGCTCGGCCGTCGCTACGTCTCCAGCCTTCGCCGACTGCTGGGGCCGCAGAGATCGATATTCTACGGCGCGTCTCGCCCCGACTTCACCCAGATCGCCAATACCGGATCGGCGGTCCACTACCAGGCCCTGGAGCGCCGCTTCGAGCGGACCCTGGATGCGATCGAGCATGGCCGCGAACTGATGCAGAGTTCGTTCGATCTGTTCACCACCCGGGTCGCCGAAACGACCAACACCCTCATCCGCCGGCTGACGTTCCTGAGTGTTCTCCTGGGCGCGACGGCGGCGGTGGCGGGTCTCCTGGGAATGAACTTTCCTCCGCCCTATGCCAAAGGCGGGGCCGAAGGCTTCTGGATCGTGATCGGGGCGCTGGCTATGCTGACGATTGGCGCGATCACCATCGCCCGGCTTCGCAAGTGGATTTGACCGCGCAAGACATGACCACCCGGCTCCTGATCCACGCGGCCGCGCTCCAGCGCATCGAGGCGGCGCTCGCACCCCATCTGGGTGTGTTGACGCCGCTCGTCATCGACGCCGAAGGCCGGCTCACCGTGGCCGGCGCGGAGGTCTCCGCCGATCAAGCAGCGCCGGACGCCGCCTGGGCGAGCGCCGACGTCTTCGAAGGCGCGGCGGCGCGCGAATTCATGATCGCCCTGCTCAAGGCCCCGGCGCTGAAGTGGGTGCAGAGCGCCGCCGCCGGCTTCGACCACCCGATCTTTCGGCAATTGATCGACAAGGGCGTGCTGCTGACACCCAGTCACACCTATGGCGTCGGCATCTCGGAGTATGTCCTGGCCGGCGTGCTCGACCACTTCCAGCGCGGACCGGAGCGGCGCGCGGCGCAGGCTGAACGCACCTGGCGCCGGCTGCCGGTTCGCGAGGTGATGGGTTCGCACTGGCTGATCGTCGGTTTTGGCGGCATCGGCCAGGCGGTGGCCGAGCGCGCGGCGGCGTTCGGCGCGGTCATCACCGGCGTGAGGCGTGACCAGACGCCACATCCCCTGGCGCGGGCCGTCGCGCCCATGGCGCAGGTTCCGCGACTGCTGCCCACCGCCGACGTGGTGGTCCTGTGCGCGCCCCTGACCTCGGACACCCGACGCCTGGCCGACGCGGGCTTCTTCGGAGCGATGAAGGCCGCCTCGGTGCTGGTGAACGTCGGCCGCGGCGCCCTGGTCGACGAGGCGGCCCTGCTCGAAGCCCTCTCACGGGGCGTTCCCGCCCATGCCGTACTCGACGTCTTCGAGACCGAGCCCCTGCCCAAGGACAGCCCCTTCTGGTCGCACCCACGGGTAAGCCTGACGTCGCACACTTCCGGGATCACCAGCGGCCAGGGCGCCCGCAACGACGCCGCGTTCCTGGCCAATCTGGCGCGGTTTCTGGCCGGCGAGGCCTTGCCGGACCCCGCGTCACCGGCCGATGTGATCGCCAGTTGAAGTCGCGACTATCGCTTGGGGGACCGGCGCTTGCGACGGTCGTCCGCCAGGCTGACCATGGGAGTCCGACAATGCCGATGCGAACGAGAGAGCGACACCGCACCGGCCACATCGGCTGGCTGCGCGCGGCGGTGCTGGGGGCCAACGACGGCGTCCTTTCCACGGCGAGCCTGGTGCTGGGTGTCGCGGCGGCGCATGGCTCTCGCGGCGGCGTTCTGATCGCCGGCGTCGCCGGACTGGTCGCCGGCGCGATGTCGATGGCCGCCGGAGAATATGTTTCGGTCCATTCGCAGAAGGACACCGAAGACGCCGACCTCGCGCTGGAACGCGCGGAACTCCGAGCCGACGAGAAGGGCGAGCATCGCGAACTGGCGGCGATCTACATCGGGCGCGGCCTGGAGCCCGCTCTCGCCAGACAGGTCGCCGACCAGTTGATGGCTCACGACGCCCTGGGCGCCCACGCCCGCGACGAACTGGGTATCTCCGAGACTCTGAAGGCCCGTCCGATCCAGGCCGCACTCGCATCGGCCGCCAGCTTCGCCACGGGAGCGGCCCTGCCCCTCATCGTCGCCGCCCTGACGCCCATGTCCGGACTGATCGTGTCCGTCTCCGGTGGTTCGCTGCTGTTCCTTGCGTTGCTGGGCGCCCTGGCGGCGCGCGCCGGCGGCGCGAGCATGGTGACCGGCGCCCTGCGCGTGACTTTCTGGGGGGCCCTGGCCATGGGCGTGACCACTGGTATCGGCGCCCTGTTCGGGACGATCGTCTAGGCTCGCGCCATCCGTCCGACCCCGGGCTAGTAGGCGATCCAGGTGAAGACACGGAAGGTGTTGTTGTCGGAGGCGTTGTGGCCGGCGCTGTCGAAGTCATGGCGGGCGCCGTCGAACATCATATAGGCCGTGTACTGAACACCGACCCGCATGTTGAAACGGGGTCCCAGCGGTCCCTTGCCGTCGCCGAACGGCGTGCCGTCGAGCTGAAAGAGAAGGCCCGAGCTGTCGGGACGCAGTGTCCGGTTGCCGCCGTAGAGCAGGGCGTCGGATGTGCCGGTGGTGTCGAAGGCGCCCACCGTGGCGCCGATCTTGTTCCGCCAATAGTAGGACGCGGCGATCCTGAAGTCGTCGAGGCTGTCGCGATCGTTCGTCGCCGCTCCCAGCGCCTGCGACGCGTCGAGCCGCTGGCGTTCGTGGGTGTAGCGGGCATTGAGAGTGACGACGTCCTTGTGCGGTGCGTAGAGCTGGAAAGAGCCGTCGAGGCCCAGGTCGACGTAGTGATCGGTTGGGCCGACGCTGGCGTACCGGCCGGGAAAGATGTTTGCCGCCATGCCGAAGGCGCCGAACTCGAAATTGTAGTCGCCCTGGTTTTTCTGCCAGGCGATCCGCCCATAGGGGGCCACGCCGGAGATGTTTCCCGGGTTGGTCGGGTCGACGCCGGCGCGGGTCAGGAACTGCGCGCCCGGGGAGCGATAGCCGCCGAACTCAAGATAGACCTGCGAATTGATCCAGGCGTAGCCGGTCAGGCCGATGGTGTTCTGGGCCAGGCTGCCGACCAGGGGCGCGGCCCCGGGCGTCGGTGCGAGGCTCGAGGTCGTGTAGGGGTAGCCCCATGCCG
>Ga0182024_10018228_pt1 | contig 13093 bp, 8 predicted proteins | sample P32metaG_FD_120480 | JGI IMG/M metagenome (GOLD analysis project Ga0182024, IMG submission 120480) | Permafrost microbial communities from Stordalen Mire, Sweden - P3-2 metaG (Illumina Assembly) | ecosystem: Environmental > Terrestrial > Soil > Wetlands > Permafrost | place: Sweden: Stordalen...
ACAGCCGCCACAGCGGGATCGGCCGGGTTCGCCAAAAATCGCCGCAACGAACATCGAGCTCGTCCGCCAACGCAACCGCCCCCACGACACTCGCCCAGAGGAATCCGACGATGATCATGAATTGCGGAAAGTGGCTTGCCGCTTCTCTCAGCACTTGGCCCGGCCGCACCAGCCGCTGCGACTCGCTAACCTCCAGCGCCAAGCTAAGCACAACGGCAATTGCCAACCCAGCCAGACACATGGGCAACGACTGGCGCAGCGTCAACCAGACCAACGCCGTCGTCCGGGTCGCAAGCCTGCCTTCGACGGGTCGCCAGCGCCAAGCAAAGAGCCGCCGCAAGCGAACCAGTCGTTCCGGCAGCCAGCGTGGGCTGGCCGGCGATCCTCGGCCGAGGAGCCGGCTTTGGCGGAAGACGAATCCGGCCGAGAGCACGACCGCCACGGCCAGATTCGCGGCCAGCAATCCCCACAGTTGGCTGTCAAAGGCCAAACGGTAACCTTTGATCGATGTACCACCAAACCAATTCAGCGCCAGCAGCGAAAGAGCCTGCGGGAACACCGCCTCGAGCCCGCGGAATTGAGAGGGCCCGCCGAGCGGCGGGGCCCTGTCGGCCCACACCGCCCCCGTGAACAGCCACAGGATCGTCCACGTTACTCCATAAAGGGCCACCCGATTCTCGCTGCGCAGAAACGTACCCAGTACGACGAGCTGGAGATAGCAGCCGGTCGTCGTGACGGCCACCACCAGCGTGTAAAGCCAAAGCTGCTCGATCTGGACCCAATCCCCCGGCATAAACGGGAGCTTGGCAAGCAGCGGGGCATCGGTTTGCGATAGGACGATGAAAGCCACCGAAACAGCGGCCGGGAACAGCGGAATCGGCGTGACGAGGGTGGCGATTCCGCCGGCCAACTCGATCAGGCTGGCTTGCCTCGGTCGCACCGGCAGCCCGCGAGTGAAGGCCGCGGTCCGCTCCGTCGCTTCGTTCCACGAGCTGCGCATGGCGATAAAAATCGGCATCAGCAGGCTGTAGAGCCAGATCAAAAAAGCCCAAGGCAGTGGATAGGGCACCTTTCCCCGCGCCATCGAAACGAGCGCCGCGACAATCGCCCAAATCGGCGGAGCAAGCACGAACGTCAGGCAAAGCAGCCACTGGTTACGCCGCTCGCGCCACTCTTTCCAAATCAGCATTTTCAGTTGTGGGTTCATGGCCGTCCAACTCACTCGCTTTGAAGAACCGATGGCAAGATCGCTCCGATCTGCTTTTCACGCCAAAACCGGTTGCGATTCGGCCGGTGCGGCGGGCCACTCGGCCCGGCCGATCACGAAGGCCTCGAAAATCTCGTCCAGACTCAGGTCTTCGACCGTGAGGCTGCTACCCGCGGCACGCAAATCGTCGATCCACCGCTGGGCGTCGTCGAGCGTGATTCGCCAGCGACCGGCGTCGCGCGTCGCGTCGAGCAACTTTGCGGGCCGTGGGCCGCTGGCCAAGGTTTCCGGCGACAGGATCACTCGCTTGACGTCGCGTTGCAGCTCTTCGACCGGGCCAGACCGAATGATGCGTCCTCCGTCCAAAATGGCCACCACGTCGGCCAGCGGTTCGACTTCGTACAGCAGATGCGAACTGTAGAAAACGGTTCGCCCCTCGCCTTGCAGGTGCTCGATCACGTCGCGGTTGAACTGCTTGCGGCTGATCGGATCGAGTCCCAGCGCCGGATCGTCGAGAATCACCAGATCGGGGCGATGAGCCAAAGCCAGAGCCAGCCCCAACCGAATATTGTGCCCTTTCGACAATTGCCGGATCCGCACGTCGCGTGGCACGCCAAAACGGTCGAGCAGGCTGCTGGCCAGCGCCGCATCCCAGGTCGGATAGAACGGAGCCAAAAACCTCGCCACGTCGTCGGCCGTCATCCAGGGATAAATCGCCTGATCTTCGGCCAGATAGCCGATGCGGCCGCGCACCGCGATCGCGTGCGCCACGGGATCGAGCCCCAGCACTTCCAGCCGCCCTGACGCGGCCGCCGGCGGCAACAGGCCGAGCAGGGTGCGGATCAGGGTCGTCTTGCCCGCTCCGTTGCGGCCCAACAGAGCGAAGGTTTGTCCGGCCGGAACGGTCAGCGAGACGCCGTCGAGAACCGACCGTCGACCATAGCCTTGTCGCAAATTATCGACGACGATGGCTGGGGTTTTCATCGTTTGGTCTTTCACGGTTTGGACCCGGTGGTGGAATTGGAGAGCCAGTGAGTTGAGTCAGTTGTCGTACTGTCTGGCGAAAACGTCGGTCAGGTCTGGGGTGCCTCGGCCTTGCCGGGCCGCCGCTTGCCCGATTCGGCCGACCTCGATTCGGACGACTTAGTCGGCCGCTCAGCCGGCGGAGGGTCGGCGACGCGCTCGATCGACTCGGCGAGCATCTGCGCAAGATCGTTGGCGTCGATCCCCAGCATCAAGCCGCGTCGCACCAAGGCATCGAACTCCTGGGCGAGCTCGCGCCGGCGTTGGGCCAATTGGGCCGTCACGCCCGCCTTGGCCCGCCGCGTGACATAAGTCCCGTCGCCATGCCGCAGGTCGATCAGTCCGTCGGCGGCCAGACGTTCGTAAACCCGCAGCACGGTATTGACGTTCACCGCCAACTCCCGGGCCAACTGCCGGACCGAGGGAAGCTGATCCTCGGCCGGAAGGGTGCCGGAGAGGATTTGGGCGCGGATCTGCCCCTCGATCTGCCGTGAGATCGGCACCGCCGCGCCGCGCTGAATGCGAAGGAACATGTCCGGCTCCCAAGTGTCTACAGAACTATAACAGTTGTCACTCGGCGGGGCAAGCCCGGCGCACCCCTTGTTTTGGCCAGAATGTTATTCTTGCCGCGCTCCGCCGCCGGCGTCGGTGGGACGATCTTCCTGGTGATGCGTCTCTACTGGCCGAAGGAAACGTCCCCTTCAATCCTTCCGCCCGGCGACGGCACCCTAAATCCGCCGCCGTTAATCGTGGCGGACTGAGGCTCCTCGCCCCGGCTTGACGAGCGTTCTCGCTCCGGGGATGCTGCCGAACCATAATGATCTGGCGGCAGGCTATTGGCCAAGGCATTGTGGAAACGGCCGCCGAGTTGGCCGAGGATCGAAACGACCGATCCAAATTGCAGATCGGTTGAAGCGATGATGCGAGACGGAAAATGAACCTCATTCAAATCGCACTCCGACGCCCCATGACCGTGATGGTGGCCATGGTGGCCATCGCCATCGGCTGCATTTGGGCCGTGCGCCGCATGGATGTCGACATCTTTCCGGCGCTGAACTTGCCGGTGATTTACGTGGCGCAGCCTTACGGCGGAATGGACCCGGCACAGATGGAAGGGCTCCTGACGAACTACTACGAGTATCACTTCCTGTACATCACCGGCATTCATCATGTCGAAAGCAAGAACATTCAGGGTCTCGCCCTGATGAAGCTCTTCTTCCATCCGGGGACCAACATGCCCCAAGCGATGGCCGAAACAATCAACTACGTCAACCGTTCTCAGGCGTTTATGCCTCCCGGCACGGTATCGCCGTTCGTCATGCGGTTCGACACCGGCAGCGTGCCGGTCGGCTATTTGGTTCTGTCGAGCGACACGCGCACGCTCGCCGAAATCCAGGATCTGGCTTTGTTCCGCGTGCGGCCGATGTTTGCCACGCTGCCCGGTGTCTCGGCACCGCCGCCCTTCGGTGGCAACCAGCGCACAATCGTCATCAATGCCGATCCCGACCGCTTACGCGCCTATCATATTTCCCCGGAGGAGCTGATTGCGGCCGTCTCGACCGGCAACGCGATTAGCCCGTCAGGCAACGTCCATATTGGTGATATGTATCCGATCGTGCCGCTCAACTCGATCGTGGGTCGCATCGACGAGTTGGGCAACATTCCCATGCGCGCGGGCGCCGGGCCGGTCGTTTATCTGCGTGACCTGGCCACGGTTCAAGACAGCTCGGACATCCCGACCGGCTACGCCCTGGTCAACGGTCGGCGGGCAATTTATCTGCTCTGTACCAAGCGGGCCGACGCGTCCACTCTGAGCGTCGTCCACGAAGTCCGACGCAATCTGGCCAAGATGCAGGCGGCGCTACCCGACGACATTCAGGTCCGCTTCGAGTTCGACCAATCGCCCTATGTCACGCGCGCCATCCGCGGGTTGGCGATCGAGGGGCTGCTCGGAGCTGGGCTGACCGGATTGATGGTGCTCCTGTTTCTGCGCGACTGGCGCAGCGTGCTCGTCGTCGTGTTGAATATTCCACTCGCCTTGATGGCGGCGGTGATTGGTCTCTGGCTGACGGGTAACACGATCAATCTGATGACGCTCGGCGGCCTGGCCTTGGCGATCGGAATTCTGGTCGATGAAGCCACCGTTGAAGTGGAGAATATTCACACCCAATTCGTGCACACGCCGGAAATCGCGCGGGCAGTGCGGCTGGGCAACGCGCAGACCGCCGTTCCGCGTCTGTTGGCGATGCTCTGCATCCTGGCGGTGTTTTTGCCCTCGCTGTTCATGGAAGGGGCGGCCCGGTCGTTGTTCGTTCCGATGTCACTGGCAGTCGGGTTCTCGATGCTGGCTTCCTATATCCTTTCCAGCACCTTCGTGCCGGTTCTTTCCACGTTGCTCCTGCGTCATGCCCATCCCCGGGAATCCGAATTCGTCGAACGTCTCCGGGGCCGATTTCGGGGCACGCTCGAAAAGCTGATTGCCCGGCGATGGGTCGTGGTCCCGGCCTATTTGGCGCTCTGCGCGGCGATGGTCGTCCTCGCCGGCCGGTGGCTGGGAACCGAAATCTTCCCGCTCGTCGATGCCGGTGAGTTCCGTTTGCGTCTGCGAGCGCCCGATGGAACACACTTTGACCGCACGGAGCAATACGCTCTCGACGTGCTGAAGATCGTCGAGGAGAAAGTCGGCCACGACAATCTTGAGATTTCACTGGGATACGTGGGCACCATTCCCTCGACCTACCCGATCAATTCCGTGTTCCAATGGATGCGCGGCCCCGAGGAAGCGATGCTTCGGATCGCCCTCAAGCCCGGCAGCGGTATCCGCATTGAGGAACTGAAAGAAGAATTGCGCAACGAGTTGGCGACGCGGATGCCCCAGGTGCGGTGTTCGTTCGAGCCGGCGGACATTATCAACGAAGTGATGAGCTTCGGTTCGAGCACGCCGATCGATGTGGCGGTGAATGGGCCGAATCTGGCGGACAACCGCAAGTATGCGGAGATACTTCGCTCGCAAATGTCGAAAATCGGGTCGTTGCGTGATTTGCAGTTTGCCCAATCACTCGATTATCCCACCATCGATGTACGAGTCGACCGCGAGAAGGCCGGTTTGAGCGGCATCGTCCCATCCGAAATTGCCAGATCGTTGCTCGCGGCGACTTCCTCCTCGCGGTTCGTCGTGCGAAATTTCTGGCCCGATTCCAAAACCGGCATCGGCTATCAGGTGCAGGTCCAGATTCCACAAGCCAAAACGAAGGACATGCATGATTTGGAAACGGTCCAATTGAAACGCCTCAATGGCAAGGATCTGCTGTTACAGGATGTGGCCGAGGTGAAGGCAGGCAGCATGCCCGGCGAGTTCGACCGCTATAATATGCGCCGGCAAATCAGCCTGGCCGCAAATATTTACGGAGAAGACCTGGGGCGGGTCAGCAGCCAGATTTCACAAGCGATCCAACAGGCGGGTGAGCCACCCAAGGGAATCAATTTGGACATTCGTGGTCAGATTCCGCCGATGCAACAGCTTTTCCAGGGGCTCGGTTTGGGTCTGGGATTGGCGGTGGTCGTCATTTTTCTGCTCTTGTCGGCGAATTTCCAATCCTTGCGTTTGGCCTTGGTGACCCTGTCCACGGTGCCCGCCGTGATTGTGGGCGTTTGCCTGGCCTTGCTGATGACCCATACCACGCTCAACATCCAGTCGTTTATCGGCGCCATCATGGCGGTCGGCGTGGCAATGGCCAACGGCATCCTCTTGGTGACTTTTGCCGAACACCGCCGCCGTGGCGGCGCCACAGCCATGGCAGCGGCCTTGGACGGAGCCAGTAGTCGCGTGCGACCGATTCTCATGACCAGCATGGCGATGATTGCCGGCATGATCCCCCTGGCGCTGGCCTGGGGAGAAGGAAGCGAACAAAGCGCGCCGCTGGGCCGAGCCGTGATCGGCGGGCTCGCCGCGGCGACGTTCGCAACCTTGTTCGTCCTTCCCTCCGTATTTGCCCTGGCGCAGCGCGGTTCTGCCATGCACTCGGCCTCGCTCGACCCGGACGATCCTGAGAGCCTCTACTATTCGCATGGCTCGGCTGCGGCGAGCAATTCCGAAAGCGGGCACGCATGATGAGACGACGCTGGTTCGCCGCGGGTTCTGTCGTCGCGTTGCTCTCAGCCGCACTGGTCGGCGCTCAGGGATGTGGCAAGCGAGGACCGGCTTCCTCGACGGATTCGTCCGTGGAGCCGCCACGAAAGCGCGTGGCGGTTGCCAGGCCCCAGCGGGAGACCATCCGCCGTACGGTCACCGAGCCCGGTCAAATTGAAGCTTTCAATCAAGCCAGGCTATTCGCCAAAATCCCGGCTTACGTTGAAAAATATTATGTCGACATTGGCGATATCGTCACCGGTCCTCGCTTCGACGAAAGCGGAGCGACAGTCGAGCGCGGACAGCTCTTGGCCAAGCTATTCGCCCCAGAATTGGATCGGCAGTTGCGACAGAAGAAAGCCCTCGTCGCCCAGGCCGAAGCCGACGTTCAGCAAGCGCAAGCGGCGATCAAAGTGGCCCACGCCAACGTTGCCAGTGCCGAAGCACGGTTGAACGAGGCGCTCGCCGCGATCGATCGTTATCAAGCGGATTTCGAGCGATGGGATTCCGAATACAAGCGCGTTCTGCAGCTCGTATCCAAGGCAGCGGTGACGCCGAAGCTTGGCGATGAAACGAAGGCCCAAATGTCGGCCGCCGACGCGGCACGCAACGAAGCCCGGGCCAAGACCGAATCCTTCCGCGCCGCGGAGACCGCCAGTCGGGCGCAGCTCGAAAAGAGCGTTGCCGACGAAGCGGCGATCCGTGCCCGCTATCAATCGGCCAAGGCGGATGAAGCCAGCACCGAGGCCATGGTGGACTATCTGAGCATCGAGGCACCCTTCGACGGCACGATCTCGGAACGCAATGCCGACATCGGTTTTTTTGCTCAAGCCGGAGGCGCCGATCAGGCGCAACCGTTGTTCACCATCGTGCGGATCGACCCGGTCCGCGTCTTCGTAGACGTCCCGGAAATGGACGCCCCGCTGGTCGATGTCGACGATGGCGCGATGGTCCACGTGCAATCGCTGGCGGGCGAGACTTTTGCGGGCAAGGTGACGCGCACGTCGTGGACGCTGGAACCGACCACGCGGACCTTGCGCACCGAGGTCGATCTGCCAAACGCCGAGGGCAAGCTCCGCCCGGGAATGTACTCGCAGGTGACCATCATTCTCGCCGAACACGAGAATGCTTGCATCGTCCCTGCCAGCGCGGTCGTGAGCCAGCAGGACCGCACCTGGTGCTTCGTCGCCGAAGACGGCAAGGCGGCGCGCAAGGCGGTAACGCTGGGGATCAAAAGCGGGGGACTCGTCGAAATTGTCTCGGGTTTGCGCGGCGACGAGCTGGTGGTCCAAGACCCGGGTGCTAGCTTGAGCGACGGCCAGGCCGTCGAGCCGGTCGCGGTCTCAACCGCAAAGTAGGCGGAATTGTCCGCCTAATCGGCAAAGTCCCTTTTTTCGCTAAATCCTGCCTATTTGGATGTCCGATGGAGTCAGAATCGGCAGGTTCTCTAACCACCGCTTAGCCACGACTTTACTTCGGTTGCTACCCAGCGGACTCCTATGGAACGGCGCGACAAAACCTCGTTGTGGCCGCCGCCGCGCCCCGCAACCGTCCTTTGGGTTTGTCTCGTCCTGATGTCCGGCTGCGCGGCGCCGTCGATGAGTTCGCTGCCGATCGTCGGCAAACTGGCCAAGTCGGGCAATCAGCAAAATGTTGTCTCCGACGAAAGATATGTTTCGCTCGAACAGACGGCGGTGGCCGCGGCCTCAACGGAAGCACCAGAACGTCTGCCGCCGGTAGACCCCGTCGACGCCGCGGCGACGACCCTGTTAACGCCAGCAGCCGCAGCGATGACTGCCCCCAATGGCGAGCATCGCGCCGAGGAGATTCCGACCGGAACCAAACAGGGCGATGTGGTGAGCGACCCTGAGCCCGATAGCTTGCAGATTCATCCGATCGATCTTCCCACCGCACTCCGCCTGGCCGACGCCGGCAATCTTCAAATCGCCTTTGCCCGCGAGCAGATCGAACAATCGCTCGCGCGTGTTTCCTCGGCCGATGCTCTTTGGATGCCTTCGTTGCGAGGGGGCTCCAGTTACAACAAACATGAGGGCCAAATTCAGGACACCGCCGGAACGGTTTCGGACGTCAGCCGCAGCAACTTCTTCACCGGTTTTGGATCTGGCGCGAACGCCGCGGCTTCGCCGATGTTTCCAGGTTTATATGCCAACTTTCAAATGGCCGACGCGGTTTTTCAACCGCTCGCCGAGCGGCAGGCAGCCGCGGCACGGCAGCACGCCGCCGCTGCCGCGACCAACGATGTTTTGTTGAGGGTCGCCGCGGCATACCTCGATCTGGTGCGCACGGCCGAGGACCTGGCAATTGCTTCCGAGGCTCGCCAATACGCCCAGCAGCTTGCCGATCTGACCGGTCAATACGCCGCCAGTGGCGAGGGACTGCAATCGGACGCTGAGCGGGCGCTGGCGGAACTGGCCGTGCGCAAGAACGACGAGCTGCGCGCCGAAGAGGCCACGCGGGTCGCTTCGGCCCGATTGGCGCAATTCCTCCGTCTCGATCCGACGCTGCGGCTCAGTCCGCTCGACCCGGCCATTGTGCCGCTCGACCTGGTATGCCCAACGTCGTCGGTCGGCGAGCTGGTGGTCCAGGGTTTGACGGCCCGGCCCGAGTTGGCTGAACAGCGACACCTCGTTGCCTTTGCGGCCCAGCGGATGCGCCGCGAGCAGTATTCCGCTTTGATGCCAAGCGTCGTGCTGGGGGTGAGCTACGGGGGGTTCGGCGGCGGCGTGGGTGGCACGCTGGCCCAGTTCAACAATCGAATGGATGCCGATGCGATTGCGTTCTGGCAGATGCGGAACCTCGGATTCGGTGATCGTGCGGCGCGGGCCGAGGCACGATCCCTGGTTCGACAGGCCGATCTCAATCGGTTGTCGATGCTCGATCAAGTGGCACGAGAAATCGTTGAAGCCCACGCCCAGGTCACGTTGCGGAGAAAGGAAATTGCCATCGCGCACGAAGGGCTGACGGCCGCCAGCGCCTCGTACCGGCATAACCTCGAACGGATCGAGCAAGCCAAGGGTTTGCCGATCGAAGCCATGCAAGCGCTGCAGGCCATAATCCAGGCCCGTCGCGAGTTGCTCCGCGCGCTGATCGACTACAACGTCGCCCAGTTCACGCTGTACCGCGCGGTCGGTTGGCCTACTCGGTTCCCGGAAACCGGGGCGAAGGGATCGACTTAGTGCCTATCCGAAAACGGTCCCCTTCTCCCAGACGGTTTTTGGATAGGCTCGTAGTAGCGTGCCGGGACTCCATTTCGCGGCTACGTCCACCGGCCGCCGATTTTCTCACCCGCCGCCGCTCGACAGCCTGCTGCGCTCGAACGTAAACTGCACCGCACGTTCGTTACGACGGCGTGTCACTTCTGTCACCCTTCGCCGGGAATCTTCGCTATGAACCAAGGCCGCTGGCTGATCGTGCTCGGAGCGCTGCTGGTGCAGCCTTGCCTGGGAGCCATTTATGCCTGGGGCGTCTTTGTGACGCCTCTGCAAGCCAGCCGATCGGAGCTGACCGTCACGCTGTCGGCCAAGCTGCTGGGCGTCGACCCCCAGCAACACAAGGAATTGGTCGACGAGTATCTGGCGCTCAAAGCGAAGGTGGCCAACGCCCACGCTACGGCCCGCGATGCGGCCAAAGAAGAGCTGGCCCAGTTTCTTGCCGACGTGGTCCCCCAGCGGTTTCACGTTTCCGACGAGGTTTGGGCCCGTCATCACTATGGCTATACCGCCACCGAGGCCCAATCGATTTTCGCCACCGGCATCATGGTCTTTTCGCTGGTCATGATTTTTGCCGGCCGCTGGCAAGACCGCGTCGGCCCGCGGCGCGTGGCGATGACCGGTGGTTGGGTCTTGGCCGTCGGCTATGCTCTGGCGGCGCTGGCCGGTCCCAACTTTTGGGTCGTCTGGTTTGCGATCGGCGTTCTCGGCGGAGCGGGCATCGGCCTGGCCTATGTTTGTCCGGTCGCCGCCTGCGTGAAGTGGTTTCCCGATTTGCGGGGATTGATGACCGGACTGGCCGTGGCCGGTTTCGGCGGCGGAGCTTATCTGTTTATCAACGTGGCCGGAAAATGGGGCGATTTGATCGCCCGCGAAGGCGTGTCGGGAACGTGGCTGACCTACGCGGCGGCGTTTGCCGTGTTGATCACCCTCGGCGCCTCGCTGCTGCGCAATCCGCCGGCCGGCTGGCGGCCCGCCGGTTGGTCGCCTCCGCCACTCGCGGCCGGGGCCGTGGCGTCGCACGAGTGGACGCGAACCGAGGCGGTCCGCACGGCCACGTTCTGGCTGCTCTGGGTGGCGTTCCTGTTCGCCGGGGGTTGCGGAATGATGGTGATCAGTTCACTCAAAGATTTTGGCACGCGCGAAGGAGGGCTATCGGTCGCCGAAGCGCAAGGGGCCTTGGGCCTGCTGGCCCTGTTCAACGCCGGGGGACGAATCACTTGGGGTTGGGTTTCGCAGTGGCTGTCGGCCCGACGGACTCTGGTTTTGATCTCGCTGTTGCAGGCGATCATGCTCTTCGTCCTGATCGAGATGGGGGGCAAAGTCTGGACTTTGGAACTCGCCGCCTGCTGGGTCGGCTTTCAATTCGGCGGCAACATGTCCCTCTTTCCGCTGCTTACGGCCGAATACTACGGCACCCGAAACCTGGGCGCCAACTATGGCCTGATCTTCACCGGCTATGGCGTCGGCGGCCTCGTCGTGCCGATCTTTGCCGGCCAGATTTGGGACCGCACCCACTCCTATTACTGGGCGTTCGTGCCAGCCGCGGTCGGTTGCCTGCTGGCCATGACCCTGGCCATCGTGATGCGACGGCCGGATGCGCCTGCCGCGGAACTTGCGTGACGGGTTGCCGAGCGCAGGCGATGCTGATCGCTCGGTTATTCCTTTTCCGCCTGCAGCTTTTTGCGCGCCTTTTCCAGCCCCTTCCGCTCGGCCGGATCGAGCTGCGGATATTTCAGCCCCAGTGACTCGATCGTGCGGGTGACGACGTCGGCCACCAATGCCCGGCAGCCCCATTTGGCGTTGGCCGGAATCACGTACCACGGGGCCCACCGTGTGCTGGTCGCGGTTACCGCCGCCTCGTAGGCCTGGGCGTAGTCGGGCCAACAGGCTCGTTCGGCCAGGTCGGCCGCCGAAAATTTCCAATGCTTCCGCGGATCTTCGAGCCGGGCCAACAAACGCCGCCGCTGCTCGTCCTTCGAAATGTGCAGAAAGAATTTCAAGATCACCGTGCCGTTACGTGCCAGATGCCGCTCGAACTGGTTGATGTCCTCATAGCGGTCCCTCCAGAACGATGCCTTTGGTTTCGGCGCAGGCCGGTGGTCGTGAGCCAATATGTCCGGATGGACGCGCGGTACCAGCACGTCTTCATAGTACGAACGATTGAAGATGCCGATCCGGCCGCGCTCCGGCACGTAGCGGGCGTAGCGCCACAAGAAGTTGTGATGCAACTCCTCTTCCGTCGGCTTCTTGAAGGCGTGGACCTCGCAGCCCTGCGGGTTGAGGCCCGACATGACGTGCTTGATCGTTCCATCCTTGCCGCAGGCGTCCATTCCTTGGAGCACGATCAGCACCGCAGTGGAATCGCTGGCCCACAGCAGCTCTTGAGCCGTGGCCAACTTGCCCAGATCGTCGGCCAGGATGGCTTGCGCCTGCTCCTTGGCGATTTTTTTGCCCAGCTTCTTCAGCTTATGCGTGTCGCGCCAGCCCGGGTCATGGTCTTTCAGCCGAAACCGCTTTCCCGGAGCGACACGTAGCTGCTGCATCACCTCGGGCTTGAGCATGGGGTCTTTCAGGGGTGGTCATTTAGGATTGAACTGGGCGCTGCCTCGTACGCGCGTCTCCTCCTATACTCGTTCGGCCCCCCGGCCGCTTCAAGCGCGCTTCCCGCGTCAATCCTTTTTCACCTCCCTGACACGCACCACGCTGTTCGAAAATGGGCCGTTTTGGTCGGGATTGCCCGGATCGTGCGTCCACTCCGTTCCATTGATCACGAACTTGTACTCGTATTGCCCCGCCTTGAGCCGCAGCGTCGTGCGGTAGCGACCCATTTCATCCGGACCGGTCAGCGCCAGGGCCTTGGGCGCCCATTTATTGAATGTCCCGGCCAGGCATACCGACTGAACCGGCATTCGACCGACCGGCGGTTGATATTGAAACGTCACGTCGAACGCGTCGTCGCCGACAGGCGTGATTTTGGGAAACTCGGATCGAACGCTCCAGTCCGGCAGACTCGTGACAAACGATCCGAGCATCATTTCGTCCCACGATTGCTCCCCCCACACCACCTCCTTCGTCGCGTCGGGATTCGCCGGATTGTCGGCCGAATTGTCGAACGTTCCGGCGCACATCAGCACCGTCCCATTGGGCATGAGCTTCGGCTCGGTCAGTTCGTAGACATTCTGCCAATTGAAATCGTACCGCGGCACGTCGAGCAAGATCTCCTCGCCGCCGCCGGGATACCTGGCCGTGAAGCGGAACGACTTGCCGCGATAATGCATGTGGGGGGCCAGGCCGCGGAGCATCGTGTCTTGCGTGAATGAATAGCCGGCCGCCACGTGGTAGTCGGGCGCTCCGGGCGGAATGCGGAACGACTGGTTCACCGCGATCCCGATTTTGATCTCCTTCTTCACCGTTTTGGGATCGGCAAACACGATCCCCACCTCGCTTTGGTCGGACTGCTCGCTGCCGTTGGGCGTGTAGTGGATCTCGAACATCAGCTTC
>Ga0182024_10018229_pt1 | contig 13092 bp, 13 predicted proteins | sample P32metaG_FD_120480 | JGI IMG/M metagenome (GOLD analysis project Ga0182024, IMG submission 120480) | Permafrost microbial communities from Stordalen Mire, Sweden - P3-2 metaG (Illumina Assembly) | ecosystem: Environmental > Terrestrial > Soil > Wetlands > Permafrost | place: Sweden: Stordalen...
AACCAGCTTGCGAATATTAGGGAGTAGCTTTTCAGCCCCGGGGACGTACAGCTTTCCTTCCGGCAGCATGAAATCTACCTGCGGATCAACTTCCCAGAAAATTGCCTTTGGGGCCGGCGTCACGATGGTCTCCCGATCACCTACATGTGCGATACGAAACATGAGTCTAGCGTTTGTGCGGCGTGATTCGCAACCGTTCGCCCAGGCGGTAGTGGATCAGTTTGAATTTCCCACTTCAGGTGGAAAGCTGATCTCTACGCCGGTATGATGCTTGACGACCGGTCCCGGCCAGATTACGAAAAGGATACTCCCATGACAGATGCGCCCTCACCCGGCTATACGCGAACCTCGAAAGTCATCAAGGCTCCGCGCGAAGCTCTCGATCGGGCGTTTACCGACCCCGTAGCCTTGGCTGTCTGGCTTCCGCCGGAAGAGATGACCGGCGAGATCGATAGTTTCGACGCCCGAGTTGGCGGAGGGTTTCGGATGTCGCTTTTCTAACCGTCATCCGAGAAGGTATTCCGCGGCAAGACCTCGGAGAGCGAAGACAATTTTACCGCACGGTTCGTTGAACTTACGCCCCCAACAAGAATCGTCCAAGCGATAACCTTTAACTCGGCCGATCCGGCCTACTCAGGGGAGATGACCTTTGTGGCCACATTTGAGGTGCATGACGGCGGGACAGAAGTGACCGTCGAGTGCAAACACATCCCGTCGGGTATACGACCCGAGGACAATCAGACTGGCTGCCGGTCGTCACTGGAGAAGCTGGCTCGATATATCGAGTAGGAAAGCGGTAGATCCGGTTGGGACCGAAAGTCGAAATTGAAAGTGACCCGCTCCTCACCGGGCGCTAAAAGTCGAAAGCGTTACAGGTAGAAGCGGGGGACGCGCTGGCCTAGCGCGCAGAGCAGGTCGGAGGTGACGGTAGCGATCTGGCGGGCGGCGTCGGAGACCAGGAACTCCGTGCCGTGGTCGGAGCCGTAAATTGTGACTACGTCGCCGAGGGCGGCGTTGGGAATGTCAGTGACATCGATCATCGAAAGATCCATGGAAACCACACCGACTACACTTGCCTTCTGCCCATGTAGCAATACGTGACCGCGATTGGTGAATGCGCGGACCATGCCGTCGGCGTAGCCGGCGGCCAGCACGGCGATTTTCGATGGCCGCTGGGTGACGAAGGTGGCGCCGTAACCCACCGCTTGGCCGGCTGCGACGTCGCGCAAGCCGATGATGCGCGTGCGGAACGAGAGGCACGGGCGCAACGGAACCTTGGCTTTAATCTCCGCGCGAATTTCCGGCGGCAGGAACGACTGGTGGTAGCCGTAGAGGATCGCGCCGGGGCGAACCAGATCGCTCCAGGTGGACGGCCGCGCGCAGATCGCGCCGCTATTTGCGAGATGAACGATGCCCGGAGAAACTCCCGCCCGGCGCAAGCGCGCCAGCGCTTCTTTGAAGTGGTGTTCCTGGCAGGCAGTCTGCTCGCTGGTGAAATCGTCGGCGGACGCGAAGTGGGTGTAGGTGCCTTGCAATTCCAGGTGCGGACAAGTGGCGAGCGTCGCGGCAAACTTTTCAATTTCGCCGATGTCGATGCCCAGGCGATTCATCCCGGTATTGAACTTCAGGTGGAAGGGAACTCTCGCGCGCTTCCCGCGCAGTGCCGGGCGGGCGGCGGCGCGCTCGAGCCATCCCAATTGCTGGAGATTGGTGACGGTAGGAGTGAGCGAATGGCGAAGGAGCTGTTTTTCTTCGCCCTGCCAGAAGCCGGTAAGCACCAGGATTGGCTGGCGGATGCCCGACTCGCGTAGATCGGCGCCTTCGTTGGTGCAGGTGACGCCAAACCACTCCGCCCCAGCTTTTGCCAGGATTTTGGCGATAGGGATGGCACCCAGGCCGTAGGCGTTGGCCTTGACCACGGCCAGGATTTTCCGTTTGCGGCCCACCAGGCCGCGGATCAGTCGCAAATTGTGCAGGATCGCGGAGGTGGAAACCTCCGCCCAAACCGGACGCCCTTCCAATTGGATCGATCGACTCATTCCGCGGTCCTTTAGGATGCCAGACTCCCGGATGTGCGCGGGGAGAAAAATGGCGAGATCGAGTCTCCCCTAAGCGGTGTAGTAAACATGCGAAAATGGAAGTAGCAGGCGGGGTGCCGAAGTGGGGAGAAGGGCATTACCGCCGGTTGCTGGCGCCGCAACCAGTTGGATTTAGGGGTGATGGGCGCGATCGGGCATAGATTAAAAACAAGGTGATACGCGCAGGCGCCGCGGGTAAGCGGATGTACACAATGGGTCTGTCGCGACACACCTGCGCAGCTAACGGCGATTCGTTCAGCGAATCCTAATAGTCGTTCGAGAACGCGTCCGGCGCGGCCTCTTCGAATCGCGTGTGGCGGCTCAGGAAAGTGAAGTCGATCCTTCCGGTAGGTCCGTTACGCTGCTTGGCGATCATCAGCTCGGCCTGGTTGCGCTCTTCGTCGGGCGCATCCACTTTGTAGAAATTCGGGCGGTGAATGAACATCACCACGTCGGCATCCTGTTCGATGGCGCCCGATTCGCGCAAATCCGAGAGCACCGGTTTGCGATCGTCGCGTTCGGGAGCGCGGGTCAACTGGCTAAGGACCACCACCGGAACTTTGAGTTCCTTGGCCAGACCCTTCAGCGCCCGCGAGATGCTGGAGACTTCTTCGTTGCGGTTGCCGAAGCGGCCACGCGCGGTAACCAACTGCAGGTAGTCGACGATGATCAGCGACAAGCCTTTGTCGCGCTTTAGTCGCCGCGACTTCGCGCCCATTTCCATCACCGTAGAGGAAGCCGAGTCATCAATCCACAACGGCGATTCCGCCAGATCGTTCAGGCCGCGAGTGATTTCGGTCCAGTCGGCGTTGCTTAAATGCCCGGTGCGAAACTTGTGCGCATCGACGTGCGCGCGGGATGCCAGAAGGCGCATCAGCAGCGATTCTTTCGACATTTCCAGGCTGAAGATGGCCACCGGGGCGCGGGCCTCAATGTGTTTGTTGAGCGCCACGTTTTCCGCCAGGTTTAGCGCCAGCGCCGTTTTCCCCATGGAAGGGCGGGCGGCGATAATGATCATTTCGGAGGGCTGCAGGCCGGCGGTTTCCATGTCCAGGCGGTGATAGCCGGTGGAAAGGCCGGTAATGCGGCGCCCTTCGCTGAAAATCTTTTCCAGGCGAGGATAGCTCTCGCGCACCAGGTCGCGCACGCCGATCAGTCCGGTGCGAACGCGTTCCTCGGCCAGCTCGAAGATCATCGATTCCGCGCGGTCGAGAATGGCGTCGGCTTCTTCGCCGGCTTCGAGCGCCTGCTCCTGGATCGCTGCGGTGGCGTGGATCAGTCCGCGCAGGACCGATTTCTCTTTAACGATGCGGGCGTAATGATCGACGTTCGAAACGCGCGGAACGCCGTCGAGCAGTTGCGCGAGGTACGCGGGACCTCCGGCAGCGTCGAGCTCTCCGCTGCGGCCGAGAGTTTCGCTGAGGGTGATTAGGTCGATGGCCTGTTGCGTCTCGGAGAGCCGGATCATGCGCTCGAAGATGCGGCGATGCGAATCGAGGAAGAAATCGGCCGGTTGGAGCTTTTCCACCGCGGCGTTGAGAGCGTGGTTGTCGATCAGCACCGCGCCGAGGATGCTGCGCTCCGCTTCCAGATTGTGGGGCAGGGCGCGTTCGAGAGTGGGAGCCGTGGCCATGAATTAGGAGTTCGCCTTATTTTCGCCTAAAGAATACTGACGCGCAATAAATTTCCGTAGCGCTGTGCCAGCGCGCCTCAAAAGGTGCGGTGTTTCATTTTTTACAGTGTGTGACGCATTGTGACCGCGCCATGGAGAAGCGTCAATCTGACCCAGGAGTATTAGTTGAGGTGGTGGCTGTGGAATTCACACGTGTTTGTGGAATTCGGTGTGAAAACTTTTCAGCGCAGTGCGAGGCGTCCGCGACAGAGGGGTTCCCGGAGTACAACGAGCAAATTTCCGGTCTGCTATGCAGGCCCAAGCCACGCGGTTGTTACAATGATTTGGAGCCCCGCCGCAGAGCGTCGTTCATGCGGGATTGCCAACCAGGCCCGCTTGCCCGGTAGCGGGCCAGCACATCATGGTCGACTCGGAGTTTTATTGGTTTCTTGACCGGAGCCTTTTGCGCGCCGCGTTGGCCGCGTTTGCGTTTTTCGGAACACTCAACCAGATCGGGATAAACCTCGGCAGCCGGCTTCGCCCGCGCAAACATTTCCGCCGTCCATTCCGGATTGTCAGCATCGGCGCGGTCAGCGTCTATTTTCTTTTTCATAGCGCTTCACCTCCTTGGCATTCGCGTGGCGGAGACGGATCACCCACGCGCTGCTTCCGCCTTTTGTGAAGACCTGAGAGTGCAGTTTGTCGCCGAGAAAGCGGGTGGCCCGATAGCGTTCTTCGCCTCTACGGTCCGACCTTAGGATCACTCCCGTAGTCCAGGTGAAGTCGGCGGCGAGATGGAAGGGAAGTCCTGTTTCCCGAGCGTTCCGCTCGCTCTTGAGCAGATCGAACGCAAAACCACGCCATTTAATTGTACACCCAAAAAGATACTCCAATCGACCGAAGTATCGTACTTCTATTGGTCCTTCGGGGACGAGGCTGGAGGGAATTGCGCGCAGCGCCGAGTGGCGGCGCTGCGCAATCGAGACTGCGTGCTTGAGGCGCGTTCGATTACTTACCACGTGGCGCTGATAGGCACGCGCCGGTCCCGCTGCTAGGCTTCGCGCTGGACGGTTAGCTTGACTGTGGCTACCACGTCGCGGTAGAGCTTGATGGCAATGTCGTATTCGCCCAGCAGCTTGATGGAATCGGGGAGCTGGATCTTACGCTTATCGATCTCGAAACCTTGGGTGGCCAGGGCTTCGGCGATGTCCCCGGAGGTAACCGATCCGAACAGGTGATCGGTTTCGCCGGCCTTGCGCGAGAGCGTCAGCGTGGCTCCCGACAGCAGCTCGGCTTGCTTGGTGGCGGCGTCCTTCTCGGTGGCTTCGCGCTTGGCGTAACCTACGCGCAAGCGTTCGAGCTGTTTCAGATTGCCGGGCGTGGCTTCCATAGCCAATTTGCGCGGGAGCAAAAAATTGCGGGCATAGCCGGCGGCGACCTCGACCACTTCGCCGCGGTTGCCTAATTTTTCCACATCTTCTTGAAGTATGATCTGCATCGCTCGGTCCTCGAACTACGATTTAATTGGCGGCCATTCATTTGCCAGCCGCTCGGAATTATGCGGTCGGAAAGCAGAGCACAGCTCGCTGGCTGCACCCTGGCCCGTCCCATCGTTTCTTAAAAGCCGGTCTTTTGGACCGAAGCACGAACCCGACTACAGTTCGGCCGAGAACGGAAGCAGCGCGATATTTTGCGCCCGCTTGATCGCCACGCCCAGCCAGCGTTGATGCCGCGCGCAGGTGCCGGTCATCCGGCGCGGTAGAATCTTGCCCCGCTCCTGGATGAACGACATCAGAACGTCCGCCTTCTTGTAGTCGATGAAATCCACGCGATCGACGCAAAAGCGGCAAACCTTCTTCTTGCGCACGTACTGGCGCTTGCCGCGTTTCGGCGGACCACCGGGACCACCGCCTCCCGGACCACCGGCAGAGCGCCCTCCGCCGGGACCTCCGGGACCGCCGCCGGAGCGTCCGCCACCGGGACCGCCACCACTCGAATGAGGTGCACCTGATTCAGCCATTTCCCTCTCCTTCAAACTCATATCAAAATTTTAGCCGGCCTAAGCCGGACGAACTTGCAGCCCGCAACCTCGGGACTACGCGGTCTTGGTCGGTTCCGTAGCTGGAGCTGGAGCTGGAGCCGGAACGGCGGCAGCAGCCTCAGTTCTGGCGGCAGCAGCTTCCGCAGCAGCGGCAACAGCCGCTGGCGGCAGAGCCGGATTGGAAGCCGCAGGCGCGGCGACTGGCACCGGAGCGGGTGCCGGAGCGGGCACCGGAGGATTCTTGCGCAAGCGCCGCGCCGCGCGACGTTCGCGTTTCTTGTTGAACTTTTCCTTGCGCTTCATGTCTTCATCGAGGCGCACGGTAAGGTACTTGATCACCGCGTCGTTCACGCGCAAGCGGCGCTCGAGTTCCTTGATCAAGTCGCCGTTGCTGGAACGCAGAGCGAAGTAGACGTAGAAACCTTCGCGCAGCTTCTTCACCCGATAAGCCATGCGCTTGCGGCCCCACTTCTCCATCTTTTCGATCTTGGCGCCCTTATCGGCGATGGAGTGTTCGATGGTGGTCACCAGCTTGTCGATATCCGTTTCCGGGGTGTCCGGGCGGACAATGAAAATTAGGTCGTACAGTCTTTCTTCCATAGCTCCTCGTTCCTTCCTAAGCCGTAATCTCATCCGGTGGCGTGGCGCGCCGATTAAAGCGCGTCATCGCCGGGCCGGCACCCCGCGTTAAAATAATTTCAATCGCCTCGGACGTCGAAACGATCATGTCGTCAGCCGCCGCGCGCTGACTAGCGTTCATTTCGCCCAGAACGTAATCGGCCAGATCGCCGAGCGGGTGTTCCGGTTGAACGCCCAATCGCACCCGCACAAACTCGGTGGTTCCGGCGGCGGCGACAATCGACTTCAGGCCGTTGTGTCCGCCGGCGCTGCCGTTTTCGCGAACCCGGATCATGCCCCAGGGAATCGCCACGTCGTCCGAAATCACGATCAGTTCGGCCGGCGTACACTCGTAACGATTCAGAAGACTCACCACCGCCGCGCCGCTCCGATTCATCATTGTCTGCGGCTTGGCCAGAACTACGTCGTGCCCCTCGATCTTTCCCAAGCCCACGAGAGACTTCGATTCCGGCCGGGTCACGCGAATCGCGGCTTTTACCGCCAGGGCATCGATCGCCCAAAAACCCAGGTTATGCGGCGTCCCGGCGTATTCCTTGCCGGGATTGCCGAGGCCCACGATGATTCGCATACCGCAGCCCGCACCTTCGGACGGTTACTTTTCCTTGCCTTTGACCGGCTTCTCTTCCGCTGCGACCACGCCCTCTTCGTCCTTCTTGCCCTTCTTGATCACTTCGGGCTCGGCCGGTATTGCCGCGGTGGTTGCTACTGCTTCCGGCGTCGGCTCTTCTTCCTTCTTGAGCGTGACGACGTGCGCGATCACGCGCAACGGATCGGAAACCAGTTTCACCTTGGCCGGATCGAACGGCAGATCGGAAGCGCGCAACTGTTTGCCGATGGTCATGTCGCTGACGTCGACCTTGAATTCCTCAGGAATGTCGCCCGGCAAGCATTCCACTTCCACTTCACGGGTGACCATTTCGAAGACGCCGCCCTGCATCTTGACGCCGGTCGGTTCGCCGAAGGTGTGCACCGGGACCCGGACGCGCATCTTGACGTCCATGGCGATGCGCAGCAGATCGACGTGCAGCAGCGCGCCCTTGAGCGGATCCACTTGCCAATCCTTGAACATCGCGGTTTCCCGCGTGCCGCCGACAATCTGCACCGCAAATATGGTGTTATGGCCGGTTTCTGAACGCAGGATTTTAGCCACCTGCTTGGCGTTTACGGTTATCGATAGGGCCTTCTTGGTGCCGCCGTATAGCGTGGCGGGCACGTTGCCGGCGACACGGATGCGCCGCGCCGGGCCCTTGCCCCGTTCCTCACGAATCGAACCCTCGAGAACAAAAGTTTCCATACGTCCTTCCTTTTGGTGCGGGGCGCAAACCCCGGATGCGTCGCGGCAGAAACCCGCGCGGGAGACTTCCGGCGCCACCGGCGCCGGAGTGCTTACATAAAAAGTTCGCTAATCGAGGTTTCTTCGTGAATCGAGCGGATACCACGAGCGAGTAATTCCGCGACGCTGAGAACCTTGATCTTTTTCACATTCCTGGCCGCCTCACACAGCGGCACCGAATCGGTGACCATCACTTCCTCCAGCGGCGAATTCACGATGCGTTCGACCGCCGGGCCGGAAAAGATGGGGTGAGTGCAGGCGGCAAATACTTTTGTGGCGCCATTGGCGAGCAGCGCGTCCGCGGTTTTTACCAGGGTGCCCGCGGTGTCGATGATGTCGTCGATGATCAGCGCCGGGCGTCCGCTCACGTCGCCGATCAGGTGCATCACTTCGCTGACGTTGACGTCGATGCGGCGCTTGTCGACGATGGCCAGCGGCGCATCCATTTTCTTGGCGAAATACCGGGAGCGCTCCACGCCGCCCGCGTCCGGCGAAACCACGGTAATCGGTCCCAGATTCTTCTTCTTGAAATACTCCACCAGCACCGGCGAACCAAACAAGTGATCCACGGGCACGTTGAAATAACCCTGAATCTGCGGCGCGTGCAAATCCAGAGTGAGCGCGCGATGCGCTCCCGCCGTTTCCAGAAGGTCAGCCACCAGCTTTGCGGAAATCGGCACGCGCGGCCGGTCCTTACGATCCTGGCGGGCGTAGGCGTAATACGGAATTACCGCGGTGACGCGCCATGCCGACGCGCGCTTGAAGGCGTCGATCATCAACAACAACTGCATCAGGTGGAAATCCACCGGCTGCGAGCAGGGCTGCACCACGAAGACGTCCGCGCCGCGCACATTTTCCAGAATCTGAAAGCGCGATTCACCGTCGCTGAAGCGGCCGTGTTCGGCGTGCCCCAGCGGCACTCCCAAATACTGGCAAATGGCCTCAGCCAGAGGCGCATTGGCGCTGCCAGAAAAAATTTTGAATCTATCGTCGGACAACGATGTCGCCTTTGTCGTTTAGACGCACGCCCAGGGACCGGCCGAATTCTACCCGGGACAGAGTCTTTGCGAGAAAGACTTGATCTTTCGGGAAATTCTGGGCGGTTCGGCGCGCCCACGCTGGGTCTCGGTATAAACCAAACACCGCCGATCCGCTACCCGCCAGCGCGGCTTCCGTGGCTCCTCCCTGGAGCAGTCCGCGCCGAATGGTTCGGAGGCGAGGATGACGGCGAAAAACCGGGGCCTCAAAGTCGTTCGAGACCTGGATTCCCTGCCGGCGCCAGCACAGAGCACAGAAACCAGAAAGTTTAGGCTGGCCCGCTGGATTTGTCAATCGAGAAGGGAGCCAGCTATAAGCCTCGCGGGTGCTCACCGCTATGCCCGCGGGCGACACAACGACCACGTTTGCAGCAGGTTGGTCGGGCAGCGGATAGATTTCATCGCCGCGGCCGACGCCCAGTGCCGTACCACCAAAAAGAAAGAACGGGACGTCAGCGCCCAGACTCGAACCCATTTCGATCGCGCGGGCGATCGACAGCGATTTCCCCGCGAGATGGATCACCGCGAGGATCGCAGTAGCCGCGTCACTTGAGCCGCCACCCATACCGCGAGCTACAGGGATTCGTTTGGTCAGCTTGGCATGAACGCCGCCGGGCAGCCGCAGCTCGCGGCGGGCGATTTCGATCGCGCGCCACACCAGATTCTCGCGGCCGGTGGGCAGCGCGGGATCGGTCGTTTCGAGCGTGATTCCCGGTTTGCTGGTGCGCTCGAGTTCCAGCGTGTCATGCAGCGAGATGGCTTGGAAGACTGTGCGCAGCTCGTGATACCCGTCCGCACGGCGACCGGTGATATGTAGACAGAGATTTATTTTGGCGAAGGCCGGCAGCCGGACCCGGTTTTTCATGCCCGGAGTTTACTGCGGGTTGGCTTCCGTGGTCGGAGTTTTCTGAGCCATGCGGCGTTTGAGGGTTTTAAGTTGCTGCTCGGCGTCGGCCACGCGGTCGGCTTCGTAATCGGCCGGCAGCACGTGGCTCCATTCCGCGAGGGCGCGATCGTAGAGTTCGGCGGCGCGCTGGTTCTGTCCTAGCTTGAGGTCCACGTCGGCCAGGTGCTGAAGAACGGTGGGATCGTGCCCCATACGGTCGACCGCCTTGGAGAGAAGTTCCTGCGCTTCGGTGAGCTTGCCCTGCTTGAAGTAAACCCAGCCCAGGCTGTCGAGATACGCGCCATTGATGGGATCCTGATCGACGGCGTGGCGGATGAGGGTCATCGCTTCGTCCAGGCGAACGCCGCGATCGGCGAGCATGTAGCCGTAATAGTTCAGCACCGCGGCGTTGCTGGGATTTTCACCCAGGGCCTTCTTGAACTCCTGTTCCGCGAGATCGTATTTCTTCTGGCGCTCGTAGACGGCGCCCAGCAGAAACCAGGCAGAGGCTTTGTCTTCGGGTTTCTGCGCAGTCTGCTCGGCCTTGCTGGCGGAAGCCTCGGCGTCAGGGTAGCGCCGTCCGCGCTCCTGAATTTGGGCGAGGTCCAGATAAATTTCCTGGTCGTCGCTATCGTTCTGTAAGAGCGCGCGGAGGTCTTTCTCGGCTTCGTCGATGCGCCCTTTTTCGGCGAGCAGCATCGCGTACGAAATGATCAGGCTCTGATCCTTCGGCGACGCGGCGACATCCTTCTGAGCTTCCGAAATGGCGCGATCGATGTCGCGGCTGTCGCGCAACGTGTCCAGGCGCAGCAGCTCCGCGCGCTTCGCAGGTTCCGGGCCGACCTTGGACATTTCGTCGTAGGCCTTCAGCGCACCGTCGTAATTGCTTTGTTCCCGATAAATGCGGCCCAGTTGTTCGTACAGGATACCCAGCGCGTTGGGATTCGGATCGTTGCCGGAACCGCTGCGAACGCTGGCGATAGCATCGGTGATTACTTGAACAGCTTCCTTGAACTTGCCCTGGGTTTCAAAGAGCAGCGCTTCGTTGTAGAGAACCTCGATGCTGTCGGGAGCGAGTTCCTTGGCATGCGCCAAACTCTTCTGGGCGTCGTCGACCTTGCCCATGCGCCGGTAAATCTGGGCGATGCGCAAATAACTTTCGGGCGATTCCGGCTCGAGCTCGGTAAGACGCTGGTATTGCTCGAGGGCGGCCGGCAATTTGTCTTGCGCGATCAGCGCCTGGGCGAGTCCGCGGCGGTGGCCGGGATCATCGGGGTCAATCTCTACTGCTTTGCGGTAGGCTTCCTCGGATCTGTCGTTCTGCTGGGCTTGGGCGTAGGCGTTGCCGAGCAAATCGTACAAACCGGGTGCCTCGGAGCCGTCGGCAGCGCCGCCCAGCAGTTCGATGGCCTGCTGCGGCTGGCCCTCGTCAAGCAGTAGCTGGCTAAGTTGCTCGAGAGCGGGCTCATTATCGGGCTCGCGCTTCAGCACTCCGCGCAGAACCTCCTCCGCTTTGCCATGCTCGTTTTGAAAGCGATACAGCCGGGAAAGCCACAGGGCGGAATCGTCGTCGTTAGGATCGATCTTCAAGATGTCTTCAAATTGCATGACCGCTTTGCTCAAAGACGATTGCTGCACCTGACCGGCGCTTAAATCTCCCAGGGTGCGAACGTAAATTCGCGCCAGCAGCCGGTGGGCGTTCAGATTATCCGGATCTTCCTTCAGCGCTTCTTCCGCCTGGGTGACGGCATCGCGTATGTGCTGGGATTTGGCGTAGGTTTCCGCGAGCCGCTCGACGATCACCGGCGAAGTGGGATCGAGCGCCAGGGCCTTCTTATAAGACTCGATGGCCTGGGTCGCCAGTTCGCCCTTGCCGGTGGTTTCGTACTGCATCTCTTGCAGATGTCCGAGAGCGAAGTAGTAGTAGGCGTCGGCGGGCGGAGCTTTGGTCGCGGCCGAAGAGGCGGCGGAGGGTGCGGCGGCCTGGCCGGAACCGGGGCTGGCGGGTGGAGTCTGAGCCGGGGCCGAAGCGGCTAGCAACAGGACGGCAGTTGTACCTGCCAGAATTTTCATCGGGGCACCTTACACCATTATGTAATAGGGGTCCTAAAGCGTCAAAAATTTCCAGACGCGTTGTTCCCCAAACACTCGGGCGAGACCGCCCTTGTTTGGTTAGGTGCGGCGGACCGGGGAAAGGTTTCGCCGTCGGCGTAAACCCTGTGGATTTAATGGCGGAAGTGGCGAATTCCAGTGAAAACCATGGCCATGTTGAAACGATTGGCGGCCGCGATCCCATCGTTGTCGCGCATCGAGCCTCCGGGCTGAATTATTGCAGTGGCGCCGGCTTTGGCGGCCTCTTCGATCCCGTCCGGGAAGGGGAAAAACGCGTCGGAGGCCACCACGCTGCCTTGCAGTGAGGATTGAGCTTTCATCACCGCCAGCTTCACGGAATCGACGCGGCTCATTTGACCGGCACCCACGCCCAAGGTGTGGCTCGCACCGGTGAAGACGATGGCGTTTGATTTTACATGCTTCGAGACCTTCCAACCAAAGAACAGGCTGCGCCATTCGTCTTCCGTGGGTGCGCGCTCGGTGACCACTTTGCATTCCTTGCGATCCAACTCGTAGCGGTCGGATTCCTGGACCAGCATGCCGCCGGATATTGGCTTGAGGACCAGAGCGGCGGGGTGCCAATCCGCGCCGATTTCCAGTAAGCGTAAATTCTTCTTCGCGGACAGTTTTTCCAGCGCGCCGGCTTCGAAGCCCGGCGCCACGATGCACTCCGCGAAAAGCTTGGCTACTTCTTCGGCGGCGGCGGCGTCGAGCGGACGATTGAAAGCGAGCACTCCGCCAAACGCTGATACCGGGTCGCACGCCAGCGCGTTCTTGTATGCGGCGACCAGGCTCACGTCTTCCGCCGCGCCGGCGGGATTATTGTGCTTGATGATCGCTACACCCGGCTCGCCGAATTCCTGAACCAATTCCCAGGCGGCGTCGAGGTCCACCAGATTGTTGTAGGAAAGCTCTTTGCCCTGCAGTTGCTTGGCTCCGGCCAGCCCCTCGCCCGGTTTTCCCGGAAACGCGTAGAGCGCGGCTCGCTGGTGCGGGTTTTCGCCGTAGCGCATTTGCTGGCGGCGTTCCAGCGGGATGTGGATGCGCAGGGGTAGAAGCGGGGCGTCGATCATGCGAACTGTTTTGGGGTCGTCCTCGGAAAGCGCCAGGCGTTCGAGAGAGGTGGCGATTTCGCCGTCGTATTGGGCAGTGCGGGCGAAGGCTTTTCGCGCCAGATCGAGACGCGTTTTGGCGCTTAGTTCGCGGTTGCTTTCGATTTCCGAGGCGACCGCGGGGTAATCGGAAGGGTCGGTGATGACTGCGACGCTTTCGAAATTTTTGGCGGCGGAGCGCACCATGGCGGGGCCGCCGATGTCGATATTCTCGATCAGTTCTTCAGGCGTCACGCCGGGTT
>Ga0182024_10018230_pt1 | contig 13091 bp, 9 predicted proteins | sample P32metaG_FD_120480 | JGI IMG/M metagenome (GOLD analysis project Ga0182024, IMG submission 120480) | Permafrost microbial communities from Stordalen Mire, Sweden - P3-2 metaG (Illumina Assembly) | ecosystem: Environmental > Terrestrial > Soil > Wetlands > Permafrost | place: Sweden: Stordalen...
GAACCCTAGAATATCGGCCGTCCTTTGGCCGCTATGGAAGATTTTTTCCTCGATGTCCGTGCGGTGAGCCTCGATAACCTCAGAAGTGAATCCGATAAAATCGAACAATTGATTGAGACGCCCTAAGCGGATATTGGGATCGCCAAGATAAATGTCCTCGTAATAGATTTCGCGCGCCTCAACGTTGAACTGCTCCATTAGTTCGCGGATCTGAGCTGTCAGCGTTTGGCAGTGAGTGTAGTGTCTGACGATCCCTTCCACAGGGAGTGGCTGAATGGTGCGTTCCTGAGTCGAGACTTTGGCATAGACCTTGGCCGCGTAGTCCTTGAACCAGGTCCCGTGCGCCTCCGCGATGAACTTCGAAACAAGTCGCGACAACTCATCGCGCCGCAACAAAAGGAGGTGGCGGTAGTCTGTCTTCGCCGCCGCGCGCATAATTCGCGAGTTGAATGGGGTGCCATGCAATTCGTAGCAGTGCTTGATCAGGAAGCTTGCGGAAAAAATCTCCGCCAATGCGCTTTCGAAAGCGACATCGTTCTTGGTCTCTACCCAGTTCTGCGCAATATGTCCGAATTGCCGCGGCTTGTGCCGCCGCCAGTTGAAGGGCTCATGGTCGGCACTCTTATGCTCGGACATCTTCATCAGGAGTTCGGTCAGGGACGTCCCCCCGGTGCGTTGCATGGTCCAGATAATAAATGGGTAAGACACTCAAGAACCTCCGTATAGGAATGAGCTCTTCACAAAGGAAATCCGAATAAGCCCGCGACTCCAAGAAATTTCTTTAGCGAACGAATGTCAAGCCGGCGCGCTGGCGGATAGCGCCGACGCCATCAAGCGCTAGGCCGCCATCGATCTTCATTCGCGATCCAGCAACTCTCGAAGCGGGTCTTGGCGGCCGCCCCATCCCTCAAAAATAAGGCCCGATGGTCGAGCAGTTGACCGCAACGGCGGGTCGGTGGGACCGCGCATGCGCGCCGAGTGCAGGACCGAGATGCTATCCATGAGCGCCGCGACGAAATCCCCCGGTTCGGCCAGCGGGAGGTGCCCGTCGATATCCGGACCGCCAACATTCTGGCCGACCGCCAAATTGATCGCGCCCGACTGTGGCGCGCAGGCGGCGCCCGGTAGAAGCAGGACAACATCGTCCCTAATCGTATCGGTAGCATACCATTGCGCGGGCGGATCGATGCGTGACGGATGCCCGGCTCGACGCAACAGGCGAGCGACCCGCTCCGCGAAATCGCGATCGCCCCCGGGCGCCCATTTGATGGCGAATCGATGGCATACGGCTAAATTGTGGACGATGGCCTCCAGCAGGGCTCTCGCACCCTCGGCCGAAGGTTCGATCACCGCGACAGGCATTTGGACCGCGCGTTCCAGCGCATCGGCGAGGTTGGCGTCACCGGCGAGCACGCAATCGAAAACGGAAAGATCGCGGCTTTCTTCGTCAATGCTCTCTTCCAGATTCCATGCCATGGCCAGCATGGCAGGACTTCGATGACGAAGACCCTCCATATCGAGAGCGAGATCGACGGCGATGAGCAAATCCACATCGCGCATATCATATCCGTGCCCACCCGGCCGTAACCGGCAAGGAGACCAGCCCTGCACGGAAGCGACAGCGTCGACGAGCGGCTTTATCTTCGCCCAAACCCGGTCGGAGGCGGTGATAATTCCTATGTTCGCGCGGCGTCCCCAATAGGAGCCGTCATCGGTAAAGAGCTTGAGGGCGGCCTCTCGCCGCACCGCATACCCGCAACGGCGCTTGAAGACCCCGGCGTTGTATTTCTGCCAGATCCGGTGCTTTGGTTTAGAAATCTGGACGAAGCGGGTTCGTCCGTCACCATGCGAAGCGGAGACATCGTTCAAGGAGATCACCGGCCGGGCGTAACCGAACCGATATTTCAGACAAAGATCGATGTCCTCATAGCCGTAGGCGTAGAGCTCGCTGCAGCCGCCGAGGGCAAGATAGTCGTCCCGCCGGCACATCATCAAGGCCGCCGTAACCGCCGGGAAGTGCGCTGACGCCGCTTGAATGCCCTCGTCGCCGGGTACCGGTATCGCATTGTAATTGCCGAAGAAGCGTCGGGAAAAATACCATTTGAAGCGAACCCCAATGTGGTGGACAGCGTTGCCGGCTGTCCCCCCGACCCGGTTCTTATAAAGTTTCAGACCGACCGCTCCGCCCGTATCTTGCGTTGCGCCGACCATGCGGCCAACGATGTCGCCGGTAAATTCGACATCGCTGTTCAGCAAAAGCAAGAACTCGCCCGTCGCGATCTCCGCGGCGCGATTGCAGGAGAAGGAGAAGCTGAAATTCTCCAGGCACCGGACGATCGTCAAAGGCAGTTGCGGCTGCCAAGCTTCCAGGACCGCGATGCTGTCATCCGAACTATGATGGTCGACGACGATGATGTCGATCGCCGAATAGCGGTTGAATCGCGCAAAACTTGACAGCAGCGTCCGCAGCAACGCCGCGCCATTCAAATTTAGCACGATAATGCTCACGGAAGGAGTCCCTCGGGGCTGGCGAGGGAGCACGCATAGCGCATCCGAAAACGGCCTTTTGTCGGGAATGAAGGGGCTCTTCTTGGGCAGGCCGGCCACGGCAAGTAAATCCTCGAGCAGTCCAATAAGGACGACCCGCGTTCTAGGCGTCGGCCAGTGGCCCCAACCATTCGTCGAAGAGACTTCGTTCCTCCGCCATCGCCTCACTGACGGACTCGTTTCGAACTTGAGCTCCCAGTGCCCATGGACCAGATCCCCGAGGCGAGGGCGCTCTTTAAGACATCAAGTGCGTCCCGGCCAAGCAGAAACGCCCGTTCGGTCCGCTGGATCGCGAAAACGCTCGTCATCTAGACTCTAAGGTTTGCTTGCGAAGAGGCTGGAAACGCGTTATTTCCAACCAATCATGGATACAATATTCCAGACGGGAGTTACTAAACCTCGGCGACCGCCGCCTAAAGAGACGGGATTCCAGATCACATGAAATCAGGGTGGGCGCTGGTACGTGGTTTGCTCGTCGCATCGCTGCTCTTCGCGATCGCCGGTTGCACGGAAATGCCGGTGCAAGGGCCGACCGTGCCCGAGATCACCGACAACCCGGGCAGCGGCACCGACTATGTGATCGTTAATTTGTCTCCTACAGTGCTCAGTCAACTCGCGGCAGTCAAGGCAGCCAGTTTGATGGACGTGTTCGGCGACACCCGGCCCAGCCCCGTGCGGAACCTCGAGAAAGGCGACATCGTCGCGGTCACGGTGTGGGATGCCGGAGGCGGTCTCTTTTCGCCCCAGGGCTCGGCGACCGTGGGGACACAGCAAACGACAATCCCCAATCAAACGGTCGATCCGGATGGCGACATATCCGTGCCTTACGCCGGGCGTCTTCACGTTGCCGGCAAATCGATAATCGCCACGCAGAACGCCATTATCAACGCTCTCGCTCATAAAACGGTTCAGCCGCAAGCCCTGGTTTCGATCGTCTCCGACCAAAGCAATCTCTTCACGGTGATCGGCGACGTCAAGGCGCCGGGTCGTCTCTCGCTTGACATAAATGGGACTCGCCTACTGGACGCCATCGCGCGGGCGGGCGGAGCGACGAACCCAGCCTACGACACGGATGTAGAGTTGTTAAGAGCCGGCGTGTCGAAGCGCGTTCGGCTTGCCTCCATCTTAGCCCATCCGTCCGACAATATTTACCTGCGACCGGACGACACACTGTATGTGGTTCGCAATCCCGAGACGATCGCAGTTCTTGGCGCTACGAAATTCAATGCCCGCATCGACTTCGATACCGAACAAATGTCGCTCGCGGAGGCGGTCGGCAAGGCCGGCGGCTTGCTCGACATACAGGCTGAAGCCACTGGAGTATTCGTTTTTCGGGTGGAGCCTTCGAGCGTGGCCCGCTCGCTCGCCGAGGGTCCGGCCGGAGGCGGACCATTGCCCGAGACCATGCCGGTGATTTTTCGAGCCGACCTGCGTGAACCGCAAGCCTATTTCCTCGCGCAATCCTTCAAGATGCAGGATAAAGACGTGGTGTATGTCGCCAATTCCGAATCGGTTCAGCTTGATAAGACGTTGCGAATCATCCTCCATGCCGCTGAAATTGTGGGCGTGGGTGCGGGCGTCGTGAACCGCACGCAAGGTGGTGTCTCCGTGGGTGGCAATTGACCATCGCCGTTTGCGTGAGTGAATACGCACGCCGACATTGAAAATGGGCGTGGAGGACCGGCATCGCCGCATCCGGAAGCGCTGGAATCTCGAAATTGGATCGACTAGATTGCCGCGAGGGCCGCCACAGCCCCGCTTCTTTACCTACCCTATGCCCTTGCGGCGCCAATCCCTTCCGGAGGATGTTTTCGTATTTCGGATGTTGCCATGTGGCGGCCGCAGCACCGAGCAACCCGCTTTGACAATTCGCGCAAGAATGAAATGAAGTTCCTACGAATGATCTGGAGAGAGCTGCGTGACAGCGGCTTCACCCTGACGCGCGTCCTGTTCCCAGTGTTCCTGTCCGGCGTCATGGGCACGTTGCTCACCCACCGGACAGGTCCGGCCCGGTCCCGCAGAGGTAGCGATCTCATCGCCGTCGTCCCCTATTATGGCAATAGCTCGCTCTTGCCGTCTTTTCTTGCCCATCATCGATCATTGGGCGTCGATTTATTCGTGTTCCTCGACCTGTCGGCGGAGCGGGAGCTGAGCGCGCACGTAGCCGAGGAGGCGGACTGCGCGATCTGGTTGGCACGCAACACAACCCGGTCAAAGCGGACGCTCCACTGGCTCAATTTCCTACGCGCCCGGTACGCTACGGGACACTGGTGCCTCTCCATTGAACCGTGCGACTTCGTTGTTTTTTATCGGAGTGAGACGCGCACAATCAAGGATCTGATCGAATTCGCTCAGACGGAGGGCAGCAGGCAACTCTACGCTGTCGCGATCGAGATGTACGGCGAGCGCCCGGCCGCTGAAATCCGCTTGGCCGCCGGACAAAATCCGTTCGAACTGCTGTCCTATTTTGATCCGCACGGCTATGTTACGGCCACACCGGGCCGCTACGGCAACGTGATGATTCGCGGAGGACCTCAGCGTCGCGCCCTCCACGCCGCGCGCTCATCCGCCCTCAATCGAATGCCACTGGTGAAATGGAAGTGGTTCTTCACTTATGCGGCCAGCACGCGCTTGTTGATGCCGCGCCGGGTCAACCGCCCCCACCGGAGCGCGCACACAAGCCCGACTATCTGCCTGTTATGTTTTGCTCAGCTTAACGATGACGCAACATTACGGCGGGCCGCGGAGTCGGAGGCCAGAGAAACGGTAAGGGACGGCGGCGGTTCACCCTATCGCGGCGCGGCGAGGCTGCGGCAATTGGCGCTCAAGACCGAAGACAGCGTCCGTTTTAAGAGCAGCGCCGACCTCGCCCAATGCGGGCTGATCAATCCGGGTCAGTGGTTCTGACGGAGACTCGCTGTGAGAATCGCCTTCGCTCTCCTTGCACACCAACATCCGCGTGTCCTCGAACGGCTGATTTCTATCCTCGTCGGCGCCGGGCATGTCGTCTCCGTTCATTTCGATCGGCGTGCTTCAACGGCTGACTATTCGGCCTTGGCGAAACGCTTTGATGGAAATTCCTCGGTTCGAATCATCAGCCGTTTTCCGGTCCGGTGGGGGCAGTGGTCTATTGTCGCGGCGACGCTATGCTGTTTGGACGAAATCGCCGCCGCAGGTTGGGAGCCCGAGTACGTTTACCTCATGAGCGGCTCGGACTATCCGATTCGTTCCGCCTCTGAATTGGAAGGGTTCCTCGCCCGCCACCAGGGACGGGAATTCATCGAATGCGTGCCTTCGGACCTGATGCGATGGGTCCGCGGTGGACCCCAGCGTGAGCGCTACCAATATCGCTTTTATTTCAATTGGCGCGACAATCCCCGACTGTTCGAATTTGCGTTCGCCCTTCAAAAGCGCCTCAAGCTGAAGCGCAAATTCGTCCGAGGGTTCGAGCCACATATGGGCTCGCAATGGTGGGTTTTGACTTGGAATACGCTCAAACAGATAATGGCTTTAGCCCGAGAGCCGGACATAGCGCGTTTCTTTCGCTCGACACTGATTCCCGACGAGCTCTTTTTCCAGACCCTCGTCCATCATCTCGTCCCCGGAAGGCAGATTTTCGGCCGCCCGCTAACCCTTTACCACTTCACCGATTACGGCGTGCCTGTAGTCTACTATCTTGACCACGCCGATTTTCTTTTGCGTCAACCTTTTTTCATGGCGCGAAAATTATCACCCTACAATCACGCATTGTTCGACCTCCTGGACGCCTGCTGGCGCGGCGAGCGCGGGACGGCGCCCATTTCGGATTCCGCGGTCGGAAAAGTCGGCTCCGAATACGAAAAGCGTCGAATCGCTTATCGGGAAGGTCCTCCCGGCTTGCCGGTCGTGGGGCAATCGCCGGACAAATGGTCCGAAGATCTGGGCAGATTAGCGATTCCGTACTTCGCGATCTTGAGCTCAAGCACTGCGGAGCTTGCCATCATTCGGCGCGTCCTATCGATTTATCCCAATGTTCGCATCCACGGCCAGATTTTCCATCCGGAACGCAGCGAGTTTGCGGAGGACGTCTCGAGTTTCGCCGGTTATAGTGCGGACGACTCCGCGTTGCGCAACATTTCGGCCCCCAATTACATCGCCGACCTAGTACGCGCGGAGAAGAGCCGCATGTCCGGCTTCATGCTCAGAGCGGGCCAGGGCTGGCACATCGATGAGGTCATGTTTGATCGGCCGAACGTTCGCGTCGCCGTGATCAAAAGCGATCGGATGATCTCGTTCGCGGAAAGCTTGTTGCCGGTTCACCCGCATCTTGACGAGGCATTCGATTCCGAATTCCTGACATTAATGCCTGCCGAAACGCTTGCCCGCCGTTTTAAGCGGCATTTGGAGGAATTCCAAAAGAATGCCGACCGCTGGGCGAAGCTATTGCAAAGAGCCGTCGATTCCAAACCGCCGGGTTGGGCGATTGAAATCGATCTTGAATCGTTCAGCCATTCTCTCGCACTGGAGAGATGGCTCGGCATCGATCCCGACTGGCCCCGCCGTGCTGTTATGTGGGAGAGCGTTGATCGCGATTTGGCGCGTTTGAAAAACCTTCGGCAATTGATCGCGTCAACAGTGGCTTCGTGTCCAAACGGATTGTAACAGAAACGAAAATCTGATGGATTACTTCCTACTCATGAAAGATCCGTAGAACGGAACCGGAGAATCCCGATAAGGCGGGTTCGAATTTGGCAGCCGTTGCCGTGATAACGCGAACAGCCAACCGCCCATTGATGTTGAAGCGGGCGCGCGCAAGCGTGACCGCCCAAACGTTCCGCGACTTCGTATGGATCGTGGTCAACGATGGTGGGACTCCGGCCCCCGTTGAGGCCGAAATCGCGGCCGCGCGCGAGGCGGGTCTTAACGCGACGCTCGTTAATAGTGACACCCCTGCCAGTATGGAGCGCGCGTCGAATCTCGGCGTGCGCGCAAGTCGAAGCCGTTACGTGGCAATTCACGACGATGATGATAGTTGGGAGCCCAACTTTCTCAAGATCATGGTAAACGCGCTCGAGCGCGAGTCTCGCTTCGTCGGTGCCGTCAGCCATACGGCGACCGTGACCGAGACGGTCGAGGGCGACCGAATCCTCTATCTTGACCGACGGCCACAAAACCGATGGCTCAGGGCAGTTCATCTTGCCGATCTCGCGATCGGCAATCTGTTCCCACCCATCTCGTTTCTTTATCGCCGCGAGAGATTCGATGCGGTCGCCGGTTATGATGAGAGTTTTCCGGTGCTCGGGGACTGGGACTTCAACTTGAAAATGGCGCTCAGCGGGGACATTCTGGTCGTGCCCGAGATGTTGGCCAACTATCACGTCAGAATAGGGAATAAGCCGCCGACTGCCGCCTACGCCAATTCCGTCACATCGCAACAGGATCTGCATCGGCTTCAAGACGCGTTATTTCGAAACCGAGTGCTGCGTACGGATATGGCCGCCAACCGCATCGGGATCGGTTGGATGCTGATGTTCGCCCGGCTGCAGCATCAGGCTCGGCGAACCCCGCATATCACCCCCCGATGGACACGTTCCGTCGTACATCGGACCTTGGCCTCGATTGGCCGGCTGTTTTCCCGCTTTGCAGTTCAACCAGACAAGGAACTCAGGCCTTAATCGTTTTGCTGGCGGAGGACAAAGCTTGGATTAGGCCTTCGGCCCTCCCCCTCGCGGCGGCGTGTTGCCGCCGCCGGACCGGTTCGTTCAGTCATCCGCGACGTGTCGCAGATAGTCCCCATAAGCCGAGTTCTTCATGGCGCCGGCAAGAACTAGAAGTTGATCTCGGTCGATTGCACCAGTACGAAAAGCGATTTCCTCGACGCAGCCGATCTTCATCCCCTGTCGCTGCTCGATGATGCGCACGAACTCGGAGGCCTGCAATAGCGTGTCAGGGGTGCCGGTATCTAGCCAGGCAAAGCCGCGCCCGAGCTTCTCGACCGTCAATTCACCTCGTTCGAGATAGATGTTGTTGATGTCCGTGATCTCTAGCTCGCCACGTTTGGATGGCAGTATGCCGCGGGCGTAGTCGACCACCCGTTCGTCGTAAAAATAGAGTCCGGTCACGGCGTAGTCCGATTTCGGACTCCTCGGCTTTTCTTCGATGGCGGTGGCCTTCAAATCCGCATCGAAGGTCACGACTCCATAACGTTCGGGATCACTGACCCTGTAGGCAAAGATAACAGCGCCGCGCTGTAACCCCGCCGCTGGCGTCAGAATTTCGGACAAGCCATGACCGAAAAAGACATTATCCCCGAGAATGAGGCAGCTTTTATCACCCGCGATGAAATCGGCGCCAATTATGAAGGCCTGGGCTAGCCCCTCGGGCTTCGCTTGGAGGGCATAGCGGATAGCCAGTCCCCACTGAGCGCCGTCTCCCAATACCGCTTGATATTGCCGCACATCATCGGGGCGCGTAATCACGAGGATGTCCCGGAGCCCGGCAAGAACGAGCACCGAGAGCGGGTAATAGATCATTGGCTTGTCATAAATCGGTAGAAGCTGCTTGCTGACGCCGCGCGTAACGGGGTGAAGACGCGTCCCAGTGCCCCCAGCGAGAATGATCCCTTTCATTCGCTACGATATTCTTCAACGAGGCTTGCGACCACGCCTGCGAGGGCACTGCGCCATTCGGACTGTTCGACATCGAATGTCGCGATTGTCTTGGCGCAATTTAGCATTGAATTGGCTGGCCGCCGCGCAGCTGTAGGGTAGTCCTCGCTCGAAATTGGAAATACGGCTACGCTCTTTCTAAGATACGGTTCCGCTTCTTCGACGATCGCCCGGGCGAATGCGCACCAGCTCACGGCCGGACTGCCACAATAGTGGTACGTCCCCCAAAGCTCGTTGTCGCGATGGAGTACGGCCTCGGCGACGGCCAAAAGCAATTGCGCAAGATCCGCCGCGGCCGTTGGGCCGCCGCGCTGATCGTCGACGACCCGAATTTCGGAATGCTCGGCCGCTAGGCGCAGAATGGTCTTCACAAAATTCACGCGATGGACGCTGAACAACCAGGCCGTGCGGACGATGACGTGCCGCTCCAGATGTTCTCGGATCGCTTCCTCCCCCGCCAGCTTGCTCGCCCCGTAGGCGCAGAGCGGGGCGGGCGGATCCGTCTCGATATAGGGCTCGGTCTTAAGCCCGTCAAAGACATAGTCGGTCGAGATATGGACGAGCGGAATGCGGATGGCAGCGCAAGCTCGGGCGAGGTTCGCCGGTCCGTCGCCATTGGCGGCAAACGCCAGCGCGCAATTGCGCTCCGCATTGTCCACAGCCGTATACGCCGCCGCGTTAATGATAAGGCTGGGAGCAATGTCCGCAATCGCCGCGAGGATTTGCGAAAAATCCTCGATATCGAGTTTGGCGCGAGACAAGCCGATCAAGGGACGAGCCCGGGGATCGCTTTGGGACATGAGTTCTCGGCCGACCTGACCTGTTACGCCGGTCACGAGGATCGGCGCCTTCGCGCGCTCAAGCAGCTGGTCCACGACCGAGCCGCTCGCCGGAATAGCTGGAAGAAAGGATAGGCCGCCACCATTCTTCGTTTTCGAGATACCAATGGATCGTCCGCGTCAGTCCGTCGTCGAAACCTGTTGTCGGGATAAAACCGAAATCCCGTTCGATCGCTCGGCAATCGATGGCATAACGGTAGTCGTGGCCGGGACGATCGGGAACGAAACTAATCAGATCGGAATAGGATCCGCGCGTTCGTGGCCGAAGTCGGTCCAGTCGCGCGCAAATGATCTGAACAACTTGAAGATTGGACCGCTCGCTGTAGCCACCGACATTGTAGCTTGCGCCCGGCCGCGCCCTCGTCGCCAAGAGGGCGAGCGCTCGCGCATGATCTTCAACATAGAGCCAATCTCGCACATTATCGCCGCGACCATAGATAGGTAATGGCAGTTCGCCCAATGCTCGGACGATCGTCAGCGGAATTAGCTTTTCCGGAAACTGGTAGGGGCCGTAGTTGTTCGAACAATTGCTTAGAATCGTGGGCAAGCCATAGGTATGATGCCAAGCCCTGACAAGGAAATCAGACGCCGCCTTGGTCGCGGCATAGGGCGAGTTGGGTCGGTAAGGTGTATTTTCGTTGAACCCGTCGTCGCCGGATCTCAGGGAGCCAAACACCTCGTCGGTCGAAACATGATGGAAGCGGAATGCTTCGCGCTTTTGGGCGTCCAAATCAAGCCAGTAAGCTCGCGCGGCCTCTAGCACAACGGATGTTCCTCGGACGTTCGTTTCAACGAAGCGCGCCGGATCATCGATCGAGCGATCGACGTGAGTTTCGGCCGCAAGATTGATGACGAAATCGGGCTCATGCTCCTCGAAGATACGAGCCATGGCGTCGCGGTCACCGATATCGTGATGCTCGAAACGATAGTGGGGATCGAGCGTCACGGAAGCCAAAGTGCGCAAATCGGAGGCATAGGTGAGCTTGTCGACATTCACGACCGTGGCGCCAAAGTCGCGGATCAGGTGCCGGATTAAAGCGGATCCGATAAAGCCGGCCCCGCCCGTCACAACAAATGTACGGCCTCGTACCTGCCGTTCACCAGTCATTTGGCTCAGCCCCGATAGTCGAACGGCGTCTCGATTTCGCAAAGACGCGGCAGCCCACGATCCTTGTCCGACAGAATGGCGCGCTGGGGGCCGACAGGCCACGCAATCGCCAGTTCAGGGTCGTTCCAGAGAATGCCGCAGTCGTGGGCCGAGGAGTACAATGCGTCGGCTTTGTAGAACACCAGGGTGTTGGGCGCCAATGTGCAAAAGCCGTGCGCAAACCCATGTGGAATAAGGATTTGGTTCATACGCTCCGAGGTGAGCTCTAGACCGAACCAACGCCCGAAGGTAGGTGAACTTCGTCGGATATCGACGGCGACATCGAAGACAGCGCCGCTCAGCACAGTGACCAGCTTGCCCTGTGGAAAGGGGGGGGCCTGATAGTGCAGCCCGCGCACCGTACCGGCGTCGGCGGACATCGAAATATTATCCTGAACGAAATCCCGATCGGGATGAACGCGGCGCGTATACGTCTCGCAAAAAAATCCGCGGTGATCGCTGAATTTTTTCACGGAGAAAATTTCAATTCCGTCGATTTCCACAGCATTCAAAACCGTCAAGTCCCCGTCTTGGACACTGGCTTATCGAGAGATACCGCGTCTTGATGCCTACACCTAACGTTACCGCCGGACCAAAGCAATGCCGGTGCCCGACTGGATCTGAACGGGAGAGGGCGATTGCAAAGCTTTTGGCCAAATCCATTTGGCCATTTTCGGTATTCGAGCCTGTCGAACCACCGGTTCCTTGAAGAAACCCCGTCAACCTCTGACGTCGTTTGGCATTTCTCGTTCAAGTCCCGCGGCGAGGGTTCAGCTCGCTTGACGGGTCGGGGCGCGACTGTTGTATTCCGGCGAGATAAAGAAACACGGGCGACTGCGTCAGGTGGAGCGCCGCATCCTGCAAAACGGAGAGCGCATGAAACGACTTGTTGGGGTGGTGAGTCTCGCGATCGCAGGTTTCGCGATTCTGAGTACGATGCCGGCGCAAGCGGGCGAGAAATCGATCAAGATCGGTGTCCTGACCGATCTGAGCAGCTTCGCCTCGTCGAGCATGGGGCCGGGATCGGTGGTGGCGGCGCAGCTCGCGGTCAGGGATTTCGGCGGCAAGGTGCTCGGCAAGCCGATCGAGGTGATTTCCGCCGACATGCAGTCGAAGCCCGACCTCGCGGTGACGCTTGCCCGCCACTGGTATGACGTCGACGATGTCGACGTCATCATCGACGTTCCAGCCTCGGCCGCCGCGGTGACGATCCAGGCGATAGCGCTCGAAAAGCATAAGCTGTTTCTGGCGACGGTGGCGGCGACGACCGAATTGACCGGCAAGAGCTGCTCGCCCCTCGGCGTGCATTGGGTGGTCGATACGGCGGCGATCGCGCGCGGCATGGTCAACGCGCTGTCCCAGGACGGCGCCAAGAGCTGGTTCCTGATCATGCCGGATTACGCGGTCGGCAAGGCGATCGCCGGCAGCACGCAAAGCATGGTCGAGGCCGGCGGCGGCCGCATCGTGCAAACCATCTTCTTTCCGCCGAACTCGTCCGAATACGCGCAATACCTTTTGCAGGCGCAGCAATCGGAGGCGGACGTGATTGGGGTCGGCGCCATCGGTCGCGATCTGGTCGAACTGATCAAGCAGGCAACGGAATTTCGGATTCTTCCGTCGTCGAAACAGAAATTAGCGGCCTTCATATTGAATCTTTCCGACATCGATACGGTGGGCCTCGAAACCATGCAGGGCGTGTGGCTGGTCCAGGATTTTTATTGGGACGCCAATGATGAGACCCGCGCCTTCGCCAAGGAGTTTTTCGCCATCCGCAACAAGATGCCGAATTATACCCACGCTTCCGATTATTCCGGCGTCCTCGCCTATCTCCGCGCGGTCGCGGCGGCGGGAAGCGCGGATCCGACCGCGGTGGTCGCGCAATTGAAGGCCGGGCCCGTGACGCGTTTCGGC
>Ga0182024_10018231_pt1 | contig 13091 bp, 13 predicted proteins | sample P32metaG_FD_120480 | JGI IMG/M metagenome (GOLD analysis project Ga0182024, IMG submission 120480) | Permafrost microbial communities from Stordalen Mire, Sweden - P3-2 metaG (Illumina Assembly) | ecosystem: Environmental > Terrestrial > Soil > Wetlands > Permafrost | place: Sweden: Stordalen...
CATCCGCACATCCAGGTGAGAACGATTCCGCACACAATTCCGAGGCCGAACAAGAGCAGTCCGCCGCGCCGAACCTGCGCTGGCTGAAGCAGCCCCAGACGAATCACGGAAGTGGAGCCGCGCGGATCGAACGCCGCCGGATCGGCTGTCGCGCTACTGGCCTTGTAGTTGAAATAAACATTGGTCAGATTGGTGCCGCCCTGTATGGCAACCGATCCGACCCAGGCCAAGATGAATCGCAGCAGGTGAAAGTGGTCCTGCCACGTGGCCACCGCTGTTCCAACAAAAACGCCGATCGACGAGATCGCGAGCGAATTGACACGGCATGCCTGAAACCAGACTTTCATCTTCTGGCAGCATGACACACTTTGCGAAATAAGGTCACTACTTGTTCTGAGCCGATACCGGCGGATTCTTGCGGGCTTCGTCCCAGTGTTCGGCGATCATGCCCTTGGCCACCCGCACCAGGTCGAAGTGATCGCGCGTATACTCCTTGGCGGGGTCGGCCGGATCTTTAGCCTTCACGTCGGTCATGAACATGACGTAGGGCCCAGCCACAATGATCAGGGTCGGCGTCCGCTTCCATTCTTTCTGAATCGGTTCGGCAGCGCGGTTGCGGCTCATGAACTGCTTGAATCCTTCGCGTCCGCCTGGAACGTTGGGATTGTGCTGGATGTAATCCGGCGCCATAACCTTGTCGGCGAGCTCCAGGTGGCCGTACTGAAGCATGTCCTTGAATTCCAGCGTCGCTACTTCCAGGTTCTTCTTTTCCTCACGCGATTTCCCGCCCACGATCTTTTGAGCGGATAAGGTCAGGCTCGCAGAAGCGAAAATCATTGCCGCGGCGCATAAGCGTTTCATGTGTGGTCTCCTATTGTCTTCGCTCACCGTCCGCCCGCAGGCTGCGGCGGATTCTTGAGTGCGCTATCCCAGTGCTCCTGAATTTTTCCGTTTTCGATTCGAACCACATCGAACGTGTTGTAGTGGTACATCTTCGAGGGGTCTGTTGGATCCTTGTCTTCACGCTCCCAGACCAAGCCGACATAGTCGTCCTTAGCGAATGCCACGACTGGAGCCGGATTCAATTTATCGGGAATCGGATTCACCGGCGGCCGCGCTCCGAACGCCTTTACGAACGCGGCGCGTCCAGTCGGGATGTTGGGGTTGTGCTGGATGTAATCCTCAGCCTGATATTGTTGCGCCAATTCCACGTGGCGTGCTTGGATCACCTGGCGCCACCAGTCCAGCACGAACTGCAGGTTCTTTTTTTCTTGCGCGCTCATAGGTGCCGTAGGCTGCGGTCCCGTCTGGGCCATTAGCGGTGCGCTTCCCATCGCCAATAGCAACGCCGCGCTGGCGAGAAGCTTCGCTTTAGAAAACATTATTTCGTTCCTCCTTTTCGGCGCGACCATGGTCGCAATGTGGTATGAAGATATCAAATTGGAGCGCCAAATGGTTCGCGTACTTTCGGCCGGGTTTTGGCTTGGGCTGATGGCTGCCAGCGCGCAAGCGCCACAGCAACCAGCCTCGGGAAGGCTCGGAACCGAGACCGGTTTTGGAATTTTCCAGCAGCAGTGCATGAGCTGCCACGGGAAGGCGCAGATGCCGCAGGCGCCCTCTCCAGCCGCGCTGCGGGGATTCTCGCCGGAGAAAATTTACGAAGTCCTGACGAGCAGCGCCGGCGCCCATCAAAACTTGAAGCTCAGCAACGAACAGAAACTCCGCGTATCGGAGTCGGTCAACGGCCGGCTTCTGGGTTGTGCGGCAAGCGGAGATTCAAAGCTGATGTCGAACCGCTGCCCAAGTAACCCGCCACTAGCCGATCCTGCCGCTTCACCAGCCTGGAATGGATGGGGTGCGGATATCACGAACAGCCGTTTTCAGCCTGCCTCGGCTGCGGGACTAACAGCGGCTCAAGTTCCGCGATTGAAGCTCAAATGGGCTTTCGGATTTCCGGGTGGCCTGTCGGCATTCGGACAGCCGAGCGTGGTTTCCGGCCGCGTTTTCGTCGGGACCGACACCGGCTTCATTTACTCCTTGGACGCAGCGACGGGTTGCGTCTACTGGTCTTTTCAGACCAGGGCGGGCGTTCGCAATGCGATGACCATCGAGCCCGTGAAAGCGCGCGGGGCGGCGAAATACGGCGTGTTCTTCGGCGACCTGAAGGCAAATGCTTACGGCCTGGACGCACAAACAGGCGAGTTGCTGTGGGCCACGGGCGTGGACAATCACCTTACGGCGCGAATCACCGCGGCGCCCACTTATTACGATGGACGCCTCTATGTCCCAGTCTCATCCTGGGAGGAGTTCTCCGCTCGAACCCCCGATTATCCTTGCTGCACGTTTCGCGGCAGTGTGCTCGCCCTAGATGCCAACACGGGTAAGCAGATCTGGAAAACCTACGTCATCCCCGAGGCGCCGAAGCCAACCAGGAAAAATTCCGCCGGCACCGAGTTGTGGGCGCCCGGCGGCGCTTCAGTTTGGAATTCGCCCACCGTGGATGCGAAGCGCCACTCGATTTATTTCGGGACTGGCGATTCGGAAACCGAACCAGCAGCCAAGACATCCGACGCCGTGATGGCCTTGGACATGAACAGCGGCAAAATCCTGTGGACCTATCAGGCCGAAGAGAACGACGCCTATCTGGTGGGTTGTAACGGGCCGAACAAGAGCGAGAACTGTCCGTCTGTGCAAGGGCCCGACTACGATATCGGCAATTCGCCGATCCTAAAGACGCTCGCCAACGGTAAAAGAATTCTGGTAGCGGGCACCAAGAACGGATTCGTGTTCGGCCTGGATCCGGATCGCAATGGAGCGCAGTTGTGGAAGGTCAATGTCGCACCGGCCGCCAAGGCGCACGTGACCGGGATAATTTGGGGCGGCGCGGCGGACGCTCAGAACGCCTATTTCGGCTGGTGTCAGGTGGAGTGGTGGCTGTGCAACTCGCCACCGGCGAGCGTGTCTGGTACGCGCCTCTGGCCGAGCCGGGCAGGGAAGTGTGGAACGCGGCCGCTGCAACCGCGATCCCCGGCGTGGTGTTTGTTTCGGGAGCGGATGGACAGCTGCACGCTGTTTCTACTTCCGACGGCCAGGTGTTGTGGGAGTATGCGACGGCGCGCGATTTCGAGACCGTCAATAAAGTTCGCGCTCAGGGCGGCTCTATTCGGGCGCCGGGCGTCACTATCGCGGGCGGAATGTTGTTTGCGGGTTCCGGTTACGGATTCGGCGCGACGGATACGCCCGGAAATGTGCTGCTCGCTTTTTCCGCGGAATAAGCGGCTACTTGCTGCTTCCGCAATGACCGCCTGGACAGCGGTTATTCTCCTCGCAGACATACTCGTAAAGACCGGTCTTATCCCAATCCGGCCGCAGCTTCATCTCGAATTCCTGGCTCCAGGGCGCGCTGAAGATCTTCGGATCGTTGATGGTCAACTGGTACGACAGAGTCTTGCTGTCCTTCCAGCGGATGCGCTCAGTTGTGACTAAAGCATCACTGTGCATCCGATATTCGTTTCGATTCGTATAGAAGTAATCGTCCAGAGACCAGCGTTTGAAGTTGGAAGTCTCGATCACCAGCGTGTCGCCTTCCCAGTGTCCCACCGGATCGCCGTAGTAAGTGGGATCAAAGTCCGCGCGATGCGGGCGGCCGTCGAGCGGGATGATCCGGCTCATGCGCTGGAATTCGTGCACCATCACCAAATAGTTTTTGGTCTCCGAAAACTGAACCGGGTAGGCCGACAGCATTCCCGACGGAAACCCAGCCGGCATACAGAAATCGCGCGGTTCGTCATGCCGTGGATCGCCCGTGCGCGGCTCCAAGAACGCCTCGCCGCCGGGTTTCAGAGGAGCGAAATACTTTCGGTCGAAGATGGTGGCCGAGCACCGGCAGCGTTCTCCGTCCACGGGTTTAGGCCACTCGAAGATGCCGTTGAAATCGGGTTTGCCGTCGGCGGTGCGCGGGATTTGCTGGCTAGCGGCGGCCTTAGATTGCGCCTTCAGGCTCACCAGCGCCAGACCCAAAGCGGCACATCCCAGCCCGCCGAGCAGCGCGATTTTCTTCACCAGATCGGCTCGCATTTAGCGCTTCCCTCCAGGATCTTCCGAGCCCGCTGTGAACACGCTGCGGCCGTCGGGAAATGTGACCTTCCCGCCCGAAGCATTGTTGGAACCGTCACGCGCGCGAAATCCTTCCACCGAGATTTGCATCCCCGGTTGGATTACGTTTCGCGTAATTCCTCGCCGCATCAATTGGCCCGGCGCGCCTCCTGAAAAGCCCCAGTTCGTGACTGCGCCGTCCTCACCCTTGACATCCACGAAAAACCAGATGTGCGGATTCCCCCATTCCACCTTGGTCACCACGCCGTTCACTTTGATTGGCTTCGTTTCGTCGAATTCGGCGGCGAAGGAGTGATGGGCGAGAATCGGCAACGAGCCAATGAACGAAATCAGAAAAAGGCCCGCAACTAAGCGGATGCTCATATCTTCACCTCATGTTCAATATGTGCACGATTGAACTACTTTGTTATTGTAGCCAATCATAGCAAGCCCCGCGCCTCCTCTGAGATGGGTGCGCTATTGATATTCTGGGTCCGGAACCAGGAGGTTTTTATGAAATCGCAAGGGATGCTCACGATTGTCTTCGTTGTTGCCGGAGCAGCCGCGGCCTGGTGTCAGATTCGGACTCCCGCCGGCAAAACCACTGGGCCCGGCGTGCAGGCCGCTCAGGACGCCCGAGAGCCAGAGGTGCTGAAGACGTGCAAGGTTCCGCCTCCAGCTCCCGGCGGACGGGGCGGGCGAGGACGGGGACCAGCTGCCGCGCCAGGCCCCCGAGAGTACACGGTTACCGAAATTCCCGGCGTGATCGCCGCGGGCCAGAAATGGAAAGACGTTTGGGCGGTGGACGGGAACAATGCCGACGGCATCATCGCCACCAAGGATGGCGGACTTCTGATCGCGCAGAACGATAACAGCGATGTCGTAAAGCTCGAGCCGGATGGCAAGACTTCAGTCGCCTACATGGGCACCAATACGGGAGGCTCAGTCGCGATGAACTCCAAGGGCGCCATGTTCCTGGTGAACCGCGGTCTGAACCCCTCCATCGAGGAGCTCGCGCCGCAGCGCAAAACTCTGGCCAACAAATACAACGGCGATCCGATGGATTGCATCGGCGGCGTTCTCAACGATCTAACCGTGAACAGCAAAGGTGGAGTGTACTTCACCATGGGCGGCCTCTTTTACGCCAACCCGAAGGGCGTGATCACCAAGTACGGCGAAAATCTGACTACCAACGGCATCATCCTCAGCCCCGACGAAAAACACGTTTACGTCACCAACGGGCCGGAGGTCGTCGCGTTCGATGTCCAAAAGGACGGCGCGCTCACCAACCAGCATGAGTTTGCGAAGCTAGAGGGCGGAGGATTTGGCGGCGATGGCAGCACGTTCGACGCAGCCGGACGCCTCTATGTCAGCAGCAACCCCGGCGTGCAGGTGATCGCGCCCGACGGCAAGAACCTGGGCCTGATCCCCACGCCGCGCGGCATTATCAGCCTGGCTTTCAGCGGCCCCGATCGAAAAACGCTGTATGCCGTCGAGAGGGAAAATGCAGAGGATAAGGATTGGATCATCGCGATCCAGATGATCGCGCAGGGACCGAAAGGCCGCGGCAAGTAGCAGTCTTCCGGCCAAACGAAGGCGTACGCGTCCGCCTCTTCGCTAAGGTTTGGCGGTTTGCTTCGCCATGCGGCGACGGCTCAGAATTGCGTCCACGAACGGCGTCGAACCGGTTAGCCGGGAGGTAAGCTGGCCCTGATCCTGCCCCGAGCTTTGAGCGTAATCCTCATGGTGCGGATAGGGATCGCCGGTCGGCGGGTCGACGACGACGCTCCGCGAGGCATAAGGATCAGCTTCCTCCGAAAGAGCTTCCTCGGCGCTCTTCGGCTTTGCACCGAGACGCTGTATTTCCAAAAGACTGAAAAGAGTCGCCCAAGCGCCGATCAGGCAGCCGATCACCAGTAATGCGGCCTGCCACCAGGCCAGACCAACGATCCAGCTGAAAGTCATCGCGCATCCGATCGCAACCACCGAAATCACCGCGTATAAAAAGGCGAACTTCTCCTTGCCTTTGGGGATGGCCGCAAATTTCACTGTTTCCAGGCCCGCAACATTCAACCAGCTTTTGTTCACCATAATCCGACCTTTTGGTTTCCCTGCCAATCTCGTTCACAGCAGTTCCGGCACCATTTAGTTTTCCTTGGCTTTGGTGCTCAATCACAGGCCTGTCGGGACATATATGGATCTGACCTGGGGTAAATCACGCACTCGGTTGATGAACCATGCTCAATGCGCCTGCGCGCTGATCGTTTCCCTCCGCCGGAGGCGTGGACACGCCAGCTATTAGACGAATACAATAGGGTGCATCTCGGAGGATCAGATGCGCGGATCACAAACACGACTCGCGATGGCAACTTTGGCCGCGTCCGCACTCGCTGCGGTGGCGCCGGCACAAACAGGAACTTGTGTCAATGACGCACCCAACCCCTATCACTTAGTGAACGATTGGGCGCAGATGCCGCGTCCCTGGGCGTCGACCAACAATGTCTATGTCGACGCCAAGGACAATGTTTGGGTGTTCGACCGTTGTGAGGACAAAGGCTGCGCAGGTTCGAACGTGGCCCCGATCTGGGAATTGTCATCCGACGGCAAGGTACTGAAGAATTTCGGCGCGGGCATGTTCGTGTTCCCGCACCAGGTGGTGCACGATCGGAACGGAAATGTCTGGGTGGTGGATGCCAACGTCAAAGACGGCAAGGGGAATCAGGTGATGAAGCTTTCGGCCGACGGCAAGGTGCTCATGACGCTCGGCAAGGCAGGCGAACGCGGCAATGGTCTGGACGTGTTCAATCAGCCAACCTCGGTGGCCATCGCGCCCAACGGCAATATCTACGTCGCAGAAGGTCATGCACCCACCTTTGGCAATTCACGGATCATGGAGTTCGACAAGAACGGAAAGTTCATCACCACTTTCGGTCATCTCGGTTCTGCCGACGGCGAGTTTAAGAGCCCTCACGTGATTGTCTTCGATTCCCAGGGGCGTCTCTTCGTCGCCGACCGCAGCAATAGCCGCGTCGATATCTTCGATCAGGACGGCAAATTTCTCGCCGCGTGGAAGCAGTTCGGCCGCCCCAGCGGCATCTGGATCGACAAGAAAGACACGCTCTACGTGAGCGATTCGGAATCCGAAGATGCGCCCGGCAAGGACACCAACAATCCCGGCTGCAAGCGCGGCATACGCGTCGGCAGCGCAAAGACGGGAAAGGTTGACTATTACATCCCTCCACCACCTGTGTCCGACCCGAAGTTCGCCCCGCCCGAAGGCGTCGCCGCCGATTCCCACGGCACGATCTACGCCGCAGCGGTGCCGGCCAAGTCCGTCTATAAGTACGTAAAGAACTAAGTGCCCCTGCGCCGCTACTCGGTCAAGCGCGCGTGAAATTCAATATTCTTGCGAGGCTTGGCCTGGATGGTGATCGTCGCGCTCGCGGACTTGGTTGAGTCCGCTTTACTGACCGCGGTCACCGTGACCTCAGACGGAGACGGGACCGTGCTGGGCGCCGTGTAAAGGCCACCCGAACCGATCTTGCCCACCGTGGTATTGCCTCCGGCGATGCCGTTGACCAGCCAGCTGACTTTCGTATTGGAAGTGTTCTCGACCGTAGCCTCGAATCTCTGCGTCCGGCCCACCTGAACGCTCGCGCTGGTTGGCGAAATTGCGACGCTCACCGGCGGCGGTGGTGGAGGCGCGGGATTCGTGATGGTGACGGAAGCGCTGCCGATCGCGGAAGGTACAGCCGTGCTGGTAGCGTGCACCGTAAGGGTGGCGGGAGACGGAGCGGCCGATGGCGCAGTGTAAAGGCCGCTGATCGAATCGATGAAGCCGACGGTGCTGTTGCCTCCCACAGTCCCGTTCACATCCCAGGTCACGAACTGGCTCGGGTTTCCCGTGACGGTCGCGCTGAACTGCTGCTTCGCGTTCACAGCAACGCTGGCGCTGGGCGGGTTGACGCTCACCGTGACGGAGGTCTGAAGGGCCTGGCCTGAATTGGGATCCACCATGAGCGGCGATACGTCCACGGCCTCGAAGTTTGAGCCATCGATGGTGGTGAGAGCGTGCAGGTCATCATTGTTCCAGCGCGAATCGGGCGCTCCGGAAATGTACCACGACGAGCCGTTGTCGGCCAGCATCATCCCATAATGCTGCAGCGCTGTGAGGATAATTTGATTGGTAGCCGAGAACGTCGATATATTGAAGCTGGCCTTCAGCCGAAACCGCGCTCCCATGGGCGGATACTGAGCGCCTGTCAGCGACGACGCGTAATGCCGCGCGGGCCACACGTACGCTTTCTGAGTCTGCGGAACCGTGAAGCGAATGGCGTGCCGGATCGCGCCCGCGACGATTTCGTCGTACTTCACCAGCCCTGGAAAGATCGGCAAGCCGGCGGCATCGGCCGATGTCCAAGTCGCCGGACGCAAGGCATCCGAGAGCAGGTTGAAGATCGCGCCTGAGCCGCCTTGCCAGCTCGCGGTTTGCGGGTAGCCATCGTAGATCTCGTAGAGAATGCAGTTGTCGGTATCGACAGCGATCACGTGACGGTCGCCCGTGCTCGCGCTTCCGCCCTCGATGGGCGCGTTCAAGGGGATGGCGTACGGGCCCGGGTCGCTCTCGCTTTGGTAGGTGAACGTGGCCGGATATTTGGTTTGTGTACCGGGAACCGTGACATAGGGAATCCCGATCGGTTCGCCGTCATAGGTCCCTGAACCGAAATCCGGGTGCAGGGGCGAAGAAGGACCGATGGTGTTGACCCAGGTGGAAGAACTCGGATGCACGGGCAACTGGTCGATTCGCGTGTTCCAGATGTTGTCTACCGGTAGCACGGTGCAGTTTCCAACCGTCGGAGCTTGTGCGTTTGCCAGCATCGTAAGCCCGAGCAGCGCAGTAGAATAAGCCAGGATTCTCGCCATAGTCATCTTCTTCCAGGAATCCCAGAATAGGACGAGAAGGCTATTGAGACAATCGGGTAACCGCCTGAAGTGATTCTCCGTATGCCTTGGTAAGGTGTTTTATGTTGTCTGCGGCCAAAGGTTCGATGCCTGTTCCCCATTGAGCGGAAGAAGTAAGATATAAGGCACCATGTTCGCGATGCTGCATACCTTTGGATAAAGGAGATTCTTGTGACAATGTCTAAACGTGTTACTCTCACTGTTCGGCCGCTAGCGCTCGCATTAGGAATCCTCGGCTTGTCGGTCCTTTTGGATCACTCGGCAAACACCAGCAAGCGAGCCGGTGCGCTCGCTCCCGACGTACGGAATCTGATGGCACTCTACGGCGCCGACGCCGTTTCGATCGACCGCAACGCGCGGGACTTCAGAATGCCGGATCAGATCGAATGGAAAGGCCGTCCAGGCAGCGTCACTCAAACGGCGATTGTGTTTGGCGATCCTACCAAGCCCGGTCTGTATATGCAGCTCCTCAAGAGAGGCCCCGACGATTGGAGCAAGCCGCACTCCCATCCAAATGATCGATTCCTCACGGTCCTGAAAGGAACCATGTTAATCGGTACCGGAGCCAAGTTGGATAAGAACAACACGGTCGCGCTCGGGCCGGGCAGCATGGTCAGGGATATCGCAAATCAGACGCACTACGACGGCACGGGGCCGGATGGTCTTACTCTTGAGATCATCGGGATGGGTCCGACGACCATGACGCCGGCCGAAGGGCAGTAGCCTTTCGGTTTACGATTCTTGTCTCGCGGCTCGCTCGGCCTCGCGTTTCAAATCGTTCGCGTAGCGCTCGAATATCGGCCTAAAGTCGGGCAGCGAGCCTTTAATCGAAGGCAACATGAGACCGGAGAAGCGCTCCTGCCCTCTGGCCCTCGCGGATCTGGCCTTCGATGTTGGCGACGGTGGAATTCCAGCGCGCTCCTGCTCAGCGCCCGCCAATGGGCGCAGGATGCGTCTAGAGCATCAGAAACTTCACGCAGGCCGGTTTTAGTATTTCTGTCTTCGCGCCCGTCGGCGTGATCTTTCCGGTGTCCGGGTCGACCGCGAACGTCACCATCTGGTTGGTGGTCTGATTCCCAACGAAGAGATACTTTCCGGATGGTTCGAAGTCGAATTCTCGCGGATTTCCGCCCAGCGTGCTGGCGATATCAACGGGAATCATTTTTCCGGTTTCCTCTTCGATGCGCGCGATCACTAAGCTATCGTGGCCACGATTGCTGCCGTAGACAAACTTACCGTTGGGGTGAAGCCGGATATCGGCCAGCGCGTTGCGCTCTTTGAAATCGGCCGGAATGGTCGGGACGGTGTTGATCGGTTGAACATCACCGGTCTTGGAATCGAACCGGAAGGACGAAAGGATGGACTCCCGCTCATTGGTGATAAAGAAATACGGCAGGCGCGGATGGAACGCCGAGTGTCGTGGCGCCCGGTCCGGCGGCGTGGGAAAAACCTTAGCCACCCCCAAAGTGCGCGCGGCCGGATCAAATGGAAAAACATAGATGTGGTTCGTCCCCACATCGCAGGCCACCGCCCAGCGGCCGGTATTGTCAAAATTCACTGAATGCGCGGCAGCACCAGGGCCTGGATTGCTAAGCGGCTTCCTCTCATAAACGGCCACGTCGCAGGCCGGCTCGAGCGACCCATCCGCCTTTACCGCAAACATCGCCACCGTGCCGTCATCGGTGGGATTCTCAATCACGGGAACACCATTCCTCTTGACCACCTGCACGGCCCTGGCAAAGTCGCCGTGATTCGCCACCAGGACGCGGTTGCCGGTCTTATCGACGACGATAAAGCAGGGATTGACGCCCATGGAGGGCTGCACGTTCAGGTGCGTGAGCGAGCCGTCCTGCTGGTTGATGGCGAACGCATGCACTCCGCCGCCGGTGCCCGCTTTGCCGTTCAGACTCGGCGCTTCGTGTGTGCAATAAAGGAATTGGCCGTTCGAGGAGATGCACAGGTTCCCTCCGTTCAAGCCCTCGAACTCCGCTCCGGTCTTGAACGCCTGCGTAAGCGAACCGTCGCTCATATTGACCGTGAAGCCGGTAATGCCGCCGCCTCCGCCTGCGCCGAACGGTCCTTTCGTCCACGAACTGACGTAGGCGTACAGCTTCTTCGAAGACTGAAAAGCCGATACCGCGGTTGCACCGGCCAGCGCGGCGCCGGTGAGCGCGAGAAGATCGCGGCGAGATGGATTACCATTCATGACGTTCGATTCACTCCTTTGCGTGTGGTTCGCTCTTTATTCAGAGTAATCGAGTGAGAACGTGAATTGGGCCTGGGCATCAACCTGCGCGGCCATTGAACGCGGTCGAGCACGCTCTCAACAATGCTTGAGTCAGCTCGATTTGAATCGGCAGTAGCTCGCCGAGTCTGGTTACGCTATGCTAGCTTGAAAGCTGGCATGCGACGTTTTTCTGTGCTTATGGCCGAGTTTTTGATGATTGTTGCCCTGACCGGCGGGTTGAGCTTCAGCGTACTCGCGCAGGACCAGGACGCAGCGAGCAAGGATGCGCAACGCAAGGATGCCTTAGCTAACGAAGTAAAAGGGATGCCTCCCCGGGCCGCTCCGTCCGAGTATCAAGCGCAGGGGCGGGCCGGAGCCGTGACGGTTGCGGCCGAGTTCATGGGACACTCCGTTCCGACACCCGAGGCCATCTACTCCAGCGAAGACTTCGTGGTGGTTGAGGTGGGCGTATTTGGCCCACCTGACGCGCGAACTACCCTGTCGACCGGAGATTTCTCCATCCGCATTAATGGCCGGAAAATGACGTTGCCCAGCCAGCCTTATGAACTGGTGTTCAAATCCCTCAAAGATCCCGAATGGGAGCCGCCCAACAAATCCGAATCGAAATCGAAAACCAGCATCGGCGATGGCGGCGGCGGTACTGGCGATTCTGCGCCTGCGCCGGTTCACATGCCCATCGAGTTAAGGCGCGCGATGGAACAGCGCGTGCGACGGTCCAAGATGCTGGAAGGAGACCGGCCCTTGCCCCAGGCTGGACTGCTGTTCTTCGAGTACCGAGGCAAGACCCAGAATATTCGATCGATTGAGTTGATTTACAGCGGGCCTGCTGGAAGCGCCAGCCTCGCGCTCCAGCCGTAGCGAATCATCTGCGGAGAGTGCGCGGCCAGCCATCGCTTTCAGGCCAGCCACGCCGGGCCGGAAGTTTAGTAAAGTTGTACCCACAGCCTCAGGCGGAGCCGTATTAAATGCTTATGGGTCAGACCTGTGCGGTTGTGTTCACCGGGAGGATTGTTTGAAGAAATTGCTTGCAGCCGTTCGACCCTTCGCCCTCGCCGCGCTCCTCGCGGTGTCTTCGGTGGAGGGACAACAGCCTTCACCCCAGACTGCTCCTGGTACGCCACAGACGGCCGCGCCCACCGCACCCAGCCCTGTGACCAGCACGCCGTCGTCGAACACGCAAACGGTTGTGCCCGCCCCAAGTCAAACTACCAACGCGGCGTCACCTGCTATTTATAGCCCGTGGTCGATCGAGGGTTTCTATTGGATGCCATCCACTAGGCCCTCTCTTTTAGGCGGCGCTGCCGCGACCACCTATGGCGACTTGGTCTATCCCCACACCAGCAAGTACGCGCCCGGGATCTTGCTCAGCCTGCCTGTGTCAAAAACGGGCATGCTGGTTTTCTCGGGTTTCATTACCAAAGGATCAATCAGCACCACTGCGAACCAGGATGTTACGTTATTCGGCACCGGCTATACGTCGGGCGAATTTCTGACCGCGACTTACAATGTCAAAGACTTCAAGCTGTCCTTCCAGGACCTGCTTTATCCGTTTCCGCGCAAGGAGGGACAAAAGTGGCGTGTCAAAACGTTGTGGGAGGTGCAGTACGCGGGCATTTCCAGCAACCTCAACGCGCCTCTCGCGCCTACCACCGACAGTTCCGGCAATCCTCTCATCAATAGCGCCACGGGAAGCCGTAACTTGCTGTTTCCCACTCTTGGCCTGGGGGGCGAATTTCATCCGGCGCGGAACCTGGAATTCGACTTGAACGGATCAGGCTTCGGAATC
>Ga0182024_10018232_pt1 | contig 13089 bp, 13 predicted proteins | sample P32metaG_FD_120480 | JGI IMG/M metagenome (GOLD analysis project Ga0182024, IMG submission 120480) | Permafrost microbial communities from Stordalen Mire, Sweden - P3-2 metaG (Illumina Assembly) | ecosystem: Environmental > Terrestrial > Soil > Wetlands > Permafrost | place: Sweden: Stordalen...
CACCGCTCTCGTCGGTAGGTTCGCCCTCCCAGATCAGGGCGACTTTGTCCCTCCTTGAGGAGGCGGCGTGCCTGTCCAGAGCAAGGTGCGAGAGGTTCAGGAGGCCGCCGCCGAACCACGTGTAGACGTGGGGGTGCCGCTCCCGTGTCAGCACGGAGTCCCAGGTCCTGAACCAGGGGAGCTCCTTCGCGATGTCAGCCCAGCGCGACTCATAGTTCCGCACGCTCTCTTCCAAGAAGGCCTTGTAGGAACCGATGTCGGCGCTCTGACCGGGCCAGCCCGGGAGCTCGATCTTCTCATCGAAGGGCAGCGATTCCCCGAGTATCTCTGGTTCGCTCAATCTTCTGCGGAGCGAAAGCCGCGAGCATAATTAGTCTTTTCCAGGTCCCCGCAGGACAATACCTCGTCCGGCTTCGTCCGAGATGCCTCCATCCGGGGGTAAGTTCCTCAGATTTTTATCTGAGCCGCAGGAGCGTGACACCGAGAAGGTTGGAGGCCGAGTATGATCAGATGGCCGAGGAGTACGATGCGACGAGAGAGGCCGCCACGGAACAGGAGGTCAGCGCCATCGCCGCTTCGCTCGAAGGATGCAAGACCGTCCTCGACGTCGGGGTGGGCACCGGTCGATTCGCCAAGCCCATCTCCGGGCTGGGCTTCGAGGTCACCGGGGTGGACGTCTCGCGCAGGATGCTTCTCAAGGCGCGGGAGAAGGGTCTGGACCGGCTCCTGGTCGGGGACGCGTATAGGCTTCCATTCAGGGTGAAGACCTTCGATGCAGCGGTCATAATCCATGTGCTGCACGTCGTCGCCGATTGGGCCAGCGTCATGCGCGAGATAGGACGGGTGACGAAGGGTAACGTCGTCACGATCCTCAGGGTATCTCAGAATCCAGAGAACCCTACCCCAACTGGCCAGAACGTCGCCCTCTCGAACAGAGTGGCAGCGGGCGGCTATCCTGTAAGGACGCAACATAGGATGTGGCAGAACGAGCAGGAGATCAAGGCGCGAGTTCCGCCCGTGAAACTTGAGAGGATACGCGACGAGACGCTGCAGATACCCATCGCCGACGCCTTTAGGCGGCTTGAGGCGAAGCGTTCGGTGGGGGCGCAGATGATCCCCCCCGAGATGAAGCGTGCGATGATGGAGAGGATTATCGCAATGACCGGGAGCCAGTTCGTCCAGAGGCGCGTCGTGGAAGACCTAGCGGTCTGGAAGGCGGACCAGTTCGAGGCTCTTGTCTGATGACAGCATCCAGGTGCACCCGGTCGTCGCGTCGATCAATCTCTCCAGTTGGGAAAGCTGGCTCTGTTCGAGGTAAGCACGCTCCTTACCAGCCCTCTCCGCACCTCCAAGAAGTTCACTAGGCAGAGGCTCTCCTCCTCCGTGAGACCCCACGAATGCGGGATGGCGGCGACTACCTCTTCAATCTCAGAGTCGCCGATCGCCTCGATCCTCTCGACTGTGGGCCGGAAGGACGCGAATCCGGTGACGGCTTCGGCCGCGAAGGGATGCGTCGGCATCGGTAGGCGAAGGTATGAGCCCTGCTCGATCGAGTCTGCACTCCAGCTAGGTCCCGTGAAGCCGTGGGTGAAGTCTACCATCAGGTACCTGAAACGTCCGTCCACCGGCTGCACAAGGTGGTTATCGGAGCGGTCGCGGTCGCGCGTGAGCACCCAGTTGTCGTGACAGATCGTGCCCGGCAGGACCTCAGGATTGGACAGTCTTACCCCCTCACGCAGCTTGCGCTGGCCGAACTGGTCGAAGTCCAGTACGTCCGGGACGAGCTCAGAGCCCTGATGCAGCCCGGGAGAAATCGCCCTGTACGTCATATCACGGGAACTGGATATCAGGCCTGCGCTGAGCTCCACGAATGAGCTGTTCGGAACGGGCAGGTCGACGGCCTTCGCCAGAGCATGACCCACGAACTCATTGACGGCGGTCTTCGTCCTGTCAGCGAACTTCACCAAGTACTTCTTGCCGTCGTCGCATTCGACGATGTGCGGACCGGTCGCCCCTTTGATAACACCGAGGTCGCTGATCCCATTTACCGCTTTTTTGTACATCCGTAGATTCTATTGAGTCAGTTTTGTAGGGCGGCTTAAATATAGTTCTGGACTAAATTTAACGTGATCGCGAGGAAGTCTGTCAGGCAAAAGTTCAGTTCACCACCCTCAATGACACGTCTGATGGAGTCGTTCCGCCTCATCTGCAATGATGCCATCAGAATAGGCTTGTCAGGGGATGCTTCGTCGCTGAAGCGTCTCTCAAAATTGACTTACGGCGAGTTGACGCGATATGATGGTGTTCCGAGTTACTATAAGCTCTGCGCGATATCAAAGGCCGCAGGAATCCTCGGGGCAAGGAAGAAATCCATCCGACGCGGGTTCCCCACAAAGAGTCCGTATCTTTCTAGGCCTATGCTCGTGTCGTGCTACGGCTTCAAGATTCAAGACGGCTCGCTTCTGGTTCCTGTTGGCTACCATAGCTTCGAGCGCATTCCGCTGAGTTCGCACACGCTCAATGTACTGTCGGAACCGGGCGTGGAGGTACGCTCCTTCACTCTTACCGGCTGCTCTCTCTCGCTCTGCATCGCGAAGGCGACTGAGGAGATTCAGGTAGAAGGCATGCTGGGCATCGACAGGAACCTGAGAAACGTCACCGTGGGAAACGGGGAGTGCATCACATACTACGATGTCTCGAAAGCAGTAGAGATAGTCGAGACCACAAGAAGCATTGTTCGCTCTTTCAGACGGAACGACGTTAGAATCAGGAAGCAACTCGCGGAGAAATATGGTCGAAGGCGGCAAGAGCGAGTCAAACAGATTCTCAACCATGTCTCGAAGAACATAATCAGAGAAGCCAAGAGAAGCAAGGAGGCGATAGCCTTCGAGGAAATCAAAGGCATCAGGAAGCTCTATCGCGCAGGCAACGGTCAGGAACGCAATTTCAGAGGCAGGATGAACTCGTGGCCGTTCCACGAGCTGAAACGGCAGGTCGAGTACAAGGCGGCATGGGAGGGCGTGCCTGTTGTCACCCTCTCCGTGAAGGAGACCAGAGGCACCACGATGGACTGTCCGCGATGCGGGGAGAGACTCCAAGCGGTAGTCCGCGGCGATGCAGTACATCACCGCCAATTACGGTGCAAGAGATGCGAGCGGTGGGAGGACCGCGACCTGGTAGCGGTGATGAACATCTCTCATAGGGGCTGGGTGAGGTTCGCTCAGTCAAGAGGAAAAGGCGCGGCAGGTGAAGCAATGACGGGGAATCTTGAAGGCAGGAGACAGCAGGTAATCCTCCGAGTCGATGCCTCGAAACTGTGTCAAGCACAGCAGACGCAGTAGAACCTACATCCGTGCACCCGAGACGGTCGAAACTCTCCCCGGTCCGATTCTTAAGGCTGATGAAACGGCGGACCACGGGCCTGCAGACCCACGTGCAGGTACTTCGGAACCCATCCACAGGTCGACGCACCGTTAAATCGAGGCTGTGTGGAGGTGGCACGAACGAAAATGGAGGAACTCGCACTGCAGGCAACATCCCTCTCCAAGTCCTTCGGCCAGACCAAGGCCGTCAAAGGAATAGACCTGTCGATGCGGAGAGGCGAGATCCTCGGATTGCTCGGTCCGAACGGTTCGGGAAAGTCAACGACCATGAAAATGATACTCGGCATCCTGAGGCCGGATTCGGGGTCGATACTGGTGGGCGGCATCGATGTGGCCAAGGACCCCATCGGGGTGAAGAAGTTGGTCGGCTATGTACCGGAGATCCCGCAGACCTACGAGTTCCTGACGGGCTTAGAGTATCTTGACTTCATCGCGGACATGTACGGCATCTCCCACGAGGAGAGGAAAGAGAGGATTGCTCAGTTCCTTGAAGGGTTGCAGATGAAGGGTCACGAGAACGAACTGATAGGCGGATACTCTCAAGGCATGAAGCAGAAGATAGCCATAATCTCGGCCCTGCTGCACCGGCCGAAGATACTGATCATGGACGAGTCTCTCAACGGTCTGGACCCGCGCTCCGCCAAACTGGTCAAGGACCTCCTCAGGAACCTGGCGAACGAGGGGACCTCCGTGCTCTTCAGCACCCACGTCCTTGAGATCGCCGAGGCGCTATGTGACCACGTCGCGATAATGTACCAGGGGAACATCGTCGCTTATGGCACCATGACGGAGCTCAGGTCGCAGTCCGGGCTTCCCGGATCCACACTGGAGGAGGTCTTCCTGAAGATCACCGGTACGGGCGAGCTCGACGAGATAGTGAGGGAGCTCAGCAAGTAAGATGGATTTCCGCAAGATATTCGCGATAACGATAGCCCTGTCCAAGTCCCAGCTCCGCACCACCACGAGCGGGAGGGCCGGGGCCAGTTTGTTTCGGAGACCGTCGATAGTTCTGATAGCGGACATAGCCGGTTTCTCGATTTGTGCGGTGCTGGGGTACCTGGGGGTGGCGACGCTGCAGCAGATCTTCCCTTCCGGTGCGTCTTCTCCTGGCGGTCAGTCCTACACGACCCTAGTCACCCTCGTCCAAGAGGCGCTCGTCTTCATCCCCACTTTCGTGCCCAGCTCGGTGCTGCTCGGAGGGATACTCTTCGAGCTGAACGTATCGTCGAAGTTCTCGGCGAGCGACACGATCAACTGGCTGCCAATCACTCAGGCTGAATACGTCGCCGCCTCGGCGCTCTCGGTGGCATACAACTATTCCGTTGTGCCTGCGATATTTCTCGGGATCACGCTGGCGCCCGCGTTCTTCCTCGGTTTCGGATGGCTGTGGGTGGGCGTCTTCCTCTTCAGTCTCATCGGCCTCTTCACAGGGGGCATCCTCGTCGAGATACTCAGGGCGGCGGTGAACAGGGTCAGCTCACTCGTGACGGGACGAGCCCGCAGGGGAGCGTTCGTCATCAGGCTGCTCCTTTTCGTGGTGATAATCCTGGTCATCGACACCTCGTTCAACCCGAACGTCCTGATCACCGTCGTCAACGGCCTCTCCACCACCCTGTCGTTCTTGCCCTTCGTTCCCATACTGTGGGCCTCCATCGCCATGGAGGCGATCGCTAAGGGTTACGTTCTGCGCGCGATCGCGTTCTCTGCTGCGACCGTCATATTCACGGCGGCCCTGGTCTGGGTGGCTGTAAAGGTGCGGTCGAGGTACTGGGCGCCCATGGTGGCCGCCGTGAGCCTGACCACCACCGAGTACCGGCCGCAGTCCGGGACACTCGTGAGGCTCGGGCTCTCTAGCAGCGAAGCCGCCATCGTGCGGAAGGACCTCAAGGGCGTTACCAGGAGACGGGAACTGGTCTCGTTCTTCGCGCTGCCGATAGTCTTCGTCGCCATATTCCTCATCGACAGCCTGACGCCCGGTCTGACGGGAGGAGGAGGCTCGAGCGACCTTGGGATCATCACCGACCTTCCCGTATTCCTTGCAGGGACAATCTTCGCCCTCATGATCTCCTCCATCAGCTTCGGGCAGGAGAGCAAGTCGGTGATGGTACTCTACTCGCTGCCGATCACACCGGACCAGATCCTGAAGGCGAAGGCCTTCGTCGCGTTAGCCTTCGCCCTTACGGCGACCGTCGCCACCTTCGTGGTGTTCTCGGTGATAGGAGGCAAGCCTGCGGGCGTACTCGTCGAGAACATCGTGATAGCGATCTCCGTTACCGTCGAAGAGGTCTTCATAGGGCTCGGGTTCGGCGCGGCTCACCCGGACTTTCAGGAAAGGCCCAGGCCGCGGTTCGTGGACCCCTACTGGCTGATAATAATGATCCCCGTCGGCTTCAGCGTGGCCTTCGTGACGGCCGTCCCGATAGTGCTCAGGGACGTGTTCAGCATCGTCCCCTCCGCGGGTTCGGCGCCGCTCTACCTGTTCCCCGCAGCGGTCGCCTTCGCTGCCGTGGTCACGGTCTTCAGCTACAGGTGGGCGAGGGGCAGCGTTCGTAAGCTGATGTCCGAGTACAGGATATAGAGACCCCAAGCTTTAATCGGGTCGGCAGAGCGGACCGGCGACATTGAAGGAAGACTCCTTCGGCTACGACACGTTCCTCTCGCCATTCACGTGGCGCTACGGGAGCAAGGAGATGAGGAACCTATTCTCCGAGCGGGGAAGGCGGGCGACGTGGCGGAGCATCTGGCTGGAGCTCGCGCGGGCGCAGGAGGAGTCCGGGCTGCTCTCCAAGTCGGAGCTCGAAGGTATCGCTTCGAAGGCTGGAGAGAAGAACGTCGACATTGCGAGGGCGCACGAGCTCGAGAGGAAGATAAGGCACGACCTGATGGCCGAGCTGAGGACGTTCGCGGAGCAGGCGGGGAAGGGCGGCGGCAAGCTGCACCTCGGGGCAACCTCGATGGACATAGAGGACAACGCCGACGCGCTCATCTTCAGGAAGGCGCTCGGGCTCATACTCACGAGGCTCGTGAACTGCCTGGAGGCCAGCAAGGAGAAGATCACAAAGTACGAGAGGACGGTCTGCATGGCGTGGACGCACCTCCAGCCGGCTGAGCCCACGACGCTCGGCTACAGGTTCGCGAACTACGCCCAGGACCTCCTGATCGACATAGCGCTCCTCGAGACGGTCCGCGACCAGTTTCTCAAGGGCAAGGGGATGAAGGGGGCCGTCGGGACCTCGGCCAGCTTCGAGAAGCTGCTCGGCGCGGACGGTGAGGCGAGGATGCTCGAACAGAGGATCATGCAGGGTCTCGGATTGGACTATTTCGCCATCTCGACCCAGACTTACCCCCGGAAGGTCGACTACATCCTCCTCTCGTGTCTCGCGTCGATAGCCGCGTCCTGCCACAAGTTCGGCCTGGACCTCCGCGTCCTCCAGTCGCCCACGTTCGGAGAGATGTCGGAGCCGATGGAGGAGCTTCAGGTGGGCTCCAGCGCGATGCCCTTCAAGAGGAACCCGGTCACAGCGGAGAGGATGTGCTCGCTGGCGAGGCTGGTCTCCGCCTTCCCCCCCGTCGCGTTCACGAATGCGGCCAACAACATCTTAGAGCGCACGCTCGACGACTCGGCGAGCCGGCGCGTCGCGATCCCCGAGGCGTTCCTGGCCCTTGACGAGTGCCTCGTGATCTTCGAGAGGCTGATGCGGGGCGTGAGGGTCTACCCATACATGATAGAGAAGAACCTGGAAAAGTTCGGACCCTTCGCAGGGACCGAGGCGGTGATGATGAAGCTGGTCGAGAAGGGCGGCGACCGTCAGGAGATACACGAGCTCATCAGGGTGCAGTCGTTCGCAGCGTGGGAAGACGTCATGAAGGGTCGGCCGAACCCGCTGGCAAGGATGCTCTCGGAGAACGAGGAAGTAGCATCCAAGCTCAAGCCAGCCGAGATAGAACGGCTGCTCGACCCGAAGCACCACACGGGGGACGCGATGGAGAGGTGCAGGATCCTCGTGAGAGAGGCGATAAACCCCGTCCTGAGCAAGCACAGGAAGCGGGTCGGAATCAGAGGAAAGGTCGAGTACTAGTCAGCATCCCTGCGGACGTGATTTGCGTTCTTCCGCTACTTCCAAAGTAGCCCACAACAAGTAACACTATTCCTACACCGAGCAGTCCGACGAAATCTGCTGAGAAAGCTCCTTGCAGTGAGCAGGATAGCGCTTGGCCCATATGATGCACCCCATCAACAAGAATCTTAGTTTCATGCTTTTCGTGATTCTTCACCTCCTAGACGGCTACTTCCATCTTGTTAGTATCTCCTCTCTGCGGAAGGTCGCTGTCGAGACGAAGAAGAGCAGCACGTCCACCACGACCAAGGCTCCAGCGATTATCAGCAGGTTGGTGGTGTCTCCGAGGTTGATCAAGTCCAGTTCGCCGGCGACGTACACCCCTATGAATGGAACGATTGTCAGCGCCCCGAGTTGTTGCCCAGCCCTGACGTCGGTCACCCTCGAGGACATGATCACGTTCATCTGTACGCTCATCAACAACGCGAGCGGAAGAAGCAACAGTATGACGATGGCCGAATTCCAGTCTGGGAAGTAGTAGTAACCAAGCTTGTCCTTGGTGGTCAGGTCCATGAGAAGCATGAAGAGGGCGGATCCCCCCAGAGCCGCAGCCAGCGGTGGCAAGAAAGCAGCTATGCCCTTTCCGAGTAGAATCTCGCTGTCCGTCGTTGGCGTCGCAAGCAGCGGCTCGAGGCTCTTCTCGAGCTTTTCGCCAGCGATGGTGTAGGATGCTATCGGAGTGGAGAGATACGAGCCCAGAATGACGTAGAAGAAGAGGAATGCGGGCAGAAGGACCACCAGCTCGGCAGGGGTCTTCCCATGGCCAACGTAACCTATGATTGTGGGGATGAGAATGGCGACGAAAATCGGAACGAAGGCCACCAAATAGATGATGCTCTTCTTCTTGCGGAGGGTCTTGAAGTCCTTCGCCGTTATGATCCAGGACTGGGAGAGCCGCACGGTCCTTAACTCCCCCCTCCTTCCCTTACCAGCTTGAGGTAGACGTCTTCCAGCGAGGCTCCGGCTATCGTCACGGACTGGATGTGCCCCCCGGCCTTGACGATCGCCTCGATCACGGCGGCGTTCTGCTTGTCAGGGTCGCTCAACGTGACCTCCAGCTTGTTCCTTTCAGCCGTGACGCCTCCCACGGCGGGGACCTTTCTCACTTCCACCAGTATCGCGTCCGTCGCCTGCTCCTGGAGCAGCACGACCGTCTTTCTGGTGCCTCCCCCACTGCTGAGCGCCCTCTCGAGCTCCTGCGGGGTGCCCGTCGCGAGGAGCTTCGTGCTCAGGATTCCGATCCTGTCGCATACCCTCTGGGCTTCGTCGAGATTGTGCGTGTTGAGGAAGATCGTCCTCTTCTCCTTCTTCAGGTCGAGGATGAAATCCCTTACCGTCTTGGCCGACTCCGGGTCGAGGTTGGCCGTGGGTTCGTCCATGAAGAGGAGCTCTGGCTCGTGTATGAGGGCACGCGCGATGGCGAGCTTCTGCTTCATCCCCTTGGAGAAGGTCCCGGCCATAGCATCCCTCTTCTCCCAAAGGCCCAGCATTGTCAGGAACCGCTGGATGTTCTCCTTCCTCTGGGCCTCCGTGCAGCCGTACAGCTTGCCGTAAAAGTCCAGGTTGTCGTAGGCGCTCAAGTCTTCGTAGAGGCCCACGGTATCCGGTACCAGTCCGATGAGCTTCCGTATCTTCAGAGCGTCCTCGCTCCTCCCCGTGTCGTAGTCGCCGATCCTGGCTTCGCCGCTCGTCTTCGAGATGAGACAGCAGAGCATCCTTACGGTCGTCGTCTTCCCTGCCCCGTTGGGCCCGAGGAAGCCGAAGACCTCCCCTGTGTTGACTTTGAGAGTCAGGTTGTCGACGGCTGTGAGGTCACCGAATCTCTTCGTGAGATTTTCAGTTTCAATCATCCGGCGGCATCACCGATGGCAAGTGCGCTGCTCTATTTGCCCGCGCTTGAGCTCGGTACAGGTTTGCCGTCCACGAGCACGGTGAGTTTTCTCCCAAAGGCCCAGCGCGTCATCCCGAAGTCGACTTCGACTTTGTGGACCTCTGAACTCCCGACATCGAACGCGAACTTCTTAGCGCCAGGTGAGAAGAGGGATTCGTCAACGACCCTCTGGCCATCCACTTCGATATGGATTGTCTTCATAACCCGGTCGGTATCGACTGTGAGCGAGTGCTTCTCCTTCTCGCCCACCTCGAACGTGGATTTTCCCATGACCTTCCAAGTTGTCGCGGCAGATATAATAGGTTTGGCCCGTAAAAATTTTTGACGGGTAGGACTCCATTTAAACCGACCCGGCGCCAATGACCATTGATATGAAGAGAGGAGTGACGATAGGTGTCGTCGTACTTGTTATTGGAATCGTCCTGGCGGGCGCTGGGGCAATCGGAGAGATCTCATCGCTGACCACCTACAGGAGTTTCACCCAACCGCACCCCGGGGAATACGTCTCTACGGAGATAATGCTGAGCATGTCCTCGTACCTCGCGGTGAAATCTCCGGCCGCGTCCGGAGGAATCGTCCCCGCCCAGGACCTCAACCTGGTGAACTCGACGAACATCAACACCTACGCACTACCCATTAGCACGTCGGGTGTGGGAAGCGACGTTTACGAGTCGGTCAGCGGCGACTACTATTACGTCGCCTTCTCCTCGGCCCAGCCTAACACCACGATCGTCGCCACACCCTCGTACTTCGTAGTATTCGGGGTACTCCTACTTCTGGGGATAGTAATGGTAATCGCCGGAATCGTCATCGCTGTCGTCGGCAGGCGACAAAAACAGCAGCCCAAGGATGCGGGCCAGACTTGAGCCAAGCGAAGTCGCGCGCCTGGTGATAGCACGAAAGAGGCGACCGCCGATTCAATGACGCGCACCACCCAAACACTCGAGGCGGTCGGGCTCACAAAGAAGTACGGCTCCTTCAAAGCACTGGACAGTCTGAACCTCAAGATTGAGGGATCGAAGTGCGTTGGATTCCTCGGTCCCAACGGCGCGGGCAAGACCACCACTCTCAAGATCTTCACAGGACTGATCCGCCCCTCCGCGGGCAGGGCCCTTGTCAATGGGGTTGACGTCCACGCCCAGAAGAGGAAAGCTCTTGCGACGGTAGCAGCCCTGGTGGAGACCCCCGTAATCTACTCCTCGTTCACGCCCAACGAGGCCCTGATGATGATAGCCAAGCTCAGGGGGGTCCCTCCCGAGATCAGGAGGAAGAAGGTCGAGGACGCCCTCCACGAGGTCCGCATGGAAGAGTGGCGTGACAAGAAGGTAGGCGAGTTCTCGAAGGGGATGAAGCAGCGGATAAACATAGCCTCCGCCCTGCTGAATGATCCGGAGATAGTTCTCCTGGACGAGCCGTCGAGCGGCCTCGACCCCCGAGGCATGAGCGAGGTCCGGGAGATAATCAGGGGTTTGAAAGAGAGGAAGAGACTGATATTCATGAGCTCGCATCTCCTCGCCGAGGTCACGGAAGTATGCGACGAGGCCGCCCTGGTGGACCACGGGAAACTGCTGGCGTACGATACCATCCAGAGGCTGACTGAGCGCTTCTCAGTTGGGGGAGTGCTTGAGGCGGGGTTCGTTGGGCCAGTCACGGCGGAGATGTTGAGGTCCGTTGAATCCATCCGAGGCGTCGTCTCCGCCGAAAAGATCGACGACAAGAGCCTGCGGCTTAAGTTCTCGGGAGGGCCTGATGCCCAGACCATGATCTACTCGGAACTTGACGCTCTCAAGATCGGAGTGAACAGCCTCAGGCCAGCCTCATCGGCCCTCGAGGACGTCTATCTCAACCTGGTCAAGGAGAACGTCTGAATGAAGGGGTGCGATTGACGTCACAGCCGGACGGCTCAGAGGAGCTCGCGCCTGCGAACAACGCTGTGCCTTCGCCCCTCTCCCAGGCCCTCACGCAGTTCGAGTACGAGTTCCTAAACTACCTGAGGTCGAAGCGGTTCTACATACTGGTCGCCATAACTTTCGCAATAGGAGCGGCCATCACGGGAGCTTTGTACTATTACAGACCCTCTGCCTACCTCTCCTCGCCTCTGGCGTTCTACTCGGTATGGTGGGGGAGTGTCGCTTCTCTCTTCGTTCTACTGTCCGGAATCTTCTACGGGGCGGACGCGATCTCGGCTGAGTTCCAGAACAGGACGGGCTACTACCTTATCCCCAACCCTGTGAACCGGTCCTCCGTCTTCCTCGGAAAATTCCTGGCCGCCTTCGTGGCTTCAGCTATCACCGTCGCAGTCTTCGCGGCTATTACCGTGGCTGACGCGTCGATATACTTCGGGGCAAACATCCCAATCGAGTTAGCGGAGTCTTTCCTGTTCACAATCATCTACATCCTCCCAATGCTGGGCGTCGCCTTCTTCTTCAGCTCGGTCTTCAAAAACAATTCATACTCCATCCTCGTGAGCGTGATAGTGTTGTGGATCGGGTTCTCATATCTCCTCCCTCTCATCGTCACGCTTACCGGCTCTGAGCCCTGGTACCTCCTCTCATACGGCGGGCAGATAATCGGCAACGTCGTCAGGCCGTCGGGCTACCCTGCTCATGTAACTCTCGCCGGGGGAATCACGACATCGTACGCCACGACCGTCCCTGAGGGGCTTGCCATCATGTTGGGCTACCTCGTCATCTTTGTGGTCTTGGGGCTCGTCCTCTTTGAACGCAAGGACTTCGACTGAAGGTCCCCGTCAGAACAGGTCCGTATCTCAGCGGAGCCAGGGAGGTGAGATGAATCCGTAATAGAGGGAATCATAAGCGGCCAGTACCTCAAGACAGACTTAATGCCTCCGGCGATGATGGGCCACAGGGATTGGCTGACGAGATTGCCGGCTCTCCACTGGAGATCAGAGAGGTCGCTCAGAGGGCACTAGTGCTTCAGAGATACCTCCTCAGGAGGGCTTGGGGGGTGCTATTCGCGACTTGGTCGGTGGCCTTATTCCTGACGAATTTCGGCGCACCATTCGAAGCGCTTCTTGGCCTCTCGGTGGTCGAGCGCATCGCAGTGAGCACGCTGGCCAGTGGCGCTGCTCTGACCATCACTCTCCGTGCCTTCAGGCGCGTACGGGACACAGTCGAGATCCGCAGGCTCGTGAATGACGGAAAGTGGAGGAGAGTTCTCGGGTACCGGGTGCTCGTGCCCGCATGGGTCGCAGTTTACGCGATCCTTTTTCTCTCAATAATCTTGTTCGGGGTGCAAGGGGACCCTTTCGTTCTTGCCCTCTTCGTTCATGTAGCCTACGCTGCGTTCTGGGCGTTCTATTACTACGCTCTCGGGCTTTCCTTCGAGGGGAAGCTTCCCGCCGAAGGCAAAGCTGCTCTGTCTTTGTTCGGAGTGGCCACAGCCGTTTCCATCCTGAATGACCTGTCCCTCAGAATCACCGGTGTCTATGTGCTGCTCTGGGGAGCTACAATCATCGTTTGGGTCGCTTCGGCTTTCTACGCTCGAAGACAGCCGGTCCCTGGGCGGGAGGTGGATCTCGCTGTTTGAGCGATAGCGAGGACAAACCCGACGGCCCGGCCCCTTCACCCGCCGAGAACTTTCAATCCCTAAACGAGCGGCTGAGCAGCGCGAGCCTGAAATCGTCCGGCAGGTTACTGATTCTGATTCTGCTCGCCATGAACAAGAAAGCAACCGC
>Ga0182024_10018233_pt1 | contig 13089 bp, 12 predicted proteins | sample P32metaG_FD_120480 | JGI IMG/M metagenome (GOLD analysis project Ga0182024, IMG submission 120480) | Permafrost microbial communities from Stordalen Mire, Sweden - P3-2 metaG (Illumina Assembly) | ecosystem: Environmental > Terrestrial > Soil > Wetlands > Permafrost | place: Sweden: Stordalen...
ATAAGAAGAAAGCAGCGGAGCGCATGGCGCCTCCCGCTGGTCGTCGACAAGGATTTCAGGACAGGTCGAGAAAAAACCTGTTGACAGGACCGGCCTTCTCATGGAAGCCGTGACCACAGGGAGTGCCATGGGCCTGCGGCCACCCAATGTGATGAAGAACGATGGTGGCGCGAGCTTCAGCTTGCAGCGTCGGCTTCACCCAGTGGGGCAGGTTGGCAACCTGCGGACCGATTGTCAATCGGTCCATCCGGGAGCAGCCCGGACACGCCGGCTCCTACTTCACGAGGTGTCAACAGCACAACTCGACCGAGCCGTGACGGCAGGGAGTGCCCATGGGCCTGCGGCCCACCCAATGTGATGAAGAACGATGGTGGCGCGAGCTTCAGCTTGCAGCGTCGGCTTCAGCCGGCGATCTTCGCGCGCAGAGCTCCGACGGCGAATTTGGCCTGTTCGTCAACGGAGCGGCACTCCTGACCCCGTTTCCCTCTTCAGCCTGCGTTTTCCGCACGCCAGACAATCAAGCCATTCACGATAGTCGCTACCGGTCCCCCGCAAAACGTCTTTCCGTCGAACGGCGAATTTCTGCTCTTCGAGAATGATTTATTCACATCGTAAGTCCATTCGCGATCAAGCGAAAATATAGTCACATCGCCGGCCGCGCCCGCCGCCAGCGTTCCGCGAGGAATGCCTAGAATCCGTGCAGGACCCGTCGTGAATAACTCAACAACCCGCTTCAGTCCGATTTTCTTCGAATGCAACAGATGCTCGAACGACACGCCCAGAGCGGTTTCGAGGCCCAGAATGCCGAAAGGGCATTTCTCGAACTCCTGCATTTTTTCGCTACCCGGATGCGGTGCATGATCCGTCGCAATCGCATCGATCGCGCCGTTCACCACGCCTTCAATCACGGCGTCCACATCGCCGTGCGATCGCAGAGGCGGCTTCATTTTGTAGTTGCTGTCGTACGGCAGCATGTCGGCATCCGTGATGGCGAAATGATGCGGCGTCGTCTCCGCGGTCACAGGCAGGCCTTTCGATTTTGCAAATGCGACCATCTCGACCGAGTGCTTCGAAGAAATATGCGCAACGTGATAGCGCGCGCCCGTCACCTCGGCGAGCAAAATATCGCGCGCCACCATCACATCCTCGGAGCACCCGGGAATCCCGCGCAGCCCGAGCCGCACGGATTCGAATCCTTCATGCATATCGCCGCCCGCGCTCAGGTGCAGATCCTCGCAATGATCGATGACCGGAATACCGAAGCTGCGCGCGAACTCCATCGCCCGGCGCATCACGCGAGCATTCATAACCGGACGCCCATCGTCGGAAATCGCGACCGCTCCCGCGTTCACCATGGATCCGATGGCGGCCAACTCATCGCCCGCGCTGCCTTTCGTGATCGCGCCGATAGGCCAAACGTTGACCACAGCATGCCTGCGCGCCTTCTCAATGATGTAGCTCGTGACGGTCGCGCTGTCGTTCACGGGAGCCGTGTTCGGCATCGGCGCGATCGATGTAAATCCTCCCGCGGCGGCAGCGCGCGCGCCCGATTCGATGGTCTCCGCGTGCTCGAATCCAGGCTCGCGCAGATGCACGTGCATGTCGATAAACCCGGGCGCGACGATTAGTCCGGACGCATCGAATACCTCTGCCCCCTGTTTTAAAAGGTCCTTACCGACGCCGGAAACAACGCCATCTTCTATCAACACATCGGCCACCTCATCGTGACCCGACGCCGGATCGATCACCCGGCCGTTTTTAATTAACAGCGCTGCCACTCAACACCCTTTCGAGCACCGCCATCCGCACCGCGATTCCGTTTTCCACCTGATTCAAAATCACCGACCGCTGCGAATCCGCAACCTCCGAAGAAATCTCGCGACCGCGATTGATCGGCCCCGGATGCATCACGATCGCTTCCGGCTTAGCCAACCGCAAATGCTCCAGCCGCAGCCCGTAATATTGAAAATACTCGCTCGCGGGAAATGCCGATTCATGCTGCCGCTCCAATTGCACGCGCAGCATCATGATCACGTCGGCATCGCGGATCGCTTCCTTCATCCGCGTGGTCAACGTAACTCCCGGCGCGATTTGTTTCAACTCCTGCGGCAGCAGCGACGCCGGTCCGCAGAGCACAATCTCCGCCCCGTACTTAGAGAGAAGATACGCGTTCGATCGCGCGACCCGGCTGTGCGCGATATCTCCGATAATCGCGACACGCAGCCCTTCGAGCGATGCGCCCCGGTCGAGAATCGTCCGCGCATCGAGCAGCGCCTGCGTCGGATGCTCGTGGGTCCCGTCGCCCGCGTTGATGATCGGAGTTTCCATGTGCCTTTGCAAAAAGTGCGGTGCGCCGGAGGCCGCGTGGCGCATGATGATCGCATCCGGCCGCATCGCCGCCAGCGTGTTCAGGGTATCGACCAGCGACTCGCCTTTCGAGACGCTCGACGCCTGCGCGGTGATCGATATGGAGTCCGCGCCCAGGCACTTTGCCGCTATCTCGAAACTCGTGCGCGTGCGCGTCGACGCTTCGAAAAACAGATTCACCACCATGCGGCCGCGCAATAAATCCAGCTTGCGAAATCCCTGATCCGGCTTCGGCTGAAAATCGCGAGCCCGATCCAGAATCGCCTGGATCTCCTCGCGCTTCAGGCCCTCAATACCCAGCAAACCAACCCGCATTTACTATGTCTTCTCCACCAGCAACACCTTCTCCATGCCATCGATTTCCTGAAACTTCACCTCGATAATCTCGTTCGAAGTGGTCTGCACCATCCGCCCGATAAACTGCGCCTCGATAGGAATTTCGCGATGCCCGCGGTCGATCAGCACCAGCAATTGCACACGTGCCGCGCGACCCTGGTCGAACAGCGCGTCGAGCGCGGCGCGAATCGTGCGACCCGTATAGAGCACATCGTCCATCAGAATAATGTCCTTACCGGTCACCTCAAACTGGATGTCGGTCGCGTTCAGCACCGGCTGATGCGACACCGTCGACAGATCGTCGCGATAAAGATTGATATCGAGAATCCCGACGGGCACCTTTCGATGCTCCAGATCCTCAATTTTCTTCGCCAGCCGTTGCGCGAGCGGCACTCCTCGCCGGCGAATTCCGATGAAAGCAAGCTTGTCCAGATTCGATGTTCGTTCCAGAATTTCATGCGCCAGCCGGACCAGGGTCCGGTCGATTTCAGAGGCGCTCATCAGTTGTGATTTTTCGCGTGTAGCGGGCATGGCGGGTAAACGTTTTGAGGGTAACACAGTCAGTATTTTTTAAGCCTGCCCCGCACGGCCTTCGCCAGCTTCTCGATTTCATCCAACTGCTTCAGCGTCTTCACCGACACTACGTAACGATCGTTTTTTTCCAAATCCTCGCTGACCTCTTCGGCCAGCTTCGCCATCGCGGCCGCGTCTTCAAGGTTCTTCTTGTGCTCCATCTTCATGATTTCTTCGTGTTGCGATTTACCGTTGGGAAGCTGAACATCGGGAGGAGTGCCGGGCGCTGAAGGAACCACCGGAGGCTGCTGCCCGAACAGCGCAAAGGCTATGAACAGTGGGAGGAAATTGCGTGGCATCACCTACAATGATACAAACGCGCATGAGAGCACAGGCCGCCGCGATTCTTCTGTCACTCGTCGCCGTTGTCCCGACCTTCGCGGCCGATATCGAACTCCGGTTCGACGCACTCGAGCGTATCATCGCGGAACAGGTGTTCACGCAGGACGGCCGCAAATACGTGCGCGGAACTCCCGCCACCAAGTGCCAGTTCGCCTATCTCGAAGCGCCGCGCATCGGTACCGACAACGGCCTCCTCCGCGTCAGCGCGCGCTTCAGCGGACGCACCGCATTCGATCTCCTCGGCGGCTGCATCGGCCTCGGCGATTCATTCGACCTGACGATTGTCGCCGCTCCAGTCGTGCGCAACGGCGCGATCGGATTCAAGGACGTGAAGGTCACCGCTACGAAGGATTCCTACTACATCCGCCGAGTCCGCGCCGCGCTCGCGCAGAGTTTCGACAAGGATGTCAAAATCGACGTGAAGGATCAGGCGCGCAAAATTCTCGAGCAGACGCGCGAGGGCGCATCCTATAAAGTCGAGATGGCGTCCTTCAATCTGACCGAGGTCCGCGTCACGCCCGATTCCCTCGTGCTGGTGATCGACTTCCGGCTGATCGTACATTGATGCCGTACATTGATGTCGTACATTGATATGGACGACATGAAGGCCGTAAACATCGGCATTATCGGACTCGGCAACGTCGGCGAAGGCGCGTTGACCATCCTCACGGAAAACGCCGCGCACATTGAAGCTAAGCTCGGTTTCCCTTTGCGTGTCGCCGCCGTTTGCAGCCGCGGCATCGCGAAAAAGCACCTCGCGCTCCCATCCGTTTTCAAAACCGCCGACTGGCGCGAAGTAGTGAATCATCCCGACATCGACGTCATCGTGGAGCTGATCGGCGGCACAGGCGCCGCGCGCGAAATTATCGAGGCCGCCATCGCCAACGGAAAATCCGTCGTCACCGCGAACAAGGAACTGATGGCACTCGCCGGCGCCGAATTGTGGAGCCGCGCCATCGCCGCCCGCATTAACCTCGCGATGGAGGCAAGCGTCGCCGGAGGCATCCCCATTCACGCTGTCCTGCGCGAAGGAATTTCGGGCGACCGCATCAACACGCTCTACGGAATTCTCAACGGCACCTGCAACTTCATCCTCACCGAGATCGAAACGCGCGGTGCGTCCTTCGACGAAGTTCTAGCCGAGGCGCAGCGCGCCGGTTATGCCGAGGCCGATCCATCCGCCGACGTCGATGGCTTCGACGCCCAAGCGAAGCTCGCGATTCTGACCGCTCTCGCGTTCGGCGAGAAGATCATCCCCGCGGACATTTATACCGAAGGCATCCGCCGCATCACCCCCGTCGATTTCGAATACGCGCACCAGTTGCATCACACCATTCGCCTGATCTGCGCCGCCCGCCAAACGCCCGAAGGCCTGATTCTTTCCGTTCGGCCGTCCCTGATCCCGCAATCGACGATTCTCGCCAGCGTTCGCGGCGCCTACAACGCGGTTTGGGTGAGTGGACAATATGGCGCCGATACTTTCTATTACGGTCGCGGTGCCGGTCCTCATCCCACCGGTGTCGCCGTCGTCAGCGATCTGATGCGCGTCGCTCGCGAGATTCGTTCCGGCAGTCCGGAGCGCGTTTCCCCGTTCGCCCACGCGAGTCTCGGCGAATACAAACCCGTTCCGATCACGCTCAGCAAGTCGGGCTACTATCTGCGTTTCCGCGTTGAGGATCGCCCCGGCATCATCGCGCAACTCGCCACCGCGCTGGCCGCCGAAAGCATTTCGATCGATGCGGTGTTACAGTTACCGAAGGCGGACTGGCGCGATCTGCCTTTCGTGATCACCGTCGAGCCCGCAACCGAGCAATCGATTCGCGCGGCCATCGCGCGCATGTTGAAATTGAACTTCCTGATCGAGCCGCCTCTGGCGATGCCAATGGAGTTACCGCTATGAAGAAATTTGCCGTATTGATCCTCACTCTGAGCGCGTGGGCGCAGGTCGCCGACGACGCCAATAAGGGCTATAAGACGAAGGAAGGACGCGACAAGGTAGCCGCGGGCCTCGACGATCCGCATCGCGATGGACGGCAGAAGCCGTCGGAACTCGTCGCCGCGATGAGCATCAAGCCAGGCATGACGGTCGCCGATATCGGCACGGGAACTGGCTACATGCTCAAATTCCTGAGCGACGCCGTCGGCCCCACGGGCAAGGTATACGGCGAAGATATTCAAACCGACTTCCTCGATCGAGCCAAAGCAAAAAACGTACCGAACACCCAGTTAATCCTGGGTACAACCACCGATCCGAAGCTGCCGCCGAACGCCATGGACGTCGCGTTGGTGCTCGATGTCTATCATCACTTCGACTATCCCGAGAAAATGCTAGCCGCGATCCGCAGCGCTCTCAAACCAGGCGCACACCTGGTAATCGTCGATTATTACAAGTCCGCCAGCCCAAGCCCCAACCACATCCGTCTTGAGAGTAACGAAGTAGCCGCAGAAATCGAGCACAACGGATTCCACTTACTCGCCAAACGCGAGCACATACCGAAAACCCAGTACATGCTGACATTCGAAAAGGTAAATTAAATCTTTGCGAGCTTAGCGCCTTTGCGTGAATTTCTTCCGCACAACTCCCGCCTGCGAACACTACCACTCCCTCGCATCGCCAACGAGCCGTGACCACAGGGAGCGGTGCTCAACACAGCCATCAGTCCGCAATACGCGTGAATCCTTCTTCAAATCTCCAACTCCAAAAACCGCGCCCCCGCCTCCGGGTTATAGCGATAAGCCCCAATCTCCCGAAACCCCAGCGATGCATACAGCCCCTGCGCCCGATCCATCTTAGGCATCGTGTCGAGCCTCATCCGCCGATACCCAATCCCCCGAGCCTCGTCGATAATCGCCAGCACCAGCCGCCGCCCCAGCCCCGACCCGCGAAACTCCGCCCGCACATAAAGCCGTTTCATTTCGCAAACCTCTTCATCGATACGCCGCAGCGCTACACATCCCGCGCCCTCCGCAATCAACAACCGCCCCCTCGGCGGATGATACTCCCCAGGCAATCCAGCCAGCTCCTCCTCGAAATTCTGAAAACACAAATCGACTTCGAGCCACGCCGCGTACTCGCGCAGCATCGCTCGAATCTCACCGAGGTCCTCAATCGTTGCCGGGCGAATCATCATGTCCGTTCGTAACTGACCTCCAGGCTTCTTCCGTAGACCTGCCGGAACGCGTCGGAGACGCGAGCCGCAGCCCACTCCGCCAGATCGGGCTCCCGGGGCGACGTAAGTTTCAACGTCACCTGGCTGCTCGAAATATCGCACGACGCAATTTCCACATCCTGATCGCGGCTCCGGTCCAGATTGTCGGCGAGACGGAGCATCGGGATCAGCAGCAACAATGCCCTCTTGTCGTCCGGCGCGAGAATTTGATATTCCGGGTGTGCGGCCGACGGCATCGCCTTGCGATGATAGCGGCACAGCGTCGCAATAAAGAACCGCTCGCGATTCGTAAATCCGCTGAAGTCGACGTTGGAGACGATGTAGTAGGCATGCTTGTGATGCCCGGAATCATTGACGTGATGGCCCGTATCGCAAAAATAGCTGGCTGCTTCGAGCAATCGTCCATAGGCCAGCGGCAATTCGTGCAGAGGCTCCAGTCTGGAGAAAAGCGTCTGTGAAAATCCGGCCACCTTCCGCGCATGCGGTAACACCACGCCGAATCGCGACGCCACGCGCTCCACTTCCTTGCGCTGCTCCCTCCCCAGGCGCGCCAGTTCGCCTCCCACGCCCCGCGCCGCCATGTCCGCAAGAATTCCGTCGCGCACACCAGCCGAGCAATAGTAGACCGACGCCGCGTGAAAGCGCTCCAGAATCCGCAGCAAAGTGCCGGCACCCGCGACGATGATTTCCGCGCGCCTCGGTCCGATGCCGGCGATTTTCCGTCGCCCGGCGAGGTCCGATTCAGAAAGTTTGCCGAACAGCTTGCGGATCTGCGCCGTCGATGCGCGCAAACGGTCGGCATGATCGCGGCGGTTGCGGCCCACGCGATTTACCGCGCACACGACAGCGGCCGCTGTCGCCGAAGTGGCGATTACGCGGTCCCATTTCGTGCCCATTTTTTCGACCGCGGCGGCAAGTTTCTGATCCACAAACTCCGCCATCTGATGCAACTCGCGCGGCGACGGCGGATCGGCATGAAGGAAAATCTGTTGCAGGCGGACCGCGCCGAGCGGCTTCGAAATGGCATCCACCATGCGATCGTCCTCGCCGCAAATGATCTCCGCGCTGCCTCCGCCGATGTCGATAATCAGCACGCGTTTCCCGGCTTGCGGCCATCGGCTCGCAACGCCGCGATGAATCAGGCGGGCTTCTTCCCTGCCCGAAACGATCTCGACCGAAGTTCCCAGAGCGGCCGAGGCGCGCGCCAAAAATTCCAACTGGTTTGACGCATCGCGCACCGCGCTGGTCGCGACCGCGCGTACACCGGCGATGTCGAGCTTCTTATAAGCGTCCGCCATGCGCGCCAAAACGCGTTCCACCTCTTCCATCGCCTGAGCGCTGATCCGTCCGTCGCGAAAAACACTCTCGCCGAGACGCGTCACCACGCGCTCAGACAACAACACGCGAGTCTGTTCGCCCGGCGGCACCTCCGCGGCAATCATGCGGGTGGAGTTGCTTCCAATATCGACAGCGGCGTAGCGCAGCATCTTCTAAGCTAATCGCTCAGGATAGCAGCCGCGAAAGCATGCCACGGCACGGAGCCGCCATGCGTAAGCATGCGGGCAGACGCTACATCGCATGCCCCATTGTACGTCCGCCTCCAACTGCGCTACTGTGTGTTAATCGTGATTCGTCTCTTCAAACGATCGACACCACAGTCCCCGCTCGGCCATTTGGAATCCTGCGTCATGGACGTGCTCTGGTCGGCCGGCGAAAGCAACGTGAGGGATGTCGCCGAGAAACTTGGCCGGCCGCTTGCCTACACCACGGTAATGACCACGCTCGATCGCCTCTTTAAAAAAGGCATGCTCGAACGGCGCAAATCGGAGCGGGCCTTTCTCTATTCGCCCAGACTGTCGCGCCCGGATTGGGAACGCCAGCGCGCCGGTGAACTGGTAGCTGGATTTCTCGCCGGTCCCAAAAAATCGGGCGAACTGCTGATTTCATGCTTATTAGACCAGGCAGGCCGCGACGCCGGTCTGCTCGATGAACTGGAACGGAAGATTAAGATCAAGCGCCAGGAACTCAATCGGAGGAAATCATGATTCCTTCCTATCTCGGCCGTTTATTGCTGCTCTCAAGCGCATCGTTTTTTCTCGTCCAGCTCATCGCGGGAGCGTTGATCGCATTGATCGCGCCGACAGCAGTCCGTCGGACTGGAACGATGCGCCCCCAGCGCGCCGCAGGATTTCTGCTCACGCTAAGGCTTCTTCCAGCCGCGTTCTCCGCGCTCGTAGTAGTCGCGCTATGTGTGCCAAGTTATCTTCGATTCGAGCCTCGCGTCGCCGAGGAAGAAGTCGGTCTCGCATGCCTCGCCGCTGCAATTTTCGGAGCTGTCCTCTGCGCAGCCGCGATTTCGAGAACGCTGGGCGCGCTGATTCGTTGTTCTTTCTACATTCGGCAATGCGGCGGACGTGAATCGTGCGTCAATGGTGAACGAGTGTGGATCGTCAAGCAGAGCGCAGGCCTCGCGCTGGCGGGAATCCTCAATCCCCGGCTATTAATTTCCGAAGCCGCCATCCGTGAGCTTTCTCGCGATCAGTTGAGTGTCGCGCTCCGACATGAGAACGCCCACCGCGCCTCCCGCGACAACCTGAAGCGTCTGCTGATGCTGCTCGCCCCCTCAATCTTTCCCGGATCCCGTTTGCTCGAGCAGGCCTGGACCAAATGCGCAGAGTGGTCTGCCGACGATCAGGCAACGGCGGGAGATGCGAATCAGTCGGCCATCCTCGCAGAAGCCTTGATTCGTGTTGCCCGCTTGCAAATGGGCACCCGCATGCCGCCATTGGTGGCGTCTCTGGTCGAAGCCGATGAAGATCTTTCGCGGCGTGTCGATCGTCTGCTGGAAGCGGCTCCCGTACGCGAGCCCAAAATTCCCCCCGCACCGATCGCACTCTTAGGGCTAGCCGCGCTGATCCTTTACGTTTCCATAAATCCCAGCTCGTTGCGCGTAGTTCACACCTTGCTAGAACGTCTGCTCGACTAATCACGCACCCTTATCTTCTTTCCTCTGCGAGCTTTGCGTCTCTGCGTGAAATGCGTTTGTCTTTTCTTCGAGTACTCACAATCCAGAAGGACGTCGCCCACCGCGGCGTTCTGTGCGTCTACGATCTCTGGTAGTAGATCCCCCCATCTTTTAGCCTGAGAAGATCATGTCTCGCCTTCTTCTGTCGACGTGTCTCTTTTCTCTAGTTCTCACTGCACAAACTCCCGACACAGCTACGCTGCGAGGCCGGGTGATCGATCCGACGCACGCCGCCGTCCCGATGGTGCAGGTGACGCTATCCAATGCAGTTTTCAAGCGCACCGCGCAAACCGATGACTCCGGCAACTATTCAATCGCCGGACTCCCTATTGGCAGCTACGACGTCGTCGCGACCAAGCAGGGGTTCGCGGAAATGAAGCCGGTGAGCGTCACGCTAGCCGGAGGAACCACCGCCGATGTGGATCTGCAACTCAATGCATCGGGAGGACAAACACAGGTTACCGTCACCGGGGCGGTGGGTGAAGTACGCACGGACGGCCCGCAGTTGGGCGACCGTCTGGACGCCCAGCAAATGGAAGAAACGCCTTTGCTGAATCGGAGGATTACCCACCTGCCCCTGCTGAATGCCGCCAATCGCCAGGCAATCAATCAGGGCGATGTTTTCATGAACGAGGATATGTTCACCACCAATGGCGCGGGTCGACGCCAAACCTGGTTTGAAATTGACGGAGCAAACGGCAACGACAGTTGGGGAAGGCAGACTCTTTTCAGCAATTTACCGCTTGCATCGGTGCAGGAAATGACCATCCTGAACAACGGTTTTTCGGCCGAATATGGCGCGAGCACGGGCAGTGCGGTGAACATTATTACCAAGTCCGGCAGCAGCCAGTTTCATGGCGAATTGCTCGAACTTTGGCGTCCCTCCGCGACGGCCGCTGCACTCTCCGGATTTACAGCGGCGAATGGCGCCAGTGGAAACGATATTGTCAACGACTCGTTGGGCCAAAGCGCACTCTCCCTCTCGGGCCCTCTAGGATCGAAAATGCATTTCTTCATCGCCGGAGAAAACAGCCGTGAGACCAAGGGTTCGCCCATCATTTCGCCTCTTGATCTCTCTGTTTTTGAGGGCGCGTACCATGGCTGGCTCGCTTATATGCGCTTAGATGACCAAATTAACGCTAATAACAGCCTCTACGTGCGCTTAAATGCCGATATTTTCACCGATACGAACCCGAATGGAATCGTGGGCGGGAACAGTCTTCCGTCGGTTGATCGCATTTTTCATCGGCGAACATACGAGAACGCAATCGGCGAAACAGCGGTGCTGAGTCCGACGCTCGTGAACAGCGCTCGATTGCAGTTCCAGCTTGCATCGCCGATCACGGAATTCGATCCGGTGATTTTCGGGACGCAGTTTTCAGTCCCTATATCAACGGGAGGAACGTTTACCAGCGGCACCTCGCAATCGGCGCTGCTGATGAACCGGCAATACGAAATGAGCGACACGCTCGCCGCAGTGTGGGGAAAACATCAGGTGAAGTTCGGCGGCAGCGGAATCCTGGCGCACACCGGAGGCAATAGCAAAGAGTTCGGCGGACCGATTTACGACGGCATGTTCAGCTATAACACCTGCACACAAGCTGTGGCGATTTGCGAGAGCCCCGCGTTTCTCAACAACCTAGCCAACGTGAAAAGCTACACGCAGAGTTACGGCAACGCGAGCTATACAGTGGACGATTGGTTGTGGTCCCTCTTCGTTCAGGATGATTGGAAGCTTCGGCCGAACCTGACCGTCAACCTCGGGTTGCGTTATGAGCGCCAGACGTTCACCGATTCGAACAAAGATTTCGCGCCCCGCGTGGGTTTTGCTTACGACTGGAAGAACACAGTGATCCGCGGCAGTTTCGGGATTTACTATTCGCAGATTGTCGATAATTCCGAGGCGAACTACGCGCTCACGGGACCGACGGGCGTTTTCAATTACACCGCAGCGCCGGGCCAGGTTGGATTCCCGACCAGTGTTGCCGCGGTGCCCTTGCCTGCGTTTCCAGCAGGCGCGCAGGCGCCTCTGCGGAGCCTTTATATTCGCCCGGGCGACCAACTGTTTCCCGCCGGCTCTCTCATCGGATTTCAGAACAAACTGCTCAATCCGTATTCGGAGCAGTGGACGTTCGGCGTTGAGCGCCAGATTGGGCCGAAATGGGTGCTGAGTGTCGATTACGTCGGCTCACACACTATCAAGATCAACCGGCCTCTCGACGTCGATCCGCCGACTCCGTTCATTCGCACCGCACCGAATCAGATCCGCACGGCGCAGGCGGCCAACTGCACGCGGCCTTATTGGATCGAGTGGTACGCGCAGAATCATCTCACCTGCAACACGACGACAGCGACGAATCCGCAGCCGCCTTATTCGGTGATCCAGAGCGATGTCAACGATGGATACGTGTATTACGACGCACTCGATGTGAACCTGACGCATCGCTTTGGGCACCGCTTATCGATGCTCGCGAGCTACACGTGGTCGCACACCATCGACAACGTCGATCCCGACATCCCCAGCCAGAATCCGAACGACCCCAATTTCGCCGGCAAAGTTGAAAATGGCAATGCGATCTTCGATCAGCGCCATCGTTTCGTGTTGAGCGGAGTTTACAGCTTGCCGTTCAAGATCAACTTTGGCGGAGTGATGACGCTGGCATCGGGACTACCTTATAACTACACAACCGGAACTGTAAACAGCGGCGATACCGGCGCGAGTACGGATCGTCCGGTGATTAACGGTGTGGTGGTTGGTAGAAACACGGGTCGTGGTACTCCGATTTACGATCTGTCTCCGTTCTTAGAAAAGGTTTTTACGGTTCGCGAACGCATCCGCTTCAATTTGCGAGCAGAGGCGTTCAACGTTTTGAATCACCCGAACGTTGTCGGATTCAGCGGAGTCTACGGTAACGGTTCAAGTGCGCCTGTGGGTTTCGGCGCGCCTCTGGTGGGGATCACAAATCAGTTGCCGGCGCGGTCGCTGCAGTTTTCGGTGAAAGTGGCGTTTTAAGAAAGGGCAATATTGGCCGCTGATGAACGCTGATAGCTGCTTCCTGCACGATTAATACGCTAAACTCAGCGCAGATGAAACCTCTAGGCCCGACGTGTATCTGGGCCGGCTTATACGCTTCCTCGGCCTGGGGACAGCTCTACTTCGTTTCAGGTAACCAGACCCCAAAGACGCCCGAGCATTTTGCTCTTTCCTTATTTCAGGTCGATGGTGATCGCCAGACCAGAAAAATTAGAGACATTGCCGATAGGAACCTCGGGGCG
>Ga0182024_10018235_pt1 | contig 13089 bp, 9 predicted proteins | sample P32metaG_FD_120480 | JGI IMG/M metagenome (GOLD analysis project Ga0182024, IMG submission 120480) | Permafrost microbial communities from Stordalen Mire, Sweden - P3-2 metaG (Illumina Assembly) | ecosystem: Environmental > Terrestrial > Soil > Wetlands > Permafrost | place: Sweden: Stordalen...
CTTGTCGAGCGTGCCAAACAGGACGCCGACGCCTTTGGGGAACTGTACGACCACTACTTCGGGCAGATCTACCGGTTCGTCTTCAGCCGACTCCGAGACCAGGAGGCCGCTGAGGACGTTACCTCAGAGGTCTTCTTCAAGGCACTCCGTGCAATCGGGCGATACAAACCCTCGGGCCACCCCTTCAGCGCCTGGCTCTACCAGATCAGCGTCAACGCCATCAATGATCATTACCGCAGCCGTAAACCGACCTCGAGCCTCGACAGCGCCATCGCTGTCGCCGATCCCGCTCGCCCTGTCGACGACCGCGTCGTGGACAGCGCCGAGGCGGCTCGGGTCTGGGCTGCCATCGACGACCTCCCACCGCAGCAGAGGGCCGCGATGACCCTGAAGCTCGGCGAGGACATGAAGCTCGCCCAGATCGGAGAGATCCTCGGCAAGAGCGAGGGTGCAGTGAAGCTGCTGATCCACCGCGGGATGATCGGTGTCCGCCTGCGCCTCGGCGTTGTGGTCGCGGTCGAGGAGCAGGGCTGATGTCCTGGATGGGCGGCTGGTTCGACCCCGAGCTCGAGGACCTGTTCCACGACGAGCCCGATCTGCTCGAGACCGCAAAGCAGGTCAAGGCGTCGCGCCCTCGGGTCGAGGCGGACCCGCGTTTTCAGAACCGGCTGCGGGCGCAGCTCGTCGCCGAGGCCTCGCGCGGCAGACGGGCCCGGGGCGTGCGGCGCTGGTGGCGTCTCGGTCCTGCAGGCTTCGCGTGGGGTGGAGCGGTGGTCGGCGCGGCATTGATCACCGCAACGGTGCTGACCTTCGTCTCGACGAATACGGGTGAGCAGACGGTGACTGCCTTCTCGAAGCTCACCGCCCAGCACTCGGTCAGCCCGAACCAGGTGATCACCGTGTCGTTCAACCAGCCGATGGACGAGACGTGGGTCGAGCAGGGCGTCCGCATTCAGCCGGCCGTCAAGGTGTCGTTCTCCTGGAAGAGCAACGACCTCGTGATCTCCCCCACCTACCACCTCTCCGCCAACACCCCGTATACAGTGACCATTCTCAAAACCCACATTCGCTCCGCGTCGGGAGCCTCCGCCGCAGCCCCGATCAACATCACGTTTGCGACCAAGCCCACCCCGACTCCGCAGCCCGTGGCTCCGCCGACGCTTACACCCGTCGTCCTCGGGATGAACGGGACCGGAGGCTCGCTGCTCTACACCCGCGATGGATCGGCAGTGGTGAGCACCGTCGGCCTGCTCCCGGCATCGTCGCTCGCACCCCCGTCTCCGACGCAGACTCCGGCGGCAACGCCGTTGGCGAGCCCGACTGCCACACCAGAAGGGGCGACTCCCGGAGCGCCCGAGGTTCCTGGCGGGTTGGTCGAGTTCCCGAGCTCGGGCACGCCCATTGCGATCGCGGCGCAATCGCCGAGCGCGGCGGCCTTCTCGCCCAACAACAGATACGTGGCTATGGCGATCGATGACGGCAATGGCGGATCCCGCATCGTCACCAGTCAGAGCAACGGATCGCAACGGGACAAGCTCATTGACTCGTCCACGCCGGTCACCTCGCTGACCTGGGCCTCGAACGATCGGATCATCTACACGGATGGCACGACCATCCACGCGGTGGACCTTTCGCACGCGACAGTCCTGCTCTACACCCTGCCGTCCGGGTCCGGCACCATCACAGAGCTCGGCCCCGATGGTGCGTATGCGTACGTCTCGGCGCCGACCGGTACCGGCGGCTCGCTGCTCAACGTCAGCACCGAGTCCGAGCAGGTGCTTCAGGGCGCTGGGTCGGATGTCACCTTCAGCGCCAGCGGAACGAGCGTCGCCTGGGTGGACGAGACCGCACAGCCGGCGGGCCTGTTTACCGAAGCTGTCGGTCAGAACGCGCCCGTTTCGGTTCCGCTGCCTGATGCCACCGCCAGTCCCAGTGATGTCGACCTCGACATGAACGGCCAGGAGATCGCCTACATCAGCACTGACTCCGCCGGTGTCGCCGAGCTCGTCGTGGCGCAGCTGCCGAGTGGCACGCCGCTCGCGGTCTCGCCCATCTCGAATGCATCACAGCTCACGCTGTCGCCGGATGGCACCGAGATCGCCTTTGTCTCCACCACCGCCTCGGGCGGCGCGAACGTCGAGCAGGCTGCGGTGCCGGGGACCACCAAGGCCCAGATCAGCGGAGCCAACATCCCCGATGGCGCCAATGACACGCTGCAGCAATTCGTCCAGGCGCAGGTGGGTCAGAACGGCCAACCCGACCTTGCCACACTGGCCCAGCTCACCACGCAGACCGCTGATGCAGCGTCCAACACACCCCCGAACCTCAGCAGGGCGTACATCATCAGCACCTACGTCCAGTCGCAGGGCGTCTACGGGGCGAGCATCGAGCTGATCGTCGACCCTGATCCAGGGCACACGACCGCGAGGGTCGCCAGCGAGACCGTGCTGCTCGCGCAGGAACCGAGCGGCGGGTACCTGGTCACGTCAGCGTTCACAACTCCGCTGCGCGACGAGTCCGCGGGGCCGCACGTGGTGCAGGTCTCAACGAACACCGCAGCCGGCGTCACCACGCTCGTGATCACGTTTGACAGCGACCTCGATCCAGGTTCTGTCGCAAACGCGATCTCGGTCATGTCGGCATCCAGTGCGCTGGCCTCGACCGCTGTCTACAACGTCGATACCCGGACCGCCACAGTCACGATCCCCAACGCCCCGAGTGGCAAGCTGACCCTCACCATCGCGACGACACTCGCGGACTACGAGGGACAGACGCTTGCGCACAGCTTTGACACATCGTTCGAAGCAGGTTCCTAGGCGCTTCCAGCAGGGTCACGACGGCCGCAGGCACCACAGGGTTGCGCGCACCGGGATGCGCATGGTCCCGTCCGCTGCGGTCCACGGTTGCAGCGCACGCTGACACGCGCTGCGGACGGCGGCGACTGCGTCATCGGACACCTGGTCGAGCTCTCGCAGGAGCGGTCGCTCGAGAACCATCGCCGCCCAGTACGCGGCAATGCCGTCGAACTGCACGACGTCGCGGAGGATGCCGGGCTGCCAGGGCGCTGATGTATCTGCGTCGGGACCGGCAAGACAGCGGCGCAGAAACGGCGATTCGATGCGCGCGATGTCGCGCAGCGCGTCGGCAAGCGCGAGTTCGTGCGCCGGCGGCTCCGCAGCGTCCCATGTGAGCATCGCTGCTCGCCGGCGAGTCACGCGCTCCGCCACATCGAGCAGCGAGGGGCCGTCCCAGAAGCCGAAGGTGCAGAGCGACGCGACACGGTCGGCCGGCGCTGCATCGAGTGCCGCGTCCGCCGTAGTTGCCACGTGTGTCGAGACCGCGCACCCGGTCGCCGACACCTCATTCGATGCAAGGCGGAGCAATGCCGCGTCGCTGTCGACGAGCACAACCCGTCCCTGCCGTCCCACTGCCGCACCCAGGGCAACGCCCAGTGTTGCGCCGTCGCATATCAGGTCGCACGCGGTCTCGCCGGGCTGAACGCCGAGCGCGTCGATCACCTGCTCGGCCAGCGGTCGCAGCACCGCGCTTGCATACAGCCGCCCATAGCGCGCCGCCACGCTCGCTATCCTGAGAAGGCGATGGCTGCGGCGATCGCCGCGGCGCGCGCCGGGTCGCGCACGACTCGGCGCAGTGGCTCCTGACGTTTCGCCCATTCGTCGGCCTTGGCGACCAGCTCCGGGTGCTCCTCGATGAACGCGGTGCTGTAGCTGCCGGCGCGGAAGTCCGGGTCGTCGATCACTGCAAGGTGGTAGGCGATGTTGGTGTGGATCCCGGTGATGACGTACTCGAGCAGCGCGCGGCGCATGCGGTCGAGCGCCATGGCGCGGGTGGGAGCGTACGTGATCAGCTTGGCGATCATCGGGTCGTAGTTGGGCGACACCAATCCGGCGCTCACCAGCGAGCTGTCCACACGCACACCGGGACCGGCGGGCTCGTGGTAACCGGTGACCTGCCCGGGTGATGGAAGGAACCCACGCGCGTAGTTCTCAGCATTGATGCGGCACTCGACCGCGTGCCCGCGCGGCACGACCTCGTCCTGGGTCAAGGACAGCGGCTCGCCCGCCGCGATTCGCAACTGCTCGGCAACGAGGTCGATGCCGTACACGAGCTCGGTGATGGGGTGCTCGACCTGGAGGCGCGTGTTCATCTCGAGGAAGAAGAACTCACCGTTGCGATAGATGAACTCGACGGTCCCGGCATTGACATATCCGACTGCCTTCGCCGCCGTGACCGCCGCCTCACCCATGCGCGCACGCGTCTCCGCGTCGATGACCGGGGACGGAGCTTCTTCGACGATCTTCTGGTGCCGGCGCTGAATCGAGCACTCGCGCTCGCCGAGGTGAATGACGTTGCCGTGCGTGTCGGCAAGCACCTGGATCTCGATGTGTCGCGGCTGTTCGAGGTAGCGCTCGAGAAAGATTGTGTCGTTGCCGAAGGCGCGCTGTGCGGTGCTCTTGGCGGTGTCGAACGAGCCCCGAAGCTCTGCTTCATCGCGGGCCACACGCATTCCGATGCCCCCACCGCCGGCGCTGGCCTTGATGAGCACCGGGTATCCGATTCGCGAGGCTGCTGCAACCGTTTCCTCGATGCCACCGAGCGCATCCGTCCCCGGCACGACCGGCACGCCCGAGTTGCGCATGCGCTCGCGCGCCGGCACCTTCTCGCCCATCGCCGCCATCGCATCGGGCGGGGGTCCGACAAAGACGATGCCGTTGTCCGCGCACGCGCGGGCGAGTTGCTGATTCTCGCTGAGGAATCCGTAACCCGGATGAATCGCCTGCGCGCCTGTCGAGCGTGCCGCGTCGATGATGCGGTCGATGACGAGGTAGGACTGGGCCGCCGGCGCGGGACCGATCTCCACCGCTTCATCCGCGAGCAGGACGAAGGCCGCGGTGCGGTCGACCTCGCTGTGCACGGCTACGGTCTGGACGCCGAGGTCACGGCACCCGCGAATGATGCGCAGCGCGATCTCGCCTCGGTTGGCGATGAGCACTTTGTCGAACATGGCGCTCTTCAGCCTGCGCTCACGCGCCGATCTGGATCAGCGGCGCGCGCGGGCTGACCACGACACCCTCGGTCACGTACACCTCGGTGACCATCCCTGCGCGCGTTGCGGTGATGTCGTTCTGCATCTTCATCGCCTCGAGCACGCAGACCACGTCGCCCAGCGCGACATGATCGCCGACCTTCACGTTGACCTTGAGCAACAACCCCTGCATGGGCGAGACGACCGTCCCTTCGCGAACGGTCGGAGCCGCCGGCTCCGCGGGAGCGGCGACTGCGGCGACACCGGCGTCGACCCCGCCGATGATGCGCACAGCGTAGCTCTGACCGTCGACCTCGACGGTGAGCTCCCGCACCGGGAGCGCCTGTGGTTCCTCGTCCTGAGGTTCGCTCGCAGCAGCCTCGGCATCGGCGAGAGGCTCGGACGCCGCCGCCGGCGCGGGCAGGTCGGGCTCATCGCCGAGCCGCTCGGCCACCGCATCACCGCGGACCAGGTTGAGATAGGCGTTTGGGAAGAGCGCGTACGTGACCATCGCCGCAGGGTCGGGTTTGGGATATCCCTCGCGGATCAGCTCGCGCCGGGTCGTGTCCAGCGCAGGCTCGAGGAGGTCGGCCGGGCGGCAGGTGATCGGTTCTTCGCGCCCGTTGACAAGGCGGCGTACCTCGCGATCGATCGGTTCCGGCGGTTCACCGTACAGACCGAGGCAGTAGTCCTTGATCTCCTGGCTGATGGTGGCGTAGCGATCACCCTCCACGACGTTGTAGACGGCCTGCGTCGCCATGATCTCGGTGAGCGGCGTGATCAAGGGCGGATATCCGAGCTCCGCGCGGACCTGGACGACATCCGCCTCCACCTCAGCAAGGCGCCCGAGCGCGTTGCGCTCGCGCAGCTCGGCCATCGCGGGGCCCATCGCTGACGGCGGGAGCAGACCACGCAGCGCCGAGGTATCGAGCCGGGCTGCGAGATGATCGATGACGTCGGCGTACTGGACCATCTCCTGTTCGAGGACCAGCGCGGCAGCAGCGACGCGCTCGAGATCGAGCCCGGAGTCGACGTCGGTGCCCGCGAACCCGGCGATCAACGCCTCGGCGCCCGGCATCGACGCCCCGCCGGCGAGCGGGGACAGCGCGCAATCGGCTCGATATGCCCCCGCGCCTGCGGCGGAGAAGCACGCCAGAGCTGACATCCCGGTCTGTGCGGAGATCGAGACCGCAACAGGGACTCCGGCTGCTTCACGGATCACCTTCACCGCCCTCGCGGCCGTTGCAGCGCCGAGAACGCCGAGCGGATCGTGCAGGCAGATGGTGGGATACCCGGCGTCGACGAGCCGGCGAGCCACGTCGCCGAGCGCGTCCAGGCCCCGTCCCGGCACCTCGTTGTAGACGATCACTCCCTCGGCCTGTCTCCCGGTCTTCGCGATCGCAATCGCGCAGCGCTCGAGGTTGCGGACGTCGTTGAGGGGGTCGTAGCAGCGAAAGATGTCAACACCTGCGGCGGCAGACGTCTCAATAAACGCGTCGACGAGATCGTCCGGGACCTGACGGTGTCCCACCAGTGACTGGCCGCCGATCACGGCGAGGAACGGCGTGATGGGCGCTGCGGCCCTCAGCGCGCGGAGCCGATCGAAGGGATCCTCAGCGAGAAAGCGCAGGGACGCCTCGAATGTCGATCCTCCGAAGACGTCGAGTGCGGCAAAACCGCAGTGATCGAGGGTCTCGGCGACCGGTAGAGCATGGCGGAGGCGCAGCCTGCTGACCATCAGGGACTGCTGCCCATGGCGGAGCGACGTCTCCACCAACTCGAGACGGGGCACAGCGGGCCATTCTAGCCGCTACTCGAAGGTGAATCCCTCGGGCAGCTGCACCTTCGAGCGCATGCGCGCGCGCTCCTCCTTGATGCGAGCGGCGACTTCCGGGTCGAACAGCCCGAGGATCTCGGCCGCGAGGTGGCCGGCATTGCGGGCTCCCATCGGTCCGACGGCCACCGTCGCCACGGGGATCCCGGGAGGCATCTGCACGATCGAGAGCAGCGAGTCGAAGCCGGCAAGCGGCGTCGCCGCCAGTGGAACGCCGATCACCGGCAGCGTGGTCAGCGAGGCGAGCACGCCGGGCAGGTGCGCCGCGGCCCCGGCACCGGCGATCAGCACTCGCAGCCCGCGGTCGGGCGCGGCAAGAGCATACGCGCGCACCACGTCACCCGCGCGGTGCGCCGACATCACGCCGATCTCCCAGCCGATCCCGTAGGCGTCGAGCACCTCGCCGCAGGTGTTCATCACCGGCAGATCGGACTCGCTGCCCACAACGATGCCGACGCGCACGGGCGCGCTCATGAGTGCGCCCCGGCAGCCACCGGTCGTCCGATATCTGTGCGCGCCTGCATGCCGTCGAAGTGCACGCGTGCAAGATTGCCATACGCACGTGCCCGGGCGGCCTCCACGTCAGCGCCGGTGGCCGTCACGCAGAGCACCCGGCCGCCGGCGGTCCGGAGTGTGCCATCGGAGTCGCGAGCCGTTCCGGCGTGAAAGCAGACGACGTCGTCATCGAGCGTTTCGATCCCCGTGATGATGTCGCCTCGGCGCACGTCGCCGGGGTATCCGGCAGCCGCCGCGACAACGCCCACCGCGGCTCCTGGAGCCGCGCGCGCGACGCCGGCTGCGATCTCCCCTCGGGCGCAGGCGGTGAGCACATCCAGCAGCGACTCATCGAGCAGCGGCAACACCACCTGGGTCTCGGGATCACCGAACCGAGCATTGAACTCGAGCACGCGCACGCCTTGGGGGGTGAGCATCAACCCTGCATAGAGACACCCGACGAATGGACTTCCCTGCGCGCGAAGCGCCTCGATGCACGGGTCGAGCACGGTGCGCGACACCTCGTCGATGAAGGCGTCCGACGAAGCGTCCGGCGGCGGGGCGATCGAGCCCATGCCGCCCGTGTTGGGTCCGCGATCGCCGTCAAAGATGCGCTTGTGGTCGCGCGCCGGAACCAGGACGCGCACGTTGCGACCATCGCTGAGCCCGAACACACTCACCTCCGGACCGCTCAGCAGGTCCTCCACGACGACCTGCCGTCCGGCGTCGCCGAAGCGCAATTCGCCGAGACATTCGTCGAGCGCTCGCTCCGCCTCTGCGACATCGCCACAGACCATGACTCCCTTGCCCAACGCAAGCCCGTCCGCTTTGACGACGCAGCGCCCGCCGAGCTCGGCGACGAACGCGCTCAGGCGATGGCGCTCCGCGGCGTCGCCGGCAAGCCAGCGCGCCGTCGGTATCCCGGCGGAGTCCATCACGTGCTTCGCGAACGTTTTGGACGACTCGATGCGGGCCGCGGCGGCTGTCGGACCGAAGACGAGGATGCCTCGCGCGATGCATGCGTCGGCAACGCCGGCGGCAGCCGCGGCATCGGGGCCGATGATCACGAGGTCCACGTCTCGTTCGGCGGCAAGCCGCGCTACCGCCTGCGCGTCGGTCACGTCGACCGGGATGTTCTCGGCGATCGCGGCGGTGCCGCCATTGCCAGGCGCGACGATCACCGACAGGTAGGGCGCATCCCGCAGGCACGCCCACGCCAGCGCATGCTCGCGTCCACCGGATCCGACGATCAGCGCTCGGCCTACTCCCATTCGATGGTCGACGGCGGCTTGCTCGAGATGTCGTAGACGACGCGGTTGATGCCGGGGACCTCGTTGACGATGCGCCGGCTGATCACTGCGAGCACGTCATACGGGACCCGCGCCCAGTCCGCAGTCATGCCGTCTTCACTTTCGACGATGCGGACCGCAACGACATTCCCGTACGTCCGGAAGTCGCCCATGACACCAACCGACGAGATCGGCGTCAGGATCGCAAACGATTGCCACACCTTGCGGTAGAGGCCGCTGCGCTTGATCTCGTCGATCACGACCCAGTCGGCGGCGCGGAGCGTCTCGAGGCGCTCGCGGGTCACCGCGCCGATGATCCGGATGGCGAGGCCCGGACCCGGGAACGGCTGACGGAACACCATGTCGTCAGGTAACCCGAGCGCAAGCCCGACGTTGCGAACCTCGTCCTTGAACAGGTACCGCAACGGCTCCACCAGCTCGAAGCGGAGGTTCTCGGGAAGGCCTCCGACGTTGTGATGGGTCTTGATCTTATTTGCGTTGTGGGTGTCGTGCGACGTCGACTCGATCACGTCGGGATAGAGCGTTCCCTGGGCGAGGAAATCGATGTTCCCGAGCCGGGTTGCCTGTTCTTCGAAGACACGGATGAACGTCGCCCCGATGCGCCGCCTTTTCTCCTCGGGGTCGACCACCCCTGCGAGCGCACCGAGAAATTGGGTGGTCGCGTCGACATGAACGAGGTTGATGTGACGCTGGGTCCGCAGCACGTCGACAACGCGGTCGCCCTCACCGCGGCGGAGCAGGCCGTTGTCGACGAAAACGCAGGTCAGTTGATCGCCGACGGCGCGGTGCACAAGCGTGGCGGCAACCGCCGAGTCGACACCACCGCTGAGCGCGCAGATGACCTTGCCGTCGCCGATCTGGTCGCGCAGGGCGTTGACGGTCATGTCGATGAACGACGCAGCCGCCCAGGTGCCGGCACAACCGCACACGTCGATGAGGAAGTTGCGCAAGATGTCTCGACCCAGCGGGGTGTGCGCGACCTCGGGATGGAACTGGATGCCGTAGCGGTTGTCCGGCCCGACGAAGGCGGCGCAGGCAGAGTTGAGGGAGTGCGCGATGGCGCGGAACCCATCTGGCAGAGCGGTGACGACGTCGCCGTGGGACATCCAGACAGCGAGTTCCGCAGGCAACTTCGCGAACAGTCCCGCCGGCTCGTCAACGGTCACCGACGCGTGGCCGTACTCGCGACGCTCCGCAGATGAGACACCACCGCCGAGGTCGACCGCAAGCAGATCCATGCCGTAACAGATGCCGAGAATCGGGATCTTGAGCCCGTACACCGCGGGGTCGGGATGCGGAGCGCCGGGTTCGAACACCGACGCCGGGCCGCCGCTGAAGATGAGTCCCCGCGGATCCCGCCGGCGGATCTCCTCGGCGCTGATATTGCCCGGAACGAGCTCGCAGTACACCTTCGCCTCGCGCACGCGGCGCGCGATCAACTGGCTGTACTGGCTCCCGAAGTCGAGGACGAGGATCGTGTCCTGGGCAACCTGCGCAGGTGAGCGCGCCACTGCGCCTGCATCGGTCGCGACAGTCATCACCGTCCTCCCACCGCTCCTCAGACCCCCATCCCGACTCGCTGCTCGCGCTGCTGCACTTTGCCTTCAGTCTTGATCGAGGGAGCGATCACCATCTCGGTTTCCTGGAACTCGGCGATGTTGCGCGCGCCGCAGACGCCCATCGCCGTCTTCAGCGCCCCCACCAGGTTCATGCTGCCGTCATCGACGTGCGCAGGTCCGAAGAGGATCTCGCGGAGCGTGCCTTTGACGCCCGTCCGAATGCGCGTGCCCCGGGGAAGATTGGGGTCCGGCGTCGCCATCCCCCAGTGATTGCCGTGACCCGCGGCTTCCGCTGAGGCGGCGAAGATCGAACCGATCATCACCGCGTCAGCGCCGCTGGCGAATGCCTTGGCGACATCGCCGCCGAGACGCATCCCGCCGTCGGTGATGATGGCGACGCGCTCGCCGCTGCGCCGGAAGTGGTCGTCGCGCGCTGCCGCGCAATCGCTGGTGGCCGTCACCTGGGGAACGCCGACGCCGAGCACCGCGCGAGTCGTGCAGGCCGCTCCCGGCCCCACGCCGACGAGCAGTCCCTTGATGCCCGTGTCCATCAACTCGAGCGCCGTGGCGTAGTCGACACAGTTGCCGGCAACCACGGGGATATCGACGGAATGGGTCAACTCCGAAAAGGAAAGGTGCTTGTACGACTTGCTCACGTGTCGCGCCGTGAGCACGGTTCCCTGCACGACGAGCATGTGCGCACCGGCCTCCTGGACGATCGGGGCACGACGCTCGGCGTGCGCCGGGACCGTGGAGACAGCGCAGGCGACGCCGGCCCGGGTGATCTCCTCGATGCGCTGGCCGATCAGCCCGTCCTGCACCGGCGCGGTATAAATCTTCTGCAGCAGAGTGTTGATCTGGTCGGCTGGCGATTCGGCGATGGCCGCAAGCACCTCAGCCGGATCCTCGTAGCGGGTCTGCACCCCGTCGAGGTTGAGAACCGCGAGTCCGCCCAGCTGTCCCATCTCCACCGCGAAGCGAGTGTCCACGACGCCGTCCATGGCGGCGGCGAGGAAGGGAATCGCCAGGGTGGTCCCGTTGACCGCGAATGAGACGTCGATTTCCGCCGGGTTGACCGTCACGCGGCCGGGGACCAGGGCAACCTCGTCGAACCCATACGCGCGCCGGGCCCGCTTTCCTCTGCCCAACTCGAACTCCATCTGGAGATTCTACAGGAGGAAGGTGGGAGTCCGGCCTTGAGATCGCACCATCTTGTGGATGCGGGGCAACCGACCCACCACATCTGGTGGTGCGCCGCCGATGCCCAACGCGTGATCAGAGGCGCCGGCGTCCTACGGGTAGATGCCGCGCACCTTGGTGGCCTCGGCGACCTTGGTCACGGCGATGCGGAAGGCGGCGTCGCGGAGCGTGATGTTGTGCGCCTGCGCCTCGCCCCGGACCTGCTGGTAGCTCCGGGTCATCACCTCGCGAAGCCTCGAGTTCACCTCACCAGAGCCCCAGAAGTACGCCTGGATGTCCTGCACCCACTCGAAGTACGAGACGATGACACCGCCGGCATTGGCGAGGATGTCGGGGAGGATGAGGACGCCGCGCGCATTGAGCGCCGCATCCGCCCCGGTGGTCAGCGGCGCGTTTGCGCCCTCCGCGATGACCTTGGCGCGGAGGCGATCGGCGTTGCGCTCGGTGATCTGCGCCTCGAGCGCCGCGGGGACGAGCACATCCACATCGAGAGTCAGCAGCTGCTCACGGTCGATCTGCTCCGCACCCCCGTAGTCGACGAAATGCCCGCCCTCCTCCTTGAGGTGACGAAGCGCTGTCAAATCGAGTCCGTCGGCGCGGTACAGACCGCACGTGCTGTCGGACACGGCGACCACTGTCATCCCCTCGGCCGACATCAGCTCCGCGCAGACACCGCCGACCTTGCCGAATCCTTGAATTGCGACACGTGCACCCGACGGATCCATTCCCGCATCGCGCATGGCGAGCACGGTGACCATCGTCACTCCGCGCCCGGGTCCGGTGAAGCGACCTTCGGAACCACCGATCGACTGCGGCTTACCGGTGACCGACGCGGGCACCGAGAAGCCCGCATGCATCGACAGCGTGTCCATGATCCACGCCATCACCTGCGGTCCGGTGCCGAGGTCGGGCGCGGGGATGTCGCGGTCAGGACCGACGATGAGCGAGATCTCAGTCGTGAACCGGCGGGTCAGCCGCTCGAGCTCCGTGATGCTCAGCGCGTGCGGGTCGCAGACGACGCCGCCTTTCGCGCCGCCGAATGGAACATCGGCCACCGCCGTCTTCCAGGTCATGTACATCGCCAGCGCCCGCGCATCGTCGAGTGTCATCGCGGGGTGGTAGCGCAATCCGCCCTTCGCGGGGCCACGGGCGATGTTGTGCTGTACCCGAAAGCCGGTGAAGACCTGGAACGAGCCATCGTCCATCTCCACTGGGAAATGCACCACCAGCTCGCGTTTGACCTCGCGCAGCACCGCTCGCACGGAGTCGTCGAGCCCGATGGCGTCGGCGGTTGCGTCGAACTGCCGCTGAGCAATGCTCAGGGCGGAGCGCTCATTGATCCCGGACATGCGCAGGCCGCACTATACGCAACAAGGCGGCGGTTTAGGGCGGCGGTTTGGGTCCGTCTGCTCCTCGGATTAGCACTCCGAGCACGACGTGTAGTTGCCTGCCCTGGCAGCAACGCGATGCACAATCATTGACAATCGTGATCACAACCAGCATGCTATGCGCCGAACGATCGGAGGTTTTGGACACCTCCTGTCACAAACAACAAGGAGGCCCATAGGATATGGCCAGGACCAGACGTAGGAGAGGCGGCGTCGAGAAGGCCGTCAAACGCACCGTGAGGCGCGTAGGGACGAC
>Ga0182024_10018236_pt1 | contig 13089 bp, 12 predicted proteins | sample P32metaG_FD_120480 | JGI IMG/M metagenome (GOLD analysis project Ga0182024, IMG submission 120480) | Permafrost microbial communities from Stordalen Mire, Sweden - P3-2 metaG (Illumina Assembly) | ecosystem: Environmental > Terrestrial > Soil > Wetlands > Permafrost | place: Sweden: Stordalen...
ACCGTAATATTTCTTGATGCGCGCGGCGACGTTGTGCGAGTTTGCGATAAACGCGGTCGGACGTTGCGCCGCCCGTACATCCCAGTTCGCCAAATGCCGCATCGCCGGGCGCGCGAGCGTTCCCAATCCGAAACCGCCCACGTACCGTTCGTAATCAAACACGAAACGACTCACGGTATGGATGTAACAGACATGGACGGCATCGCGACGTATCCGCACGCCTTTTGACCAAGAAGTGGTCGTACTCACCACCAGGTCGTACATGCTCAAATCGAACGATTCAAACGCGGCCGGATAGAACGGCGCGAGCCAACGAAAATATCGATTCGCGAACGGAATCCGTTGCAAGGGCGAAACACGCACGCGCGAAGCTTCGACGAGATCGCCGGTTTCGTTGGGATCAAAAAGGGACGTATAAATCGGAGCTTGCGGAAATGCTTGAGCGACGTGAGCGAAAACCCGCTCCGCTCCGCCGCGCTGGTTTAAGTAGTCATGAACTAGGGCGATGCGCACGTTACAGCACTTTCTCGAAGGCCGCGTTAGGGCGCCTCATCCCCCTGCGTCGTCCGCGGGAGGACGATAGCGACGATATACTTCTGCAAGTACTGCTTGGCAACGCGCTGCACGTCGGCCGCCGTCGTCGCGTTCACCTCCGCCAGCACCGAATTGAGAGCGTCCGCAGGCAAACCTTCCTGCCGCAACGTGCCGATCAGATACGAACGATCGGCCAGCGTCATTGTGTCGGAAAGCAACGCCCCCGCCGCGACCGTTTTAAAACGCTCGAGCGAATCGCTCTGTATCGGCTTCTCCGCAAGCGCCTCGGTCACCAGCGATACCTCGCGCAAGGCCAACGTCGGCTCGACGCGAGCGCCGTTGACGAAGACGACGAAACTCGCCGGCTCGCTATCGTAGAGATAAAAAGCGCTAATCGTACGCTGCGCCAATGTCGGGGTCACGGCCTCCGAGCGATCGAACGATTGCGCAAGCAAAGATTCCAACAAAAGCATCGCGCCGAAATTTTTATCCGCAGGCGAAGGCGCGGCAAATCCCATGATCAAAAACGGAGCGCCGACGTCGCGTTGCGCGATGATGCGCGTACCGTTGCCGGCTGAAAGCGTTTTCACCGCACGCGAGAGCGGCTCCAAGCGTCCGTCGGGCAACGCCTGCGCGAACGCCGCGACGCCCGCGACAAGCTCCGGCGCGATGCTGCCGGCGACGCTTATTTCCAAGGCGCCGCGTTTGTACGTTCGCGCATAAAACGCCGCGACTTGATCGCGGTCAAGGCGCTCAAGGGATGCCCTACTTCCGGTAGCCGGCAACCCCGCTCCGTTTAAGTAGTATGACCGCTTGAACATCTCAATGCCGACGGCAAGCGGATTGGCTTCGCCCTCCCCGATGCGCCCGATCAAGGTTCTGCGAGCCGCGCCGACGTTGCCGTCTGAAAAATCAGGCTTCTTAAGCGCGTGCGCGAAAAGCGCGAGAAACGGTACGATTTTTCGCGGACGCGCCTCCAAGTAATAATGAACGCAACGCCCTTCCAGCGCATACGACAGCGTACCGCCTTGCTCGGCGACCGCCTCTCGCACCCCCTGCGTGCGCATGATCGTCTCCGCAAGCAAAGCCGCGACCCCGCTCTCATCGGAGGCTTGACGCTGAAGCCCGGCGGAGACAAAAATTTGCATGCCCGTGAGCGCCGCGCCGGGGTCGCTTTCGGCGGTAAACGGCACGCCGTCGACCTCCGTGAAAACGGCGCGCGGATACCCGGCGTACGTCGCCTGCGGGGAGGTTGCTTGCGCGGGCGTTGCCCGCGGGCGCATTGCCCGCGCGAACGCGGCGCCCTGCGACGCACATGCGAAAACGACAAAGACCGCGAGCAGTCGCGTTCTCACGATGCGGACCCCTTCTTAACCGGCGGCTGAGGAGATAACACAACCGTCACGCCGGGTTTATCGAGATACTTCCGGACAACGCTTGCGACGTAAGCGGGCGTGAGCGATCGCATCGCGTGAAAATAGGCTCCGTCATTATCGTTCGCTCCCGGAGCATAGGCAAGATTTCCTTCCACGGCATACCAACCGAAATTATCCGCGACGGACAACGGCGTCTGCAAATCGGAAAGAAGGTGATATTCGAAAGCATCCAACGCTTGTTGGAACGCCGCCGCGGCGAGCGGCTCGCGCATAGCCGCCAAACCTTCATCCACGATACCCTTCGCCTCGCTTGGATTGGTCGCGGTGAACGTCACGAAGAACACGCCCGGATCGTGCAGCGTGATGAACTGCCCGGAGACGGATGCTTGCGGCTGCGTTTGCGCAAGCCGGCGAGCAACGGTGCCGAACTCCGGACGAAAAAGATAATCGGCGACGAAATCCAGCGCCGTGGCCGCGCGCTCATCGGCGATCGGCGGCCCGATCCATCCGTACGCGCCGCCGGCATCATAGAGCGTTTTGGTAAGCGATCGCGGTAAGTGCGCCGGTATCGATGCAAGCATCGGCTCCGCTCGCGCGCTTTGCGCGATTAGAGGAGCCCGACCGGCGACCGCCGTCTTCACAACCGACGCATCCGCGGCGCCCGTTACCACCAACACGGCATTTTGCGAACGAAACGCACGCGACGCAAACGAGCGCACCATATCCAACGAGATAGCCTCTATCCCATGCGCGGAGCCCAAAACCGGGTAATGCGCGGGGCCGCTCGTGAACAACGCGCCGAACACCGCGTCGCGCGTGACGTCGTCGGGGTTGAAACTACCGACCAAAGCCTCTTGCTCAACCTCATGCCGCGCCTCATTCCAACCGTCTTCCGTCACGACCGGCGCGAAAAAAGCGGTCGTCATCGCCCGAACGAGGTCGGAGGCCGCCGCCGCCGGCGCCGACACGGAGATCGCGACGGAATCTCCGTACACGTTCACCGCGATGCGCCCCCCCGATTCCGCAACCAACGTTCCAAGCGGTTTTCCGGAAAGAGGTTTGGACGCGACGACGACCTCGGCCGCCAAACGCCCTAGCGACGGAACAGGGCTCTGTCCAAAGCCGACCGACGGCGCGCGATACCACAACTCGACCGCGACGACGGGCACGCCTCCTATCGGATCCGCGACGGATATGCCGCCGTTGGGGAAGGCGCCGACGGTCTGTGCTGCCGCCGAGCGAGCGCAACCCGCAATAACTAATGCCGCGATCATCGCACGCGTGCGCAACGTCCTCATACTTTACGCCGGTTCAGGCGAGATAACGGGGGCGGGGGTAAACAGCGGCAACGCGGCCGCTTTGGAGAGATCCGGCTCGGGCGCGGCGACGCGCACGGGAAGCGGCTCGCCGTTGAGAATCGCACGCACTTCATCCGCTTCAATTGTCTCCTTCTCGCGCAAGACTTCGACCATGCGTTGCACTTTGGTCCAGTTCCCTTGTAATATTTCACGTGCTTTCGCATAACAGGCGTCAATGATCTCACGCACTTCCGCATCGATTTTGCCGGCGATCTGTTCGGAATAATTTCGCTCTTCCCCAAAATCGCGCCCGAGAAACACATGTCGATTGCCGCGCCCGTATTGAATCGGCCCCAAGCCCTTGCTCATCCCGTACTGCGTGACCATGCCGCGGGCAATCTGCGTTGCCTTTTCGAAATCGTTGGACGCGCCGTTGGTGACCTCGTTGAATTGGAGCTCCTCCGCCACGCGACCCCCCAAAGACATCGTAATCTGATCCACCATCTCCGCTCGGGACATGAGATAGCGATCTTCGGTAGGCAACGACATTGTCAACCCCAGCGCCATGCCGCGCGGAATAATCGTCACCTTATGAACCGGATCGGCGTTGGGAAGCATCGCGCCCACGACCGCGTGCCCGGACTCGTGATACGCGACGATATCTTTCTCTTTGGGCGAAATGAGGCGCGACTTGCGTTCGGGGCCCGCGACGACGCGATCGATCGCTTCTTCGCAGTCTTTCATATCGATAATCGATTTGTCGCGCCGCGCCGCGAGCAACGCCGCTTCGTTCAAAAGATTCTCAAGATCGGCGCCGGAAAATCCCGGCGTCAACTTCGCCAGCGTCTCCATGGAAATTTCTTTTGAAAGCGGTTTATTTTTGGCATGCACCGCTAAGATGGCCGCGCGTCCGCGCACGTCGGCGCGATCGACCACGATCTGCCGATCGAATCGACCCGGGCGCAACAAGGCCGGATCGAGCACGTCGGGTCTATTGGTGGCCGCGATCAAGATCACGCCGGTATTCGGATCGAAGCCGTCCATCTCCACGAGCAATTGGTTGAGCGTTTGCTCGCGCTCGTCGTGGCCGCCGCCCAACCCCGCGCCGCGCTGACGACCCACCGCGTCGATCTCGTCGATGAACACGATGCACGGCGCCGATTTCTTCGCTTGTTCGAACAAATCGCGAACGCGGCTCGCGCCGACGCCCACGAACATCTCCACGAAATCCGAACCGGAAATCGAGAAGAACGGCACCCCCGCTTCGCCCGCGATCGCGCGCGCGAGCAACGTTTTCCCTGAGCCGGGCGGCCCCAACAGCAACACGCCCTTGGGAATCCGCGCGCCCAACGCTTGAAATTTCTTAGGATATTTGAGAAACTCGACGACCTCGCCCAATTCTTGTTTGGCTTCCTCGATGCCCGCAACGTCGTTGAACGTCACCTTCGGACGATTTTCCGATTGCAACTTCGCGCGCGAACGGCCGAAAGAAAGCGCCTGACTTCCGCCGCTCTGCGCCTGACGCAAGATGAACAGCAACAACAAGGCCATCAAGATGAACGGCACGAACTGAAAGACGAGTCCGAGGAACGGTTGCTGCGCGGCGCTCTCCACGATGATAGCTACGTTGTGCTTGCGCAATTCGGGAACTAAATCGCGATCGTCGATGGTCGTCGTGGTGAATTTGGAGTCGGGATTTCCGCCGATGCCTCGGCGCAATTCGCCGACGACCTCGTGACCGGAAATCGTGACGCGGGAGACGTTGTTGTTCTCCACCTGGCGATAAAATTCGCTATAGTCCAGGGGCTTGGTAAACGGGGGCTGGAGCAAGAGCCGATCGACCACAAAGATCAGCGTGATGAAGATGAAGACGACGAAAAGGATCGATCGAACCTGTTTACTCACGACGCTATATCCTATTCCCTACGCGTTTTCCATGGCCTAGGCGATGTCCGCGCATAACGCTTCTTCTCGAAGTCGAGCGAGATACGGAAGGTTGCGAAAACGTTCCTTATAGTCCAGTCCATACCCTACGACAAAGGCATCAGGACAAAGGAGCCCTTTGTACTCTATCGGAACATCGGCTGCACGATTGTAAGGTTTATCGAACAAAACGCAACTTTGCAGCGACGCGGGCTTGCGGCTCCGGAGCAACCCTTGCAGATACGCAAGCGTCAGCCCGTTATCGATGATGTCCTCGACGATGATCACGTGCTTACCCTCGATCCTTTCCCCCGCGTCTTTGAGCAGTCGTACCTCCCCGCTGCTACGGCTCCCGCTGCCGTAAGAAGAAACGACGAGGAAATCTATTTCCACCGTCGCGTCCGCCGGAAGCGCGCGGGCGAGATCGGCCGTGAACATCAGCGCCCCTTTCAGGATGCCCAAGAGCAATATCGGCGCGCCGGCAGTGCGCGCGACGATCTCTCCCGCTAATCGCCCGACCGTCCGATCGATCTCCTCGGCGGTGAAAAGCACGCTCTCAACTTCCAGCGGAAACATTGATTTCCATATATACGCCGGGCTTGAGAAAATGCCGGCCGCCGCGACCGTTTTCCAGCGCGCGCGCGGCGGCGTCCAGCCGCTCGAAGGACACGTCTCGTAACGCGCTCTCTCGCGGCAAGCGTTCAAGCAACCGATCGCGCACGAAAGCGCGCAAGCGAGCTCGCTCGGTTTGCTCGGCTTCGTCGGAGGCGATCTCCGCGCAGCGGGCGACGGCTTCGTCCAGGTGCGGAAAGCTCTCGCGCAACCCCGCGAGCTCCGACCGCAAGACATTGCGGCGATAGCGCGCATCGAGATTGCTCGCATCGAACGCGAAGGGAAGGCGCAGGCTCCCGCAATACGCCGTGAGGTCCTCGCGATTCACGCGCAGCAACGGGCGCTCAAGACATAGGTCGCCGTCGAACATACGCCGCGCGGGCATGCCGGTAAGAGCCTGCGGCCCCGCGCCTCGAAACAGCGCGAGCAAAACGGTTTCGGTTTGATCCTGCGCATGATGCGCGGTGAAGACGCGACGCGCGCCGACCGCTCGAGCGAAGCCGCTCAACGCCGCGTAGCGTTCCGTACGCAGACGCGCCTCATCGCATGAACCTTCCGGCAATAAACGCGATACGACGCGGGCGCCCAAAGCCGCGCCTGCGGAAAATACGACGGCTTCGTCTTGCCCGGAACGCGGACGAGTTCGATGATTGACGTGCGCTAATACCAGCGTCGCGCCCGCCGAGCTCGCATGCGCGGCCAATAACCCGGCCAAAGCAACGCTATCCGCTCCGCCGGAAACAGCGGCAAGCAAGGTTTCTCCCGCCTTTGCTTCAACGCGTTGCGCGACATGCCGCTCCAAAGCTCGTTGCGGCCGAGCGCCGCGCATCTAGGTTCGCACCGCGCGCGCCATGGCGCGCTCAACATCGCGACTCTTCTCCTGTTGACGCTTATCCCAGAGCTTTTTGCCGCGCGCCAATGCGATCTCGACCTTCACCCGACCGCGCTTGAAATACATGTGCAAGGGAACCAAGGTGAGCCCCTTCTCAGCCGTGCGGCCCGCCAGTTTCTCAAGTTCGGCGCGATGCAACAAAAGCTTACGCGGGCGAAGGGGCTCGTGATTGGAAAAACTCCCCTCTTTATAAGCCGGGATGTGCATGCCGATCAACCAAATCTCCCCGTCACGTATGCGGGCATAGGCCTGCGCGAGCGTGATTTGCCCGGTGCGGATACTCTTAATCTCCGTTCCCGTGAGGACGATTCCCGCTTCCATACGCTCGAGAAATTCATACTCGAAATGCGCGCGACGATTATCGATGCGCGGCTCCGGGGCGATTTTTTTCGCCGTCGCCTTCTCGGCAACGATTTTGGGTTTAGGCAAGCCGGTCCTTTCCTACGAAGGTTCCCTGCGCCGCGGCCAAGAGTTCTCCCCCCTCGCTGCGCACCTGCGCTTCCACGCCCAAGCAGCGCCCGCGGCGCCAGGTCGCCCAGGCGCGTACCACGGCGACCTCTCCCACCGGCGCCGGTTTATGAAAGCGCATGCTCAGGCGCGCCATGACCCCCGAACATCCCAAGACCGCGACTCCGACGTACGCCATGGCGTCGTCGACCATGGTCGCCAGGATGCCGCCGTGCGCGATCCCTTGCCACCCTTGAAAACGCTCGTCGATCAACGCTCGCGCGCAAGCCTGCCCCGGAGGCGTTTCCGCGTCAAAACGCATGCGTAGTCCGGATGCGTTCTTTTCGCCGCACCCGAAACAATAATCGTCGTCGGTAAGGAGCATCGCCTAGCGCCCCTCTGAAAGGCGCACGCCGCAATAATGCGGCAAATGCGCCGCGTCAATCTTTGCTTGCACCGCGCTCACTGCATACGGAACGCGCACCCATTCCACCGTTTGCTCGACGTCGTCATAGAATACGAACGAAGCATCCGGGTTGAGATCGCGAGGTTGCCCCACGCTGCCGATATTGATAAGGTACCGTTTGCCTTCTTCAAGCGATAGCTCGCCCGGTTGTTGCATGTGCTTGTGCGTGATGGTTCCGTCGAGATTGAAGGCGTAGTATTCCGCGATATGCGTGTGCCCGATAAAAATCAACCGCGCGTCGGTTTCGGCGAACGCGTACGCGGCGGCTTCTTTGTTAAAGATGTAGGCGAAATACGTCACGGGCGCACCGTGCACCAACAAATATTCGGGCCTGCGAATCTCGTAACTTTGCTCGTTGAGCCACGCGATGTTTTCAGGAGAAAGCACCCCTTGCGTCCACGCCATTGCCTCGCGCGCCGCCGGATTGAAGTATTCCAAACCAAAATTATCCACCGAGGCGACGTCATGGTTGCCGAGGACCATCTCGCTCGCGCGCGCGCGAATACGCTCGACGCACTCGTTGGGATTAGGCCCGTAGCCCACAATGTCGCCCAAGCAAAGCAGGCGCGTATCGGCATCGATGCGCTCAAGCACAGCGTCCAACGCTTCCAAATTGCCGTGAATATCCGATACGAGAGCGTAACGCACCGGCTTTAGCCTGCGGCCCTCAAGGCGTCCAAACCTTGCTCGAACGCTTGCGCGAACCGGGCGCGCTCGCGCTGCGCGCCGACGCTGACGCGAATGTGACCGTCCAGCGGCGGCGCGCCCGGCTTGCGAACGAATATACCGCGTCGCAGCAGCTCTTGCACCATCGCCTCCGCGCGCGCGCTCGTTCCGAGATTGAAACAAACGAAATTCGTACAAGAAGGCAACGTAGCGCACCCCAATGCGCGCCCGATCGCGTGATACTCATCCCGCCCGCGCGCCGTTTCGCGTTTCACGTTCTCAACGAACGAACGATCCTCCAACGCGGCCCTCGCGCCGGCCTGCGCGATACGATTCACCGCGAAATGCAAACGAATTTTTTGAAACGTCGCGATCGCCTCGGGCGGCGCCAAGACATACCCTATGCGCATACCAGCCATGCCGTACACTTTGGAAAACGTCCGCATGCGCACGATGCGCGGATGCACCGTATCGCCGAAATACGTTTCGTCGAGATAATCAACGTACGCCTCGTCGAGCACGAGCAACGTATCCTCGGGCAAGCGATCGACGAACCTTTCCAACGCCTCGCGCTTTACGTAAGAACCGCTTGGATTATCGGGATTGGAAATATAGACCAAGCGCGGGCGAGGCTCGCGCGCGAGCGCCGCTAGCGCATCGAGTTGCAGAGATCCGTCATCCGCGTATGGAACGGTCGCCGCGCGACCGCCGTATCCGACGACGTGATACATGAACGTTGGGTACGTGCCCAACGTCAGCACCGCCGTACCCTCGCCTAAATAGGAACGTACCAGCAATCCTTGCAAATCGTCGATGCCGGCGCCGATGCTTATATGTTCGGGCGAGCAATTATGCCGCTCCGCCAGCGCTTCGCGCAATAAGAGGGACTCGGGATCGCCGTAATAAGCGGCGCGCTCCAATTCCGCCCGCATGGCATCCAAGGCGCGCGGCGAGGGGCCGAACGCGTTTTCGTTCGCCCCCAAGCGAACGAGATCAGCGATGCCCTCGCGCCGCGCAAGGGTTTCCGGTCCGACGAACGGCGTGCTAGCGGGAACGGCCGCAATGCGAGGGATCGGCTCGATCACGCGGCAACCTCGATTTTATCGATAACCTTCTTCACGCCGTGCGTCTTCGTCGCCGCGCTTATCATTACCGACTTGACGGCAAGGCTTGGAACCTTTCCCTCAAGCGTAACCACGCCGTCTCGCGCGCGCGCGCTGACCGAGAGCACGTTTACGCCGGTTTGCTCCGCGATGTTCAGCGAAACTTGCGTCGCCAACGAAGCGTCGCCCAACGCTTGAGAGTCGCCGCGAAATTTCGGATCGACCCTCACGTGCGCGACGACCGAAGAGATGCCGCGCACGCTTGCCGCCGCATCGCGCAAACGCGCGACCTCGCCCGCCGTGCGCGCCGTCCCTCGCAGCGTCGCCTCGCCTTTGCGCACCCTCACCGAAACGGAACTCGCCGTTTCAAAATCGGCGGCGACGAGTTTGCTCTTGACCTCCGCCTCCATCAAAACGTCTTCAGCCTCGCGCACCGGCGCCGAGGATTGCAACGCCCCCGCCAGGCCCGCGGATTTCTGTTCGCTTGACGATCCGCAAGCGGCCAGCGTGCAGCATAGGAGGGCAAGGCAGGAGAGGAGCCGGATTGAATCGCGCATGGCAGCGCTTTCGGCGCGGGACGAAGCATACCATGGGCTTGATCTTCAAGACGCTCCTGACGGAAATTTCTGGGGTTTGGGCTTACACCTGCGCGCTTGCTGCGGCAACGGCGTCAGGCTATATGCTGCTTGTCGAGCTGAAAAGGCTGCTTATCTAAAGCTTCCCTGACTGTTGACTGTAGTTGTAGCGGCTTGCAAGCGTGCCGCAGATGCAGTCCGTTACATTGAACCATTAGCGCGATTATTATCTGCGGCGACGTTGACTTATTTTTTCCATGAGATTCTTTGTGCCTGGAATTTTCGCCGCAGCCTCTTTGACTACGGCGGCTAGCTCAGCGATGCTTTTCGAGCCGCGGGCTCGTCGCGTCGATTCCTCCGTCAGGGAAGTTAGCGGAACAGCGGTTCCCGGTGCTATTTTTTTCGACGATGCTTCGTCCGGCTCACCGACGATCGCCTCCGTCGGTTCGAGGGAACCAATTCCCATGTCCGGCACTACTGGAGGCGGTACGATCAGAACGACGGGTGATTGTGTAGAGGATGCTCCGGAAGCCGGCCCTGAACCGTTGCCCGTTTCAGGAAGCGATGCTACTTGAGGTTCTCCGGAGGCGAGAGACTCAAAACCTGCAACACCAGAAGAAGCAGGCTCGAAGAGCTCGTCCATCGTCGCTTGACGACGATGCATGTTGGGTTTCCACTGTCGGTACTTGAAGGTTAGCGTAAAACTGTCGTGTTCCTCTATCTTGAGCCGCACCCGTTGCTTTCCAGATTTGGATGTTACCAGCCGATCCTGTTCCAAATCCGTGAGGCCTTCCGCTATGAATACTGTCGGATCTCCCTCAAAGCTAAACACGGCATTCCGACCATCGCGATCGGACTGAACGTCATTAACAACTCCGTTGATATCAGTTCCAGGCTTTAAATCGAAGACACTCGTATCATTACCTTCTTGGTCTGACTTAACCCGCACAAAACGGCTCTGCGCCAGCGTATATCTGCCGCCTTCCTCTACTGTGAGGCTTACGTTTATTTTTCCCCGCTTAGATTCGCTTTTTTCCAACAGCTTCAGTTCCGAATCCGTGAGGTTGTCCACCGAGATTATTTTCTCATCTTCATCCAAGCGAAACCAGGCGTCTCTCGCCTCGGGATTGACGCTACACTCCGAAACAATTCCGTTGATTCGTCCCGGATCTAACGGCGACAATTCATCGAGGTTTCTAAAATCGTCTTCATTCACGCGATACAGGGCAATTCGCTTCGGCTTCTCTTGCTGTGTTTCCGGTATATTCGAGTGCATCTTGCAGACCTCGTTATCCCTTCAAAACAACTCAGATAGCCTCGTGTTTGTTGAGGCCCGCAATATGGAAGGCATCCTTCATAAAATCATACGCCGGAAAGCCGCCTTTAGATATGAGCCTTCCAGGTAATAGTGCGTTTGCTTGCCTTATATTGCGGAGTTTCTTACGCGGGCATTTCGCCTACACGATACGCCTGCGTCTACGAGACAAATATATCCTTCTCAAAACTCGAACTGGTTGCGCTGATACTGCGAACCCAGAAACGCTTCGAGAACCGCGTAGCCTTTATCGTTGGGATGGAAGCCGTCTGCCGCGTAATAACTAGAGGCGTAATATCCCGGATGCGCAGCGAGGTAAGCATAGAGATCAACGAACGAGGCATTCCGTATCCGTGCGTCGATCATTGCGGCTTCGATCACGACGTTGGCCGTGAGAGAATCCAGGGCCAACAACGCTTTCTGCGTTGTGCTCGCACTCGCATAAAGCGGCAGACGGCTCAAATCCGGAATACCGATGACCAGCAGCTCCGCCGGCGAGGTTGAGCCGATAGCATTCAGAACGGCTCGGTACCCTTTGTAGAATGAGCCCGAACGAATATTCCCGTCCGTTCCCCAAAGCGTCGTTCCAGAAGAACCGCACAAGTTGGTCGCCGTCGCTCCTCCGCCTGTCGGGGTTCCTCCCGCGGCCGTGCAAAGCTCAAGAGCCGCCGCGTCGAGAACGTCATTGCTCCCAACAAAAAGCGTTACCAGGAGATTCGCGTTGTTTTGCCGAGCTGGCGCGGCGATCTGCGGGAGCGCGGGAATTTGCGCGGGATTGGCAAGCAGGTCGCCGCTGTATGGACTTTCCTTCAGGGGGGCGTCGCCGGTAAGCGCTCCCGAGACGCCCAAGGCGTCAAACGTGAAAGAGCCGGGTGCGAATTCGCGCGCCAGCTGTACCGCGAAGGTCTGCGCATAGCCGCCGTTGGCCGGAGTCGTCGGAGCGGGATTCGATATGCCGGCTTGCGTCGGAGACGTCGGACACGTCGCGGACGGAAGCAAGCCGCAAACCGTCGTCCCGATGCCGACCGTAGTGCTGTCCCCAAGCGCGACGTAGAACGTCGGACGGGTCGGCTGACCTCTCAACTCGCTTTGCGAGTTCACGCCGTTTCTCGGTGCAGGCGAGAGTCCGACCCCGCCCGAGCCGCAAGCGGCTAGCGAGAGAAGGGCGACGGGGAGTAACACGGCTCCCAAGCGCTTGATTGCGACTGTTCGCATTTCGACCACTTCCCCGCAACGCACTGTATGTATTGTTTAACAGGTATAGGCGCAGCCGCTTTCCATCTACTTACGTTCAGGGCGGTTTCGACTTCCGTACTTTAGCCGGAAGCGTAATAATCGAGAGTACAAAGATTGGAGGCTCCTTGATGCTTCCGGCTCGCCGCGACGGAGTCGATAGCCTCCTAGGACTGCGACGGAATCGCCCATAAACTTGCCGCTTACGCATGATAGATATAGCGCTGCTTCGTCGCGACCCTGACCGCATCCGAACGATCGCCGCCCGTAGAACGGGGGATGCTCGTTTCGTCGATGAGGCGCTCGCCGTTGATGCGCAGCGCCGCGCGGCGCTCACGGCCGTTGAGCAACTTAAAGCGGAGAAGAACGCGTTGAGCGATACCGTTGCCAAAGCGCAGGACCGCGCGGCGCAGGCTCGGCTCTTACGTCCGCAAATCGCCGAGTTGGACGCGCGCATCGCGAAGGCCGGCGCAGCCATTCCGGAGCTGGAAGAACGCATCGAAGCGCTCCTCTCGGAAGTTCCCAATCTTTTAGACGATTCGGTCCCGAACGGCGCGGGCGAACGCGACAACGTCGTGCTGCGAAGCTCAGGGGAGCCGCCGACGCTCCCCTTCGCCCCAAAACCTCACTGGGAACTAGGCGAGGCGCT
>Ga0182024_10018237_pt1 | contig 13088 bp, 5 predicted proteins | sample P32metaG_FD_120480 | JGI IMG/M metagenome (GOLD analysis project Ga0182024, IMG submission 120480) | Permafrost microbial communities from Stordalen Mire, Sweden - P3-2 metaG (Illumina Assembly) | ecosystem: Environmental > Terrestrial > Soil > Wetlands > Permafrost | place: Sweden: Stordalen...
CGCGGACGATGAACACGACATAACTCTGCCAGTAAGGTTCGTCGTCAGGGGCGATGGTCGTGAGCCGGCCGAGATAAACTCCGCTGGGCCAATCCTGAGGAATCGTGAGTCGCGCCGTTGGTTCCCAACGACATTCATGGAGGTTCTTGGGGCCGGGGGTCGGCGTCATCTGAACCTGTCCCTGGAAGGGGCCGAGTTTCGTCATCAGCCGCGCGCCGCGTCCGCCGTAATAGCCCATGCGGAAGATTTCGATCGAAACCGGCCGCGGCGGGTCGGCGGAGACCATGATGTCGATCGATTCGCCGGCCTGGACGCTCTGCTTCGAGCAATAGCCTTCGATCCAGGGGGAGCGAAACGGGCTGCCGTCGACACGGACCCGCGTCAATTGCCAGTCGGTTGCGCCCGGCTTGCGATTTTCGTCGGCGATCAGGCCCGAACTCGGCTCGCTGGTCGCCGGTGCTGCCGCGGATGCTCGCATGTCACCGGCAAACCAGCGAGCTCCGAGGGCTGCAATGCCGCCGACGGCGCGAAACAGATATCCGCGCCGCGTGCAAGACAACAGCCGGCCGAGAGAAAACGGGGGAGCTTGATCGTCCATACCGGGTACCTTTCGTTCATTTCACGGCCGTGCTCGCACTCCCGCAGCAATGATGCACCGATCGATCCGCCTCGGAATCGCCGCAAAGACTCTTCGCGTGACCGCCAGTCGGCATTGGAAAGGGTGGGAAAACGGCTGTCAATCTTTTCGTCGCACCGCCTCATTGGTGACCACCCGCGCCAGCGAAACTCATTCCCACAGATACCAGCGGCGCTTTGCTTGTGGGCCGAGGGTCAGCCCGAATTGACTCATGGCGACTTCGCTCACAGACCGAACCGCTTCCTCGGGGAACCGCTTCCTCGGGAGAGTCCGTGATGAGAAAGCGATCGTAGTCCGCCGGGTCGATCATCCCTGCGCGAAGAAGCCGTTCGCGCAGGAAATCCATCAGCGGCGTCCAATATTCTCGGCCGATCAGGACGAGCGGAAAATGCTTGATCTTGTTCGTTTGAATTTGGTCGCCTGGGCAATGCGCGATACGGCCCTCTGAGTGGCAGGGCTTTGGCAACCTTGATGCCCTTGCGCGGGCACACTGGCCTTGCCGAGGCGATTTGCTCCGTTCCACACCGCCACAACGTCCGGCGCGCAAATCGACGGTTCCAATCCGCGCAGTGAACGTCAGGCGAGGATCTCTTTTACCACATTGCCAGCGACGTCGGTCAGGCGAAAGTCGCGGCCTTGAAAGCGATAGGTCAACCGTTCGTGGTCGATGCCCAACAAATGCAGCAGCGTGGCCTGAAAATCGTGAACGTGCACCGGGTTCACGACCGCGTTCATGCCCAAATCGTCGGTTTCACCGAAGCTGAACCCGGCTTTTACTCCGCCGCCGGCCATCCAGGTCGTGAACGCATACGGATGATGGTCGCGGCCCCAGCGTGGCCGGTTGTTGAAGTCGCCTTGAATGAATGGCGTGCGACCGAATTCTCCGCCCCAAATCACCAGCGTGTCGTCCAAGAGCCCGCGCTGTTTGAGGTCGCGGACCAGTGCGGCACTCGGCTGGTCGGTGTCTTTGCATTGTGTGTACAGCTCGGTCGTGAGCGAACTATGCTGATCCCAACCGGCGTGCATCAACTGCACGAACCGAACCCCGCGCTCGACGAGTCGCCGGGCCATCAGGCAGTTGTGCGCGTAGGTTCCCGGCTCTTTGACCTGCGGACCGTACATTTCGAGCGTGGCGGCCGACTCGTCCGATAGATCCGCCAGCTCGGGGACGCTGGCTTGCATCTTGAACGCCATTTCGTATTGCGCGATCCGGGTGGCGATCTCCGGATCGCCAAATTCCTGCAGCTTGAGCTGATTGATCCGGGCGATGTCGTCGAGCCAGCCGCGCCGCATTTCACGGCTCACGCCGTCCGGATTCGAAACGTAGAGCACCGGGTCTCCGCTGCCGCGCAGCTTCACCCCCTGAAATCGCGAGGGCAAGAATCCGCTGCCCCAATAGAAGTCATAAAAAATCTGTCCGCAGCTCGTGCCTTTGCTGACCGACGTCATGACCAGAAACGCGGGTAAGCTTTCCGACTCGGTTCCCAATCCATAACTGGTCCAGGCGCCGACGGTCGGACGCCCAGGAATCTGGCCGCCGCTAAGCAGAAAACTGATCGCGGGGGCGTGATTCACGGCGTCGGTGTGCATGCTCTTGATGAAGCAAAGTTCATCGGCGATTTCGGCCGTGTACGGCAGGAACTTGCTCACCCAAGCGGCCGATTGGCCATGCTGGGCGAACGGTTCGACGGGCGCGAGCATCAGCTTGCCTTGCGGATTGCCGGTCATGCTGCTGAACCGCTTGCCGCCGAGATATTCCTCGGGGACCGGCTGGCCGTGCATTTGCTGGAGCTTGGGCTTCCAATCGAAGAGGTCGACGTGCGTGGGGGCGCCGTTCTGAAACAGATAGATCACGTGCTTTGCACGCGGGGCGAAATGAGGCAGCCCGGGGAGTCCGCCGAGGCGTGGTGCCGCTCCATTGGGCGCAAGGGTCGCGGTCGACGTTGCGTCCGGTGCAGTCATACCGTCGCGTCGCAGCAGGTCGGCGAGTGCAATGGCGCCGATGCCAGTGGCCGTGCGGCCAAAGAACTCACGTCGCGTGAGATTCAAGCCGTGCGCATTTCGTGGTTGCATGGCATCACTCTTTGGTGAGGGCTTCGTCCAGGTTCAAAACCGCCAGGCAAAGGGCCGTCCAACTGGCGTGCTCGATCGGATCGAGAGTCTTGTCGCGCGGCGATTCGCCGACGGCAAGCAGTTTGTCCGCGTCGGTCGGATGCTGGCGAAACTGGCCACGCGAGCGATCGAGTCCGGCGCGCAGGATGTCCCGCTCGTCGGGGCTCGCGCTGCGGCTTAGCACCCGGCGATAAACGACTTCCAATTGCGCGTCGAAATCCGCGCTGTCGGCCGCCAGCGCGCGCTGGGCCAAAGCGCGGGCGGCTTCGACGTAGGTGACGTCGTTCAGCGTCAGCAGGGCGTGCAGCGGCGTGTTGGTGCGGAAAACTTTGACCGTGCAGACTTGTCGCGCGGTGTTGTCGAAAAACATGGTTGGGCCGACGATGCGGCGCCAGAACGTATAAAGACTGCGGCGGTAAAGGGCCTCGCCGTGGTCTTGCACATAGCGTTTGCCCCCAAAAGTAGCTTCTTCCCAGACCCCGTCGGGCTGATAGCCCTTCACGGGTGCCCCACCGAGTTTGGCGACGAGCAGTCCGCTCGCGGCAAGGGCCTGATCGCGGAGCATCCACGACGGCATGCGGAATCGCGGCCCGCGCGCCAGCAGCCGGTTTTCCGGATCGCGATCGATCAGATCCGCCGAGACTTTGGACGATTGTCGATAGGCGCGACTGGTGACGATCTGACGAACAAGACTCTTCACGTTCCAGCCGCCGTCGCGAAAATCGGCTGCCAGCCAGTCCAGTAAATCAAGTTGCGGCGGCATGTCGGCCTGGGCCCCAAAATTCTCGGTCGTCTTCACCAGTCCCAGCCCGAACAGTTGCTGCCAGAAGCGATTGACCGTCACCCGGGCCATCAGCGGCTGATCGGCCGACACCAGCCAGCGCGCAAGACCCAAGCGATTTGGCGGTGCGTCGGGATCGAGCGGCGGCAGACTCGCCGGAACTCCGGCCGACATTTCCGCGCCCGGTTGGTTGTAGAGCCCGCGATCGAGGACGAACGTCTTGCGCGGCTTGGCCAGATCTTCCATGACCATGACTTTCGCGGCCGCGTTGTGCGCGTTTTTCAACTTTTCTTCATTCTCGATTCGCTGCCGATCGAGCTGTTGATAGGTGTCGTCCGCGCGATGATGGGCAGTCGCGACAAGCTCCGCCTGCTGTTTGGAACGCGCGCCGGCGGCGACGCCAATCGCGGCCATCAGCGCTTGCCGCGGGTCGCTGAGGTTTGGCTCCGCTTCGCTGGTGATCGAGAGCCGGAACCTGCCCAGGATGTGGCTGCGGTGCGGCGAATCGTGACGCAAAACGAAGGTCAGCGTCGTGTCGGGGCCGATGTTAACCGGCTCCTTGAGGCGAAACACCACCTGATGCTCGCGATCGACGGGATGCCCTTCCCAAACGGCCCAACCACTGCTCGGGTTGCCGTCGAAAACCCCGGTCACTTTAAAACCTCCCTGCTCGAACGTCGCCTCGGCCGAGCCGATCGGCAGCCGCCGCGGTTCCTCGGCGCCGGGCTCGGAAAGCGACACCTCGAACTCGGTCAGCACGAAGTTGCCGCTGTCGGAACGCGCCAGGCCGTTCTCCGTCATGCTCGCGTCGCGCAGGGCCTCCAATCGGACACCGGTCAAACGACCGGGCGCAAGTTGCGCCGTCACGGTGTACGTATCGTTCGCCGGATTGTCTCCGCCGGCCAGAATCGAGTGGTCCGGCTGCACGGCGAGCGATTGATGTTCGGCTTTAGCGGTCGTCGGCGTCAAAACCAACCAGCTTTCGGACGCGCCCGAGGCATGTTGCTGTTGTTCCCAGTCCGCCTGGCCGGCGAGCAACTCGTCGGTTCGGGCGGCCAACGAGTTTTTGAGTCGCGCCAAGGTCTCGTCCAGCTCCGCGACGGAACGCTGCTGATCGTCGGTCAACACTTCCAAAAGCGGCGGCGTCTGCGGACTGCCGCCGCCGCCATCGATCGGCGTTTGGTTGAAATAGGCGAGCAGCCGGTAGTAGTCCCCTTGGGTCAGCGGGTCGAATTTATGATCGTGGCAACGGCAGCAGTTGGTGGTCAGCCCAAGCCAGACCGTGGCGGTCGTCTCGGCCATGTCCATCGCGTAGTCGACTCGATTCTCTTCGGCGATGCGGCCTCCCTCGCCGTTGATCATGTGGTTGCGGCAAAAGCCGGTCGCCAGTCGCTGCTCGAACGTAGCGTCCGGCAGCAAGTCGCCGGCCAATTGCCAGACGGTGAATTGATCGAAGGGCAAGTTCCGATTGAAAGCGGCGACGACCCAGTCGCGCCAAGGCCACATCGTTCGTTCGCCGTCTCCCTGGTAGCCGTTCGAGTCGGCGTAGCGCGCCGCATCAAGCCATTCCCAGGCCATCCGCTCGCCGAACGCCGGCGAAGCCAGCAGCCGGTCGACCAGCTTTTCGTAAGCGGCCGGATCGGTGTCGGCTACATACGCCGCGACGTCTTCCGGCGCCGGCGGCAATCCGGTCAAATCGAGACTGACGCGGCGGATCAGAGTTTCGCGCGGCGCGGGGGCCGCGGGTTTCAGGCCATGCTTCGCCAAGACCGATTCAATCAAGGCATCCATTTGCGACAGCGGCACTCCAGTGGAGTCTGTTGTCGCAGGCGGCGTGGGCCTTTCCAGCTTGCGAAACGCCCAGTGCTCGCCCCAGATTGCGCCTTCGTCGACCCAACGGGTGATCAGCGCGATCTCAGTGGGCGACAAACTACGATGCGATTTCGGCGGCGGCATGACTTCGTCGGGATCGGAGCTGGTAATCCGGCGAATCAGCTCGCTGTCGCTGCTTTTGCCCGGCACGACGACCTTCACGGCTCCCTCGCGGATATCGAGTCGCAACTCGGCTTCGCGATGTTTTTCGTCTGGACCGTGGCAAAAGAAACATTTGTCGGACAGGACCGGACGAACGTCGCGGCTAAAGTCAATCGTGTCAACGCCGGCGCAAACCGGTGGCGCCGCGGCGAAGAGCAGCGCAATGAAAGCGCCTGAGGAGCCCGTAAGAAACCTTGAACCAGACATGGATTGTTTTTCGACCAGTGGGGGAGCCAGACGGCTCGATTCCGGTTTTCTCGGAATCGAGGCTGTTTAACTGCGGCCTCTTAACTGCGGCCTCTTAACTGCGGCCTCCAACAGCCAAGGCCCCGCAAGTCGTTCTGGCGGCGGCTGCGATGCGAAATCCAAGCGGTGGGAAAGCTCTTGAGAGTTTCCATTTTATGCTGGCGGCACGGAATCGGCAACCTGGGCACCATTGAGCAACTTGGCAATTCATCGGACCAGTCGGCACGCAGCGGCGGCGGGTCCAAAAAAGAATTGGCCGCCGTGACCGGCTCAAAGCCAGCCGCCGCCTGGTCGCCAGCGTTTGAACTGCCTGTGGGCATGCTTCTGCCGGCCATCGCCTGAAGTCTTACGTCGGCGGCACGGTCCACAGCGGGTGCCCGCTGTCCCGATCAGCCGCGCGACCGGAAACGTAGGGGAACGTAATCCCGGGCAGAACTTTCACGTCGAAGATTTCTTCCACGCCCGTGCGGAATTCCAGGTGCGCGACGATCACGCCGGTCTGCAAATCGACGACGGCCACGCCGCATTGCAACTCCTCGCGCCGGTCGACAATCGGTACGCCTTCCAAAGTCGGTCGGGCTTTGGAGAGGCCGACGAAGGCGAATCCGGCGTGAATCGCCAGACCTCGCGCAATGCCAGGCAACTGGGCCACAGATTCGCTCGCGCCGGTCAATGGATTCAACGTCTCCAAGCGACCGTGTCCCGAGTGGAGAAAGAAGACCTGATCGCCGACCACCCGAGGCGAGTGGGGCAAAGACAGGCCGCGGGCCACGATCTGTCCACTGGGAACTTCGATGACGCAGCCGCCCGTCGCCTTCACTGCCCGCCAGCCGGCCGGAGAATCGGTTTCGGCCAGGGCCGTGACATAACGGGGCCGACCATCCACCACGGCCAGCCCATTCAAATGACAACGGTCTTCCGGGCGCAACGCGGTTATGAAAGGAGGCTGCCAGCGTGGGGCGAAGCTATACGACGGATGCAATGCGGACAGGCAGGAGAAGAGCGTGTTCACCACCCAGAATTCGCTGCCGACCCACGCCGACTCATGGGCTTCGATGTCGTCGGTAAAATGCGCTGTGCGCGTCAAAAAGCAAGCGTCATAGTGACCGCTGGGCTTGAGCTTGGCGGCGATGTCGGGGGCGTTCCGCAGGAACCAGACTTCCTTGTGCGTGCAAACGGCGATCGTTCCAGGCTTGATCGCAATGCCCATGGCCCGATCGAATTGATGAAACGACAGGACCAGCCCCCCCTGCCGCGCAGCCACGACGACCAGATGGCCCGTCTGATGGGTGGAGATCAAGAGCGACAGTCGCAACTGGCTGAGCAGTGCGGGAAAACTTTTGGAGTGCGAGCAGCGAATGTCGCGAAACTCCAATCTCGGTTCCAAAGCCTTTGCCGACACGGGCAATCCTCGAATTGAGTTGGCCGATAATAAAGACTCGGCATGAATTCAAACTGTAGGCGGCGACTCTGTCGGCGATGCCCACCGAGTTGGCCCGAAATCTGCGAAGGAGTCGCCTCCTACGGACGCAACTGTACTGCGCGGATTTCCAACTCAGCCCGCTAGCAGCGCTTTGTGGCCAGAGTCCTGGTGCATTTTCGCACCGCGGATGATCCGATGCGCGTCTCGATTCTCTCAAAAAATCGGGCGACTGCGCGCAGAAAACGTGTAGAATGACAAAAATTGCACGTCCCGTCTCCGATCGTCGCCGTCCGGTCTGAATCGGTCCTCAGCGAAAACCGCGGCACGCTGGCCACGAAAAACCAGGCAGATCGCGCACACATTTCGGCTGGCGCGTTCGGGCTTCGGCAGGTGCCTTTCAGGCGGCCCAGCGAGCGTTGCCCTGGTCGACCTCCGGGCTAGCCAATCACACGACCGCCACATTTCTCGTTTCTGGAGGGAAAAGTATCGGCCCAGCGTCCCACTGCTGTGTGAAAAGCGGAACACTTTTCGCGCAGTCCGTTCAGGCGGAGTCCCATCGGGAGAAGAGGAGAGCATCATGTTTGGGGAATTATGGCTGAGGGATTTGGCCCGCAAGATCTTCTCGCGCGGCAACCGGCAAGGATCGCGGCGAGCCTGCCTCGATCGGCAAACGCCCGGACAGGGACACCTGGCAATCGAGGAGCTGGAAGATCGAGCGATGCTCACCATGCTCGGTCAGCAACTCTTTCCCGCCGACTATCCCTGGAATCAAAACATCGCCAACGCGCCGGTGGCGGCCAACTCGGCGGCCATCATCACGCACATCGGCAACTCGATCGGTGTCCATCCCGACTGGGGCGAGGATAGTTCCAGCAACGGCACAAGCGCGCTCTATGGCATCCCGTATAACGTCGTCCACGGCAACACGACGGCTAAGATCAACGTTGTCATCGACAACTATCCAGGCGAAAGCGATATCGTGCCGGTGCCGATTCCGGCGGGCGCCGTGATTGAGGGGGATTACCAGAACGGACCCAATCCGAACGGCGGCGGATACAACAGCGGCCAGCGAGGCGATTCCCACCTGCTCGTCTGGGACGAAGACACCGACACCGCCTACGAGTTGTATGGGGTGACGCGGCCTTCGGATCCTACATTATTTCCGAACACCAGCGGTGTGGAGCTGCCACATACCGACGGCCTGTGGCACGCGGCTCAGGAATCGGTCTGGCACATGAGTGCCGACAGCTTCCGGGCTCTCGGCGACACCTCAGCCGACGCAGCCGGATTGTCCATCCTGGCCGGATTAGCTCGCCCCGACGAGGGGCTGCCGACATCGCAAGGCGGGCAAGGCGCCATCGACCATGCCTTGCGTTTCACGTTGCCTTCGGGGGATGTCTCTCCCCAATACATTTATCCCGCGTCGCACGTCGTGAGCGAATCGTCCGGCGCCACCCGGCTGCCTTTGGGGTCGCGGTTGCGTTTGGCGAACACGCCGGCCATCGATGCTCAGATCAACGCCATGGGTCCGGAGGCAAAGATCATTGCGACTGCCATGCAGCAATACGGCTTGGTTTTGGCCGACATTGGCAGCGCGATGTACGTCACCGGCACCTCGGCCGCGCAGGACGCTAATAACAATATCGATTTGACCTGGAACATGGACGATGTGCTGGGTTTGACCGCACTGACCGCGAGCGACTTTCAAGTCGTGAACCTGACGCCGGTGGTGACCGGCCTAAACGCGAACAGTGGCTCGGCCGGCAACACGATCGTCATCAACGGCCAGAACTTCTCGGGTTCCGCCGGCCACCTGGCGGTCTTCTTCGGCACCGCGGCCGCCACGTCGGTCACCTACATCAGCGATTCGCAAATCAGCGCGGTCGTCCCGAGTGGCACCGGAACCGTGAATGTCACGGTTCAATCCGGGGTGAACGAAACCGATCCCAATAACCCACAGGACAATGTCAACGCGCCCATCTTCGGCTATGGAACCTCGGCAATATCGGCGGCCGACCAGTTCAGCTTCGGCAGCCAAACCGTCGCCGCGCCCGTGGTGACGGCGCCGGTCCACTCGGGCAACACGTTCACGCTAGGCGGCCTGGCGGTGGCCGTCGACACGGGAGTGACCGTCACTTCCAGCGATCCCGACATCACGGGTGCCTCGGAAACGATCGTCAGTCCGCAAACGGGAGATGCGCTCCATTTCACCAACCAGAACGGCATCAGCGGCAGCTACGCCAGTAGCGTGCTGACGTTGAGCGGCACCGCGACGCCGGCCCAATACCAGACGGCCTTGCAGTCGGTCATGTTTTCCACCACCAGCACGGTCAAAGGAACTCGGACCATTGACGTCGTTGCCGACGACAGCGCGGCTTCGCCCACGACCAGTAATACGGGGGTCGACACCGTCGTCGTGGCCATTGCCGCCCCGGTCGTGACCGCCAGCCCGTCGTCGGTCACCGTTACCGCCGGCGCGACGGTTGCGGTCAACTCGGGCGTGACGGTGACGTCGGCCGACACCAACGTGACCGGTGCCAAGGTTACGATCAGCAACTTTGTGGCGGGCGACACGCTCCATTTCACCGCCCAGAACGGCATCAGCATCGTGAGCAACACGGGTGGCGTGCTCACTCTGACCGGCACCACGACGCCGGCCCACTACGCGCTGGCCTTGCAGTCGGTTACCTACTCCAATTCGACCAACTCAAGCACGACGACTCGAAACATTTCGATCGTCGTGAGCGATTCGAACGCCAACACCGTGAATAGCAATACCGCGACATCGACCATCGTCGTCGCCGCGCCGATCACCGTCACCGGAGCCTGGGTCAAGAACCCTCTCTGGGGCTCGTCGGGGACGACCAACTTTTTTGGATATCTGGCGAGCCACAGCCTCGGCAGCGCGACGCTCGGTTACGCTCTCAAGACCGGAGCCAGCCAGCTCACGACGCTTCCCTTTAACAACCTCAATACAATTTCCGTTTCATTCAGCGGCCCGGTCAGCAACATCGGCCTCGGCTCGCTGGAGCTGACCGGTGGTACCGGCGGCGGCGCAACCGGCGCGGCCACTTCGGCTCCCTCGGTCACGGGCTTTACGTCCGACGGAAATAACACCTATTCGTGGACTCTCTCGGGCTCGCTGACCAACAATAAGTATGTCTTCGCGATCGCGACGACTGGCAGTTCGTTCGGCACCCCGGGCAGCACCCAGGTCACCGACGCGCGCGGTGCCGGCATCAGTGGCACCTTCACGACCGGCAGCAGCACGTTCACCACCGATGGGAATGGCCTGGCCGGTTCCACGTTCGACCTCTTTTTCAACGTCCTGCCTGGGGATGGCAATCAGAATGGACTGAACAATTCGAGTGACACGGCCGCGGCGAAGGCCTTGGCCAACGATCACGAGAACGCTGCCACTTACAACCCGTATTACGACTACAACGGTGCCGGGCTGATCAATTCCATCGACTCCGCGCTGGATGGCTCATACGCGAACGATACCCAGTCAGGCATCACCGCGCCGGCCGCGCCTGCTGCCTCGCAGCAGGCAGGGAGCGTGGAAAACGCGGGCTTCACCCCCCTTGCGCTCTCCGTGCAAGAGACCGGCAATTCGACTTCGCTCACTGCAGGTAGCTCGCCGGCGGCGAGCACGCAGACCAGCGGGGTCAGTAACGGCATCTCGGCCAGCACCGCTTTGGCCGGCGAGCCGGCGACCGCTTCGACAATCACGACGAGCGCGTCGACCACGGGATCCGAGAGCACGACCTCAACCATCACGACCGCGTCCACTGCCGCGGGACACCATGGTCGTCACCGGTTTGCGGCTAGCGATGAGGCGGTGTCTGACGTATGACGTTATTTCAGTACTGCCTTTCCGTGCAACCGTCCGGGAACATAGATGCCAACCGTCCGCCCATCTGGCCGGGCCACCAGCCAGGGATGCGTGGCGAAAGTATGCTCCACCAGATTTTCACCGGCATGAAGAATCCCATACGGTTTCCGTTTCCCCTCGAAATCGAGCCAGAACAGCGAATAGTCGGTCGACGTTCGGTTCACCAGGAGCAGCGCTGTCGGTTCTTGGGAAGACAGGGAGCGGAGCTTGGCTTCGTCTGTGGCCGGTAAAGGAGCGATTCTCTGCCACGTGATGCGTTCGACCGGCACCCGCCCCGAGTAAATTCGGTCCAGCAGATCGTACGCTTCGGGATCGTACGAGCGGAGCCATGCTCGACCCGTTTGCGGCTGGGGCGCGATTTGCCCAAAATCCCCCCGCGAACCAAAATACCACATCGAAAGCTCGGCGAAGAACTCGTCGTCGTTCGTCGACGCGTAGGCCGTCTTCCACAGCCCTGCACCGGTCGACTTCCTGAACTGCCGGCGAACCATCTCTTGTACGTTCGGTGACAATCCATAACCCAGTACGGTATGGGCGAACTCGTGCGTGCAAATGTCTCGATGGTCGGTATAACGATCCGACGGCAGCTTGAGGAGGTTCTCCTCGCCACAACTCGCCAGGATTCCGCCGACTCCTCGAGTGCGCTGGTCGATTGATTCCACGCTCTTGCCGTGCGACTCGTAGGGTTTTCCTTTCCGGTGTCGCAGGTAAGGCAGATCGGAGGTTTGCTGGTTCTTGCCAATGACGTGCATCTCCGCTTCAACGTCGACGAGATTCTGAACGACCACGGGAATAGGCGCCAGCATGCGGGCGAGTCGTTGTCGTGCCTCGATCAGTGCGGCATCACTCACGTCCGTGTGAGCTTTGATCGGGATGCCTTCATAGGCAACCTGCTTGGAGAAAAATCCATACTCTGGCGGATGGATCGCCATTACTCGGGCGTCATCGGCGGCAACGTTTTGGACCAGCCCCAAAACGCCGCACAGAATGCCAAACACCACTGCAATCGAAAGGCGGGTGATGTTACGCGACTTTGGCATCCACTCAAGATCCTTTCCGGTGAGATGCTTGACCTTCGTCACGACGTCGCTCCGCCGCGGACAACCGGCCTTGCGTCCTGCTCGCCTGCGGCGAACGTATTGTCAATCTCGTCGTTCGGAAGCTGACATCCTTGGAATCATCGGCAATTCCCTCGCGGTTGGGGCCCCGTGCCGGCGAATCTTGCGCCGACAAGGGGCACGATCCAGCATTCCCGTTCCGCCCAATCCGCGTGCGGCAGGTCGGGATCTGGATTGGTTGGTCACCGAATCGCGGTCTTCCTGCACCGTCTGATTGGTCAGCTTTCGGCCGTTTTCAACGATTCCAATCGCGCGACCTTAGCGGATTCCTTCGCTGGAAACTAGCGTTTTGGATCCGATTCCGGCCAAGGAAAAAAATAGGAAAGTGGTCCCGCGCTGCTGTACACACGGGTCCGGTGAGGTGATAATTTGGCGTCCGATCGGAAAACGCAAAATAGGGGGGGTCTTCCTCCTAGGTAAGCTGTACGGAACCAGCTCACGTCACACGTTTCTGATCGCCGGGGACGGAGAAGATGCAATGAGAGGCAGGCTTGCTCGCTCGCTGCGCGATGCGCGGCCCTGGTGCGATGCGCACCCGGCGTGCCCGCCATCGATTGCTCGCCACTTACGGTTCGAGCAACTTGAAGACCGCCGCCTGATGGCCGTCGTGGCTGTTACGTCCACCGTCGACGTGAGCAATACGATTCAGGCAGATACACCGGCCGATCTGGGCGCCAATCTCGCGACCTGGGACGCGCAGGATTCGACAACCCAGACCCAAAGCCTCGTGGAAGCCGCTGGGCTCAATCTGTATCGCTTTCCCGGCGGAATTCCCGCCGACACGACCCATTTCAACGTCACCGCCGGTGAAACGGTTCCACAGTTTGCTCAGTTCGTGCAAG
>Ga0182024_10018238_pt1 | contig 13088 bp, 13 predicted proteins | sample P32metaG_FD_120480 | JGI IMG/M metagenome (GOLD analysis project Ga0182024, IMG submission 120480) | Permafrost microbial communities from Stordalen Mire, Sweden - P3-2 metaG (Illumina Assembly) | ecosystem: Environmental > Terrestrial > Soil > Wetlands > Permafrost | place: Sweden: Stordalen...
CACTCGGTCTACGTCGAGCAGGGTGCGGGGACCGGGTGCACGATCCCCGACGAGGACTTCGTGCGGACGGGGGCCAAGATCCTGCCTGGTCCCGACGAGGTGTGGGGGGCCGCCGACCTCATCTTGAAGGTGAAGGAGCCGGTGCCCGAGGAGTACGACCGCCTGAAGCTCCGCACCGACCAGGTCCTGTTCACCTACCTCCACCTGGCCGCGTCCCGCAGTTGCACCGACGCGTTGGTCGCGGCCGGCAACACCGCCATCGCGTACGAGACGGTGCAGCTGCCCGACCACTCGCTGCCGCTGCTCATCCCGATGAGCGAGGTCGCGGGCCGGATGGCCCCGATCGTCGGCGCCAACCACCTCATGCGGCCCGCCGGCGGTAGCGGCGTGCTGGTGTGTGGGGTCCCCGGGGTCCGCTCGGCCAAGGTGGTCATCCTGGGCGCCGGGATCGCGGGGATGGCCGCGGCGACGCTGGCGGTCGGGCTGCACTGTGACGTCTATGTCCTCGACCGCGACCTCGAGCGGCTCCGGGAGGTCGACCATCATTTTCGGGGGGCCTTGGAGACCATCGCGTCGAGCACCCATGCGATCGAGGAGAACTGTGTCGACGCCGACATCGTCATCGGCGCGGTGCTGGTGGTCGGGGCCAGGGCGCCCAAGCTGGTCACCGACGACCTGGTGGCGCAGATGAACCCGGGTTCGGTGCTCGTCGACATCTCGGTCGACCAGGGCGGGTGCTTCGAGTCGTCGCACCCGACGACGCACTCCAACCCGACCTTCAAGGTCCACGAGACACTCTTCTATTGCGTGGCCAACATGCCCGGGGCCGTTCCCCACAGCTCGACCTACGCGCTGACCAACGCGACCCTGCCCTACACGCTCGAGGTGGCTTCGCACGGCTGGCGCCAGGCCGCCAGGACCGATCCCGCCCTGGCCAGGGGGGTCAACGTCGTCGAAGGCCATGTCACCTACGAGCCGGTGGCCGACGCCCACGCCATGGCCTACACCGAGCTCAGCTCCCTGCTCTGATCCGAGAGGGTCTGCGTTAGTTGTGATTCCGGCTAGTCGAGCCCCCGGGTGCTCCAGGACTCGATCGGCCCGTGCGGCGTGATCGCGAGCAGGACGCGCTGATCCTTCTCAAGCGACCGCAGGAGCTCGTCGTCGTGCTCGACCGGCACGCCGTGCTTCTCCCGGATGGCCCGGAACCGGTCGAGCTCGGCCCGCAGATCCGCCCTGATCTCGGCCGTGCCCGAGACGAGTGCGTACCGAGCTCCCGTCGAGTCGTCGATCAGGAGTTCGACGCGTGGGTCGCGGGTGAAGATCTTGAACTTCGCTCGGTTGCGGGTGGTCGAGACATAGAAACGCTCGCCGTCCCAGGTGAACCAGTTCGGGGTGAGCTGCGGCCGGCCGTCGCGCCGGACGCCCGCGACGACCACGGTGCGGCGCTCGGCCAGGAACGCCTCGACCTTGTCCTTCGACGCCACGGTCTCCTCAGGGGTTGTTGTGGTGATGAACGCGACCATCGAGTCGATGTACTGCTGCGGGATGAACCCGCGCATGATGGCCGAGAGATGGCCCTTGCCGGGCAGCACGACGTTGGTGAAGTTCCGGGCCTCGCGCCACATCCGATGCGTCTTCGCATAGGGCCGGTCGTACTCGCCGTTGATCGCGATGATCGGGAACTCGAAGCCGGCCAGGTCGATCGCCGCCGACAGGGCCCGCTGGCGGGCGACGAACGCCTCCCGGTCCACTCCGGCGAAGGGACCCCGGGCGGGCCGGGCGGCGGCGGCAGCATTGCCCACCTCTTGGCCCGGTCCCTCGGGACGGGTGCGGAACTGGCTGCTCGCCTGCTCCTCATCGGGGGCGGGGCCCTCCTTGTCGGCGGGGACGCTGGCCGCCCACTCTTCGGTCTCGGTCAGCCCAGACCCACCGAAGCTCGCCGACAAGAACCGTTCCGGGTTGGTCGCGAGGACGCCGGCGGTCACGAAGCCGCCCATCGAGTATCCGCCGATGTGGGCCTTGTCGATCCCTTGCTGGTCCATGAACTCGACGACGTCGGCGGACATCTTCTGGAGGCCCCCGTCGGGGCCCGGGTCGCTCAGGCCATGGCCGCGCATGTCGATGCCGATCACGCGGTTGGTCGGCGCGAGCGCGGGCGCGATGCCGTTCACGAACCAGTTGCCGACGGCGCTGCCGCCGGCCCCGTGAATGAGGATCACGGGGGTGCCCGATCCCATCTCCACCCAGTGGAGCTTTGTGCCGTCTTCGACGGTGAAGTAGTGCTCGGTCCAGACCGTTTCGCTGGCGGTCGTCATCTCTGCCTCCCTGGACGGGCTTCTCGTTGATGCCGCGCCAGGCGTGACTGTAGCGATCGCGGGCCGATACGTCCCCGCTGGTGATCGGTGATCCGACCTTGACCGCGTCGTATGGGCTGAGTGGCCGGGGAGCCGGCCCGCCGTAGGCTCGGGGCCGTCAGACCTACGGGACTTCACGATGGGCACCTTTGGCGTGCGGCTGGTGGACGGGGATGCGGGCGGTGACGCCCGAATCCCCGATCAGCCGGCGCTGGACGGTGACCCTGTTGCTGTCGCTCACTGCGGTGACCGGCCTGGTCGACGCGGCCAGCTACCTGCGTCTCGGTCGGGTCTTCGTCGCCAATATGACCGGCAACGTGGTGTTCTTGGGCTTCAGCCTGAGCCCGCACTCCGGGCTCTCCCCGGTCGCTTCGATCACAGCCCTGTTCGGCTTCGTGGTCGGTGCCCTGGCCGGTGGGCGCCTGGGCGTGCAGTTGGCCGGGCCGCCGCGCCGGTGGCTGGTCGTCGCGTTCGGCCTCGAGGCGACGATCCTGGGCGTCGTCGCGCTGCTCACCGGTCTCGGGGTCGCGGCGTACCACGGGGACGCCCGGTACGCGACGATCGCCGTCCTGGCGGCCGCACTCGGGATCCAGAACAGCACCGTGCGTCGCCTGAGCGCCCCGGACCTCACGACCACCGTGTTGACGCTCACCCTCACCGGCCTCGCCGCGGACAGCTTCATCGCCGGCGGGCCGGGGGCGAAGCCGCATCGGCGCCTCGGGTCGGTTGTGACGATGTTCGGTGGCGCCGCGATCGGGGCCGCGCTGCTCCGGGTGTCGGTGACGCCCGTTATCGCGATCGCAGCGGCGATCGTTGGTGTCGTGGCAATCGGGTTCGCTCTCGGCCGTCCAGCCGGCGGGTCGCCGTCGGATGGGAACCACTGACCGACCTACCGCGTCGTAGCGATTGGGGGCAGTGGGCAGTGGGCATGGTCGTGGACAGCCGGGTCAGCCGGCGATGTGGCGTTGCGCACACGTCTCGAACATCCGCATCATGAGCCGATGCGCCCGGTCGCCTGCTCGCCAGAGAACACTACGGACAACCCGGGCTCGTGCATCGCCGCGAGGAGGACCTTGGCTGCATCCCGTGAGTTCAACCGCGAGCTGCGCACGCTGTGGACTGGCGGAACGGGTCGATCAGTACATCATCCTCGGGTCGAGGTAGTGCTTGAACTCGATCAGGTTGTTGGACGGATCGCGAAGCACGAACGTGAAGTGCTCCTCGGCCAATCCCTCGAACCGGCGCCGCAGGTCCTGGAAGACAGGGAGCGTGCGCAGCTCGACCAAGGAGTGCAGGCGGTCGAAGTCGGCGCGCTCTCGGAAGGTCACCCCGAAGTGCCGCGGGTAGAGAGTCGGCTCCGACTCAATCCGGTCGCTCAGATGGCAGACGACCTGGTCGCCGAAGAAGTCGAGCGTGATCCGGTCGCCATAGCGGCGGGCGAGCTTGCACCCGAGGCCGCCCACGTAGAAGGCCTCGGTCTCGCGGAGGTCAACGGCGGGGATGGCCAGATGGAAGACGTCACCCGGTTGACGCATCGGCGGCGATCTCCTTTTGGTGCTGGCGCTCCAGCTCGAAGTGCAAGAGCGTGTCGGATCGCAACCCGAGGCGGAGCGTCTCGCACCCGACGACGTCGGACGGCGCGATGTTGGCGAGGTTCACCTCGGCCCCCAACCGTTTGATGAAGAACGACTGCATTTCTTTCGTCGGCGCCTCGAACACCAAACGGTTGGCGTCGATCCCGCTGGCCAGGATTTCCTCGATCAGGTCGAAGCGGAGCGTTCCGTCGGACCGACAGATGCCGCTTTTGCCGCTCTCGCGGGCTTCGGCGATCACCCTGGTCGCCCCGGCGGCCAGGTCCTCGTTGATGCAACGGGTCCAGTCGTCACCGGTCAGTTGCGCGCACCGTTCGGACTCCTTGTACCCGACCTCGCTCAGGACCGAGAACTCGGTGGCGGCCTCGGCGATGTACTCGGCCTTCTCGCGATTGGACATCGGGATGGTGCCGTTCGAGATCTCGATCACGCGGCAGCCGAATTGTCGGCACAGGTCGAGGTAGGCGTCAAAGTCGTGCTGGACCACGAACTTCTCGAACAGTGTCCCTCCGAAGTAGTGGTCGATCCCGAGACCCGACAGGCAGTCGATCTTCTCTTGAAGCCGCGAGGTGACGATGGCGGTGCCCCAACCGAACTTCACGCAATCGACGTAGTCACTGGTGCTCTCGATAGCGTCCTCGAATGCATGCAGGGGCATTCCGTTGTCGATGACCATCGTGAGGCCGCGGTACCGAGGTCTGACGCTCCGGTGAGGGAGGTTGAGGCCTGTTGAGATGACGGTCATGGCGCGCCTCCTGGGTGCTCGGCGGCGGAGAGGGCAGTGGCGCTCACGGCTTCACCGGGGACAGCTCGGATAGTTTGCAAAGCTGTGTGAGTCGATGTCGGGCGACCTTGCCTGTCGCGCCGACGGGCAGGCTGTCGGTGACGAAGATCTCCGCGGGCCGCTTGTACCGGCTCAAGGCGATTTCGCAGGATTGTCGGAGTTCCGTGGCCAGGCGGTCCCGCTCGTTAGCCGGAAGTGAGGTCGAGACGAACGCCACCGGTTGGGCTCCGAGCGAGGGGTGCGGTCGAGCGGTGGCCACCGCTGCGCTCACGCGCGCGTCGCGCAACAGGACCTCTTCGATCTCGCGTGGGTAGACCTTCTCACCGCCGCGATTGATGACGTCGTCGGTCCGCCCGACGAGATACAAAAACCCGTCGGTGTCCATCCGCCCGAGGTCCCCGGTGCTGAGCCACCCGTCGGTGCCGCGGGCGCTCGTTGCGCCGATCCGCCCCGCCGCGAAGTACCGGTCGACGACCGCCGCACCGCGGATCTGCACGACGCCGGTGGCGTCCGCCGGAGCGGCCGACCCGGCCTCGTCGACCACGCGCACTTCGATGCCGACCGGCAGCCCGACCGAGCCGGCCCGCCGGTCCTCGGGTCGCAACGGGTTCGCGGTGATCTGACTGGCCGCCTCGGTCATCCCGTAGGTCTCGAGCACACCGATGCCGCTCGCCGACTCGAACCGCTCGCGCACGGCGTCGGAGAGGGGGGACGACGCCGAGCGGGCGAAGCGGATGGAGCGTCCGAGCGAACGGTTGGTGCCGGGCAGCGACGCCAGGATGGCCAGGATGGCCGGCACCAGGTTCAACCAGGTGACGCCGAACTCGCCGGCCACGCCCCAGAACCGTTCCTTCGCGAACCGCTCCTCCACCACGAGTGAGCCGCCCGAGACGAGCGTCGACAACACGCCCACCACCTGAGCGTTGATGTGGAACAGGGGGAGCGGGCAGTAGCCGCGATCGCGTCGATCCAACCGGTGGTGGGACGCGATGTGCACGGCGACCCCGAGGAGCTGGTCCTCGTGCAGGGGAACCAACTTCGGCCGCCCCGTCGAACCCGACGTGGTGAGTACGACGCACGAGTCGGCCCCTTCGGCGGCAAGGGCCCAGCGCTCGGCGCTGTTGGCGACCAGACGCGTCCCGTCTCGTCCGACGGTCCAGACCCGCGCCCCGGTGTCGGTGAGCGCGGCGACCTGTGCCGCGTCGAGTCGATCACCCACCACATCGGTGAGGGCGAGGACGCTGGCGCGCTCGACCAGTTCGTCGACCGTGGATCGTGGGTCGAGCGGGGCGATGGGCGTGCCGTTGGCCAACGCGGCCACATACGAGCTGCAGAACGCGGTGGGCGAGCACAGCGCCAACCCGACGAGCCGGGACCGGGGATCGCTCGTCGTGCCGACGTGCTCCAGCCAGTCGGCCGAACTGGCCGCGACGTCACCCCATGTGATCGCCGTCCCGGTCTGCCCCTCTATGAACGCGACGCGGCCGGCGTCTGCCTTCACCCTGCTCGAGAGCAGTTGTTGGACGCGTCCCATGTGAGGACAAGTGTTTCCGAGCAGCCTTGAGAATCCCTGGGCTAACCCTGGGTGCAACCTCTGCGCAGGCTGCTTTTTCGCTGGGAACGCGAACGGGGTTCAGCGTGATCGCCAGCCCGGGGCGCCACATTGTCCGAGCCCGTGTTCAGGGGTTTCTCAGCGCAGTCTGATGGATTCCACAGGCTGTGTTCCTACGCTGCGGCCGGTGACCGACGTCTTGCCCGGGAGAGCCGCGCCAGTGGGACTCTCACCGGGTCGCCTGACCCGCCAACGACTCGACCACGTGGACGCGATGCGTCCCGTCAAGCAGTTCGGCGTTGTCGCAACACACTCGCTGGTCGCCTTTGCCCCGGCGGGAAGCGGCCTCGCGGCCGGGGCCACCCTCATGTTGTTGCATGTGACCCGGGAGGCTTTCCTCTTCATCTCGGCGTGCATGTTGACGTACAGCTATTACAACCTGAAACGCCAGGACCTCCGCCGCTTCTGGCGCCGACGGCTCGTCACCGTCGGCATCCCGTACCTGTGCTGGACGCTCATCTACTTCGCCGTCAAGCTTCCCGGGTCGAACCTCTCCGCGCTCGGAGCGTTGCATCACCTGGGGTTCTTGCTGCTGACCGGCTACTACCAGCTGTACTTCCTCGTCGTCCTGCTTCAGTTCTATCTGTTGTTCCCGGTGTTCTTGTGGCTGCTCCGGCGCACCGAGGGACGCCACGCGTTGGTCCTTGCGAGCAGCGGGGCGCTCCAGATCGGCTATCTCGCACTCATGCGGTGGTCGGTGCTGCCGGCGGGTCTGCGTGACTTCTCGGCGAGCCGCGAGATCATGTCGTACCAATTCTATTTGATCGCCGGTTGCCTGGCCGCCGTCCACTATTCGGAGTTCGACGCGTGGGTCCGCCGCCACCGCCGGCACGTCCTGGTGGCGACGGCGGCCACCGGGGCGCTGGCCGAGGCGTGGTACTTCGTACAGGGAACCAACCTGGTTCACTTCGGGTCCGGGTTGGCCTCCGACCCCTTCCAGCCGATCACGGTTCCCTACAACGTGGCCGCCATCCTCGCGATCTACCTGGTCGGGGTGGCGCTCGTCTCACCTGAACGCACCCGCAGGACCGTCGTGCTCACCCACATGGGCTCGGACGACTCCTACGGGGTCTACCTGGCCCAGATGCTGTTCATCTACGGGCTCGCCGGCCTCGGTTGGGGTCACCTCACGAACGTGGTTCCGTGGCCGATCGTGCTCGTCGTCACCGTGGTGCTCGTGTTCTTCTTGAGCGCTGCGCTCACCGAACTGCTGGCCAGGACACCCGTCGCCGAGTCTCTGACCGGGCGCAAGCAGGAGCCTTGGCACACACTCGTGCCCGGGTGGCTCTACCGGGTCACGACCGCCTCGGCGCCGAAGGAGGCACCCGACGCCCCGCCGCAGAGCTCGCTGGAAGTCCAGGACCCGATCTGAGGTGGCCGATGGCGGAGGTAACGGGCCGGTGGTCTGGTTCGTCAGGCACGCCCAGAGCGTGTGGAACGAGGCCGGGCTCGTCCAGGGTCAGAGCGAGGCGCCCGGCTTGACCGACGCCGGAAGGGCTCAGGCGGCGCAGCTCGCCGAGCAGTTGGCCGACTGCGGCGCCGGGGTCGTGATGAGCAGTGACTTGCGCCGGGCCATGGAGACCGCACAGCCCATCGCGCACCGCTTGTCGGTCCCGCTCGTCGCCGATCGCACGCTACGGGAGCGAGCGCTCGGCGATGCCGAGGGCCGACCGGTGGAGCTTTTGACGCCGGCCGTCAGCGGGCACGACTGGAAGACGGTGGTGGACCCCGATGCGCGGCCGGCCGGCGGTGAATCCATGCGAGAGCTCTACGAGCGGGTGGCGCTCCGGCTGGGGGAGTTTCGCCGCTCGCCCCATGCCGCCGCGATGGTGGTCGTCACCCATGGCGGCTTCCTCCGCACGGCCAAGGCTTGTCTCGACGGCACCCCCGTCGCCTCGATGGTCTGGCCCGACCAGCCCAACGCCAGCGTCTGGCGCGTGGACTTTGGCGCCGTGTCTCAGATCGGCGGCTGACCCCCCGCCTCCACGATCGCCTTCAACCGCCCGAGATCCTGGGCGAGGTCGTCGGTTCGGTCTCGGTGGGCCGGCATTCCGATGCCGATCAACCACTCCATCGCCCGCGGGATCTTGATGACGCGGAACGACTCGGTCACACGGGTGCCGCTCCCGTCGGGTGCCAGTCCAATTCGCCATTCGACGGAGTCGGGTAGGGCCCCGACGGCACGGTCCGCCACACGAGCTCGTTGGGCCGGTCGGCCCGCACCACCTCGTTCAACCTCGTCCACCGGAAGCCGCCACGCCGGTTGGTGCCGCGGAAACGGGCCCCGGCCACTGCCTCCGATGCGCCCTCGACCCAGATGCACCCGCGGCACTCGCCGCTCCACTCGCCGACCCGGGTCACGTCCGCGACAACCGCCCAGATGGCCTCGGGCGGTGCGGACATGCTCAGGCTGGCCTCGCATTCGCGTCGCACGGTTCACCTCTTTCGGCCGGGTCGCCGGCCAGCGAGAACCTAGATCAGGCGTGACGACGGATGCGGCGCGGCGCAACGTTGTCCAACAGGTCACCGATCCGTTGGTCGGCCAACTCGTAGCGGACGATCCGCCCGTCGCGCTCCGCGACCACGATCCCACTCGCACGGAGCAGTCGCAGGGCCTGAGATACCGCGGTGTCGTTCATGTCGGCCGCCGTCGCCAGGTCGGTCACGCTGATCGGACCGGCGCGGGCAATGCAGATCAGGAGGGTCAGCCGACTGGGATCCCCGACCACTGCGAACCGCTCGGCCCATGCCGCGACGTTGGCCGGTTCGCCGAGTGCCGCGATCGCCTTGCAGACCCGCTCGTCGTCGAGGACCCTTCGGTTCCGGCGTTCCACCGGCACGAGGTGCACACCCAGATCATGCCACGCAAGGCTCTATAGCTGCGCAGTTGCTCATATTTGACCGCCCGGGGCCACACGCCTACATTGGCCTCGCCGCGGTCGAAGGTCGCGGTGGTGCAGTTGCAGCGAAGTCCGGTGAGATCCCGGCGCTGTCCCGCAACGGTGAAGCCCTCTCGAAGGGACGAGTCCGGTCGCCTGAACTGTGCCGCGAAGCCAGTCCTCGGAGGAAGGGCGGTTCGTGCGAGGAGACTCGTCGGACCTCGCAGGAACACTCTTCGTCCTCCGTTTGCTAGGAGGATGAAGAGTGGAAAGCCTGATCAGGCGGGTCGGAAAGGTCCGAACAGCGCTCACCCGGCGCGAGTGGGGCCGATTCGGCGCCATGGCCTTGGCGGTCCTGGCGCTCAATGTCGCCGGCTGGACGATCTTCGTCTTCGCGATCGCCCCCCATCACTTCCGGTTCAAGGGTCTCGGGCTCGGCGTCGGCGTGGCTCTCACCGCGTGGACGCTCGGGGCCCGGCACGCCTTTGACGCCGATCACATCTCTGCTATCGACAACACCACCCGCAAGCTGATGGCCGATGGGCGCCGCCCGCTCGGCACCGGGTTCTTCTTCGCCCTCGGGCACTCCTCGATCATCATGGTGGTGGGCGTTGGGCTGTCCGTCGCCGCGAGGGCGGTCTTCGGCGCGGTGGTCACGCCGAAGTCCGGCTTCGAGACCCTCGGGGGGGTCGTCGGCACGTCCCTTGCCGCCACGTTCTTGTACCTCATCGCGGCGCTCAACCTGGTGGTGCTCGCCGGGATCTTCAAGGTGTTCAGGGGGATGCGCCAGGGTCTGTTCGACGAGGAGGAGCTGGAACGCCAACTCCAGGCCCGCGGGCTGATGTGGCGTTTCTTCGGTCGCTTCATGCGCTCGATCACCAAGACCTGGCACATGTACTTCGTCGGCCTGGTGTTCGGCATCGGTTTTGACACGGCGACCGAGGTGCTGCTTCTGGCGGCGACGGCCGCCGCCGCGACCGAGGGCCTGCCGTGGTTCGCGGTGCTGTCGCTGCCGCTTTTGTTCGCCGGTGGGATGACCCTCTTCGACACCATCGACGGATGCTTCATGAACTTCGCCTACGGGTGGGCGTTCGCCCGCCCGGTCCGCAAGGTCTATTACAACCTGGTCATCACCGGTCTTTCGATCGCGGTGGCGTTCCTGATCGGCACCATCGAGATCTTCGGACTCATCTCCGACGAGCTCCATGTCCACGGCGGCTTCTGGGACTTCATGTCCAACTTCGACATCAACCGGGCCGGGTTTGCGATAGCCGGACTCTTCGTCGTGGTCTGGGCCGTCGCGCTCTGTTACTGGAGGATCGGCAAGGTCGAATCCAGGTGGGCGACCGCGTCCTTGCTCGACGGCGGCGCCGGTGAGGCCGTGATGGTCAGGGGTGACGGCTTCGCCGACTGAGCCGTTGGCGACCCAATGCCGCCGAACCGTTGACAGGTCGATGCGGGCCAGTCGGGCGCCTCGACCGTCGCGGTAACCTCCGCGAAACCGAGATTGGGGGCCGAGATGGATCGCACTGCCGTCGAGCAAGCGGTGCGTCTGGCCGGCCTCGAGCTCCCCTCCGACGTCGAATACGAGGTCGTCGGCGAGGACCCGATCCTGCGCTCACCGCACCATCTCGGCAACGGCGCCGCGGTCGCGCGCCTCCTCACCGGCGTCGCCGCCGGTGAGATGTGGCGGACCCGGACCGGCGAGCCCCAAGAGCTCACCGTCGACGCCCGTCACGCCGCGGCTGCACTGACCTCCTACGCCCATCTCCGGCTCTTGGAACGAGAACAGGGGCCTTCGGCCAACCGGTTGCTCGCCGAGCGCGTCGTCGGGGGCATCGTGCCCACCCGCGATGGTCGATACGTGCAGTTGCACTCCTCCTTCAACGACGGCCCGACGGTCCTCGACATCCTCGGGCTCGGTCCCGAGGCCTCGCGCGACGAGGTGGTCGCGGCGGTCGCCGGCCGGGCTGCGTTCGAGCTCGAGGCTTCGTTCATCGCCCGGAAGGTGTGCGGCGGTGTCGTCATGTCGAAGGAGGAGTGGGCAACGCACCCCCAGGGCATGGCGATCGCGGATTGGCCGGTCGTGCGGGTCACCAAGATCGCGGCATCCGCCCCCGAGCCGCTTCCCGATGGTGACCGCCCGGCGTCGGGCGTGCGGGTCGTCGATCTCACCCGTGTCCTCGCCGGTCCGACCTGCGCCAAGACCATCGCCGAACACGGCGCCGACGTCCTCCACGTGACGGCGCCCCACCTCGACCGTGCCGGGCCCTTCGACATCGAGACTGGCATCGGCAAGAGACAGGCGAGCCTCGATCTGAACGATCCGCAGCAGGCTGGGACGATGCGGTCCCTCATCGCGGAGGCGGACGTCTTCTCGCAGGGCTACCGGCTCGGCACCCTGGCCAGACGCGGGCTCGCACCTGAGACCGTCGCCGCACTCCGCCCGGGCATCGTGTACGTGTCCGAGAACTGCTACGGGCACGTCGGGCCATGGAGCGACCGTCCGGGTTGGGAGCAGCTGGGCCAGGCCGCGACGGGGATGTCCTACCGGGAGGGAACGGCGTCGTCGGCCGGCGTGCCGCGCCTCGCGCCGGCAGCAGTCAACGACTACACGACCGGCTTCTTCGCGGCCTACGGGGCCATGATGGCGTTGGCCAGGCGGGCCGTCGAGGGCGGGTCGTGGCACGTGCAGGTCTCGTTGTCCCAGACCTGCATGTGGTACCAGCGGTTGGGGGACGACAACGACAAGGACCACGCGGAAACCGGTGAACTGGGTCCGTTCATGGACGAGATGGACACGCCGAGCTTCGGGCGCATCCGGTTCCTGACACCGGCACTCGCGATGTCCGGCACGCCGCCCCGATGGGACCTGCCGCCGGCCCCGAGCGGAACGCACGAGCCGAAGTGGTTGGCGCGTTAGGGCGAGCGTTCCCGACCGGCTCGACGGCCCTCGGGACCGGGCGTGGTGCTCGGTACTGTTGAACGATGGATGCTGCGACCGTTGCCATCTATGAGGACAACGCGCTCGAGTGGGTAGCACGCAGGGGTGAGGCGACCAACGGCCTCGGGGCGAGCTTCCGCGACCGGGTCGGACGCGGCCTCATCGCCGACCTCGGATGCGGTCCGGGCCGCTATCTGAGCGAGATCGGCCGCCCGGTGGTCGGCATCGACGCGACGTCGGCGATGCTGACCCTCGCCGGAGCGAAGGGTCACCCGCTCGTCCGGGGGGATCTCGAGGCCCTCCCGATGGGCGACGGAGTCCTGGCCGGAGCGTTGGCCTGCCATTCTTATCTCCACCTACCGAAGGCCCGAATGGGTGCCGCCCTCGGCGAGGCGTTCCGCGTGCTGCGACCCGGAGGGAGGCTCCTGATCACGCTGATCGAAGGCTCCTACGAAGGCCACGAACGCCCCGGCGACGACTTCAGCGGTCGCTTCTTCGCCTGTTGGGGCGCGTCGGAGTTGGGGGCGTTGCTGTCATCTCGGGGTTTCTCGGAGATCCGCAGTGGCCGGGTCGAGCTTCCCCGCGTCGGGGTCGATCTCGTGACGAACGCTCGTCGCTGATCGGAGCCGGTAAGCCCGGGGGGCCGGGCCGGCGAACCGATGGCCGAGGTGACTCAGACCACCTCTGGCTGCACGTCGAAGGCCTGCCACATGCCGGCGTAATTGCCGCCGAGCGAGACCAGCTCGTCGTGGGATCCCGTCTCGACCACCTTGCCTCCGTCGAGCACGAGGATCCGGTCGGCCCGTCGGGCCGTCTGGAGCCGGTGGGCGATGAGGATCGTGGTCCGCCCGCTCGCGACGACGCCCATGGCCCGGTTGACCTTGGCCTCGGTGCTGAGGTCGAGGTTGGAGGTGGCCTCGTCG
>Ga0182024_10018239_pt1 | contig 13088 bp, 13 predicted proteins | sample P32metaG_FD_120480 | JGI IMG/M metagenome (GOLD analysis project Ga0182024, IMG submission 120480) | Permafrost microbial communities from Stordalen Mire, Sweden - P3-2 metaG (Illumina Assembly) | ecosystem: Environmental > Terrestrial > Soil > Wetlands > Permafrost | place: Sweden: Stordalen...
GTAGCCGATCGGCAGGATTGCATAAGATTGGACGCCGGGCGGCAGGCCGAAAATCGCGTCGACCTCCTTGCCGTAGCTGGTGTGGCGCGTCGTCAGCGTCGTGCCGAGGCCAAGCGCGCGCGTCGCCAGCAGCATGTTCTCCACCGCCGGGTAGATCGACGAACCGGCGCTGCGGCCCGGGTTCTCGCCGGCTTCGAGGCAGGCGACGATCCACACCGGCGCTTCGTGATAGTGGTCGGTCAGATAAGCGACCGCGGCGTTCTGGCGCTTGTAGCGCTCAGCGTCCGAGCCCGGCGGCGGCGCGCTCGAGGCATAGCGCGGCCCCACCGTCTCGTCGTAGAGGCGCTTGTAGTAGACCTGCACCTGCTTCTTCACTTCCGGGTCCTTGACCACAAGGAAGCGCCAGCGCTGAGCGTTGCTGCCGCTCGGCGCCCACTGCGCGGCCTGCAATATCTTCTGGATCAGATCGTCCGGCACCGGGTCGGGCTTCAGGCGGCGCATCGCCCGCATCGTGCTCATTGCTTCCCAGATGTTGTCGGTCGGGCTCTGGTTGGGCATGGCCTCCTCCTGGTTATCGCGAATTTGACGGGACTGTAGTCGGTAGGATGGGTTGAGCGAAGCGAAACCCATCGCTTCCCAGGATTGTCATTGCGAGCGAAGCGAAGCAATCTCCCGCCAGATGCGCTCAGCCGCAGGGGATTGCTTCGTCGCCGCGTGCCTCGCAATGACAGTCCTATTCGCTCAGCTCGGCACCAGGCCGCCATCGACGTTGTAGGACTGGCCGGTGATGTTGCGCGCGCCGGGCGAGGCGAGGAACACCGCCATCGCCGCGATATCCTCGGGGGTGTTGGCGCGCCGGATCGGGATTTCCGCCTCCTGCGCGGCCTGCAGCTCCTCGACCGAGACGCCGCGCTCGGCCGCACGGGTCGCGGCGTTGCGCATGCCGAGCTCGGTCCGGGTGACGCCGGGGCAGATCGCATTGACGTTGATGTTGTAGCGGCCGAGTTGCTGGGCGGCCATCTTGGTCAGTGCGATGACCGCGCCCTTCGATGCGGCATAGGCGGCGTTGGAGGCGCCGGCATAGCCCCGCCCGCTGATCGAGGCGATGTTGATGATGCGGCCGCCTCCGGTCTTCATCATCTCGCGCGCCGCGCGTTGCAGGCAGAAGAAGACGCCCTTGGCGTTGACCCGGTGGATGCGGTCCCAATCCGCCTCCGTGAGATCCATGATGTAGGCGTAGCGGGTGACCCCGGCATTGTTGACGATGACGTCGAGCCGGCCCAGTTCGGCAATCGTGCGCGCGACCATCGCATCGATGCTGGCGACATCGCCGCAATCGGCCTCGATCGCGATCGCCCGCCGGTCATTGCCGGCAGCATCGGCCGCGGTGCGCCGCGCCGCCGCCAAGTCGATATCGGCGGCGGCGATGGTCGCGCCTTCCGCCGCCATGGCGAGCGCGATGGCACGTCCGATCCCGGCGCCGGCGCCGGTCACCAGCACGATCTTATCCTGCAATATCGTCATCCGTGCTCCCCGTTCTCGGCCAGCAACCGGCGAAGTTCGGTCTTCAGCACCTTGCCGTAATTGTTCTTCGGCAGCGAGTCGACAAAGCGGTAGTCGCGCGGGCGCTTGAAGCGGGCGATGTGGTCGAGGCAGAGCCGATCGAGGGCCGCCCGCTCAACCTGCGCACCCGGCTTTGTCACGACGAAGGCGACGACCTCCTCGCCCCAGTCGGGGTGCGGCCGGCCGATTATTGCGGCTTCGAGGAGGCCGGGATGGCGCAGCAGCACTTCCTCGATCTCGCGCGGATAGATGTTGCTGCCGCCGGAGATGATCATGTCCTTGGAGCGGTCGCGCAGCGTCAGGAACCCATCCTCATCCATGCTGCCGAGATCGCCGGTGTGCAGCCAGCCGCCGCGCAGGGTTTCGGCGTTGGCCGCCGGGTTTTCCCAATAGCCTGCCATCACGCAGTCGCTGCGCGTTACGACCTCGCCGACCTCGCCGGGCATCACTTCCTCGTCGTTGTCGTCGACCACCCGGACGGCAACCCCGGTGCGCGCTATGCCGCACGAGCCGAGCCGCTCGGTGTCTGCATGCAGCCGCTGCGAAAGGCCCGATATCGTCATCGGCGACTCGCCCTGGCCGTAGAGCTGGTAGAGGCGCGGCCCGAACGATCGAAGCGCCTTTTCGAGATCGGCGACATACATCGGCCCGCCGCCGTAATAGATCGTCTTCAAATTGGCGAGATCGGCGCTGGCTAATTCGGGCGCGTGGGCAAGCCGGGTCAGCATCGTCGGCGCGGCGAAGAGCGACACCCGAGGATGCTGCCGGATCACCTCGAGAATGTCGGCGATGTCGAAATGCGGCAGCACGATCTGGTGTGCGCCCTTCAGCACAAACGGCAGCGCATAGAGCCCGGCGCCGTGCGACACCGGCGCGGCCAACAGATGCGTGTCGCGCTCGTCGAGGGGGTCGATATCGGCGTAATAGCACTGGCTCATGAACAAGAGATTCCGATGGCTCAGCACCGCGCCTTTGGGCCGGCCCGTCGTGCCTGAGGTATAAAACAGCCAGGCGCGGTCGGTTGGGTTGCCTGGCTCGGGGCGGAGCGGCGGCGCGCTCGTCAGCAAGGCGTCATAGACGGCGGTCCCGGTCGAGATCACCGCGTCGAGGCTGTCGACCGCGCCGGCCAAAGGCGCGAGCGCCTCGGCGAGGCCTGGGGTGACGATCAACAGGCGGGCGCCCGAATTCCCGGCGATGTATTCGACCTCGCGCGGGTGGAGCCTTGCGTTGGCCGGCACCGCGCACAGCCCCGCCGCCCAGCAGCCGAACAGGAGCTCGAAGAACTCGCCACAATTTTCGAGGGCCAGCAGCACCCGGTCGCCGGGCTCCAGGCCGCGCGCCCTGAGCCCGCCTGCGAGGCGGGCGACGCGCCTGGCGAACTCGCGGTAATTCCAGGAATGATGCCCGTCACTGACCGCCGGCTGGTCGGGCAGCCGGCCCGCTACATCGAACAACAACGCCGCGAGATTCATCGGGTCAGGCCTTTACCACCATGCTGAATTGGCGCCGTGCGTCCTTCGAGACGCCCGCTAGGCGGGCTCCTCAGGATGACGTCCTTTCTTAATCCCATCATAAACTTACGTCATCCTGAGGAGCGTCCAGAGGACGCGTCTCGAAGGGCGCACAACTCGAATTGCAGCGGCCGCGCCTCACCGCTGCTCGCCGACAAAGCCCTGCTGGATTTCGGCGATCCGGGCAAGGGCGGCCGCGGAGAGCGGGCCCTTTCCGATCGAGCGCGCGGCGTATTCGAGGTGCGCAAGCGTCGAATAGCCGACGAGCACCGTCGAGACCGCCGGCTGCGCGATGACATAGCGGATCGAGGCCTCGATCAGGCTGTCGGCATGGCCTTCGCTGACGAGCGGCGCGAAGCGGCGGGCGCGCTCGACATCGCGGCGGTAATCGGCGCCCGAGCCGATCGGCGCGGGGGGCGGCGAACCCAACGGATGGCGCTCCTCGGTCCCGCTCAAGGCGCCGCCGGCGAGGACGCGGATGTTGATGATCCCCATATCGGCGGCCTTGGCGTGAGCCAAGAGATTGCCGTAATCCTGCGCCGGAAAGCCGGAAGGCACCCCGGCCCCCGGGCTGGGGTTCAAGAGGTTGTAGCTGACCTGTCCGGTATCGAAGGCACGCGCGTCGGCGACGCGATGCAGGGCGGCGGTCTCGCCGTTTGCGGTGATGCCGAAAAAGCGGAGCTTGCCTTGCGCGCGCAGCCGTTCGAAGGCCGGCACAACCTCGTCGAGCACCGTCTCCGCGGCAAAATCGGCACCCCGCGTCGCGCCGACGATTGCGTTATGAAACTGGAACAGATCGACCGAGTCGCGCCCCATTCGCTTGAGACTTGCCTCGAGCGAGGCGGCAATCGCCTCGCCGATCCGGCCGGGCTCGGTCGGCGGCAGCCTGACCTTGGTGCCGACATAGCAATCGGGCTTCAACACCTTCAGCACACGGCCGAGATTGCGCTCGGACTCGCCGTCGCCATACATCTGGGCGGTGTCGAAATAATTGATGCCGAGTTCGAGCGCCCGCCACACCGCGCGCTCCTGGTCGGCGGCGGCGCCCTTGATCATCAGCCCGCCGACCGCGCCGCAGCCAAAGCCGAGCAGCGATACATCGAGACCGGTCCTGCCGAACTTGCGCTTTTCCATCGCCGCCTCCATGCTGCCCGCCTGCTGTTTTACTCGGCGCGAGATTGCTCGACAATCGGATCGGGCGAGCGCCACTCTCCAGCCGTTCAAACTCACCCGCAGGCCAGAGATGATCTCGATGCCAACAGCGGATCGGGCGCTGATCGAGGATCTCGTCGCCGCCAATCGCATCCTGTACAACGAGGGCGTTGTCGACGGCTTCGGCCATGTCAGCGTACGCCACGACAAGCGCCCGGAGCATTTCCTCCTGGCGCGCAGCATGGCGCCAGGCCTCGTTGAGGCGCCCGACATCATGGAGTTCGATCAGGGCGGCGAGGCTGTCGATCCGCAGGGGCGCACCCCCTATCTCGAACGCTTCATCCACAGCGAGATCTTCAAGACGCGGCCCGAGGTGCAGGCGATCGTCCACAGCCATTCGCCCTCGGTCATCCCGTTCGGGGTGGTTGCGGTCGGGTTGCAGCCGATCTACCACATGAGTTCGTTCCTCGGCGTGGGCGTCCCGGTCTTCGAGATCCGCGAGGCCGGCGGCCCGGCGACCGACATGCTGGTCCGCAGCCCCGCACTGGGCGCCGCGCTGGCGACGACGCTGGGAAACTGCGCGGTCGCCCTGTTGCGGGGCCACGGCAACGTGGTGGTCGGCGGCTCGATCCGCGAAGTCGTCTTCCGCGCTTACTACACGGAAATCAATGCAAGGCTGGCCGCCGACGCGTTGCGGTTGGGCCAGGGCCGCGTCACCTTCCTCAACGAGGAAGAGGCAAAGGCATCGACAACAACCAACCGGGCGCAGATCGGCCGGGCCTGGGATTTGTGGAAAGCCCGGGCGCTGGCGCGGTGAGCTTGGGACCGCGGCCGCCCCGTGGGCCTTCAGCCCACGGACTTGATCCGTGGGCACAGCGGGCCGGAGACCCGCGGGCCAAACCCTGCGGTTGAGCGATTCGGAGCTCGTTCTGCCGGCCGCGGTGAAGGCGGCTAAAGCGGCGCCCGCTCCCTTCGCGGCGATTGCAGATGCCGCTATCGTCCGGTCCCGGGCGGCGTAAAATGCGCCAATGCCTCCTCGGCAGGAGGATCCGGTCATGCACACCCTGTTTCGCAGTAGCTCTGTCATCCCGGTCCTGACAATCGATCGGGAAAAGGACGCGGTGCCGCTCGCCCGCGCCCTCGGCGAGGGCGGGCTCTCGGTCATCGAGGTCGCGATGCGCACTCCGGCGGCGACCGCCGCGATCGCCGCCATCGCGCGCGAGCTGCCGCACATCGTCGTTGGCGCCGGGACATTGCAGCGCGCCGCCGATGTCGCCGCGGCGGTGCATGCCGGCGCGCGCTTTCTGGTGAGCCCGGGAACGACGCCCGAGCTGGCCGCCGCGGCGCTGGCGAGCGAATTACCTTATCTGCCGGGAGTCGCCACCCCGTCCGAGATCATGGCGGCGCGCGCGCTCGGCATTTGCCTGATGAAACTGTTTCCGGCCGAGGCGCTCGGCGGGATCGGCTTTTTGCAGGCCTTGGCCCCGGTATTCCGGGGCGTCGCCTTTTGTCCGACCGGCGGCATCGACGAAGGGAGCGCAGCCGATTACCTGGCGCTCCCTAACGTGCCGATGGTCGGCGGCTCGTGGATGGCGCCGAAAGAGGCGATCGCGGCCGGCGATTGGCCGCGCATCCGCCGCCTCGCCGAGCGCGCCGCCGCGATCGGCCGGGCCGAAGCGGCCTGAGTTCCGTACGCTTGGGGTCGCCAGAGCCCCAGCCGCTAGCGGCTGGGGCTCTCAGCGTTGTTGGCCGCCATCAATAGCCCCACCGGTAGTACCGATGATGCCAGTACGGATGATAGCCGCCGCCATAGAACCCGCGGTAATAGTTCGGGGCGCAGTGCGGCGGCACCCAGACGCGCCACGGGCTCCAATGCCCCGGCACCGGGCGGCCCCCCGGGCCGCAGCCGCCCCACACCTCGACGATGCCGGGCGCCTGATGGGCAGCTTGCGTCGGAACGACCGGCGCGGCGCGCGCCGACGCCGCGGTGGCGATAAGCCCAAGGGCGCCGATCAGCGTCAAAACCGTTAGTCGCATTTGTTTCCTCCATCGAACTCCATGCGGATAACGATACGGTCCCGGCGAGCAATCCGTGCCCACGTATTCATCTCAAACAGGTCGATCCGCCGGTGCCGGCCCGCGACTGAGGCAAATCGAACGCGCCAGCCGCCGCAGCCGGCCGAGGACGGCGGTAAAATGGGGCGCCGCCGAGCGATTCAGCCCTTCGAGCCAGTTCTGATCGAGAAACGAGGCGAGCGCCGGCTGGCCGAGCGTCGCCTCCCACAAAATGCCGAGGAGCGAAGCTGCCGCCTCGTCGGAGTCGCGCTCGGCGGTCGGCAGGATCGCGGCGCGCTCCGCGGCGGCGCGCGCGGCGGTGTCGGGCCCCGGGCCGAGGCCGAAATCGACGAGGCGGCGGCGCTCGGGCGACGCCAACACAAAATGCGCTGCCTCATGCAGGATCACATAGGCCTCGGTGGCGCCGTCGAGCGCGGTGCCGTCCCAATTGAAGGCGGAACGAATGCCGGCGGGGTGGATCGCCATGCCGCAACGGCGCGCCAGCGCCAGCGCTTCGAGCCGGTGGATCTCTGCCGCGGCACCCTCGGCGCGCTCGGAAGCGGTCGCGCGGATGCGGGCAAGGGCGGCGCGCGCCGCGGGGTCGTCGAGCTGCCCGGCAAAACGGTCGAGCGCTGCATCGAGCCGGTCGCGCGGGATCGGGGTCAGGATCATCGGTCCCAGTGGTAAGCGCAATCGCCCAGCCGGATCAATATGCGCTGTTGGCGCTTTCCCCGCTTGATCGGCTCGTCGGCGCCCGGCATCGTGAGGCGGCTTGGAGAGCGGGAAGATGCGATTTGGAGCCGGGGTGGCGCTCGCTTTGGCGCTGGTAGTGAGTGGCTGCGCCAGCAGCCCCAGCAAATGCCCGAAGCCGATCGTCTATGACGATGCGACGCTGAAGAAAATCGAGAAGGGCCGCGAGGCCCTGCCAAAGGACAGCGTCCTGCTGCAGGTGCTGGAGGATTACGAGAACGAGCGCGACGATCTGCGCTTCTGCCGATAAGGGGCCAGGGCCGATGCTGGTCGCAATCGTAGCTGAACGGAGTGTCGCGCGGTGAATCTACGCGGGGGGTTTACCCGCCTTGGGATAGGTTTGGCGGCGCTTTGGGTAGTTTATTGGACATGCGTCTACGTAATCGCGCAGCCTCGGTCGGAAAGCGCGCCATCCCCGGCCCTGGCTCTCTCACTGACGACGGATATCGTTCTCACTGCCTCCGCCATTCTCATCCTGTTGTGGATCGTCTCGGGATTCCGCTCAAACTAGCACCATCACTCTGCTGAGGGGACTCGCCTGGGCCGGGCGGCTGCGGCCCCGTTTGGCCGGAGCGGCGGGACAGAGCCTGGGCGAGAAACGGCAAGCTCTCGTCCATCCGGTAATCGACGCTGGTATGATTATCGGGAAACTCCTCATAGCGATGCGCAATGCCAAGCTCATTCAGCCGCCGCACGAATCTGCGGGCACCGTAGAGCAGATTGAACTGATCCTTCTCGCCGCAATCGATGTAAAGCGCCTTCAGGCTGCGCAGGTTGTCCGCGTGGGTCTCGATCGCTATGACGGGGTCTTGGCGCAACCAATTGGCCCAGCGTTCCTCGATTACCTCGCAGGTGTCAAACGTGACCGGCAGTCGGATCCCAAGGAACTGCGTCGGGTCGGGATCGTAGCTGGCCGCCATCGCCAGCGCGTTGACCACCTTGCCGGAACCGTCGGAATGCTTTTGGGCGGCTTCGAGCTGCTGCCACCAGCGCTCGACCGAGTTCCCGGCACCGGCGAGGGCGCGCAGCACCGCCGGCATGTCGGGCAGATAGCACAACTCGAAGCCCATATCGCCGGAATGACAGGCCGCGGCCGACCAGATTTCGGCGTGGCGCAGCGCGTGCGTAATCGCCCCATACCCGCCGGAGCTCTTGCCGAACACGCCGCGCCGCCCGGTACCGCCGCATCCGAAGCGCTCTTCGATTGCCGGCAGCATCTCGCGCAGCAGGAAGTCCTCCCAAGCACCCATCGAAGCCGAGTTGATGTATTGGTTGCCGCCGAGCCGGGTGAAGCAATCGGGAAAGGCGACGACGACAGGTGGCATGCGCTCCTCCCCGATCAGCCGGTCGAGCCGTTCCGGCAGGTTCTCGCGGAAGCCGACCCAATTCGTATGGGACAGGCCGCTGCCGGTGAAGCCGACAAGATCTACAAGCAGAGGCAATCCTTGTCCGTCATGCCCAGAGGGGACGTAAACGTCGACGACACGCGTCGCTGGATCGCCGAGCATATTGCTCTTGAGGGCCCGGCTCTCGATAACCACCCGGCTGACGGAACCCATCGGCCCAAAGAACCTGCGCATGCGTCCTACCCCTATCCTGGCTTCCGCTGATATTGTTTAGCGGACATCCCTTATCATAGCTTCAGTCGCGCCCTGATCGCGGGGCTCGCCAAGCCCATACCGACGCTATGCCTCAACGGCCTTTGCCGCATTCCTAACCTCTGTGAGAGAGACCTGCCATGCCAAACGATCCCTTCGCCGATGTCGCCGCGCTGCGTTCGCTCGGCCCGGTACGCTATCTCGACGCGCGCGATCAGGCGGCGTTTGATGCCGGCCATGCGCCCGGTGCGGTGCGTGTGCCGCTGGAGGAATGGGATGCCGCGGCCAAGGCGGCCGAAACCGGTTTCGCGAAGACCGCCTACTGGGATGATGCTCTCGGCTCGCTCGGGGTCGATCCTTCGGTGACGGCCGTGGCCTACGATGGCGGCGGCCTGACCAACGCCGCGCGGGTTTGGTTCATCCTCCAGTATTTTGGCGTCAAGTCCGCCATCCTGAATGGCGGCTGGCCCGTCCTTGCCTCGGCGACCGGGCTGCCGGCGGGGGCCGAAACCGCTAAGGGTGTTTTCCGGTCGGCCCCCGGGTCAGGGTCGGTTGGTTTGATCGATCGGGAGACCCTCAAGCTTCAATTGGACGGCAGAGCGCATGTCTTCGATACGCGGACCCGCGCCGAGTTCACCGGCGAGGACATGCGCAAGCGTAGCCGAGGCGGGCATCTCCGGGGCGCCCGGCATCTATCGCACGTCGATCTCATAGATAACGGCGTTGTTCGACCGGCGCCGGCTCTGCGCGCCATGCTGGAAGAGGTGGGGTTCAGGCCGGGCGACCACATCGTGACCCATTGCGAAGGTGGCGGAAGGGCGGCATTGGGCGCTGCCGCGGCGGCGCGCGCCGGATTTGACGACGTACGGGTATACTATCTGAGCTTCGCGGATTGGGTACGCGATGAGAGTTGCCCGATCGTCCGCGATTAGGTCGGCGAAATCCTCGCTCGCGAACCCCGGGCAAAATCGAGACCGGGCGCTTAATGCGCCGGAAGACCCATGAGAGCGCTGTAACCGCTCCAGATAATCTGTATGCCGATGCACAGCAGAATGAAGGCCGACAGCCGCACGAGGACGTTGATCCCGCTTTCGCCGAGGATCGCCACCATGCGGTCGGCGAAGTGGTAGCAGAGGAATACCGTCGCGGTGATCGCCGCGAGCCCGGCGACCGCGGCAGCGCCGAGAAGCGCAATCCGGGTGAAATCGGTCGCGACCTGCGGCCGCTGCGCGCCGAGCGTGATCGCGACCGAGATCGACCCCGGCCCGACCGTCAGCGGCATGGTAAGCGGATAGAAGGCGTCGACCGGCCGGCTGTCGTCTACATGCCCGGTATCGTGGGTTGGCTCGACACCGTCGCGCAACAACCGCCACCCGAAGGAGGAGACCGCCAGGCCGCCGGCGATGCGCAGGACCGGCAGGGTAATGCCGAAAAACCCGAGCACGTGCGAGCCGATGAAAAGCGACCCGAGCAACAACGCGAAGCTGTTGACGGCAACGCGCCGGGCGAGGACGCGGCGCACCGGTTCGCTGTGGTTCGAGGTGAGTGCGAGGAAGATCGGTGCGCTGCCGACCGGGTTCACGATCGGGAACAGTCCCGCGTAGATCAGTAGAAACGAGTTGGCGATGTCGTGCACGGGGCTGGTCGACGCTTTTGCGTGGAGAGCGGCATCGTAGGCGATCTCGGGTTGAAGGCGAACACACCAGATCGAAACCGCGGTCTCGGATTTTTGGACGCCCGGACGCCGCGAAATGGGTCACAGAAAATGGATGGCGAGGCTACACAAATTGGATGCCGAGGAGGTCGCGGATTTTGGACGGTTCCCGCATTCTAAAAGCTGCCTGACCCGGGCTGGATCGGGTACGATCCCCGATCCTGTTCCAGCATATGAGATATGGCATGGAAGAGACCAAGCTGGAGAAACTCGCGCGGCTTTCCGGCAAGGCCACGTCGAAGGCTCTCGATGCCCTCGGGAAGCGCGGGTTCGATATCCGCGGAAAATTGTCCACCCCGATCGGCCGAGTTCCCCGCCGGGCTCCTCAACCGAAGCCAAAATCAAGCGAGGCGATGGCTGACCCCGAGGCGATCTACAACTGGCGTCGGCTTGATGATCGGGTGACAACGTCCGGTCAGCCGACCGAACGGCAACTCGCGGGCATCCAAGCCCTGGGCGTCCGCCACATCGTCAATCTCGGGCTTCACAGCCATGAAAAGGCGTTGCCGGAGGAGGCGGCAAGCGTCAGCCGCCTCGGCATGACCTACATCCACATCCCGGTTGATTTCCAGAACCCGACTGACAAAGATTTCGCCATGTTCTGTTCTGCGATGGCGGAGCTCAAGGAAGCCCCGGTGCATGTCCATTGCATCGCGAACTACAGGGTTTCAGCCTTTTTCTATCGCTACCGCCGCGATGTGCTTGGCGTGGATGAGAGCCGGGCGCGGGCGGATATGGAGGAGGTTTGGCACCCCGCGGGCGTGTGGGCGACCTTTGTCGGCCGCTAGGCTGCGATGCGAGTAAGGAGGAGCTGGCGATGGCGCTTTACGAGTTGCGAACCTACACGCTCCGCGTCGGCGCGATGGCTGAGGCGGTGAAACTGTACCAGGAACTCGGTTTCCCGGCGCTTCAGAAGGGCGGCCAGGACAAGAAGCTCGTCGGCTATTTCCAGGCCGATACTGGCACGATCAACCAGTTGGTGCACCTATGGAAGTTCGACGACGACGCCGACCGCCGTGCACACTGGGCGGCGGTCTACGCGAACAAGGATTTTGTCGAGGGTTTCGCCTCGAAGTTCCGGCCGCTGCTGATGACGCAGGAGGTCAAGCTGCTTCAGGCCGCTCCGTGGGGGCCGCATCCCTAGTCGCCCCCGAAGGGTGCCGCGCGCGAACGCGAGGCGGAAGGCTGAAACAGGGACAAGCAGCGGGCTGAGCAGCGCCACCGTTGCCGCGCGTCGCCGACGAACCGGGGCGCGGCGGCTCACCAGACAGGCTTCAGTGATTCGGCGGGTGGCACGGGTGGTTTGGGTGTTGCCTCGTCATGCCGCCTTTGCGCTCGGAATCGGGCTCGTTTGCGGGGGGCTGGCCGCGCGTATCGGCGGCGGCATGATTCCGCCGCCCTACGCCGCCATCCTGGGGACGCTCGTCGGTTATCCTGCGCTTGTCGCGGTCTGGCGGCTTGTGCCTCGACCCGGAGGGCGCAGACGATGACGACGTAGCACCGCCCACGCCGCCGCGCCGGTCGAGGCGGCAGGACCGCAGACACAGACTTGTTAGGGGGATCGGATGGTCGCGCACCTGTTTTCGCCGATCGCAGTCGGCGGCCTGACCCTCGCGAACCGCATCGCGGTATAGCCGATGTGCGCAGCAGGTGCGTCTCGGGGACGTGACCTTCGCGCGAAAACTCGTAAAAAAGAGCGTCCTGCCGGACGAGGCGTTCTCCCATCATCGACTTCACCCCAGCCTCAATGACCAGAGTGAATCAGTCACCCCGAACCCGCGCAACCCCGGACTTCTTCAACACAATCGGAGATCAAGAGCGGTTCCCGCCGCCAAGGCTGAGCGGCCGTTGTGGGTTCGAAAGCGATCCTCTGCTGCCGACGATCAGGGCTCAGCATCGGACAGTTGGGAGATGGGACGCGGCTGGTATTGTGTGCTTCAATGCGCCCCGATGGCGACTGACGGCTCGGCTCCATGCAAAGGAGACCACATCCATGACGATCGATGTAGCGACCGGCATTGTCCGCATTCTCAAGCAAGAGGGTGTGGCTTGGGTTTCGACCTTCCCGGTCTGCCGGGTGAACAACGCGCTCGGCCGGGAAGGAGTGCCGATGCTGATGATGCGCGACGACCGCTACGCCGTCGCGGTCGCGGACGCCTTCTCGCGCATCACCGCGGGCGCGCGTATCGGGGTGTGCACCTTCCAGGGGGGCGTCAATGCCGCCGGCATGCAGTACGCCTACGCCGGCATGGCGCAGGCCTATGAGGATGGCTCGCCGGTTCTCTGCATCACCGATGGCGTGCCGGCCGGCAGCTCGGGCAACAGCCAGTACGATGTCGCTTCCGCCATGAAGACCGTGTCGAAGTGGTTCGGCTATCTCGACAAGCCCGAGCGCACGCCCGAGCTGATGCGCCGCGCCTTCACGATGCTGCGCAGCGGGAGGCCGGGCCCCGTGATCCTGGCTATTCCCAATGCCACGGCCACCTACGACGAGACCGCCGACCCCTACCGCCCGGTGAAGGGCTGGAAATCGGCGCCGGACCCGGCGGATGTGAAGGCCGCCGTCGACCAGCTCCTCCTGGCCCATAACCCGCTGATCTACGCCGGCGAGGGGGTCATCTACGCGGGCGGCTCGGACGACCTGAAGGCGCTGGCGGAGCTGGTGAATGCGCCGGTGGTGACGACCCTCAAGGCCAAAGGGGCGTTCCCGGAGGACCATCCGCTGTTCGTCGGCGTGCGCGGCGA
>Ga0182024_10018240_pt1 | contig 13088 bp, 14 predicted proteins | sample P32metaG_FD_120480 | JGI IMG/M metagenome (GOLD analysis project Ga0182024, IMG submission 120480) | Permafrost microbial communities from Stordalen Mire, Sweden - P3-2 metaG (Illumina Assembly) | ecosystem: Environmental > Terrestrial > Soil > Wetlands > Permafrost | place: Sweden: Stordalen...
AGGGCTCGCTTGACCGTCGGTGGGCAGGAAGCTCGCGCCGACGAGATCGGAAACATCCATCAGCGGCCACATCGCCTGGACCTCGGCGGGCGAGATCAGATGCATCTCCATGCCGAAGCTGCGCGCCGTGGTGGCCAGCCGCTTGAATTCGGTCATGCGTTGAGCACTGGTCGCCAGGCGAAGGCATCCCGTCATTTTCCAGCCGGTCGCGAGCCCCGTCTCCGCCTCCAGTCTTTCGTAGAGCGAGACGGAATAGCGCAGCACCTGCGTGATGGAGGCCGACGAGCGCAATTGCCCGACGAGGCCCGCCGCGTGCCAGGTCGAGCCGGAGGTGAGCTGGTTCTGCTCCAGCACGATCACGTCCGCCCTGTGGTCGCGCGCGAGATGATAGGCGGTCGAGCAGCCGACGATGCCCCCGCCGACGACGACGATCGCTGCGTGGGTCGGGAGCGGCTCGTTCATTCCGGCAGTCCGCGGCGTTCGCGATAGGATTGACGCGCGAGCTCGAATTTCGCCCGGCAGTTCGCGGCATAAGCGGCGTAGTCGACGCCGGGCGCCGCCAGATGAAGTTCGGAAACCATCGCCCACAGCATCTCGCGCAACGCCGAGGCGAGCTTCATTGCCGCGAAAGCCCGACGCGTCGCATCGTCGGGCGATCGGTCGAAATAGAACGCCAACAGCCGCGCCTCCAGATCGGCGTCATAGTCCGCATTGTCGGCCAGATTGGCCAGATCGAACATCGGCGTGCCGAAGCCGGCGTATTCCCAGTCGATCAGCCAGAGGCGGCGACCGTCGTCGAGGAAATTGCCGGGCAGCAGGTCATGATGGCCGAACACGAGCGGCATCGGAACCTGCGTCTTCTCCAACGTCGCCGCGAATTCCGTCAGCTCCGCCAAATCGGCGCTCGGGTGGCCGGCCTCCCGCAACGCGTCGGCGTAGTCGCGGATGACGTGGAAGACCCAGAAGGCTCCGACCTCGCCGCGGATCGCAACGCGCATCTCGCGGTGGCCGCGCCGAATCAGCGCCACGACCGCCTCGATGTTCTCCCGCAAATCCGCCGCCGCGAGAGTGCGGCCTTCGACGAACGCCGAGACGAGGACGCCGTCGCCGACATAGTGAACCCGAGGCGCGAGACCCGCTGCCTCGGCCGCGCGTGTCGCCGCGGCCTCGCGTCGTCGGGAGACGTGATGAAACGGAAAGTTGCGCCCGAGCCGCGCGACATAGGCGCCCTGGTCGTCGGTGACCTTGAAGCTCGCGTTGCTGAGGCCGCCCTGCAAGCGCGCGATGACAGGCGAACCGCGCCAGCACGGTTGGGAACGGACGATCTCTTCGAGTTCGACAGGCACGACGAAACCCTCGCGAAGCGTCAGGAGGAGGGTTCGAGCCGCACTCCATTGTCAAGATCGGAGTTTCGAGCTTGGATGCGAATGGGGATCTATCCCATTCTACGGATTTGGCCGACGCTTTGTAAACTCGGCGCGAACTCTCGCGTCGAAGGGACGGGCGCGAGTCGCCGATTTGTGCTATAGCAGCGGCCGGCGCGCATCAACAGGGGAGCCGAATGTCGCCGACGACAGGAACAATCCGCGACATCAGAACCTTGGCGCGAACGCCATTGTTCGCCTCGCTCGGCGCCGAAGACGTTCGCGCTCTCGACGCGCGCTGCCTGTGGCGGCGGGTGCCCGCGGGCGAGTGGGTGATCGATTATCAAGCCGACGGCCAAGACGTCTTTTTCGTCTTCAGCGGACACGCCCGCGTCATCATCGCCACGAGCGGTCGCGACATGATTCTGCGCGACATCAGGGAAGGCGAGTATTTCGGCCAGTATTCGGCGATCGACGGCAAGCCCCGCTCCGCCGCGATTCTCGCCGTCTCGGACACTGTCGTGGCGCGCATGTCGGTGGCTTTGTTCTGGGAGTCGATCCATCGCTATCCGGGCGTGCGCGAGGGAGTCTTGAAGGCGCTGGTGGGGGATGCGCGAGCGCTGAACGAGCGAGCCACGGAGCACGCCAATTTTGACGTGCGCCATCGCCTCTGTGCGGAGTTGCTTCGGCTCTCGCGCACCACCGGCGACGGGCGAGTGGTCGTTTCGCCGCCGCCGACCCATGCCGAACTCGCGGCGCGAATCAGCACCCACCGCGAGGCGGTGACGAAAATTCTCAACGCGCTGGCGCGCGACGGCCTCATCGGCCGCAATCAGGGCGCCATCGTCCTGAGCGACGTCGCCGGACTTCGGCGCATCGTCACCGCCGAAACTTGACGGGGGCACGTCGAAGCCCCGCCCGGAGCCCTCCGGCCCGAATCTCACCTTCCGGAAAAGCCATGCGTCATGCTGTCGAGATGGGTGAGGTCGGCCTCCAGCATTTCGAACAGCGCTTCCTTCCAGGCGTCCTTGGAGGAGGCCTCGCGGCGGCTCGACCGCCGGCGGATCTTGCCGATACCCGCGAAGCCACTCAGCGCCGCGGCGACGATAGCCAGGAAGACGATCGTCAGCGCGCCGCTCTGGGAGGCGTACCGCGCTGCGCGGTCCTCGCCGGACGTGGTCGCCGCGGGCGTCTGGGCGCGCGACTCGGCCACGACCAACCGACCCTGGATGAAGTCGGCGACGTAATTCCCCTTGTGGGCGATTCCGTTGACCGCGGGATAATGCGCAAGCGCCGGATCGTTGGCCGGCATTGCTTCTGCGCTGAGGCACCCGACTACCAAAACCGCGCCGACCAGTCCCGCCAGATACTTCGTAGCCATGTTCGTTCCTCGCATCGCCGGGTTCCAGATCGCCGGCCGTTCGAAGGTCGGCTTTCGGCCCTCCGGCCTACTTGCGATTCTCTTCGTAAGGTTTCGTTGACTGTCCCGCTGTGGCGTTTGCCACATCGCGAGCAGCGCGGCGGGCGGCGCGCCGACTATCCCCGATCACGACAAGCGGCTATTATTGCGTCCAAACCAGAAGGTTGCAGGCATGAAAACTGAACTTCGCTTCGATCACCTCGCGCTTTCCGTCCGTAATCTAGCCGAGAGCGCCAAATTCTACTCTGAGGTGCTGGGCTTGCCGGAGATCGAAAACAGGACCCGCCGTCCCACTATCCGCTGGTTCGGGATCGACGGGACCCGCGCATTTCACCTGATCACGGGCAGCGACGAACCGCCGCCCGACCGGCCGCTGTCCGCGCATTTTTGTCTGTCGACGCCAAAGTTCGACGAAACCCTGGAATGGTTGAAAGGAAAGGGAGTGACCTACGTCAATTTGGCCGGCGAGGTCGGGAAATATTCGTTCCGGGCCGACGGCGTCAGGCAAGCCTATTGCCGGGACCCCGACAATTATTGGGTCGAGATTTGCGAATCCGACGAGAACGGCAAAGTCGGGTAGGATTTCGACGCGAGTAGCGGTCTGGACCCGAATTCAGCCGAGCAAGACGCGCGTAATGTCCACGCCATTCCCGGCGTCGACGATGGAAAACGGCACGCCCTGGACGGCCCATGCATGAAGTTGCTCGACAGAGACCTATCGACGGTTCGTCGTGTCATAGAGGCGGCTTTGAGCGTAGCGCTTTACAAGGATCGGCCGGGATTTCGACGCTGGCCTCATCGATCGCCCTCCTTTTCTTCCTCCGTTCCGAGCGTACCGTATCACGCACGCGCGATGACGCGCGCGTGCGCATGGCGACTTCACTCCAACCGGTCGAGCGTCTTTCTCATCACACTCATGCCGGCTTCCATCGCAGCGGCGATGTAACTGGTCATGGCGTCCGGCAGAAAATCGGCGATCCAGACGACGGCCGTTGTCCCGTCGGACTGCGAAAACACCTGGATCGACGCATTGTAATGGGTCGTTCGCCCGCCTTCGGCGGTCCAGACGAGCCGCCGCGAGGCGGCGTCGATGGACACGATAGGCTCTCGCACCACCATGCCGTTGCCGAACGTCACCACCCGGGCGCCCGGCTCCAGCTGGGTATCGACGACGAATCCAGGAACGAGGCGCGTATGCAGCGCCCCGATATCCGCGATGGCCGCCCACACTTCGTCGCGTCGCGCCCTCGTCTCGATTTCTTTCCGAATCGAGGCCATTTCGCTCAACTCTCGCTGCTGGAATAGGCCTCGATCCGATAGCCGTCGGGATCGATGACGAAGGCGGCGAAATAGTTCGGTCCATAGTCGTCGCGAAGGCCGGGCTTTCCGTTGTCGCGCCCCCCTGCCGCGAGCGCCGCCTCATGGAACGCGGCGACGCTTTCGCGGGTGGGCGCCGTGAAACAAAAATGCAGCCCCGAGTTCGGGTCGGGAGCGACCGGGCTCTTGCTGAAGTTGACCCAGAACCGAGCCGCGTCCTTTCCGTAGCCCAGCGACGAATCCCCCGGACTGAGGCAAAGATAGCCCAGCGGCCCCAGGACCGCGTCATAGAACGATTTCGCTTTGGCGACGTCTCGAACGCCGATCGAAACATGATCGATCATCTTGATTTCTCCGTTTTTAGGCGGCGCCGGGTCTCCAAAGAGTCGACGGCGCCGCGCAGGATCCGAGAATGCCGCTTTGCCCGTTTCATCGCTTGGGGAAAATTGCTACTCTCGTCCGATGGCGAGAGAGCTTTCCCGGGACGGCGTTCCGAGCGACGAGAGCCGAAAGGGTCGACCGATCGTTCGGCCGATCGCTGGCGGCAAGGATTGGAGCGTCAGCGAATTCATATGCGCCTCGGGCCCGGACGATCGGCCTTTCGAGGAAGTGCATGACGGATATACGATCGCGGCCGTCGTGGGAGGGTCCTTCACGTATAGAGGGGAGAACGGCGTCGCGCTCCTGCATCCGGGCGCGCTGTTGCTCGGGAACAACGGCAAGTGCTTCGAGTGCGGCCACGATCACGGCGCCGGAGACCGCTGCATTTCGTTCAGCTTCTCCCCGGAACTTTTCTGCGAAATCGCAGCCGCCACAGCCGGAACGAGCCGTTACAAATTCTCAGGCCCGATGCTACCCGCCCGCAACCACTCGATCCCCATACTTGCGCTGGTCGACGCGATCGCTCGAGACCCAAACCCGCTGCACGTCGAGGAGGTTGCGACGCGACTGGTCGAAACGGTCGTCTCGGCGTTTTCGGATCACGTTCGATCGCCGGTGCTGCCCTCCAAACGCGAGGCTAGTCGGATCGCCGACGCTGTGCGACATATCGAGACTTACGCTACCGAACCTCTCGATCTCGCCACTCTGGCCGCGCTCGTGAATCTGAGCAAATATCACTTCCTTCGCATTTTTCGCCGCGCAATCGGCATGACGCCGTACCAATACTTGCTGGCCGTCAGGATGCGAACGGCGGCTTTGCGCCTGGCCGGCTCGACGGACACGGTTTTGTCGGTGGCGCTCGATAGCGGATTCGGAGATCTGTCGACATTCAACGGTCGCTTTCGCAGCATTTTCGGCGTCAGCCCGACCGCATACCGATCCGCTTTCGCCGGCCGGCGAGGCGCTTGGACGCCCCCAGGAAAGGCCAGCCGCAAACTCGAGCGACCGAACTGACCGTCCGGTCTCGTCTCTCGCCAAACGATTCGAACGTCCCGACGACGAAGGCGGGGCTCAATCCTTCATTCCCCTTCGACCGCCGCCGCGAGCAGCCGCCGAACCGCTTCCGGCTCGTCGAACCTCAGGGTCACCGGCAAAGCGACCATTTCGCGCGCGTATTCCGGTGCGATCCGCGCCTGATCCTTTTCCGTCGTCACCAGGATGAGGTCGCGCGCCGCGGCTAGCGACAACAGAGCCTCGATCTCGCGCGCAGTAAAGAAATGATGATCGGCAAAGACCCGCTTCGCTGCGACGCGCGCGCCGATCTCGGCGAGCGTGGCGAAGAACTTCTCGGGCCGCGCGATTCCCGCGAACGCCAGCACCGAACGCCCGATCAAGTCGGAGGCGACGACCGCGTCGGGCCGCAGACGCGCGCGCAGGATCGGCTTCCCGCGCGCGGCCTCGACCAAGGAACCCACCGAGTCGCCTCCGCCGATCGCGATCAGCGCGTCGACGAAAGGCAGCTGCGCCGCGAGCGGCGCGCGCAAGGGGCCGGCGGGCACGCACAAACCATTGCCAAAATGGGCCTCGGCGTCGACGACGGCGAACGCGCAATCCTTGGCCAAGCCGGGATTTTGCAGGCCGTCGTCCATGACGAGGACGCCGGCGCCGGCCTCGATCGCCGCCCTTGCCGCGGCGACGCGATCGGCGCCCACGAAGCAGGGCGCGACGCGCGCCAGCAGCAAGGGCTCGTCGCCGACGACGCGCGAGAGATGCATCGAGGGATCGACGAGCAATGGTTCCGTCCGAGGCGCGCCGCCGTAACCGCGAGACAAGAACGCGACGCGCTCGCCGGCGCCCAGCAGCAGCCGCGCGATCGCGATCGCGGTCGGCGTCTTTCCGGCGCCGCCGACGACGAAATTTCCGACGCAGACGACAGGCGCCGAGACCTTCACGCCAGCCCGCGCCATGCGCCGCGCCGTCGCCGCGCCATAGAGCGCGCCGAGCGGGCTCAGCGCCCGCGAGATCCAGCTCGCACGATCGGTCGCCCAAAAACGCGGCGCGATCACCGCCGCCTCGCTGCTAGGGCGGCCAGACGCGGACCGAGCGCCACCATGGCCCGATCCACCGCGCCGCCCTGGCGCTCCACCGTCCCGGCGGCGGCGCGGGCCATCGCGCGCAGCCGAGACGAATCGGCGAACAGGGCCTGCAAGATCGCGGCGAGCTCCTCGGCGTCGCGGGTGAGCGCAGCCCCACCGCCCGCGTCGAGCAAGGCGTACACGTCGGCGAAATTGGCGACATGCGGCCCATGCAGAATGGCGCTCGCGAGTTTGGCGGGCTCGATCGGGTTCTGACCGCCTTCGCAGGTCAGCGACCTGCCGACGAGCACGATGCCGGCCAGCCGGTAGAACAGGCCGAGTTCGCCGATCGTATCGCAGATATAGATGGAGGCGCCGCGTCCCGGCCGATCGCCGCGCGAGCGCAGTGCGCACTCGAAGCCGAGTCCCTGCAACTGCGCGAGGACGGCGGGGCCGCGCCCGGGATGGCGCGGAGCGATCAGCGTCAACGCGTCAGGAAAGACCTCTGCGAGGCGCCGATGCGCTTCGGCGGCGATGCGTTCCTCCCCCTCGTGCGTCGAGGCGGCGATCCAGATCTGTCGGCCCGAAGTCAGGCCCGAGAGCGCGGCCAGTTCCTTGACGTCGGCCGGCGGCGCCGGCGCGTCGTACTTCAGATTGCCGATCACCTGAACCGATCGGGCTCCCAGCCTGCCTAGCCGATCGCCGTCGCCCTCCGTCTGAGCGAGCGACAGGTCGATCTCGCCGAGCAGCGTCCGGATGAATGCGGGCGCGTAGGCCCAGCGCGCGAAGGAACGCGCGCTCATCCGCGCGTTCACCATCACCAGCGGGGTTCCGGCGCGAGCCGCCTCCACTATCATGTTCGGCCAAAGCTCGGACTCGGCGATCAGACCGAGATCAGGACGCCAGTGCGCGAAGAACCGCCTGAAGAACCGGGGGGCGTCGAGCGGCGCGAACTGATGAATCGCGCCCGCCGGCAGTCGGCGCGCGAGCAATTGCGCCGACGTCACCGTGCCGGTCGTCACCAAGGCGCCGAGGCCGAACTGCGTGAGCCGTTCGACCAACGGCAATAGCGAGAGCGACTCCCCGACGCTGGCGCCGTGCAGCCAAACCAACGGCCCCGAGGGCCGCTCCACGCCCGGAGACCCTCGGCGCTCCGCGAGGCGAAGCGCATCCTCCTTGCCGTTGTTGAGCCTGAGGGAAAGCAGCGGGCCGGCGAGCGGCGTCGCGAGTCGGGTGCCGAGTCGATAAGCGCCGAGCGACAGCGGTAGGATCATGCCGGCCTCAGACCGGCGCCGGGATCGCGCGAGCCGACCAACGCGTAGGCGCGTCGGTGGACTTCATCGAGCCCCGCTTGCACCGCGCGGCGCGCGACCTCCAGCGCCGCGTCGTCGGCGTCGACCGGCACGCGGATGAGATCGCCGACGACGATCGCGCCTTGCCCGAACGGCTTGCCTAGGCTGGCCCGGTCCCAAGAGTCGAAATCGAACCGACGGCTGGTGACCACCGCCGTCGGGGCGATCGGGCGGCCCGTGATCTTGGCCAAAGTGACGATCCCGAGGCCGGCGACGCGCGGGCATTTGGGGACGTCGGCGGTCATCGCCACCGAGGCGCCGGCATCGAGTTCTCGCTTCAGTTTGAGCAGCGCCGGCGCCCCGCCCTTCTGACGGAACCGCCCGGGCTTTCCCCCCGAGCCGCGAACCGGCGTGACGCCCAGATGCCGCAATGCGACCGCCTGCGCGCCGGCATCGCGATGGCGCGAGATGAGGGCGGCGATGCGCGGGATCGATTTCGGCCGGGCATAGCTGATCATCAGATGCTGTCCGTGCCACATCGCGACGATCACCGGGGCCTGACCAGCGATGACGCCCTCGAGATCGGCGGGCTCGTGGACGAAGCGATTCGCGTGTCGGATGAAACGGAGATAGGCCGCGAGGAGGAAGCCGACCACTTCGTGCGCGACCCGGCTGCGTCCCCACCCTTTGTGCATGGCAGCTATCAGGCTAGTCTGCGCTGCAGGCCCGCCGGCTCGAGCAGCCGATGCAGATGCACGATGAAGTAGCGCGTCTGCGCGCTATCGACCGTCGCATGCGCCTTGGCGCGCCAGGCTCGCTCGGCGCTTTCGTAATTGGGGAAGATGCCGACGATATCGATTTTCGTCGGGTCGCGGAATTCGAAGCTGTCGAGCGTCTTCAGTTCCCCGCCGAACACCAGATGCAACAGCTGGTGCGATTCGTGCGCGGAGGCATCGCTTTCAGTCATGGTCTCGATCCTTGCAAACTCGCCCGCTCGGGCGGTGAGGCTACGCCGGGCTTTGCGCCGCGGGAACGAAAAACGCAACTCGAGGCGCGCGACGCCGGCTACGCGCCGCGAACAAATTTCATGCCGTTTTCCCCGCGAGCGCGCGCCGCAGCGCCGAAGCCAGTTGCGGAAGCAGCGCGAGCGGCGCCGCGGCGAGCGGCCCATGGCTCGTCTCCAGGCGATTGTAGCTGAGCGGCCGCCCTTCGGGGTCGCACAGCCCGGCGCCGGCCTCGCTGAGCACAATATCGGCTCCGGCGATGTCCCAGTCGTGCGAATTGGCGGAGGCGAGAGCGGCGTCGAGCGCGCCATTCGCCACGCGCGCCAAGCGGTAGGCCAGCGACGGGATTTTCGGCTCGCCGACGAGTTCTACCTGGGCCGCACCCGCCAGCGCGGCGACGAGCGGACGTGGTCCCCCGATTCTCGCCCCGGCGAGACTTGTCTGGCCGGAGGCCCGGATTTGCGCGCCGTTCAGCGTAGCGCCTTTGCCCAGTGAGGCGGCGTAGGTCTGGCGTAGCGCGGGCGCGTGAACGACCCCGGCGACGACGCGGCCTTCGACGGCGAAGGCGATCGACACTGCCCACCTGTCGTCGCCCGACACGAAAGCGCGCGTGCCATCGATCGGATCGACGATGAGGAGGCTGGATCGGGCGAGCCGCGCAGAATCGTCCGCGGTCTCCTCGGAAAGCCAGCCGGCGTCGGGAAATTCGGCCGCCAAGCGCGCGCGCAAGAATCGATCGACCGCGAGGTCCGCGCTGGTGACCGGCGAGCCGCCGTCCTTGTAATCGATCTTGGCGCCTGTCCGCGCGCCCGAGACAAAATCGCGTATCGCTATCTCGCCGCCCAGGCGCGCTGCCTCGACCAGCGCCGCGAGCGCCTGGGCGGCCCGCGCCGGCAGGCCTGGGTCGATGGGATTCGCGCTCGTCATAGCTCGGGCGTTGCTTTACTGGCGGCGCGGGTCGTGCGCAATGGGCAGGAGGGGCGCCTTCCGGTAGTGGGTCAGTTTGAATTTCCGCTTCCCACCAAGGTAAGCGACTCGACTGGGGCGGCAGGAATGCGCCCATTTTGGTCGTTCAACGCGATGCCAGCGCGTCCCAATAGCCGTCGTTCGCGATGAATTCGTCGGCCTCGGCAGGTCTCGAACTTTCCGCAACAGTGCAGCATCACTGATCCTGATCCGCCGTTTATTCAGGCTCTCAAACACTGATTTGTTTGCAGCTACGATCGCTTTCTCCAAACTAAGCGGGCTTACCCGACCGGCATACTAAATCCAGAGAACGTCTGAGTCGATAACTTGGTTGCCTTTCTGCGTATTTACTCATACCATCAACGTTACCTCCTGCAGAAAACAACTTCTCTCGCTACCGCTATTTTAGTTCGAAGCCGCCGTCGCAGAACCAATTACTTGCACTCCAAGCTCGATAAGCTGCTGCCCGCCAGCCGTTTGGGCGTCCCGCTGCGCAACTAGAAGTTCGTCTTTGCAGTTCGTCGCGCACCCCAGCAGCTGCCTCGGTCGCTCGGACAGTGACGAGTTGGTGGCGAATGTTGATAAGCTCCTCAGCCGCTTCCGAAGCGTATAGTGCAGCGAGACCCAAGGATTGAAAGTGATTCTGTGCTCGCGCGGCGAGCAAAGGGCTCCATGCTACAGGGGCGGCAACGCTGAAGCGCAAAGCGGTCGGCCGGATCTGGACAACCCGCGCCACCAACCAGACATTATCACCCAAGTCGTCGTAGTACGGATGTAAAGCGACTTCCTCCGCGCGTGTCGGGATCGCATCCAACTTGGCTTTATTACAATCCGAACAAGCCGGCAGGAGATTGAGCGGTGCGACAGCTAGAGCGGGGTAATGTGCCTTCGGCAGATAGTGATCCAGCGTGGCCACTGGTCGCTGGGCGCAAAGCGGGCAACGTCCCTGCGGCGAGGAACCAAAAATTTCGTCGTAGATATCCCGACCGGGCGCACCATTCTTCGCCATTCTTTGGGTGTAAACTTTTCCCATCTCCTCTGTCGTGATGTCCGGAGCGACGATTGCTTGCGGCACAATCAGATGAAGATTGCCGAGTCTCGCGGCTAGATCGAACGCAGCCGATGCATCGACCACGGCTGCGGTCGCGGCATCCAAGCGGCCGGCGAGGCCAGGGCGTATGCGACTGATGCAGGTTCTATAGGTGGAACGCGCTGAATGAGCCGGAGGGTCCAAATGCCACATCAGAGATCATCTTCGACTTCATCGTCGTTCGCAGCCAACAGCCCTTGGACGATCGCTCGAGCTTCGTCACCAAGTTCTCCGTGGAATCTGCGCACGACCGCATCGTAATTTGGAAGCTCAGCTACAGCGTCGCGCAACATCTTATGAAAACCAGATTGCGTGACTTCCAACCCGAAGACTTCGCGCGTGAGAAGGCCGACGTTTTCGCCAAACGTCTGAACATCAGGTCGCTCCGCTATCACTCGACTACCTGTCCTGCGAATTTTCCAGACGCAACTCTGCGGAACCTCCTGCAATACAACAGGCGAATGGGTCGCGATTACCGCTACGCCATTTCGATTTATAAGAAGGTCTGATAGAGCGCGGACGAAGGCCGAAAGTAACGGTGGGTGTAAGTGAGCCTCTGGCTCATCCAACAACACGAGCGTCTTCTCTTCCACGGTCTCGACAAGACGCGTTATAGTGAGCAAAACAATTTTGTGACCGGAGCTCAGATTCTTAAATATTCTTTTTGCTTCAACCTTCAAGGTGTCCGGTTCTATGCCTGATCGAGCGAGGCTCGCCACCTCAGCGTCCCGGAAAATTGGATCTGCTTGAAGCATCTCTAAAGCACGCTGCCACCGACTGACGCGCGCGCCTTGGCTGCAGATCAAGACACTGCTGCCGAAGTCGACGGACAAGGCTTCCGGCGTCTTCGGTGGTCTCGGTTTTCCGTCTTTCCCGAGACCAACGTACTTCAGTCCAATGTAAGCGTACTGCACCCCCTCAGATTTGTCATGTTTCGTCGGAATAGGTTCAAATGGATCGAATGCACTAAACGTCACAGAAACCAAATTAGTAAATATAGGTTGGTCAAGCTCGTCGACATCTAGCGAGAAAACTCCACCAGGATCGTCTTCAGCAGTACCTTCATCGACTAAGGTCTGCGTCATGCTATTCAGGATTGTGGTCTTGCCCACGCCGTTGCGGCCGATCAGAACGTGAATGTTTGTTGGAGGATATGACTCCGGCGCTACTGTGAAGGAGAGTGTGAGCGGAGCAGACTTGCTCGGAGATCGACGAGGAGCTGTGTAGCTGAACTCGTATTTCGTCAGGCGTGCACCGCCTCGAGCCATGCGACGAAACTGCCCCGTGACCGTTGCGCGAGTAACTGACCTTAGAAGAGATGTACCGGTCACCTTCTCTTGGAGCGCCCGTTCAAAGAGTTCTGTATCCAACGAAACGTCTCGTAACGCTCGCAGGACTCGATCTCGCACCTCGGCCCCGAGCTTGTTAAGGTCGCCGTAGTAACTATCATCTTGACCAAGCGAGAAAAAACGTTCGTCAAGCTGATCAAAACGGTCTGGTATCGAGGGCCGCCGTTGGTTGTCAGCCATGTTGAACTGGCCGATTTTCACGCCACCGATCGAATGACGCTTTCCATCTTCGTCGAAGACCACCAGCGCGTACAGCGTAGAAAACCTGAACCAATCGTCCCAATTGTCAATTAGCAGGTACGCCTTTCCCGTCGCCTGCGCGTGAGTTGGAATTGCGTTTGGTAGGACCGTAAAATAGGTCATAAAAAGTAGGCTAGCAGCTTGACCGATCTAGCGACAGGAATCATTTCAACGGCTTTCCGCCTAGGGCGACCGACGGGCGGCAAACCAGTCGCTCGCCCCTTGTGCCGCAATGACCCGGCTCGGACGTAAAATAGCGGCTGGGAGTGAGCATGAAAGTCCGTATGTCTCTTGCCTAGCTCGTGAGTGGACCGTCTGGAGGCGGCCAATAACGGAAATTCAAACTGACCCACTACCCGTTTTCCACTGTCGTTCCCGCGAGCGGACAACAACGCTCTCTCTCTCGTGTTGTCCTGCGAAAGCGGTAATATCTGATCATAACTGCATTTTTCGGAAAAAGGCTGAAATTCCACTGCGTTCGGGGTCGGAGATCAGCACCGGTCGGCGACGTAATAGAAGCTTCCCCACAAATGCGATACGTTCAGGCGGCAAGCATCGAAATGCCGCATTCCAAAGCGACGTCCCAGATC
>Ga0182024_10018241_pt1 | contig 13087 bp, 13 predicted proteins | sample P32metaG_FD_120480 | JGI IMG/M metagenome (GOLD analysis project Ga0182024, IMG submission 120480) | Permafrost microbial communities from Stordalen Mire, Sweden - P3-2 metaG (Illumina Assembly) | ecosystem: Environmental > Terrestrial > Soil > Wetlands > Permafrost | place: Sweden: Stordalen...
ACATTTTCTCATCGGGTCTCGCGTGAGGTTTCTGACTGGGGCGGCGTGCGCATGCGAATTGGTGTCTGTCGCGACCGGAGGTACCAGATGCGATTGAGATTTGTGAAGAAGTGGCCGGGATTTTCGGATATAAGCCGATCCAGAGCGGGTGGGAGACGCTCGCGAGTTGGGGGTTTAGAAGAGTTCCTTCTTGGTGACGCCGCCGCCGCACAATTCCATGGCATGGGTCATGGCTTTGGCAACGTGGGTGGCCGACTCCTCATCGCGGAAGGTGTAGCCATTTGTTTTGCTCGTCTTGTCGGTCTCCACGGGCGCCTGATTGCCCTTCGTGGTGGAAGAGTGAATAGAAAAAACAGCATTCGATGCCCACAGCTTCACGTAGGAGACAGGAGGCGTTACCGTCACCGTGATTTCGGGGTGAGCGGCTTCCGCAGCTTTTTGATTTCTTAAATCCTGATAGTTTTCGACTGTGATTTTTTCGATCTCTTTGAGGGAGATAGTGTCTGTCTCCACAATCAGGGTATGCAGGTCGTCGGCGGTGAAACCCGGTTTGAGGGCCCTGCCTTTCGGCAGGTCGACGGTTACATCAATCGTTTCCGTAGTGTAGAGAGTGCATGCTGCCGGGTCGGCCATGACATCAGTGAGTTGAACAAACATGCGACTGGTGATTCCTGTACTAACAGTTTCCGCCCAGCCAATTCGACCCTTTTCGCTCAGCTTCTGCTGGATGAACTGCATGGTTGCCGCGAGGGTTGGCCCGCTGTCAGCAGGTTTGGCCGGGGGAGGAACGCCCTGTTGACCGGACGCCGCGACGGCAAATCCGAATGCCAGGATGCCAGTAAGGCAATCTTTCGTTCTCATTCTTCAGTCCCTTTCGTTGGAACTCGGTTGGCGAAGCCGCCCTGGCCCTACTCGACGTTGCTGACTTTCCCGTTGAGGAAGGTCACCTTCATGTCTTTGTAGAAGTAAATTTCCTTGACTCCAATCTTTACTGTTCTTATCGGTTGCCCGAAGGCAGTGGTTAACTGATTCTTTGTTTGCCCCACGGAGATTGTTGGCGTTTGTGTGTCGGCAGGCGGAGGGGGCGGCGCAATGTCGGGCAAGGGCGCGTCCCCGATGCGAGCCCATAGCTGATTCGTGTTCAGATCCAAAAGATTTCCGCTCTGAGTCTTGAATTTCTGGGAAAACCCAGTGGAACTGAATGTGAGGGTTAAGGTATCGCCGTTGGCCGTGTATTGACCTTTGCCTTGGCCGCCCGCTACAAACTTGGTGAAAGAACCGTCGGGAAGAAGAAGGAGACGAGACCCTCCCGCCGCGGAGTACTCTCCTGGGATTGCTGGCGGTTGTCCACCCTGCGTCGAGCCCTCTGTGGGCCCACCAGGCGCCGGTCCATCTCCGGTTCGGACCCAGGAGAGTCCCCTGTCGGTGATTAAAGTGTTTCCCTGAATTTTGAACTGTGCAGAGTGTCCAGTAGAACCATAAGTCAGAGTTAAGGCATCTCCATTGACCGTGAAAAGACCAGGGCTTTGCTGACCATTTGCAGCGAGCAGGGTGAAACTGCCTTCAGGCATAAGAGTGAGTTGAGCCCCGGTCTCTTTCAAGAAGTACTGTCCGGCGACCACCGCAGGTTGACCACCCTGCTCGGGTGGGCCGCCTTGATTTGGTTGCCCGCCTTGATTGTCGGGCGGGACCACTGTCAGCACTTCCGCAACCAATTGCATAGCGGCATCCACGGAGGGTATTTCTTTTTTGTTGGGGAATGGAATCTTGAGGTTCGCGTAATAACGAACGCCGTCGTACGGATCGCTATACAGCTGGATCAGAATCCCATCCTTTTGAGCCTGGAACCCAGTTACCCAGCACTTTTCGTCCGGCACGAACTGGCGTTGGGAGTAAGTCGCTGCCGGAGTTGTCCCTCCGGGCGTGAGCATCCCGATCAATAAATCCTTGCCGAAACCGCCCATGCCTTGCCCGATCTTCCCGTTCTTATAGTTATTGGAAGGAGGCAGTGGCGAGGCGACCCCATACATGATCAGCCCCGGTTTGTGAAGCTGAACCACATCTCCAGCCGTAACAATATCTGAACGGTCATTCGCGACCGTGGTCACTTTAATCAGAGAAGAGAGTTTTGCCTGAATCGCCGTCGTATCGCCGGCTTGCGCCGATAACACGGCACTGAACGCCAGTGAGGTTGAAGCCACTGAGAATACACGCATAAGTCCTGTAAGAGTCATGAGCCTCTTTCATTTCGAGGTTACGCGGGGGAGGGTTCAGAAATTGGCACCACTGTAGTTCACTCCTGTTGATCTGTCAAACCAAGTTCCGCACGTTTGAACTCTTCGAGAAGCGACGCGGAGATGCACGCGTGCTGCATTGACGGTAGGACTTCAATGCCGCGGCGGCGCGTGCGTACTGGCTGTGTGATGGGACTGGCCGTTGAGTGCGGCAACGAACGCGCAACGATTTGGCGAGCGCTGACCTACCAGCTGCGATTGAAGTCGGTGAAGAGGCGGCCGGGATTGTCGGAGATGAGCACGCCTTCGTGGTGACCGCCTTGATCGAGGAGGAGTTCCTTGATGGCGCCGTCGTGGAGGACGTTGTTTCGGACGACGCAGTTGCGCAGGCCGCGATAGATGATGCCGTAGGCGGGCCCCCATGCGCCCTTGGGGCCGTCGTCGCGACCGGACTGGAAGGTGTTGCCGACGCAGGTGACGCCCTCTGCGCCGTCGAGCAGGAGGTTCGCGGCGTTCAGGGGCGTGGAGGAGGCATTCTTGCCGGCGCGCTTGAAGAAGTTTCCAGTAATGGTGATCTGGGTGGCCGGATTGTGGCTGCTGCGGATGGCGAGGCCGATGCTTCCGGCGCGGTCAAAGAAGTTGCCGGTGATCTGATATCCGTCGGCACTGTCGATGATCATGTTTTCTTCGGCGTTCCACTCGATGCGGTTTGCGGTGAAGGTGACGGAGGCGTTTTGCTGGCGGGCGGCAAAACCGGCGCGGCCATTGCCGGAGAACCAGTTGTCGAGGAGGAAGCCATCCCAGCCGCGCAGGCTGAGACCATCGCCGTGATTGGCGTAGAACTCACAATGACGGACGCTGAAGCACCAGGCGCACTCGAGATGAGCACCGTCGCCGGTGAACGAGCCCACCTGGCAGCGCTCGATGCGGAATCCGTCTTCGTGCGCGCCCCATTTGTCACGGCGGGTAGCGATGCCATGGACGTCCTTGCCGAGATAGCCGCCATCGAGAGCGATGCCATCGACGGTTGCGCCGAGGGCGTCGGTGAGGTTGAGGAGGCAGAAGGAATCGGGCGAGGCGAGCTTGAGGACAGAGCCTCCGGCGGAGGAGTAGCGCCATGCCGGCGTGCCGATGAGGGCGGTGCGTTCGTGCATGTGCAACTCGCGACTGAGGTAGACGCCGGGTTGGAGCAGGACTACGCCGCCGCAAGCGCCAGCGGCGTCGAGGGCTTTCTGGAGGGCTGTAGTGTCGTCTGTTTTGCCATCGCCTGCAGCGCCGAACTTGCGTGGGTCGTATTGAACAGCCGGGTCGTGCAGGAACGATTCGGCGGGAGCGCCGGCGGTGAAGAGGGCGGCGGCACTGCCGAATAGGGCGGAGCGGGCGATTTGGCGACGATTCATGAAGGGGTTCACGGAAGGTGCTCCTTTATTCGAGGAGGGCAACGAATGTGTGTCGAGTTTGCGCGATTTCTCCAGTCGAAACCCAGGTCCCCAAGTGCGAGGGACCTGGGGCACCCGGCATTGACGGTACGGCGCAATGCTAAGCGCCTAGATTAAGGACGGCAAGCAGGGCGCGAAGGGCGCGGCCGCGATGGCTGAGGGAGAGCTTGGTGTCGAGGTCGATCTCGGCCATGGTGCGTTCGAGCTCGGGAAGAAAGAAGAGCGGGTCGTAGCCGAAGCCGGCAGTGCCGCGCGGGGCGTCGAGGATGATGCCTTCGACGGCGCCCTCGGCTGTGTAGAGGGCTACGCCATCGCGGGCAGCAACGAGGACGCAGCGGTAGCGGGCGGTTCGCAGGCTGATGGGCACGTTGGCCAGGCGCTGCAAGAGGACGATGTTGTTCCAGACGTCGGTATTGTCGTTGGCATCCGGGGAGTCGATGAGGCCGGAGTCGGCGGCGAATCGGGCAGAGCGGACGCCGGGTGCGCCGTCGAGGGCGTCGACCTCGAGCCCGGAATCGTCGGCGACGACCAACTCTCCCGGGGCGAAGCGCGAATAGTAAACGGCCTTGAGCGTGGCGTTATCGGCGAAGGTAGCACCGGTCTCATCGGGGGCGGGGACTTTTTCAAGTCCTGGAAGGGGTTCAATGACGATGGAATGAGCCTGTGCGGCGGTGCGGAAGTCGCGCAGCTTGCCGGCGCTGGTGGTAGCGGCGTAGAGCCGAAGGGGCATGGGGGTAGTGTAATCGGGGCGAGTTATCCGCTGCTCTAATTATGGCGTTTGGACTTTGAAGAAGGAGTGGGATCGGAGGCTGGTTTTCAAGCCAGAGTTCGCCGGTCGACAAGTTTCTGTGCCTCGATCAGCGCCACTACCGTCAAATCCTTGAACACCGATGCCTCAAAAAGCGATCTGCCGCCCGCGTTCTTTCGTATCTCAGGCAAACGCTTTTGAACGGCACGATAGCTGGCCAGCATTTCTGGAACGGTTGTTGCATCGCCCGGCTGGCGAAAAATGTTGCGCAGCCCCGCCATCACACCCTTTGCGGTTCCATTATGTATCTGCGGGTCCAACCCGTTAATGTCGCTCGTCGATCTCTGGGCGCGGTATCTCTTTCGTTCGAAGACAAACACACCGTGCTTTTCTTTTGAATAGTGAGAGCGATAAAGTGCGAGGCCGAGTTCCACCGGCATATTGAAATGTGGAATTCCCTTTGTAGTCCTGATGTTCGAGAGATCGTGAACCGAGTAGTCCGATTTCTCGATCAGGCTGATGATTGTTTCGAGGCGGCCCTGGTTGGGCACGGCCAAGGCCACGCTGACGTGCAGACCGAGTTGCATCAAGCCCACAATGTAGGCCAGATAAAGATCCTCGAACCCGTTGTCGTATGGAATATTGAGGAAAACGGTTTGGACGCGCTTGCGTCTTGCCACGCCGGGCTTATCGCTTTCTCTTGGCTTTTGCGGGACGTTGCGAACTCCGCATCGTAAGCCCAGATGCAATTGGAGTCCCGCGCTTGCGTCCGCTCTGCTGGCGTTTCACTGGCTGGTCCATGATGCGGCGCAAAGCCACCACGCGCTCCGGGCTCATGCCAATAATCTCGGCCATCTCCTCGGGCGTCGGTACCGGATTGCTGATCACGATCTGTTCCATGAAGCTAGTATACGACGAATCGAGTTTGCGCAAACGCGAGAATTCGATATGGCAGCTCGCTATTGCTGGTCGTGGAGGCAAAGAGCCGAAGGGGCATGGGGACAGTGTAATGGGGGGCGGTTGACGCGACTTTTTTAGCGGATCTGATGGTATTCTTTCCTTCCAATGGGAGAGAGAATGCTACAAGCAGTTTTATTGCCGGGTTTGTTTGCGATTGCGATTGGAATGCAGGGGCAGGTGGCTACGACGGGCACGAATGGGCAGGGAGGCGATCCGCAGGCGAAGACTGTTCGGTTCGATGGGTCGTCGACGGCAACCCTGGTGCTGGAGGTTCGTGGCGAGGGTTTTCAGATTTACACTTGCGTGAAGGGGGATGACTGGGCGTGGAAGTTGAAAGCGCCGGAGGCGACGCTGTTCGACGAGAACCATAAGGCCATCGGGAAGCACTTTGCAGGGCCGACATGGCGGCTGGATGACGGCAGCGAAGTGCAGGGGAAGATGGTGGAGAGCAAGCCGCAGGCGGGGACGATTCCGTGGCTGATTCTTATGGCGAGGTCGACCGGCGGCGAAGGGCGGTTGAGCCGTGTGGATGCTGTTCGCCGGACAGAGACTCAGGGTGGTGTGGCACCGGCGACGGGGTGCGACGCGGAGCATGCAGGGGCCGAGGTACGCGTGCCGTATTCGGCGACCTACGGTTTCTTCGATACGAAGTGACGTCATAGTTCGCAGCCCTAAGAACCGGCGCGGGCCGGGGCCCTCGCTACAGCCGGTCCAGAGATCGGCGCTACATCCCTTTACAATGGAGTGTTGGCGGGAGCGCTGCGGCAGGCGCTACTGGCAAGGAGAAGACTTTGATCGAGCGCTATACGCGGGCGGCGATGGGCCGCATCTGGACCGAGCAAAACAAGTACCGCTGCTGGATGCAGGTGGAAGCGGCGGCGAGCGCGGTGCTGGCCGAGGATGGGGTGATTCCGGCGGACGCGGCGTTTGCGATTGCGGAGAAGGCAGGCTTCAACGTGGCGCGGATCCAGGAGATTGAGGTCGAGGTGAAGCACGACGTGATCGCCTTCACGACGGCTGTGGCCGAGACGCTGAAGGCGCAGGGACTGGAGAGCCAGTCGCGTTGGCTGCACTACGGACTTACGTCGAACGATGTGGTGGACACGGCGCAGGCGCTGCAGGTGAAGGAAGCTTCGACGCTGATTAGGAGCGGGCTGGTGGAGTTGCTGGCCGTGCTCAAGCGGAGGGCGGTCGAGTTCAAGCACACGCCGACGATTGGGCGGACGCACGGGATTCATGCGGAGCCGACGACATTCGGGTTGAAGCTGCTGAACTGGTACGCGGAGATGGAGCGGAACCTGGTGCGGTTTGATGCGGCGGCCGAGGACATGCGCGTGGGGAAGTTTTCGGGGGCGGTGGGGACGTTTGGCCATCTGAAGCCGGAGCACGAGGAGCGGATCTGTGAGCGGCTGGGGCTGAAGCCTGCGCCGGTGGCGACGCAGGTGATCCAGCGCGACAGGCACGCTGCGTACATTTCGACGCTGGCGCTGATTGGGAGCACGCTGGACAAGATTGCGGTAGAGATACGGCATTTGCAGCGGACCGAAGTGCGCGAGGCGCAGGAGTACTTCAGCGAGGGGCAGAAGGGTTCGTCATCGATGCCGCACAAGAAGAACCCGATCACGAGCGAGCAGATCAGCGGGCTGGCACGAGTGCTGCGGGGCAATGCGCAGGCGGCATTTGAGAATATTGCGCTGTGGCACGAGCGGGACATTTCGCATTCGTCGGTGGAGCGGGTGATTTTTCCGGACTCGACGATCCTGGTGGATTACCTGCTGGCGAAGACGGAGAACCTGATCGAGCAGTTGCTGGTTATCCAGAGCGAATGAAGAAGAACCTGGAATTGACGGGAGGGCTGATCTTTAGCGGGCAGTTGCTACTGGATTTGGCGGAGGCTGGGATGACGCGCGAAGAGGCGTATCGGTTGGTGCAGGCGCATGCGATGCGTGCGTGGAAAGAGGACCTGGTGTTTCGCGACGAAGTGGCGCGGGACCCGGCGATTACCAAGCTGCTTTCGGCGGAGAAGCTGGCGAAGACGTTTGATTACATGCGGCAGCTGGGGAATGTGGACGCGATTTTTAAGAGGGTGCTGGGGTGAGTAGGACAGCTCCTAGCCGCTAGCTACTAGCTCCTAGCTGATGTAGGGCGAAAGTGAGAGTTGAACAGTTGGCGGAGGACGAATTGTGAGTTGGGCGGCTCGAGTTATCGTTGTTTTTGCTTGCGTGAGTGCCGCAATGGGGCTTGCGCAAGGGCAAACCATTCAGGCTGCACACAAAACGGAATCATCCGATTTTTATCCAGACAACTGGAATAAGGGATTTGACGAAGCAGAACCCCCTTCGGACGCCGTGCTTGATGCGCTCCTGAAGACACAAGAGGCGAAAGAGCACTGGGACCAGTTGAAGAGCCTAGATCGCGAGCGGCTTCGCAAAATATTCCTTGTTGTTCGGGTTCATCTCACGAACTTCGACGAAAAGGATGAAGTGGTGCTTGGAAGTGATCCTTTGAGCGGAGCTGACTGCGATTGGTTCTGGGTCGTCCGGGACATGGGCGGTCGCGCGAATGTCCTCCTCTTCGTTAACGGACTTGAGTTGCGACTTTCCAGGCGCAGTGCAAACGGCTACCGGGAGATCGTAAGTCATTGGGGCACGGCGGCAGTCAGCGGAACTCAGGTTTTCAGTTATCGAAATGGACGCTATAGGCTGGTGTATGAGCGGAGCCATGAAAATCGACCTTGAGAATCGTTCGTAGAGGAAGCAAAGAATGAACCTCACCATTGCAATTACGGGCGCGTCGGGGGCGGTATTTGGGCGGGAGATGTTGCGTGCGCTGGAGGCGGACGAGCGAGTCGAGCGGGTGCATTTTGTGGCGAGCGAGAATTCGCTACGGGTAATGGCGGAGGAACTTGGGTTGAGCGGGCGGACGGGGTTGCTGGAGAAATTACTGGGGCACGAATCCGCTAAAACGTTTCAGCAGCAAGACGCGAACATTGGCGCGGCGATCGCGAGCGGGAGCCACCCCTCGAATGGGATGATTGTGCTGCCGTGTTCGATGGGAACGCTGGCGGCGATTGCGAACGGGCTGGCCAACTCGCTGATCGCGAGAGCTGCGGACGTGACGCTTAAGGAGCGGCGGCCGCTGGTGCTGTGCGTGCGCGAGACGCCGTTCAACCGCATTCATCTGCGCAATATGACGCTGGCCGCGGAGGCGGGCGCCACGATTTTTCCCTGTATTCCCACGTTTTATAACCATCCGGTGGATTCGGCGGAGATGGCGCGGCAGTTTGTTTATCGGGTGTTGGGGCACATCGGGTTGCCGCAGGCTGGGGCGTACGTTTGGGGAGCGGAGACGGAGCCGGAAGGGTGAGAGGTGTCGTCCCCCAGAGGTCCACAAGTGCGAGGGACCTGGGGCACCCTCAGTGTATGGGTAGGTCGAGCGCGGGGCAACCCGGCTTCTCGTCTCCCACCCTTTTCACGATGGAACCGTGTAAAGGATGGGGCGCGCGCGGTGTATGGGTAGATCGAGGAGGGGCACCCGCCGGAAGATGTGGGGCACGGGGCGGAAGCGCGGCTCACAAGGGATTGGGCTGGGGCGGGACGGTCGGTCCGCAGGAAAGAGCCCTTTGGGAACATTTTTGGGGTCCCGGTGTCTAACCCCTTATGGGGTGGGTGCGAGGTCGGGCACCCAAGCAACCGTTTTTCAATCGTTTCTCGAAATCGTTGCTTGTCAGGGTGGGCGGGCCTTTCTATAATCAAGGTTCACCGCAGTGGAACCCGTGGTATGGTTTACCAACCATCTTGGTACGCAACCGGATTTATAGAATCGGTTGGGATGTCCGCCAGCGAGTGCTTGATTTAAGATTCCCATTCAGGTTTTTCCCAGGAGCATTGAATGAAGAAGTTAGTGTTTGCGTCAGTGATGGCACTGGCGAGCATAAGCCTCGTTTGGGCGCCAGCGCTGCGAGCCCAGGACATTACCATCAAGGATCCGGCAGAGTTCAACGCCTATCAGATGGCAACCACGCAGGCCGACCCAAAGGCGAAGGCCGCGGCTCTCGAAGGATTTCTGCAGGCCTATCCGCAGAGCGTCGTGAAGAATTCTGTACTCGTGTTGCTCCTGGAGACCTACCAGGGCCTGGGCGATCAGGATCACGTTGTGAGCACTGCAGGACGAGTTCTGCAGGTGGATCCCAACAACTTCGAAGCGCTTTACCTGTCGGTGGTGATCAAGCGCATCCAGTGTAACCGTTCGATCGACCCGAAGACGGGGAAGACCAACGATGCGCAGACCTGCGATGACGGCGCGACGATGGCGGCGAAGGGTTTGGCGGTTTCAAAGCCAGCCGGCACCTCAGATGACGACTGGAAGAAGCAGACTGGCGCGGCTTTTCCGATCTTCCACTCGATGATCGCGCTCGACGACATCATTTCAAAGGGCGACATCAAGGCAGGCATCGGGGAGTATCGCAGCGAGCTGATGATCTTTGCGCCTGAGGCGACGCAGAGCGGCCCTGGCCTGGTGGATACGCTGAGTTTGGCCGACGCCTATGTGCGGCCGGAAGCCAGAGACCTGGTGAACGGAGTGTGGTTTTACGCGCGCGCCTGGAACTTTGCCCCAACGGCTCCGCACAACTACAAGGCCGATATCGAAAAGAAGCTGGATTATTGGTACAACAAGTTCCACGGCAGCCTGGACGGACTGGATGCGATCAAGCAGCAGGCGGCGGCAACTGTGTTTCCTCCGGGAACGCTGATGATTGCCCCGGCCGACACGCCGGCGCAGAAGATTCACAAGATTCTGGCGAACACTCCTGACCTGAACACGCTGGCGCTGGCCGACAAGGAACTGGTGCTGGCTTACGGCTCAAAGGAAGACGCCGACAAACTGTGGGCTCTCTTGAAGGATCAACCAACCCCGGTTCCGGGCGTCGTTATCGAGGCTACCGCTTCGGTGATCAAGATGGCCGTGACCGACGACGCCAAGCAATCGAAGACAGCGGACTTCATCGTGAACTTGAAGACCACGATCATGGTGGACAAGGACATTCCGGTGGTGGGATCCGAGCTTAAACTGCAGCCGGCGGCGGAACTGGACGGAACCTACGACAGCTATACGCAGATTCCCGCCACCGATACGGTGGCGCAGTCAGTGCAGATTGTGCTCCGCGATGGATTCATCCAGCCGGAGAAGAAGAAGGTGGGTCCGGCGCACAAGCCGACGGCTGCGCACCACCCGGCAGCAGCGGCACACTAACGATAAGCGCCGAGGCCGCGAGGAGTCGGCGCGCAACCGTAACTCTCCTGGGTTCATAAAAGGCAGCTCGCATTTGCGGGCTGCCTTTTATGTGTTGGAGAGGTTGGAGTGGCCCGGATGCTCGCGCGAGGGCGGCTGATAGGCGACTGTTATTCTGGGGGCAGTATGGTGCGAGTGAGAGATCTCTGGTTTGTAGCTGGGCTGATGCTTGGTTGCGCGTGGGTTGGAGTGCCTGCGCTCGAATCCCAGTCTGCGCCGCGCGAGAAGCCGATCACAGCGCCTGAGCGGACGATGCTGTTTGCGCCCGATCCGGAGAAACCCGGGTTGACGGATCGGATCTGGTTCAGGGCGGCGGAAGAGATGAAGGCGCAGGATCGTGCAGAGGCGGCCAATGCGGAGGCTGCGATCGGCGAAAAGGCCGGGTTCATGGGGTTGGGCTACGACCAGGGGAAGTGGACCTATCAGCAAGTGGTTTGTCCGGCGCTGCCCAATCATCTGTTCCTGCAGTACACGCGCAACAATGGTGTGGGCGACGTGAGCCTGTTCTCGGCATCAGTGCCGCGCGGGGGCGAAGGGCGGGTGCGGATTATTCCGATTCAGATGCGTGGGTACTCGCTGTTTTCACCTGCGCCGATCAACGCACTGACGATCTCGGCATTCAATCACATTCGGGGTGAGGAGCATGCGGCTGGCGAAGGCGCTCCGGACTGGCTGGGCACGGCGCTCTGCTATGCCGCGCTGGCTGGCGGGCACCCGCAGGCGGCGCATCTGCCGGGCGTAGAAGTCAGTGCGAAGGATGTTGGGGCGCCGACGGCGATGCTGGAGGTCGAGGTGGATGGCGGGGCGACGCTATCTTTCGCGGACGTTGCGGCCACGCCTCGGACGATGGAGTGGACGATGATTTTCGACAGGAAGGGAACTCTGTTGAAGGCGCGGCATGCTCCGGCGGAACTGGTGACAGAGCGCAAGCTGAATCCTGCGCCTGTGGATGAAAAGGGCAGGGCGAGGCAGTAGGGCGGGGACCCTGTAGAAGCGCCGTCCCCAGGGGGACTCCAGATTCATTTTTGGTTGCGCCTACCCCACGCTGAAGCGCGGGGCTAACAAACGTTGCGCCTACGGCGCGAGCGTGCAGAGCCAATCAAAAATTATTCGCCGAGCATGATGCGCTGGATGGCGGAGGCACGTCCAGTGCGCGGGTCGCAGGCGATGAGCGCGGCGCACATCTTTGGGTTGGCCTTGGCGGCTTCGAACTTGCCGGGCATGCCGGTGCGGAATTTGTGCAATACCATGTCGCGCTCGACGCCGATCACGCCATCGTAGGGTCCGCTCATGCCCACGTCGGTCTGGTAGGCTGTGCCGCCAGGGAGCACGCGCTCATCGGCGGTGGGCACATGGGTGTGGGTGCCGAGTACGGCGGTGACGCGTCCGTCGAGATGCCATCCCATGGCGACCTTTTCGCTCGTGGCCTCGGCGTGGAAGTCGACGAGGATGACTTTTGCGCACGAGCGGGAGTTGATGCCCGTGACGAGATCGTTTGCGGCTTCGAACGGATCGTTTGTGGAGTTCATGAAGACGCGACCGGCGAGATTGGCGACGGCATAGGGGACGCCGCTGGAGGTGGTGCCCTCGTAGACGCCGTAGCCGGGCACACCGCGAGGGTAGTTGATGGGGCGCAGGACACGGCGGGCGCGGTGGTGGCTGTCTGCGGGCGCGGAGCCGATGTAGTCGATGAGTTCGCGCTTATCCCAGACGTGATTGCCGGTGGTGAGCACGTCAGCGCCGAGGTCGAAGAGGTCCTCGGCGATTTGGGGAGTGACACCGAAGCCGCCGGCGGCGTTTTCAGCGTTGATGACCAGTAGCTCGACGTTGTGGGCCTCGCGCAGATGGCCGAGGTGCTCGCGCACGATTTTGCGTCCCGCGCTTCCGAAAATGTCCCCTACAAACAGAATGTTCAAGTACAGCTCCTAGCTACTAGCCTCTAGCTTTTAGCTTAATTGTGCGCGAGCGCGTGCGGTTTCGATCAGCTAGAAACTCAGAGCTGGCGGCGACGGCTCCTCCGGATCTTTGGTTTCTGGTTTCTCTTTGTTCCGCATCAATGGGAAGAGGATGACGTCGCGGATGGAGCGGGAGCCGGTTAGAAGCATGACGAGTCGGTCGACGCCGAGGCCTTCGCCGCCGGTGGGGGGCAGGCCGTAGGCGAGGGCGCGGACGTAGTCTTCGTCCATCTGGTGGGCTTCGTCGTCGCCACGGTCACGCTCGGCGAGCTGATCGCGGAAGCGGTTCTCCTGCTCGACGGGATCGTTGAGCTCGCTAAAGGCGTTGCCGAGCTCGAAGCCTCCAGCGAAGAACTCGAATCGCTCGACGTGGGCCGAGTCGTCGGGCTTGGCCTTCGAGAGCGGCGAAACCTCGACGGGATAGTCGTAGATGATGGTGGGCTGGATGAGGTTGGGCTC
>Ga0182024_10018242_pt1 | contig 13087 bp, 11 predicted proteins | sample P32metaG_FD_120480 | JGI IMG/M metagenome (GOLD analysis project Ga0182024, IMG submission 120480) | Permafrost microbial communities from Stordalen Mire, Sweden - P3-2 metaG (Illumina Assembly) | ecosystem: Environmental > Terrestrial > Soil > Wetlands > Permafrost | place: Sweden: Stordalen...
CGGCTCATCTGGCCGGCGCCGAGACCGATCGTCGCTCCGTCACGAGCCAGCACAATCGCGTTTGACTTCACGTGCTTGCAGACGCGCCACGCGAATAGCAGCTCCGACCACTCCTCTTCGGTCGGGCGCCGCTCGGACACGACCTGCATCTCCTCACGGTCCTCGTTGGAGGCGTCACGGTCCTGCACCAGCAGGCCGCCGATCACCTGCCGGAAGGCCGGCTCGAGCAGCACGTCGAGGCGCCGCTCGCGGTCGTCGAGGATCCGCATGTTCGGCTTGTCCGAGAAGATCTCCAGGGCCTCATCGTCAAATCCGCGCGCCAGCACCACCTCGGCGAACTGCTCATGGATCGCCTCGGCCGTCAGGTGGTCGACACGCCTGTTCAGCACAATCACCCCGCCGAAGGCGGAGGTCGGGTCGCAGGCGAACGCGCAGCGGTAGGCCTCGAGCGTGGTCGTCGCCACGGCCACACCGCAGGGGTTGTTGTGCTTGACGATCACGCACGCCGGCACGACGAACTCCGCCAGCAGCTGGCGCGCAGAGTCGAGGTCCAGGAGGTTGTTGAAGGACAGCTCCTTGCCACCGAGTTGCGCGACCTGGGACAGCACGTGCGCGCGGGTGCCGATCTGCGTGTAGAACGCCGCCCGCTGGTGCGGATTCTCGCCGTAGGGCAGCTCGAGCTGGCGCTCGAAGGCCCGCATGATCAGCGGCGGGAAGTCCTCGTGCTTCTCCTGGAACCAGCGCGTGATCGCGGTGTCGTAGCGGGCCGTGTAGGCGAACGCCTCGGCCGCCAGGCTCTCGCGCGTCTGCAGCGAAAGCCTCCGGTCCGAGCCTCGCAGCTCGTCGAGGACAGCGTCATAGCTCGCGGGCGAGACGACCGGCGCCGCGAAGGCGAAATTCTTGGCGGCGGCCCGGATCATCGTGGGGCCGCCGATATCGATGTTCTCGATCACCTCGGCGTCGGTCACGCCGCGGCTCGCCGCGGTGCGCTCGAACGGGTAGAGGTTCACGCACACCAGGTCGACCTGCTCGACTTCATGCGCGACAGCCGCGTCGATGTGCGACTGATCGTTGCGCACCGCCAGCAGGCTCGCGTACAGCTTCGGGTGAAGCGTCTTGACGCGCCCGTCCATGATTTCGGGGAAGCCGGTGAGGTCCGTGATCGAACGCACCGGGATCCCGGCCTCGCTGAGCTCGCGCGCGGTGCCACCCGTGGAGATGATCTCGACCCCGAGCTCCGTGAGCCCGCGGGCGAAGTCGACGATCCCGGCCTTGTCGGAGACCGACAGCAGTGCCCGGGCGATCTGAACCTCACCCGGCGCCGACGGCTGCAACGACTCCTCGGCGTTGGTCCCGGTCGTCATATGGCGCGACTCTACCGCGAAGGGTCGGTAGGGGAATCAGTTGTGGGACTTGACGCCGTCAAAACCGCCGACGGACCCTCAGGCATGACCGCAAGTGGTCCAACGAGCACGCGGCGCGAGTGGGTGGAGGCGATGCGCACGGCGCCCCGCGCGAACAGTCGCACGACCTCCGGCAGGATCTGGTGCTCGATCGCGTGCAGGTGCGGCCAGACGTCATCGGGCTCGCGCGCGTCGGGGAGCTCGACAGCGCGCTGCATGATCACCGGGCCCGTGTCGAGGCCACCGTCGGCGAAGTGCACGGTCACGCCGAAGATCTTGACTCCGTAGGCGAGCGACTGGCCGACCGCGTCAATGCCCGGGAACGCCGGCAGCAGCGACGGGTGAAGGTTGATCACGGCGTCCGGGAAACGATTCAGGAACTCCTCGGAGACCAGCTGCATGTAGCCCGCCATGACGACCAGCTGCGTGCCCTGCTCGCGCAGCCAGTCTGCCAACGCGCGATCCCGCGCCAGCCGGTCCCCAACGAAAGCGGCGCGCGCGAAGACGGCGGTCGGCACATCTGCGGCGGCAGCGCGCTCGAGCGCGTGGGCCTCCGGGTTGTCGGAGGCGACGGCGACGATGCTGACGCCCTGCCTGCCGTGGACCTGATCGAGTAGCGCCTGCAGATTCGTGCCGCTGCCCGAGACGAGCACTGCGACCTTCAGGGATCTGTCCGGGGTCATCGCCAGGTGCGATCGGGCCTCACCGCGGCGCGGCTGATGAGACCAGTGGTAGCTCGACCTGCTCGAGCGCAAACTTGCCGCCCGAATCCTCTGTGCCCGCGAGTGGGTATTCGCCGCTGAAGCAGGCGTCGCAGTGCATCGACCGCTGGCCCTGCACGGCCTCGTAGACGCCCTCCAACGAGAGATAGTGCAGCGAATCGGCTCTGATCGCCCGGCACACCTGCTCGACCGAACGACCGTACGCGACCATCTCCTCACGTGTGGACATGTCGATCCCGTAGTGGCACGGGTTCCTGATCGGCGGCGAGGAGATCCGCAGATGGATCTCGGCGGCCCCGGCGTCGCGCAGCATCTGCACGATCTGCGGCATCGTGTTGCCGCGCACGATCGAGTCGTCGACCACGATCAGCCGCTTTCCGGCCACGACCTCCGGCAGCGGGTTGAACTTGAGCCGCAGCCCGTTGCGGCGGAGCTGCTGCCCGGGCTGGATGAAGGTGCGCGCGACGTAGCGATTCTTGATGAAGCCGTCGTCCTGCGGCAGCCCGGCGGCCCGTGCGAGCCCGCGCGCGGCGGCGTTGCCGGAGTCGGGAATCGGGATCACGAGGTCAGCGTCGACCGGCGCCTCGCGCCACAGGATCTCGCCCATCCTGGCGCGCGAAACCTGCAGGCGGCTGCCGCCCATCAGCGAGTCCGGCCGCGCGAAGTAGATGTACTCGAACACGCAGAAGGCACGGCGCTGGCCGCCGGCGACGATCCGCGAATGCAGGCCGTCCTGATCGAGCGTCACGACCTCACCGGGCTCGACGTCGCGCAGGTAGCGGGCGCCGATCAGGTCGAACGCGCACGACTCGCTGGCGACGCAGTACACAGGCGCGCCGGTGTCGTCATCGATCACGCCGAGCGCCAACGGCCGCAGGCCGTGTGGGTCACGGAACGCAACGACCTTGTCCTCGCTCAACACGACAGTCGAGAAGGCGCCGCGAAGCTGCGGCAGCACGTCGGCGACTGCCTCGTCGATCGAGTCAGCCGGGTGCGTGGCCAGCAGGGCCGCGATGATCTCCGAGTCCGACGTCGAACGAAACGGAACGTCGCGCCCGCGCAGCTCGCTGTGCAGCTCGACCGCGTTGATCAGGTTGCCGTTGTGCGCCAGCGCCAGCGTGCGGATGTCGTCGCGCACGATCGGCTGGGCGTTCTCCCACTCGGACGAGCCCGTGGTCGAGTAGCGAACGTGCCCAATCGCCAGATCGCCGACCAACGAGCGCAGCATGTGCTCGTTGAAGACCTGCGCCACGAGTCCCTGCTCGCGCGTGCCCATGATCGAGCCGCCGAGCGGCGCCACCGCGATTCCCGCCGACTCCTGGCCGCGGTGCTGGAGCGCGAACAGGCCAAAGTACGCGAGCCGCGCAACTTCTACGCCTGGGGCGTAGATGCCGAAGACACCGCACTCGTCGCGCGGTCCGTCACGATGGTCGAGAGGAGTGGACACCGGTGGATGACCCCACCCCGAGCTTAGCTGAGCAGTGCGGACAGACCGCCGGCGTGGACGGCGCTCACTTCGGAAATTGGGATCTCGAGTAGATCCGTGATGATCAGAGCATGTCCACCCACGGCCCCGATGATCGGCAGACCATCGAGCGCCTCGGTCGCGCCGGACACGATGAACGCCGTGCCGAGATCCTCTCCGAACGGGTCCAACCCCTCCGGCAACCTGATCACCGCGCCGACGCCGCCGGCGATGCAGCATTCGGCCACGGCCACCGCGATCCCACCCTCGGCGATGTCGTGCGCGCTCGCGAAGTCCTTCGCGCGCACGCCCTCGCGCACGCGCGCATGGGCGACGCGAATCGCTGACACGTCCTTGGCAGGCAGTGCGCCAGCGGGCGCGCTGCCGTGCAGCTTCGCAACCTCGGAGCCGTCGCGCGAGGGGTTGAATTCGCCGATCAGCGCGATCCTGTCGCCGGGGTTTGCGAACCCGATCTGCCCGGCACGGCGCGCGTCCGGGAGCTTGCCGACCATGCCGATCACCGGCGTTGGCAGGATCGGCCCGTCCGGCGATTCGTTGTAGAGCGAGACGTTGCCGCCGACGACCGGCACGTCGAGGTCGCGGCAGGCCTGCGCGAGGCCGTCGACCGCCTCGCTCAGCTGCCAGGCGACGTGCGGCTTCTCGGGGTTGCCGAAGTTCAGGCAGTTGGTCAGGCCGAGCGGCTCGGCGCCGACGCACGCGAGGTTGGCGGCACACTCGTAGACGACCTCGGCAGCGCCGGCGCGCGGATCGACCGCGACACGGCGGCCGTTGCCGTCGATCGAGACGGCGATCGCCGGGATCGGCGCGCCGCCGACACCGGTGGCGGCCGAGAGCACAGGCAGCGCCAGCACCGCGGCGTCGGCCTGCTCGGGACGCCGCACGGTGCGCGACTGCACAATCGGGTCGTACTGCTCGAAGACGACGCGGCGCGAGGCGATGTTGGGGCTCGCGAGCAGCGCCCTGAGGATCGTGGCCGGATCAGCATCGGTGGCGACTTGCTGTTCGCCACCGACATACAGCGGCACAGTCGGCGGCTCGGGCTCGAGGTCGTACAGCGGGCAGTCGTCGACCAGCAGCGGGACGGGCAGCTCACCCACCAGCTCGCCGTCGTTGAAGATCCGGAAGCTGTGCGTCTCGGTGACCTCGCCGATCGCGGTCGCCGGCACCTCCCACTTCTCGCAGACGCTCAGCACCTCGGGCACCCGGCCCGGCTCGACGACGCAGAGCATGCGCTCCTGGGATTCGGAGACCATGATCTCGAACGGCTCCATGTCGGCCTCGCGCAGCGGCACCCTGCCCACGTCGATGTCGAGTCCGACACGGCCCTTGCTTGCCATCTCCGACGCCGAGGACGTGAGCCCGGCGGCGCCGAGGTCCTGCAGCGCGGCCAGCAGGCCGCGGTCGAGCAGCTCGAGGCTGCACTCCATCAGCTTCTTCTCCGTGAACGGGTCGCCGATCTGGACCGTCGGGCGCTTGGCCTCGTCACCCTCGCCGAGCTCGGCGCTGGCCAGCACCGAGGCGCCACCGATGCCGTCGCGGCCCGTCAGCGCGCCGAACAGGACGACGACATTGCCGACACCCGCGGCCGCGGCGCTCGTAAGCCGCTCGTGGGGAGCGAGGCCCACGGCCATCGCGTTGATCAGACAGTTCTGCTCGTAGCTCGGCTCGAAGTAGATCTCGCCGCCGATGGTGGGGACGCCGATCGAGTTGCCGTAGTGGCCGATGCCGGCGACTGCATGCTCGAGCAGGTAGCGGGAACGCTGCGAGGTCGCGGGCTCGCCGAAGCGGAGGCTGTCGAGCACTGCGATCGGGCGGGCGCCGACTGCGAAGACGTCACGCAGGATCCCGCCGACGCCGGTGGCGGCACCCTGGAAGGGCTCGACCGCGCTCGGGTGGTTGTGGGATTCGACCTTGAAGGCGATCGCGAGGCCGTCGCCGACGTCGACGGCGCCGGCGTTCTCCCCGGGCCCGACGAGCACGTGCTCGCCTTCAGTCGGGAGGCGTGTCAGCAGCTTCTTCGAGTGCTTGTAGGCGCAGTGCTCTGACCACATCAGCGAGAGCATCGCCAGCTCGACGTCGCCGGGCTCGCGGCCGAGTCCGGCCACGATCAGGTCGTACTCGTGATCTGTCAGACCGAGCTCGCGATGCTTGGGCTGGGCGCCGGCGCTCATCGGGTGCGTTGCGCTCAAGCCACCCGCACGCGCTCGTCGACGGCGGCGCGGATCGACTCGAAGATCGTGAGCCCGTCCTCCGAGCCGGTGAGTGGGTCGACCGCGTGCTCGGGGTGGGGCATCAGGCCGAAGACGTTGCCGGCGATGTTGACGACACCCGCGATGTCGTCCTGCGAGCCGTTCGGGTTGTGATCGGCCGCATACCTGAGCACGACCTGGACCGGCTCCGGCGAGTAGTACCGGCCCGACATGTGCTTGACCGGGAGCGAGAGCGTCGGCGGGCAGTTGCGCGTGAACGGCGTGTTGCGGTCGACGACGTCCATCTGCACCTGGCGGAAGACGAACTTGAGGCTCTCGTTGTCCAGCAACGCACCCGGGAGCAATCCCGCCTCGCAGAGGATCTGGAAGCCGTTACAGATGCCGAGCACGAGCCCGCCCTCGTTTGCGAACTCGATCACAGACTCCATCACCGGCGCGAAGCGGGCGATCGCGCCGGCGCGCAGATAGTCGCCGTAGGAGAACCCGCCGGGTACAACGACCGCGTCGACGCCCTTCAGGTCACGGTCGCCGTGCCAGAGCAGCTCGGCCTCGCCGACACGAGCGGCGGCGAGCTGGGCGTCGACGTCGTCACATGTGCCGGGGAAGCGGATGACGCCGAACTTCACGCGTTCTCGATGATCTCGTAGTCCTCGACGAGCGGGTTCGCCAGCAGGCGCTCGCACATCGATGGGAGCTGAGTCGCGTCATCGACGTCCAACTCGACGAGACGGCCAACGTGCACGGCCGACACGCCGGAGAAGCCCAGTGCCGGCAACGCGCGCTCGACGGCCTGCCCCTGCGGGTCGAGGATGCCGGCCTTGGGCCGGATCAGCACACGTGCCCGCATCAGTGGCCGCTCGCCTGGGTACGGGCGGCCCAATCGGCGAAGGCGTTTCCGGTGATGCGCTCGTAGGCCTCTATGTACTTCGCGCGCGTGCGCGCGACAACGTCCTCCGGGATTTCGGGGGCGGGCGGGCGCTTGTCCCAGCCGGTGGAGGATGCCCAGTCGCGCACGATCTGCTTGTCGAAACTCGGCTGGCCGTGGCCGGGCTCGTAACCGTCGGCCGGCCAGAAGCGCGAGGAGTCGGGCGTGCACGCCTCGTCGCCGAGCGTGAGCCGGCCATCGGCGTCCAGGCCGAATTCGAACTTGGTGTCCGCCAGGATGATCCCGCGCGCTCGGGCGTGCGCGGCGGCGTGCTGGTAGACGGCGATAGAGCTGTCGCGCAGACGCTCTGCGAGGTCGCGATCGCCGATCAGCTCGGCTGCCCGCTCGAAGTCGATCGCCTCGTCGTGGCCGACGTCGGCCTTCGTCGAGGGGGTGAAGATCGGCTCCGGGAGCTGGTCGGACTCGTCAAGGCCGGCGGGCAGCGCCACGCCGGAGACGCTTCCGGTCTGCTGGTAGTCCTTCCAGCCGGAGCCGGTGATGTAGCCGCGCACGATCGCCTCGACAGGCAGCATGCTCAGCTTCTTGACGACCATCGCGCGCCCGTGGACCTCGTCGGGCACTCCATCCGTTACCGACACGAGGTGGTTCGGGACGAGGCTCGAGCTCTGTTCGAACCAGAACGTCGAGATAGCGGTGAGCACCGCGCCCTTCCCCGGAATCGGGTTCGGGTGCACAACGTCATACGTTGAGATCCGGTCGGAGGCTACGAGCAGCAGCTGATCGTCGAGCTCGTAGATCTCACGGACCTTGCCGGAGGCGATCAGCCTCAGGTCTGAGACGGCGGCCATGCCGCCGATCCTAGCGGCTGGCGAGGGCTCCCGGCTCGCTAGTCAGAGGCCGCTCCGCTGGTTCGTGAGAACGACCGGCTCGCTAGTGAGTCGGGCGCGCCCGCGCGAACGGCAGGTGCATGATGTGGCCTGCGACGGTCTGCACCTCGGGCCGCAGGTCGAGCATCGTTCCCATCCACACGAGGGCGTATTCGAGCCCGAAACGGAGCCCTTCCACACGGCGGATCTCGAGCTGCTGCTCGGGGTTGGCGCGCGCCGCGAGGATCGAGATCAGCGCCGGCGTCCCGGTCGCACGAGCCATCGCGATCACACCGGCGGTACTCCCGATCGCAGCCGTCGCGGGCACGCGCTCGAGCCCGAAGCGCTCGAGCGTCGAGGCCACGATCCGGCTCGAGTTCGACCACGGGTCGCGCTGCACCACGGATGTCGCGGCGAAGTCCTCGGCCGGGACCTCCTCGAGATCCTCCCACGGATGACCGGGCGGCACCACGAGCACCAGCTCGTCGCGCCAGACGATCCGTTCCTCCAAGCCGTCGGCGAGCAGGGCATAGGGATCGATGCTGGCAATGCCGAGGTCGCTGCGTCCATCGCGCACGAGCTCCCGCACAAGGCCGGAGTTGGCGGAGATCAGCTCTGCGGTGAGTCCATGTTCGCTGCCGGCAAGCTCGCTCAGCACCTGCGGCAGGCGCAGCTCGGCGATCGTCGGACTGGACGCGATCCGAACCGGCATCGACGGCGCGGTTTTGATCAGCGCCTGCACCGAATCGGCGCTGCGCAACAGGCGGCGGGCGGCGCTGTAGAGCTGAACGCCCGCCGGCGTCAACGTCACGCCACGACTGGAGCGCTCGAACAACTCGGCACCGGCGACGTTTTCAAGCGCACGCAAGCGCTTGGACATCGCGGGTTGGCTCACGCCCATCGCGCGGGCGGCCTCAGCGATGCTGCCGAGCGTGGCAGCCGCGCAAAACGCCCGCAATTCACCGACCTCGAGGTCGCGAACAGGAACATGACCGCGGCTTCCGAACCCCTCAGCACGCTCATCTGCGGGCTGATCCCGTCGGAGCGCCACCATTCGCCCGAGCATAGGTGAGCAGGCGGACTACCCATTAACGACTCAAACCTTGCAAGATATCTTGCAAGGTTTTCTCAAGCAGCTAGCGGCTTTTGCCGATATCTCTCAAGTTTAGGCCTGACGACACTGAGGAGCCTCACGCGATCAGGCTCCTCAGTGCCACCGGCTTGATGAAACGATTAGCAGGAGCGAGTGCCCATTGCAGTTCTCCTTTTTGGGGTCGCACTTCCGGGTTGCGAAAGAGGTGTCAGTTGACGTGCCACGAAGGTTGCCTACGGGATGACCATCGCGGTAGACTCGATCTGGTTATGCCTCGCATAACGGGCCGTTAGACCATGTTCGACCTGCGGCCGCTGCACTCGGCGGCCTTCCGCCATCTCGCCGGTGCCTACTGGGTCAACGAGTTCGGCACCTGGATCGGTGAGATCGCGCTCACGCTCCTCGTCTACGACCGGACCCACAGTCCGCTCGTAACCGCTGGCCTGTTCCTCACGCTGCGCTTCCTGCCTGCGCTGGTCGCGCCATTGCTGACGACGCGACTGGAGGCGCTGACACCTCGTGTGGTGCTGTCGACGCTGTACGTGGGGGAGGCGGTGCTGTTCGCGGCCATCGCCGTGATCACACGTCATTTCTCGCTGCCGGCGATCCTGGTGCTCGCCGCGCTCGATGGCGCCCTGGCCGTGACGGCCAAGGCGCTGACGCGCGGTGCCAGCGCCTCCGGTCTGATCAAGGAGGGGTTGCTGCGCGAAGGCAACGGGATCATGAACCTCGGGGCGATGGTCTCGACCGCGGGCTCACCGGTGATCGCCGGGGGCCTGGTCGCATGGAAGGGAGCCGAGGCCGCGCTGCTGGTCGACTCGGCGACCTTCCTCGTGACCGCGCTGATAGTCGTAACCGCCCGTGGCATCCATGTGGACAGCGACCGCAACGCCGGCTCTGCCGGGCGCCTGCGCAACGGGCTCGACGTGCTGCGCAACCGGAGGGCCGTGCGGCGCCTGATGATCGCGATCGCGTTCGCGATGACACTGAGCGCGGTCCCGATACCAATCGAAGTCGTCTTTGCGAAGCACACGTTGCACGCTGGTGACTCGGGCTACGGCCTGATGCTCTCCTCCTGGGGCTTCGGAATGGTGATTGGTGCCGCCGTCTTCGCGGCCGTGAAATACGCTCGGTTGACGGTCGTGCTCGCAGCGGGCACGCTGCTGATGGCACTCGGGTATGCCGGCATGGCCGTCGCGCCCACACTCGCGCTCGCCTGTGTCGGCTCCGCCGTCGGCGGCATCGGCAACGGCGCCGCCTGGATCGCGGCCGTCACGGCCGTCCAGGAGCGCATCCCGCTGAACACGCAGAGCGCCGTGATGTCGGTGCTGGAGGGGCTGAACCAGGTGATGCCGGCGATCGGCTTCGCTGTGGGCGGCGCCCTCACCGCCGCGACCTCGCCTCGTGTCGCCTACGCTGTCGCCGCCGTTGGTGTGGCCGCGGTCGTGCTGCTTGCCGCAGCGAGGCCGAGCGACCACGTCCGACTGACGGGCGTACCCCCAGAAGACCCGGCCGATTTGCAGCAGAACGTCGACGTAGAAGCGCAGGAGAGCGACGCTTCGCAGCGAACCCATTCCGTACCAACCTTCAGCACCGGATGACCGAGAGCACACCAGCCGCTGACGTCGGCGTCCCCTCGACAAAGCCGACCCGACCGGAGCTTGCTCGCCCCGGGATAGTGACCGCTGCGCACTCGTTGCTGCTCGCGGGCGCGGTCGGGCTCGCGGTGTGGGCAGCCACAGACCACACGGCGAATTCGCCGCACACGACGAGCTGGATGATCGCGGTTCTGGGCATCCTGACCGCTCTGGCGGTGCTCAGTGAGATGACGTCAACGCTGCTGCCGTCCGGCCTCATGAACATCTCCGGAAGCTTCTTGGCGATCGCGCTGGCGGCGGTGTTACTCGGAGGCGCGCCCGCCGCGGTCGTCGGCTCCCTCGTGACCGGGATCGGCTGGCTCCGCTGGCGTGAGCGTGGGGATCTGTTCCGCAACAACCTCGTGACCTTCACGTGATTCCCGCTGCTCAGCGGGCTGTTCTTCCACTGGCTGGCCGGCCCCGTCGGCGTCAACCTCAAGCACGTCGCCCTCTACAGGCAGGACCCGAAGTACTACGTGATGGTGTTCGCCACCTTCATGGTCGCGCTCGCACTCAACTTCGCAATGGTCACCGGCTACGAGGGCCTGATCGGCCGCAGCTCGATGCCGAGGAAGTTGGCTGAGTTCAAGCCGGTGATGGCAGCCGAGCTGGCGTCCGCAGTGCTGACTCTGGTCGCCGTCTACATGACGAACAACATGGGTGAGGCCGGCCTGATCCTGTTCGCGCTCGTCCTGGTCGTGTTCCAGTACCTCGTGCGCGAGTTGCTGATCTCCCAGAGCCGCGGCGAAGAGTTGCGCGTGATGGCCACAACAGACGAGCTCACGGGCCTCGTCAACCGCAAGCAGTTCGGGGACGACGTCGACGCAGAGATCGCGAAGGCCGAGGGCACCCCCGCGACATTCGCGGTGATGTTGCTCGACCTCGACCACTTCAAGGACATCAACGACACGCTCGGGCACCAGTACGGCGACGATCTGCTTGCCCATATCGGCCCACGGCTGGCGGAGCGGATCGGCGACGGCGGGCTGGTCGCGCGCTTGGGCGGCGACGAGTTCGCGATCCTGCCCGCGGTGCGGACCGACAACATGGCGGCGCTGACGGCGATCGCCGAGGACGTGCTCGCAAGCGTGCGCGAACCGGTCGTGTTTGACGACATCACACTGCAGGTGGAGGCCAGCATCGGCATCGCGCGGCATCCGGCCGACGGTAAGGACGCGCAGACTCTGATGCGGCGCGCCGACATCGCGATGTACGACGCCAAGGATCAGCGCGACGGCCACCGCTTCTACACGCACGGGCAGGACCGCCACTCCGTCTCGCGCCTCAGCATGGTTGGCGACTTCCGCCGCGCGCTCGAGAAGGACGATGAGATCGTCGTCCACTTCCACCCGATCGTCGACCTCGGTTCGGGCCGCGTGCACGGCGCGGAGGCGCTCGTGCGCTGGCAGCACCCGGAGCTCGGCCTGCTGCAGCCGGCCGCCTTCCTGGAGATCGTCGAGCAGACCGGCCTGATCGGCGCGATGACCAGCACCGTCCTCGACAAGGCGATCGCCGAGTGCGCAGCCTGGCACGCAGCCGGCCGCGACCTGACCGTCTCGGTGAACCTTTCGGTCCGCAACCTCCACGACCCTATGCTGTCCACACAGGTCTCGCAGATGCTTGAGCGCCACGGCCTGCCGCCGGAGGCGCTCAAGCTCGAGATCACCGAAAGCATGATCCTGTCGGACCCGCAGCGCGCGCTCAAGACGGTCGAGAGCCTCAGCGAACTCGGCGTGCGCTTCGCCGTCGATGACTTCGGCACGGGCCACTCGTCACTGTCGAACCTGCGGATGCTGCCCGTCCACGAGTTGAAGATCGACCGCACGTTCGTGACACCGATGCTCAACGAGGACTCCGACGGCGTGATAGTGCGCTCGACGATCGAACTCGGTCACGCGCTCGGTCTGAAGGTGATCGCCGAGGGCGTCGAGGACGCGCGCACGCTCGCTCGCCTCGAGGAGATGCACTGCGACCGCGCCCAGGGGCACTTCTTCTCAAGGCCGATCCCGCCGATCGAGCTCATGCGCTGGATCAGCCGGTACGAGGCGAGCTACCTCTCAGCAGCCTGAGGGTTGCCGGCAGCCTGAGGGTTGCCGGTGGTGTGAGGCTCGTGGCCGGATGCCGCGGCCCTCACACCACCGATCAGTAGCGGCCCAAGGCCGCGACCCTCACACCGGCGAGTTGCGGCGGCGCCGCGCCTCGCCGGCCCGGGTGCGGCTCCGGCGAGCGTGCATGCGAGCGCGGCTGATCCGCGCGACCGCCTGCATCTCCCGCTCGGTGCGAGCGTTGTTGACCATGATGACCAGATCCATATCTTCGTCGGGGTCGAACAGGCTCGTGTCCAGCTTTGTATCGCGTCGAAAGAACATACGGGTACTTTCGCCGACAATCGTACATAAGTCAAAGTCGTAGTTCCTACTAGAGTCATAAGCGACACCTATGAAACCGAGGGTCGGCGCGAAACCGGCCGCGGCGCGAACCGACCGCCGACCGGTGCACCGCGGAACCGACCGCAGAGCGCTACGCGCGCTCGATGATCTCGATCCGGTAGCCGTCAGGATCGCGCACGAAGCACAGGCGTGAGCCGTCCTCGCGCACGCTGTAGGGAGGCCGTTCGGGCTCGATGCCCTGCTGTGCGAGTCGTGTGAGCGCGGCGTCGAGGTCGGGCGTGGTGATCGCGATGTGGCCGTAGCCCGTCCCGAGCTCGTACGGCTCGGTGCGACCGAAGTTGAACGTCAGCTCCAGGCGCGGCTCGTCCCCATCCTCCGGCAGGCCCATGAAGAC
>Ga0182024_10018243_pt1 | contig 13087 bp, 10 predicted proteins | sample P32metaG_FD_120480 | JGI IMG/M metagenome (GOLD analysis project Ga0182024, IMG submission 120480) | Permafrost microbial communities from Stordalen Mire, Sweden - P3-2 metaG (Illumina Assembly) | ecosystem: Environmental > Terrestrial > Soil > Wetlands > Permafrost | place: Sweden: Stordalen...
GAGATTTGCCCGGGCTTCATGAAATATTCAGGCTAAGCTTCCTGGAGGGCGGGCGCCAGCGCCACGCCCTTGAGCTTGATGCCGGCGAGCTTTTTCACGATCTGCGCGGCGTGCTCCTTGGCGACGTCCGCCAAGGTGTAATCCGCGTGAATGTCGATCGCCCCGACCACCCCGGCGGGCAAGCGGGTCACGCCGGCAATCTTTCCGACCACGTCCGCCGGCACCACCTGGTGGTCGCGGCCGACGTTGAGTAAGATCGTCACCTTCCCGGCGTCGCCCCCGGTCCGCGCCGGGCGGTCAAATTTGGGTTTGCGGGGCGCCGGGGCCGGCGCCGGCCCGGCCGCCGGAGCGGCGGGCAGCGGGGCTTTGACGGCAAGCGGTTTCGCGCCGGCCGTCTCCGGCGCGGCCGCGACCGTCTTCGCCCACGCGGGCGCGGCCGAGGCGGATTTGGCCGCGGGAGCGGGCGCTGCGGCGGGCGGGGCGCCCGCGCCTTGGAGCAGATGAATCAGGGCCGAACAAATGTCGGTGCTGGCATAGCCCTGGTCGAGCAGCCGGTCGATCATCTGGTCATGCGGGTGAAACTGTTTGGCCTCCAGGGTGGCGCGGATCTTGTCGAGAAACACATTCGAGCGCGCCTCCTCCACCTCATCCTGCGACGGAATCTTGCCCCGGCGCACGTCGAGCTTCGCCCACCGCACCATGCTCTGCAATTTATAGAGCTCCTGGCCCGACACGAAGGTGAACGCCTTGCCCTTCCGGCCGGCCCGGCCCGTGCGGCCGATCCGGTGGGTATAGTCCTCCGCGTCATTGGGCAGGTCGAAATTGAAGACCACCTCCAGATCGTCGACGTCGAGTCCGCGGGCCGCCACATCGGTGGCGATCAGGAATTCAAAGCCCCGGCGGCGAAATTTTTCCATCACCCGGTCGCGCTGGGTCTGGGACAGGTCGCCATGCAGGCGGTCCACCGCGTAGCCCCGGGCATGGAGATGCTCGTCCAGGTCGTCGACCATCACCTTCGTGCTACAAAAGATGATGCCGAACCGGAAATCGTGCACGTCAATCAGGCGGGTCAGCGCCTCGATCTTCGAACGGCGGTCCACTTCGAAGTACACCTGCTCCACCTGCGGGGCGTTGAGGGCCACCGAGGCGATCTTGATCCAGGCCGGATCCTGCGAATAGCGGCTGATCAGGTCCTGAATGGCGCGGGGAATCGTGGCCGAGAAGAACATCAGCTGCCGGGTCGCCGGCACCGCCTTGAGAATGTGCTCGATGTCGTCGCGAAAGCCCATGTCGAGCATCCGATCGGTCTCATCCAGGATCACCAGTCTCAGGGCCGTGAGCTTCAGCGTGCCCCGCTCCATGTGGTCCATCACCCGCCCCGGGGTGCCGATGACGATCTGGACCCCCGCGGCCAACGCGCGAAACTGCCGCTCGTAGCTCTGGCCGCCGTAAATCGGCACCCCGGTCACGCCGCGGTGGAACAGCGCGAGCTTACCGGTTTCCTCCGCCACCTGGACGGCGAGTTCCCGGGTCGGGCATAGGATCAGCACCTGCACCGCGCGCTGCCGCGGATCGACTTTCTCGATCGCCGGAATCGCGAAGGCGGCCGTCTTGCCCGAGCCGGTGGACGATTCGCCGACGATGTCGCGGCCGGTCAGCGCGACGGGAATCACCGCGGTTTGAATCGGCGAGGCCTCCTCAAATCCCATCTTCGCGACCGCCTTCAGCGTCTCGGCAGAGACTCCCAATTCGGCAAACGGACGTTTTTCCATGCCGCAGGGTAAGGCCCCTTCGGCGACGCCGCCAGACTGCATTCGCAAATCGCCGCGGCCGGAACCGAACGGCCGCGGCGCCCGGCGGCCCGGCCCCGCGGCGGGATTAGTTCACGGAGCGCCGACCACCAGCGAGGCATTGGTGCCCCCAAAACCGAAGCTGTTGGCCAACGCATAGGCGACCGGTCGCCGCACCGCCGCCTGAGGGGTCAAGTTGAGGCCCAGGGCGGCGCAGGCCGGATCGACATTCTCCAAATTGAGCGTCGGGGGCACGATCCCGTCACGGATCGCCAGGACGCCGGCCATGAGCCCCAGCGCGCCGGCCCCGCCCAAGAGGTGCCCGGTCATCGACTTGACCGCGCTCACCTGCAGGCGGTCAAGCGAACCGGCAAACACCGCCGCAATCGCCGCCGCCTCCTCGCCGTCGCCGCCGGGCGTCGAGGTGGCGTGGGCCGAGACGTAATCGACGCGGGCCGGATCCAGCCGGGCCTCCGCCAGCGCCAGCTGCATCGCCCGGCGGGAGCCCTCGGCCGCCGGGGCCAGCAGCGAGAGATGGTGGGCGTCGGCGGTCGCGCCGTAGCCCAGAACTTCGGCATAAATGCGGGCCCCGCGGCCCACCGCGTGCTCCCGTTCCTCCAGGACAAACACCACGGCGCCCTCGCCGATGACAAACCCATCGCGATCGGCATCGTACGGACGCGAAGCCTTTTCCGGAGCGTCGTTGCGAGTCGAAAGGGCGCGCATCTGGGCAAAGGCCCCCACCGCGATCTGCGTCAGCACCGCCTCGGCTCCGCCGGCCATCATGACCTCGGCGTCGCCGCGCTGGATCGCGCGAAACGATTCGCCGATGCTATGGCCGCTGGTCGCGCAGGCCGAGGCGACGCTCATGTTCGGCCCCCGGAAATTGAGCAGGATCGCGAGCTGGCCGGCCAAAATATTGGGGGCGGCCTGCAAAATGAAAAAAGGGGATATCTTACGAAAGCCCCCCTGCTGCCAGGTTTCCTGCGTCGCGGCGATTTCCGGCAGGCCGCCCAGGCCAACGCCCAGGTTCACGCCAACCCGTTCCGACGGCAGGCTTCCGCGAACCGTATCCAGGCCGGAATCCACATATGCTTCCAATCCGGCCGCCAGGCCCAGATGGGAAAAGCGCCCGATTTTTTTCACATCCTTCGGGCTCACCGCCATGGTGACCGGGGCGGAACCCGCTCCCCGGGGAAACACCGGCGCGGTCAGGGGCGCGCTGGGATTAAAGTCCTTCACCTCGGCGGCGATCTGCGCCGCGCAAAGGGAGGCATCGAAACGCGTGATCCGCCCAACCCCACTGCGGCCGGCGATAAGGGCGGCCCAGGTCGCCGGAGCGCTCAAGCCCACCGGGGTCACCGCCCCGATGCCAGTGATCACGACGCGGCGGTAGGAGTTGGGTACGGACGAGTTCAAGGGGGCACACTTACGCGACCCCGATCCCCCCCGGCAAGGCGAATTCGACGATTGTCCCGGCAACTCCACGAAGCGCGATCGGCCGCCGCACCTCGATTTGCCGGAATCGTCCCCTGGTTCGTCGTAGTGCCGCCAACGCCCAGATCCGGTCTCAAACCGGCCGCCAAAAACCGCCGGCGAGGCCGGCCGGATTGGCGGCCCAGAGAGACCGGACAAGGCGGCAACCTGCTCACCAGGGGACGATTCCGGCAAATCGAGGTGCGGCGGCCGATCGCTGGCCTTTGACTTTCAAATTCAATCTGTCTTGCTGCCCCTCCGAGACCATGGAGCAGCTGCACCCATATTGGCGGATGGACTACATCGAGGCCCCCCGCTACCCGGCTGCGATGTCGCGCCCGTTTACGGAGCTTCCCGCTATGGGCGACGACCGAACCGCCTTGATCGTACATCGATCGGTGCTGTCGTATCTGTTATTGAACCGTTTTCCCTACAATCCGGGTCATCTACTGGCTATTCCCTTTAGGGAAGTTACTGACCTGGAAGAACTCTCGCAAGCCGAACGGAACGATCTGAACGATGAAATCGTGTTCGCCAAACGGCTCCTGACGGCGGCTCTCAAGCCGGACGGCTTCAATATTGGCTATAATTTGGGAGCGGCGTCGGGCGGCAGCATCGCCCATCTGCATGGGCACATCGTGCCGCGCTGGGCGGGGGACAACAACTTCATGCCCGTCTTGGGTAAGACCCGTATTTTGCCTCAATCGCTTGATGCGACGTGGGTTAGATTGTCGGATGTGGCGGCCGCCTGCGCGCCCGCGAGCTGAGAACCCGGGCCGGATGGGAGAGCGGCCGTCGAAATGGGACCATTGTGGCCCAATATGTGCTAATTTTTAACACATTTTTAACGCCGATGACGGATATCGCAATTGGCCGGGGAATCCTTCAGGGTGGGAGTTGAGCGATGTCCGTTCGCAATCAACTTCAACTGCTGGTGGGTGGCCTGGGGGCCCGACGCAAACGGGAACCGGCCGCCGCGGGCACGGCGGCCGTGCGCGATTTTCTCGACCGGAACCTGCTGGTCGCCGCCTTTATTTTCATCCTGACGGTCGCCGCCATTGTGCTGATCAGCTCGGTCGGCATGACCACGGTGAACCTTCCGGTCCTGCCCAATCAACTGGCCACCGTCCGAATTGTCGCCAGCAGCCCTTTCACGTACGCCAGCGAAGAAAAGATGCGGGAGGCGCGGGAGCAGCTGATCGATCGCACGCCACCGGTCTATCGCCTCGAGGCCCAGCCCTTGCGGCAGTTCGAATTGGCCGCGCGCAACCTGTTGGGCCGGCTGGCCGCCTTCGAGAACGTCCATCCGGTCGGGGGACTGTCGCTGAACGGCCGGGACGCCGACCTCACCGCCCTGGCGGACGATTTCAACAGCACCGAGCCCTACCGGGTCAACACGGACGACCTGGCTGCGCTCCTCAGCGCCGGGGACGCCCCGGCGCGGGCGGCGATGTTTGAAAACGGACTGGGCGCACTGCGCGAAATCTACGCCGAAGGTGTCCATGACACTTCGCTGAGCGGCGGGGGCAGCGACAGCGTGGCGCTCCTGCAGATCGTCCTGCCCAACGGCAAGGTTTCCAAGCAGTCGGTGGAGTCGATGGAGGATGCCCTCACCTTCCTGCGCGTGAGCGTGGCCGATGCAAGTTTGCCGCGTCCGGCGGCCCAGGCGCTCTTCCGTTTCTTCAGCAACGGCGTCAGCCCGAACCTCGTCTTCGATCGGGCGGCGAGCCAGCAGCACATCACCGACGCCCTGCGCAATTTGAAGGAGGTCGCCGTCACCGTGCCCCGCGGCCAAATCATCGTCGAGGCCGGCGAGCGGGTCACCCCGGAGCAATATGAGATGTTCCGCGCCTACCAGGAATTCCTGCGCCAGCACGGCGACGCCGAGCTCATGGGGAATCTGATCCTCTTCGGCCACGTGCTGCTCGTGCTCGCGATGGTCGTGGCCTCCATTCTTTACATCCGGCTCGAGGATCCGGAGACCATGCGCAGCAACGTGCGCCTGGGGCTGCTCGCCCTGGTCGTGATCATCAATCTGGCCCTGGTGCGGGTCGTCTACTCCCTGGGCGGAATGGATTTCTTCATTCGGGACGGCTCGTGGGCGGCCACGCTCCCCTACGTCGCGCCGACCGCCCTGGCGCCTCTGATCGTGGCCATCCTGATCGATGCCGGCTCGGCCATCTTCATGGCCCTGCTGATTTCGATCTTCAGCGGAGTCATTTACGGCAACCGCTTAGACCTCCTGGTCCTGACCTTTCTCTCCTCGATGGTCTCGATCTTCTTCTGCCGCGACGCCCGGCGCCGCGGCAAAGTGGTGCGCGCCGCCGGGGCGGGCGGCCTGACCGTGGCGGCCTTCGCCGCCCTGATCGCCTACGCCCAGCAGACGCCGCTGGATACGCTGGCCCGGGAAATGGTGGCGGGTCTCTTGACCGGACTGCTGACGGGGGTCGCGGTCGTGGGCCTCCTGCCCGTCCTCGAATCCCTGTTCAAGCGGACGACCGACATCACGCTGCTCGAACTGACCGACTACAACCACCCGCTGCTTCGGCGCATGCAACTGGAGGCGCCCGGCACCTACCATCACTCGCTCGTGGTGGCCCAACTCTCCGAAAACGCCTCCAATGCGATCGGGGCCAATCCCCTGCTCGCCCGGGTGTGCGCTCTCTTTCACGACATCGGCAAGACGATGAACCCGGCCTACTTCACGGAGAATCAGCGCGAACGGGTGAGCCCGCATGAGAACCAATCGCCGCTCGTTTCGGCGCGGATCATCAAGCACCACGTGGCCGACGGCGTGGAAATGGCGCTGAAGCACCACCTGCCCCGCGCGGTGGTCGACGTGATCCGCCAGCACCACGGGACCACCCATGTCCGGTATTTTTACGAGAAGGCGCTGGCCGATTGGGCCCAGACTCCGGGGCAGCCGCCCCTGTCGGATGCGCCCTACCGCTACGACGGCCCGCGGCCCCAATTCCGGGAAAGCGCGGTGATTTCGCTCGCCGACGGCGTCGAGGCGGCCTCGCGCTCCCTGCGCTCGGCGACCGCCGAGCAGCTGGGCCAACTGATCGACGCGATCGTCGGCGACCGGATCGCCCAGGGCCAGCTGAACGAGACCCCCCTCACGCTCGAAGATATCGCCAAGGTCAAGAATAGCTTCACCTTCACGCTCCTGAACATGCTCCATTCGCGGGTTGCCTACACGGTGGAATACACCGCGGAGATCCGCGGTCCCCAAGCGCCCCGGCGCGATGCCCCCGCGGAACAACGCCGCGTCTGAGCGCCGCCCGGTGGCGGTGCGCAGCCTCCACCCGCGCCTGCGCCTCCCGCGTGGCGGGGTGGCGCGCGCGCTGCAGGTATTGGACGCCTATCGGGGGGATCTCGCGCTCGCGGGCTCGGTCCTGGAGAACCGCGCGGAGATCTCCGTCGCCTTTCTGACCGACGCGGCCCTCGCCCGCCTGCACGGCGATTTCCTGGGCGATCCGGCCCCGACGGACGTGATCACCTTTCCGGGCGAGCCGCCCTTCACCGCCGGCGAAATCTGCGTCTCGGTCGACGCCGCCCGGCGCGAGGCCGGCCGGCAATTTTCCCGGGAACTGGCGCTGTACCTGGCGCACGGCTGGCTCCACCTGGCGGGCCACGACGACCGGCGCCCGGCCCAGAAGCGCCGGATGCGCCGGGCGGAGGCGCGGGCGCTGCGGATCCTGCGCTCGGCCGGGGCCCTGCCGGCGTTCGCGCTGCGGCCGGCGCGCCCGCCCCCCCCATGACGCTTTTTTCCCTCTCCTTTGTCCGCCGGGTCCTCTTTCCTTCCTAACATGCCCACTTCTCCCGGTTCCCCGCCCGATCCGCTCGAACTGGCGCGCAAATCCCGCATCATCACGGTCCGCAACGCGTTCATTTCCGGGGCGCTCCTGCTGGCGCCGCTGGCGGTGACCGTCTGGGCGTTCTATAAGATCATCTCCCTGGTGGGGGAAACCTTCCGGCCGGTCTTCTTCTTTTTCCTGCCGGACCGCCCGAGCCTCGACATTCTGCTGGATGTCGGGGCGACCGTCATCGTCCTCGTGCTGGTCACTTTTCTGGGATACATTTCGCGCGATGTCTTCGGCCGCTTCTTCGTCAGCGTCGCCGACCGCTTCATGCACCGCATCCCCGGCGTGGGCGCGGTGTATGTCGCCGTGAAGCAGATCGTCGACACTTTCAGCACGCAAAACCGCCAGCTGTACAACAAAGTGGTGCTGGTCGAATTTCCCCGCAAAGGGATGTGGGCGCTGGGCTTTCTCACCAATCGGGCCCAGGGCGAAGCGCAGCGGAAAACGGGCCGCGAGATGTGGTCGGTCTTTGTGCCCACGACCCCCAATCCCACCGGCGGCTATCTCCTTCTGCTGCCGCCGAGCGAAATCGTGGAGCTCGAAATGAGCATCGGCGAGGGCATGAAAATGATCATTTCGGGCGGAGCGGTCATCCCCCCCTGGCCGCGGCCGGTCGCCGGCCTGACGGAGCCGCCCAAGAGCTCCGGATAAGCGCCGGTTCGGCCGGACAATTTCCGGCTTGAACCGGGCGCCCGCCGAATTGGGCTGGGCCGGGGCGCCGGCCCAATCGCCGCCCAGTTCCGCCCTCCTTCTTCCCTCCCTCGATGCCCGCCCAAACCCTGACCGCCGACGCTTTTGTCCTGGTGAAGCGGCCGGCCGCCGCGGATGGCTGGTTCACCCTCACCCTCTTGTCGGAGGAGCAAGGTCCGCTAACGGCGCGTCAGCGCCTGCCCAAGCGCGGGGCGGCCAGCCAGCTGCTCCTCGACGTGTTCGACGAAGCCGCGCTGATCCTGGAGTCGTCCAACCAGGGCCGAACCTGGTTCGTGCGCGAGGCCCGGCTGATTGCCCGCCACTCCGAATTGGGGCGCAGCTACGCCGCGCTCCAGGCCGCCTCCGGCTTCGCGCTCCTGCTCGCCCGCAATCCGGTGGCGCCGGAAAGCCGGGGGGCGGTGTTGGCCCTGCTACGCACCGCCTTCGCCGCCTTCGCCCAGTCCGGCCGGCCGGACGTCGTGGGTTTCAAATCGCTGTATTGTTTTGCGCGCGATGAGGGCTACCCGGTGAAACAGGAGTGGTTTGCCGGCCTGAACCCCGCTGACCGCGCCGCGGCCGCGGCGCTGCTGAATCGCCCCCTGAGCGCACAGACCGGACCGGCGGAGGAGGTCGCGCGGTTGCAGCGGGGATTGGAAACGTACCTGCGCGCGCACACGGAGATCGCGCTGGACTGACCATGCAATTTGACCTCGATGCCCGCCGCGCCCGTCTGAGCGTGGGCGAATTCGCCGACTTCAGCCTCGGGCCACGCGACTCCGGCGAGGGCGGTCCGGTCGGGATCTGGCGCGCCAAATTGGGGACCCATTGGCACCAGCAATTGCGCCGGCAGGCGGCCGAGGACGATCCGGCGACGGAGTTCGAGGTGACGATCGACGGGGCCCTGGTGGTCGGCGGCTGGACGATCGCGGTCAACGGCCGCATCGACCAACTCCGCCGCGAGGGGGGCGCCGCCGTCGTCCGCGAAATCAAGACGGTCACCCGCGCCCTGCCCGAGGACGAGGCGGCGCTGCGGGCGGACTATCCGGGCTATTTCGTCCAGCTGGCGGTGTACGCGGAATTGCTGCGGATGCCCGTCCGCGCGGAACTCGTTTTCGTCGAAACGGCGAGCGGCCTCAGTCAGACGGTGCTGCTGCGCCCCGCGGACGACGCGCTCCTGCGGAGACAATTGGCCCGCATCGCCGAATTTCTGGACCTGCGCCTGCGCGCCCGCGAGCGCCTGCGCGCCCTGCGCTTCCGGCCGCCGTTTGCGGAGCTGCGTCCGGGCCAAGAGAGCGTGGCGAGCGAACTGGCCGCCGCGGCGGCGGCGGGCGGAGCCGCCATTTTGCTGGAGGCGCCCACCGGGTTCGGCAAGACCGGCGTCCTCCTCGAATTCGCCCTCCAGCAACTGCGCTCGGGACACTTTGACCGCGTGCTCTACCTCACCAGCAAGGCCACGGGGCAATTGCAGGTCGCGCGCACCGTGGCCGCGATGGCCCCGGCCGAGGGCGGCGGCGGGCTCGCTGTCTGGGCGGTGCGCCCGAAAGTGGAGCACTGCGTCAACCACGAGTTCCACTGCGTGCGCGAGGATTGCGTCTACCTGGATGGGATCGAGGCGCGCTGGCCCCACAGCGGGCTCGCCCGGTTCTACCTGTTTGAAAACCATCCCCGCGATCTGCCGACGCTGCGGGCCGCGGGCCGCGAGGCCCGGATCTGCCCTTATGAGATCACCCGGGCGGCGCTGCCGTTCAACGACGTGTGGATCGGGGACTACAATTATGTTTTCGCGCCCGGCAGCCGCGGCCTATTCTACCACCAGCCGGGCTTCGAGCCGGGGCGCTCGCTGCTGATCATCGACGAAGCCCATAATCTGCCGTCGCGGGTCGCCGACGCCTACTCCCATTCGCTCCGCGGCCTCGACGCCCGCGAAGTCGCCGGCCATCTCGAGGCCGTGCACCCGCGCGGCGAACTGATCGCCGCCTGGCAATTGTGGACCGACTTCCTGGAGCGCCTGCCGGTTTCGCCCGCACTTGCAGCGGACACGGAGGAGCAGGCCCGCGCGCTGCTCACCGACCTGGGCCGGGTGATCCGCGCGGTGCCGATCGATTACGCGGCCCTGAGCCCGCGGGCGACCCAGTTCATCTGGGAGATTCCGGGGCTGGCGGAGGAACTCGCCGAACACGCCCTGCCGCGGCTGTGGTGGTGCCGCCAGGCGGGCGAACTGGCGATCACCTGCCTTGACGCCGCCACGGTCATCGGCGCGGCCCTGCGGGAATTCGGCAGCGTCGCCCTGGCCACCGCCACGCCCGGGCCGAGCGAGACCTTTGCGCTGGCCTGCGGCTGGGAGGGTCCCCTGGCCCACGTGCGCGCCGCCACGCCCTGGCGCGACGGCGCCTACGACGTGGCCTATGATGTGCGGGTGGACACCACCTTTCAGCACCGCGGGCAATACTACGGCGAAACCGCCGCGACGATCGCGGCCCTGCGCCGCCATGCCGGGGGCCAATCGGTCGCGATCTTCTTTCCGAGCTACGCCTACGCCGAGGCGGTCCGCCAGGCGGCGGCCGATGGCTCCGACGCCCGGCTCGCCCTGCAGCCCCGCTCCGGCGACTTGGCCGCGGCGGCGGCGTGGGTCGAAGCCACGCTCGCCCGGGGAGACGCCCTGCTCCTCGTCCTCGGCTCCGGCTTCGCGGAGAGCATCGACCTCTTGGGCGGCCGGGTCACCCACGCGATGGTCGTCGGGCCGGCCCTCCCGGAGGTCAACCCGGTGCAGCGGGCGCGCATGGCCACTTACGCCGAATTGGGCCGGGAGGGCGCGTTTCGCCGCGTCTACCAAATCCCCGGCATGCAAAAGGTGAACCAGGCCCTGGGCCGGCTCGTCCGCGGTCCCGGCCAATGGGCGAAAGTGCTCCTGCATTGCCGGCGGTTCGCCGATCCCGGGTACGCCGATCTCCTCGCCCCCGACTACCGCCGGGGGGAGAGGATCGAGAGCGACACCGAGCTCGAGCTATGGCTGCGCACCTAGGCGGCCAATCGCGGCCTTCCGGTCGTTTTCCCTTTCCCTTTTCGAGGCGCACCGTCACAACCAAGGCTCGTGGAGAGGCATAAATCAATCGCTTCCCGGGAGGTGCAGGCCGCCATGCTGCGGCTGGCGACCGCTATTGCGGAGCGGCACCCCGCTCCCGCGGAAATTTGGCTCCTGGGGATCGCCAACGGCGGGATCGCCGTGGCCGAGCGCCTGGCGATCGCCCTGCGCCGGCAAACGGCCCTCCAGGTCAAAGCGGGCATGCTGGACATTTCCTTTCACCGCGACGATTTGGGCCGCCATCCGATCCCAAAGGAGTTCCGGCCCAGTCACCTGCCCGGCGACGTGGCCGGCGCCACGGTGATCCTGGTCGACGATGTCTTCTTCAGCGGCCGGACGGTCAAGGCCGCCTTGGACGAACTTTTCGACCACGGCCGGCCCGGGCGGGTCGAACTCGCCGTCCTGGTCGACCGCGGCGAGCGGCGCCTGCCGATCGCCCCCGATTACGTCGGGTTGACCGTGACGGCCGGTCCCCGTGAAGAAGTCGCCGTCACTTTGGCGCCCGAAGGCGACGGCGCCGCGGACGCGATCCGCATCACCGCCCACGCATGAAAGCCCGCCCCGCCCCCCCTTCCTGGAACCGCCGCCACCTGCTCACGCTCGAGGAGCTCAGCCTCGCCGAAATCGAACAGATTCACGCGACGGCCGCCGCGTTTAAGAAGATCCTCGGTCGCAGCGTGAAAAAAGTGCCGATCCTGCGCGGCAAGACGATCGTCAACCTCTTCCTTGAGCCCAGCACCCGGACCCGCCTCGCCTTCGACATGGCGGCCAAGCGCCTGAGCGCGGACGTGATTTCCTTCGACGCGGCCAGCTCGTCCACCACCAAGGGCGAGACCCTGCGGGACACCGCCGAAAACATCCAGGCGCTCAATGCGGACATGATCGTGATCCGCCACGCCGCCTCGGGTTCGCCCCTCTACTTGTCGCGCATCCTCGATATCCCGGTGATCAACGCGGGCGACGGCGCCCACGAGCACCCCACCCAGGGCCTCCTCGACACCTTTACCATGATCGAGCACCTGGGGCCGCTCCGCGGCCGCAAAGTCGTGATCCTGGGCGACATTCTTTTCAGCCGGGTCGCGCGCTCGAATATCCATGCCCTGACCAAAATGGGCGCCGCGGTCACCCTGGTCGGCCCGTCCACGCTGGTGCCCCATTGGTTCACCGAAATGGGGGTCACCGTTTCCCACGATCTCAAATCGGCCCTGGCCGATGCCGAGGTCGTCATGCTCCTGCGCATTCAGCATGAGCGCCAGGCGAGCGGCCACTTTCCCTCGCTCGGGGAATACACGAGCATGTTTGGCCTCAACATGGCGCGGGCCGCGTGGCTGAACCCCCGCGCCATCATCATGCACCCGGGGCCGATCAACCGCGGCGTCGAAATCGACAGCGAACTGGCCGACGGCCCGCGCAGCGTGATCCTGGAGCAGGTGACCAACGGCATCGCGATCCGCATGGCCGTCCTCTACCTGTGCTCCGGGGGACAACCGAGCCACGCCATCACCAGCGCGGGCGAAGCCGCCTCGTAACCGCCCCGCCCTTTCGCCATGACTTCCCTCTGGATCACCTCGGCCCAGGTCATCGATCCGGCCGCCCGCCGCAACGCGCCGGGCGACCTCTTTGTCCGCGACGACCGCATCGTCGCGGGGCTTTCGCCGGCCGAACGCAAACGGGCCCGAAAGATCGACGGACGGGGCCTGATCGCTTGCCCGGGACTGGTCGACATCCACGTCCATTTCCGAGAGCCGGGCCAGACGCACAAGGAGACGATCGGCACCGGCTCGCGCGCCGCGGCGGCGGGCGGCTTCACCACCGTCGTCTGCATGCCCAACACCGCCCCGCCCGCCGACAACGCGGGAACGATTCAATTCATCAAGGATGCGGCGGCCCGCGACGCAGTCGTGCACGTGCTGCCGACCGGCTGCATCACGGTCGGCATGAAGGGCCACGCGCTGGCCCCGATTGGCTCGCTGAAGCGCGCCGGCGTGGTTGCGATCACCGACGACGGCGACTGCGTGCAGTCCAATGAATTGATGCGCCGGGCCGCCGAGTACGCCGGTATGTTCAACCTGCCGATCATGGATCACTGCCAGGACCAGTCGATGACCCAGGGCGCGGTGATGAATGAGGGGGTGATGTCGACCCGCCTCGGCCTGCGCGGCTGGCCGCACGCGGCCGAGGAC
>Ga0182024_10018244_pt1 | contig 13086 bp, 17 predicted proteins | sample P32metaG_FD_120480 | JGI IMG/M metagenome (GOLD analysis project Ga0182024, IMG submission 120480) | Permafrost microbial communities from Stordalen Mire, Sweden - P3-2 metaG (Illumina Assembly) | ecosystem: Environmental > Terrestrial > Soil > Wetlands > Permafrost | place: Sweden: Stordalen...
GCTTGCCGTACTGATAGTCGGCGTTTTCACTGCGATCGCCGTTGCTGGCAGCCCACGCCACCACCTCCGTCACGGCCGGGCGTTCCCTGGTGAGCAGAAACCGGTGCTCATCTTTGAGGCGCTCGAGGCCGCTCGGCGTGATGTAGTTCTTGACGGGCGTCGCGGGCTCGTCCGGTTTTGGTTTTCTCGTAAAGCCTTTTCGCATCTCGTAGTCTTTCCAGGGCCACCCGCCGATATCGACGATCGCCTGATTAAGGTAGTTTCTTGCCGTAGCGACGTTCGTAGGGCTTCATCGAATTTAGGGTTCGCTGAAACATCTTCGCTGTCTTTGGCGACTCTGAATTCATGCCGTACATGGCGTAGCAGATCGTGCTGTGCAAGTAGATCAGAATAGTAAACAAGGCCGGCTGCATGGTCTGGTGATGTCCTGACGACGTGGACAATTTGAACGGCGTCGCTTCCTCGACAGCATGATTATCAATCGCAGGCAATGAGCAATGCACGAAGCTCGATGTCTGGAAGTAGTCGGACGCATAGGACATCTTTTTGTGCTTCTCCGTTGTCGGTTCGTCTAGCGGATGATCGACAATCATCGTGTCCCACACAAAACCTCGCTCACCTGACCAGTGCCGACTTGCGGGTTTTGTGTCTGGCGTAATTCCTTCCCGTTGCATGTAATCTCGCATCTCTTGCTCTTCGGGTCGTCCGGCGTAAATTTCAAGGCAGTAGTGTGCCCAATACGCCTTGTCAGCCTTGTGGTGGTTGACGAATTTGCGAACCCGTGCGTCTTGGGTATCCGGCTTCTCGGTCATGTAGCGAAGGTTAGCTGCACATTCAACGACAGAGCGGCTAAGAGCGTAGGCTTCATCCGGCTGATTAGATCGCAGGAGTTTCAGACACGCATTGGACAACGCGAAAGCCTTTGACAGTGTTGCCAGTCCAACGAGGTCAAAAGGAAATTTATACGGCTCACGCGGCATGATTCCCATCGTGTTGATTTCCGCTTCTGCCGCACGAACAAAGCGTACTACTTTCGCCATCTCCTTCCGTTGTTCAGTGCGGGTCATAACTACACTGTAATTCAACTCTCACTTTCTGCTAACCTTAACTGATTCTCTTCCAGTCATGCTCATCCGCACGCCACTGCCACATGGGAACTATCCCCAACTGACGCTGGCTCCAGTCACTAGCTACACCGATTTTCTGAATTACTTCCGTGGCGGTCACACGATTGATGACAATCTAGATTCCCGCCAGACTCAAGAATCCGTGCAATACAACTTTCTCACTACCGCCTTAACAAGCGGTCATCTCGTGAAGCAGGGAAACCCACTCCGGGCACTTCAACAGGGTTATTTCCTTGTGGATATTTTCTTGACGGAGAAAGGCGCGGCGTCCATTCCGCGTGAAGATCAAGAGAGGCAGTTCTGTCAGATTGCAGTGGAGTTGGCGAAGAAAAGCATTCCTGAAGACGGAGAACCTCATCCGTTCGTCGGCGCGGTGATCGTAAAGGACGGCATCGTTATAGCCACAGGCTTTCGCGGGGAATCGGGGAAAGGCGGCGATCACGGTGAGTTCTGTGCCATCAAAAAGCTAAGTCCTGAAAACCCGGACAAAGCTGATCTGACTGGTTGCACTGTGTACACGACGCTCGAACCTTGTTCCATAAGAAAACCGGGCAAGACACCTTGCGCCGTTCGCCTGATAAATGCCAAGGCTGCACGAGTAGTGTACGGCTTGGGAGACAAAGACGAAACTGTTTTCGGCCACATTCAACTGCAAGAAGCGCGAATCCCCGTTGGCACTTTCCCGCAAGATTTGATTGATGAACTTCAGGTAATGAATAAAAGATGGGCGGATACGCGCAGACAGGTTGAAGTCGCACCACCGCCGAACGGCGACACTCCACCGCTTGCCACTGTCTCGTACAACAAGCCCGGAACGCCTATGACGGACAACATTCACCTTTTCGTCCGACCGCCAAGGAATGCAGACGGTTTTTACACAATAGAGGACATGTCCAAGAATGTCTTGGCATGGGGTAAGACGGTTGATGAAATCGCGCAGGAATGGATCAAAATCCAAACCCAAAAAGTGATCGTGGAAAAACTGAAAAGCCAAGGCGGTTTGGGCGGTGGCGATCAGCGGCTAAAACTTATCTACTAGACATGCGCTTGGCGATCAGCGGCTAAAACTTATCTACTAGACATGCGCTTGGCGATCAGGCGTGACTTTGGTTGCCCGGGTTGCTCCCTTACTGCGCAATTGGCAACGGCGGGTGGCCCATCTTTGCATTGCACCGTTCGCGCAGAGGGTGCCCCATCCTTGCGTTTTTTGCAAGGGTGGGCGGCGATGCTGCCGGCGCAACTCTTGTCCGTTCTACACCGCCCGTGGTGTATGCCGTCGTCGTACCCGTCCTTCGCAAAGTACGCGAAGGACGGGGCACCCGCAGCTGTGGTGGCTTCTGTAGTTTGAAAGCCGGGCCACCTGCCCCGCCCACCTTAGGTTTCCGGAACGGACCCGCGTTGCTTTACGTTCAGACCTCGCGCATGACGTTATTTCGCCTGCGCTAGCTTCGTAACAACTGCGGCAACTTTATCGAGTATCTGGTTCCAGCCCTCCATTTGACCGCTATTTTTCGCGCTCTCCATGGGTTCATTTCCAATGAAGGTGAGTTTCGTCTGGCCGTTCCCGAGATCCTCAAAGATGGTCACGTCGTTCGCACCGTCTATGGCCTCATGTTCTATTCCTAATTCCGCAGGCTCAACCTTGTTTCCCTGCGAGTCCGAAAAGTACATTGAGGAAACGATCTTCTCGTGCAGAACAATCTCGTGGTATTCAACCGCATTCCAGCACTCCTGCCCATCCGGCGTTCTCATGCAGAGGAGAGATTTTCCTCCAACGCGAAAATCCATCTTGCAAACAGGCGCAGTAAAGCCCTTCGGCCCCCACCACTGCATCACGTACTTCGGGTCTGTCCACGCCTTCCAAACCAACTCGCGTGGGGCATCAAAAACTCTTGTGACAACCATCCGCTCAATTTCGCTAACCGTGCTTTTTGTCATCTCTGGCCTCCTCTTTCTTCATTTGATTTACAACTGCATCCAGTTTGTCGAAGCTCTCTTCCCAGAATCGGCGATAACTAATCGCCCAGTCGCTGACCGTCTTAATCGCCTCTGGCCTAAGCGTGCACACACTCTCTCGTCCACGCTTCGTCTTGATCACAATTCGCGCCCGCACCAGGTAGGCAATATGTTTTGAAATCATCTGCTGCGAGAGTGCAAACGGTTCCGTCAATCCATGCACAGAGGCTGGCCCATGGGAGAGTCGTTCGATCATTGCCCGCCGGGTTGGATCAGACAAAGCGGCAAACGTTGTACCTAATCTATCCACAACCATATGGTAGTGGATTATCTGTCAATGTCAAGTGCGAATTTTGCGATCCCTGATTTCTGTTCACTGATCCCCAATTGTGCCAAGCGTTGGCCGGCAATTTTCCAGCCGGGCTACACTGGAAGAGGCAGCGTGCCGCGAGTTGCTCCTTCAAAATGATCTCTTTCTCAAACATCAATAAGCAGTACGGCAAGCGACGCCCTGAAGGATTTTGAAGGCACCATGATCTTCGTATCGCATGACCGCATGTTTCCTTCGCGGTCTCGGCTCACGTGTGCTGGAACTGGGCGGTGAGAGCGGTACGGACCGCCATCCCACTGTTTATCCTGGGTCGTACGGTGAGTTCGTGCAGAAGCCTGGACATGAGGCGCCTGGGATTTATTCGTAGCCTTGTAGGGCTTTGTGCGACACCGCGGGAACGGATTGATCCTGGGAATAGAATGGTGCGTTCTAGCATTTACCACCTGGGAGGACGCTGTGGAGATCGGTGATTGCCGCCTGTGCCTTTCGAAAGATGTATCCCTGCACCATAGCCACTTCATGCCGCGATCCCTCTATCCGCTTTTCCGTGCCGGCGACCTCCACCCCGTGCGCGTTTCCCGGGAGAAACTGGCCCAAACGTCCGAGCAGGTGAAGGACTATGTCTTTTGCGGCGATTGCGAGAAGACTTTCAATGGCGGTGGAGAAAGCTGGATTCATACATTGTTCGCGACGCTCGGGGGGCGATTTCCACTACGGGATCGGCTTCTCACCCAAGCGCCGGTCAACGATATGGGCGATGTAAAGCTTTTCGCTGCCGGTAAGAATCCCGATATCGATTTGCCGAGGATCACACATTTTGGCTGCGGAGTGTTTCTGAAAGCTGCGGTCCATCCGTGGCATGGCGATCCAGCGAAGCCCTATATCGAGATGGAACCCAACGAAATTGAGGCGCTCCGTTGCTATCTTCTCGGGAAGGCCGATTTGCCACAGACAATGGCCCTTTGTGTCACGGTCGATTCTGCGCCGGTGGTTTGGCAAGCCATGAACGAGCCATACCGAGCAGAATCGCTCCTTGGCTTCAAGCGATACGTGTTCTACGTTCCGGGTGTCTTCTTCCAACTCTTCATCGGTGAGGGCGTTCAACAGAAGATTCCGACGTGCATCAACGGCAGCCCCGACGGACCATTACTCTACGAAAACATGTCGATCTCCATGCGGAATACTGCACGCGAGGAACTGAAAAATGCCGGACGGCCACAAAAGCTGCTGGACATGGTGGCCAACCTTGAAAAGAAGGGGCTCAATATCCGTCTGGGCGATTAGAAAGATATGCACATGTTCAGTGGTACGATCTCAGTTCTCGCACTGCTATTTTCGATAGCCTCATTCGCGTACGTGAACTACGACCGGCGCGTCAAACTGCTATTGCGGCCCCGCAAGGGTGATTGGTGCGTTCTTGACCGCGCCACGAACGGCAGAGAGACGATCTTTCGGGGAATCATCGAAATCTATAACCAGAGTTCGCGCTCAAACGCAGTGCGCGGCTACCGTTTTTGGATCGACAACAACGGCGTCCATGAGGACCTCGAAAGCGAGATGGTCTCTATTGCAGACGAGCAAGAGACAAGCGAATTGTTCAACGTGACGCCATTACCCATCGCGGCATACACCGGCACCGAAGCCCGCATTTATGCCATTGTGAAAGGCGTCCACGGGCTTCCGGGAAATCATTTGGCTGTCACGGTCCAAATCGAGGACATCCATGGAAAGCGCTATACCGCAGTAGTGCGGGCATCGCGGACCGAGCGCCTTTTAGCTGGTCGATAACGTAGCCATACTGTATTGGGGGATAGAAAAGGGACTCGGTGAAAGTCGCCACCTTCAACATTAACAACATCAATAAGCGGCTCGACAACCTCTTGGCTTGGTTAGCGAAAGCTGAACCGGACGTGGTGAGTCTCCAAGAGCTCAAGGCAGAGCAGCAAGCCTTTCCCGTGAATGCCCTTCGGACTCTCGGGTACGAAGCAGTCTGGCAGGGGGAGCGCTCCTGGAACGGCGTGGCCATTCTCGCGCGAAACCACGTTCCCGTGCTGACTTGCACAAGTTTGCCGGGAAATCCTGAAGATCAGCAAGCTCGCTACATTGAAGCGGCTGTTCAGGGAGTCCTGATCACTTCCATCTACCTCCCCAATGGGAATCCGCAGCCTGGACCGAAATTCAACTACAAGTTGGCCTGGTTTGAGCGCCTCATTGCTCACGCCGCCGAACTCATGGCGAGCGGCGCACCCGTGGTGTTGGCCGGTGACTACAACGTCGTGCCGACACCGCAGGACATCTATCCGACTCGGTCGTTGGACAACAACGCGTTAATCCAACCCGAGAGCCGAAAGGCCTTTGCGCGTTTGCTGGCTCAAGGCTGGACTGACGCCATGCGGAAGCTACACCCGGACGGGCCGCTCTGGACATTCTGGGATTACAAATTTGAACGGTGGCAGAAGGATAAAGGCATGCGACTCGATCACTTTCTGCTCTCACCGAATTTGTCGGTCCGGCTCGTGGACGGCGGTGTTGACCGATGGACGCGTGCGCAGGAAAACGCGAGCGACCACGCGCCAACATGGATCATGCTTGATCTCTAGACAGAGTCGAGGTTCCAGCCAGCGGGTCGGGCGCCTGCTCATAACCTTGTTCCTAATCGAGCGACAGATCCTCCCGACACCGCGGCTCTATTTGTCGGCGTTCCTCCCCACCTTCGTTGGTTATTCCTTTGAAAGGCGCTGCTACGCTCGGTATCAGAGCGGCACTATCAAAAGTGTTTGGTATGTATGAATCGCCGAAGCCTACGATTCGCGCCAGTCCGCTACAAATTCTAGAGAGCTTGTCGGAAGTTGCGGTGCTTGTCTATGAATAAGCGAAACCCAGAGTCAGCGAACGACAAAAGCAAAACCCTTGATTCAATGAGTTGTACATCGCTGATGTGCATGCAGTCGCCGGCAATGGCATGCATCTTGAGAAAAGCGTCGAATTGACGGCGTCGTTCATGGAGTTGATCGTTAGGAAGGACATGTTTGCCTAGGTAATCTGGATCCAGCCAGTGGGCGTAGATGTGACGCTCAATCATCGGGAGTTCTCGATTCGGACATTGTGACCCACTCTGAGCCTTCAAAGCTAAGCGAGTCGTATATACCTTGATAGGGCGAGGGATAAGAGTGACCGAGCAGCTTTTCGTTGCACGCTCGGGAGCGATAGACTTTCCGGTTAACAGAAAGGAAACATTTCGCCGTGAAAAATCTTACTGGAGTTCTTTTGGTCGCCTATGCCTTGGGAGGGTTTGCCCAAACGAATCCGTCGACACCGGCTGGTCGGGCCGCGGCGCCGCCCCGTCCAGCCGCCCCAGCTCCTAAGGTGCTCCAAGTGGTCGCCGGAATTGTCGGGTCGGATGGAACTGTAAAGTATCTCCCTCGCGTTCAGGTCTTGCTGATGCCCAAGGGCTATCAAGGTGCTGAAGCAGGCGCAAATGCTTTCTACAAGTCAGAGATGGATGCCGCAAGTGCGGACCGCGAAAAGAAGGTTGCCGTCTTGATCGAGGAGCGCCGCAACGATCTCAATCAGGCTCGCCAGAAGTACGAGGGCCAGTTATCAGCGGCGATTGGGAAAGTCACGATTACACCTCTCCAGGCCACTCCGAATTGCGTTGCAGCCTTTGCAACCGGCAATCTTTACTACGAGTGCAGAACGAATTCCACTTTCGATATTCACTTGTCAGACCAGTTCAGAGCGTTCCTTACTTCCGCCCCGATCTTGGGCTCATTCAAGCCAGATACGTTCTCAGCAAAGAATGCCCCAGGATCTCGCGACTTGAAGGCAGCGATGGCGACGATTCCGTTTCGAGATTACCTGTCGTGTCCAGAGTTCGAGAAGGCTGCGAAGTTTGTTGTAAAGAAGAACTCCAAATCGCTCAAGCAGGTCGTCGGCACTGACTCAATCAGCAGTAGCACAGTCCTTTCTGATGAAGTGAGCGCTCGCCTCAGCGGGGCACTCGCGAACGTTTGGGTTGTCATTTCAGAGAAGGCGAATACAGATTTCTCCAGTGGCACATTCATCACCGAGTATTTCCATGGACTTCCAAGCGGCGCAGTGGATTACCTCTTGAAGCAAATTGAGGGTGCGGCCACTCAGGCGGTTGATCATGAGAAGTTTGAGGTCTTGAGCAAGTACATCGCGGAAAAGGACAAAATCAACCTCCACTATGACTCGCTCCAGCGGGAGGCCGACGATGCCATGAATGCTGCGTCCGACTCAGCCGAGAAGAAGCTCGTCGCTGCGCTGGCCGAAGCACGGAGGACCTACCGCCCGCTCCAGGAAACAACCACTTCGTTGCAAGGGCAAGCAACAATCACGGTTCCGTCTTCCGGGGGGATTCTGTACGCCGAAGATATGACCACTGATCGGCACCTGAAGTGGGCGGTGCCAATCCTCGGTGGGAAAGTCCCCAAGACGCTTGAACTGACCGACTCGAACGCAATTCCTGTGACCCCCAAGGGATCGACGGCAGTCGCGAAGTCTGCCGAGAGGGCGTTCCCCACCGCGAAGAGCCTTACGGATGAACAGCGAGACGAGTATCACTTGCGTTATGGCACTCGCCTGATGAGGAGTTGGGAACTTCAATCCGCGGCCCATAGCCTCACATCATCGCAGCACAAGCTCATTCTCGATGACACTCCAATGGGCTTTGGGTTTGTCGTAATCGGCGGCAGTACAGATGTCTTCAACACGCTCAGAATGGACGACAACAAGATCGCAGTCCGTTTCTTCAAGGACTTGGTCATTCCGTTCCTACAGGGTGTTCCAAGCGATCTCAAAGCTACAGGCGGCGAAAATGCCTTTGAAGCTGTGAGTGTCAGCATCGTCGGCTCGAAGAAGGACTTCACCCAAGAGTATGCGATCGGCCAAAGTTTCACAGTCAACTACGTCTTCCGCATTGCGGACGTGGAGAGTTTCGTTGCGCAGAAGATCGACACCCAGCAACTACTAGATCGCGGACACATTAGCCAGGACGGTGTAGGGCGTATCTCTCTCAAATACAATGCCAGCGAGTAGACCGGTCCTAACCATGGCACTCCTAAACAGAGGTGCCGGAGCCAAGACCTCTATGCCAGCTGAAAGCCGTGGGGGGATTAGAAGAGCGGAAGGTTGCTCAGGCCGCCTTAAGCGAAAGCGCCACACCTTGCTCCCATTGCCACCCGCGATCAAGAGCCAGCTGAAGGATAGGGCGAAGGAAGTTTCCCTGAAGAATTTAAGGCCCGAAACAGCCACGATCCAGTGATTTTGGAATTGGGGACTACGCCGGTAGTCCCTCCGTAAGTGGTTGCGGGGGGTGGATTTGAACCACCGACCTTTCCGGTGCTCAGGGCTTTTCTGTGGGTCGGTTCACGCCGCGACGAGGCTTGGCGTCGCTAGTCCCTTCACACGCTTCTTGTAGGGCCTCCTCTGCTTCGGGATGTGGTCGCCCCCCGTCATGAAGCACTTGCCCAATTGCCGCATACGAGTCCGCAGCCGGGAAAATCGGGCGTCCGTAATCCCAAGGAACTCAGCCGCGTAACCAGGCGTGCCGGTCGCTAGGATCGACGCTATCGCTGGCAGAACGCTCGGGTCTTCCCGCCTGACGAAATCAACGAACTCCCTGATGAAGCTTCCGTCCCGTGCTCGCTTCTCGGAAATGCCCGCAGCCCGGCGTAGGTATTCCGAGTGCTCGTGGCAATACTCGTCGTCCGCCTCGCCACAGGTGTAGGTGTCCACACACCCGGTCAGCGACAAGTTACCCGTGTGGCACAGAGCGTCGTTTCTGCGTTTGGAGTGCATAGTCCTGAATTTGTTCGCGAGGCACAGGTTGATGTAGTTCAGAAACCGAGGCTGGTTCGCACCATGGTGCTTGTCAGGGTCGAAGGTTTGCACGATGTCCTCCTTGCCAGCTTCCCGGTGCTTGGACGTAGGAGGCAAGTATTTCAGGTGGATTACTAGGTCTTGCGTCCAGTCCTCCAAGTCCTCCTTCAGGGCAAGCTTGTCGGCGTGCCTCTTCACCCAGTTTGGAATGTGGTGTGGGAACCGTTGGTGGAACTCGTCGAAATCCTTCGGGACGACAAACCCGTCGTGCCCGACGTAGCGGCCATCGATGAACGTGAAAGGGTCAGTTTTGTACTGCTTTTCGTCAACAGACAAATTCAGGGGGAAAGTTGATTGCTTGGTGGCAATCGCAGTATTCAGCATGTGAGACACCTCTTTCGAAAGGAGTTGAACTTCATGCGAGAAAGCTTACGAAGGGGCCGGGACGAGTTGGCTGGGAGGGTTCAGCAGGCTTTGAATTTGTCCACCAAGAAAGAAGCAGAGCACATTGTCAACACCGTGATCTCGTGCATCGAGCACACGCTGCTCAACAATTTGGGGACGAACGGGTTCACCATGAAGCTGAACAGCTTTGGCAAGTTCTCAGTTCGGCACAGGCCGGGGATGCTCAGGAAGATTCCGTTCACGGACGAGACGAGGCTGACGAAAACGAAGAGGAAGATCAGGTTCATCAGCTTGGGGATGCTTCGCCAGTCGGAGCCAGTGGACGTGGACGAGACAGAATCACGTCGAGCAACTGTCTCCTTCTAACGAGGGTGATCCCATGGATAGACCAGGCCTACAGGTTGAAGCCGCCCGTCACCTCAAGTCGCTGGCCGGTGAGCCACTTGGCATTGTTGCTGCAAAGGAATGCCACAACACTGCCGATGTCGTCAGGAGCGGGATCAAATTGCGCGGGTTGGGAATAGACACCGCTCGCTGGGCAACTGATTGACGCAAGAAGCTATCATTCATTCGTGTCACCGCCATTCGTGATACCGCCGATTTCCCAGAGAAATATATCGAAGACCCGTTCCAGGAACCACGTCTCCTTGCGCCCTGCGTACAAGTTCTTGATCAGAGAGAGGGCATGCACGCATGAACATCCTTCCCTTCGGCAATTGTTCCACGGCGCTCCGGACTGTCTAGAATGTGGGGCGTTCTTGGCTCGGAGCAAGGGTGCCTATACCGGGACGGTTGCGTGTGAGGAATGTGGGGCAATTAACTACCTTAATGACTCAAATAAGCCTATTCGGGCAGTTGCTATCAAAAGGGCAGGGCGATGCACCCTCGCTCAAAAGAGTTGAAGATTCGCTTTTTATTCGCTATAGTATATTTATGTTAACAATTGCACACAACGTACCGATTTTGCAAACCCGTCCACAGGAAACTTTTATTTAGAAACGGACAATACCATGATTCAATGTGAATGAAATGACCATGAGTGTCGTATTGAAGTATGCGCGTTGCCAAGTGCTGCCGGGAACATTCGATTCCGAACTGTACGTGATCCTAGGCGATGTATCTGCATTGGTGGACAAGGGAAGCGTAAAGACTGATTACCCTATCAACGGCGTAGAGGTTTCGGGGGCTGTCCTTGTACACTTGATCGCTGAGAACCCGAATCAAGTGCTGGTAGAATTGCCGGGACAGGCAGTAGTGGGCAGCCTCCGGACTTGGGTTCCAAAGGAAACCCTCGTGGCCGCATAGTGCATGATTCTCAGTGATCGAGGAATCGTCCAAGCTCTTGACGATGGAACACTAGAGATTGATCCGAGACCTACTCCCGAACAGTACACGACATCGGCGGTAGATTTGGCTGTTGGGAACAATTTCATGTGTTGGGATCGAGAAAAGTTGAAACTAGCTGGTTTCATCCCAACCTTGAATTTAGCCGAACAAAAATTCTTAGTCACGGCCCATGCCTTTCTGATTCCGATGCCGCTCGAACCAGACGGCTCTTTTTTGTTTCACCCGTTTGAAGACAAGCCTCGGCATGTCCTCGTTATGACACGGGAACGTGTACACCTGAAACTTGGAGCGAAACTTGCAGCCCGCGTGGAGGGACGTAGCTCGCTCGCCCGTATTGGCCTAACAGTACATCTCACAGCGCCTACCATACATGCTGGATTCAATGCGCCGATTACGCTTGAAATGATCAACTACAGTCCGTTCACTCTCAAAATAATTCCTAACAAAACCTTCTTGTGCCAGCTCATTATTGAGCGACTAGAGACCGATCCTTCTGGCGATATAAAAACATCGTTTCAAGGCCAAAAAGACGCATCGGGTGCTCACTAAATCCCGAAATTAAGCCTCAACACGGAAATCCCTCAGTACCATGTTTCCACGGAACGTACGTTCGAGCCGAACTTTAGCATTCACGAAACATTGCAATCAGTGGCTCGCGGCGCCAGATGGTTTCGCGCGCACGGGCAAAGCCGGGGACGACGGGATCGGCGGGCTGCAACGATTCGTAGTCTCCTCCGAGTCCGGTTCCTGATTGCGAGAGTTCTTGGCGTAGCACCATGAAATCAATGCGGGCGGATACTGTTGACGTACTTCGCCGGGGATGTCAGATTCCGCTACCTGTTGGAATTTGAAATCAATCTCACCATTCTGCTGCACCGTTCCTAGCAGGTAGCCGTAAACATCTGTTTTGGCGTCAGGACCTGGCTGCGTACCCGAAGGAAGGGCGTAACGTACGGCTCCAGCCGTTCCTACGACCCAGCCGTCCAAGCGGTTCCCGGACGGTTGGTTATCAAAGATCCCTTTCATATAGAAATGCGAATGGCTGGCAAGTACGTAGACTTTCTTCGTCCTCTGAAACTCCACAAGAGCGTCGTAAACATGCTTGCCGCTTTCACAACTCTCCTTTTTTCGAGCCGGATCGGTGATCGCGTTGTCGCACATGGCGTGGTCGCTCGCCCGGCTCGAAGGCAGAGCTTCATGCATGCCCACGACGACGGTGCTGATTGCGCTGTTGTTGTGCGCCCTTTCGAGCGTGCAATCAAACCAATCCAATTGGTCGCTGGGGAAGACTCCCGAAGAATTGTCCAGAGAGATGAAATCAATCCTGCCCCGGACCCAGTGGTAGTAAGGAGTAGCGGACAAATAGGGCCGAGCAACAATTTTTTGACACGGTCCGCTCTTGGCTGAAGCGATCTGTTCTTTGTCTGGATTCGCCATCAGCAGACGGGGCGTCAGCAGCCAGTCTTGAAACTGGGAGGAGAATTCCGCCGGCGTCTTGGGGGGGATCACTTCGTGATTGCCGATTCCCAGATAAAAACGCGTGGTTCCGAAAGGCACAATCTGATGATCAATGAAATCCTGCCAGGCGCGCTTAAGATATGACTCGCAACTGAGGGACTGGCCAGTTTTTTCGGCCGCAGCGGCCATGTCCTCATCGATCTTGTAGATGGCGCGAAGATCACCCAAATGCCAATAGAAGGACGGTTGGTATCGCTCGATGCCTTGGGCGGCAATCGCGGGCATGACCACGTCGCCACAGTTGCGGGAGTCCCCTGAGACAATGAACCTCCAGGTTCCTTCCGCCGCGGGAATGAACTTCGACGTTTTGCCGGGTTCCTGCTTTGCCAACAGAACTCTTGCAATGGCTTCTAACTTCCAAATGACAACCGCCAATACACACAGACTCAGCAGCAATTGAATCAAGAGGCCAAGATAGGCTCTTGATTTCGCCGACTTAGGCATCACGCAAGAACAAGTTTACAGTTGAGGCTTGATAGTGTAGTTCCATTCGGGAAGAGTTTCGTGGTGCTGTAATCGAAGGGAAGCAATTTGATCCCGTGTGGGCTTGAGACCGCA
>Ga0182024_10018245_pt1 | contig 13085 bp, 12 predicted proteins | sample P32metaG_FD_120480 | JGI IMG/M metagenome (GOLD analysis project Ga0182024, IMG submission 120480) | Permafrost microbial communities from Stordalen Mire, Sweden - P3-2 metaG (Illumina Assembly) | ecosystem: Environmental > Terrestrial > Soil > Wetlands > Permafrost | place: Sweden: Stordalen...
CCAATCTTTCGTACGTGCTTTACTGAAAACCGAATGTGGCCTAAACTGTGTGTACTTCGTCTGTGGTGAGCGTAGCTCAGCTGGTAGAGCATCGGTCTGTGGCACCGAGGGTCGCGGGTTCAAACCCCGTCGCTCACCCCAACATTTCCTTCCAAATCCAATCAGCCCAATGCATGCGGGAAAGCCAAACCATAAAAATCGGAAACGTGATGTAATGGGTCACCGGAACGACCCGAAATATATTGATGACTTATTGCGCGAGGTAACGCCTGTGAAGCATCCCAATGCGTTTGGCCACGGAATCGAACTCGGCGTTCAGTCGAATGGAACACGTCTTTCGCGACGGAAAGTTCTTGGCATGATGTCCGCGGCGGGAGCGGGGATGGCATTGGCTACGCGCTCTTTCGCTCAGAGTGTTGCAGCCGGGCCACGCATCGTTGATACGCATCATCACATTTTTCCTCCGGCATTTACGGCCAGGAATTTGAAGCGGATGACGGATGATTCGCCTACCTTTCCGGGATCTTTCTACACGAATTGGACGCCGCGCTATTCGCTCGAACAGATGGATCAAAATGGCGTGGCCACCGCCATTGGATCGATGACCAGCCCGGGCGTCTGGTTTGGAAATAATGAGGAAGGGCGCCGAAATGCGCGCGATTGCAACGAATACGGCGCCAAGCTCGCCCAGGATTTTCCGGGGCGCTTCGGAATGTGGGGCGCGATTCCCTTGCCCGATATCGAAGGAAGCCTACGGGAAATTGAATATATTTACGATCACCTGAAACTCGATGGCATTGGGCTCATGACTAGCTACGACGATGGAAAATTACTGGGGCACCCGAACTTCGCGCCCGTGCTTGAGGAACTCAATCACCGCAAGGGCGTCATCTTTGTGCATCCGACGATTTCCTGCTGTGCGATGCCGATCCCCCACTTAAACCGCGTGCAGATTGATTTTCCTACGGACACAACGCGCACCATTACAGACCTGATTTTCAGCGGCTCGCTGATACGCTTCCCCGACATTCGCTGGATTTTTTCTCACGGGGGAGGAACGGTTCTGATGTTGACGCCCCGCCTGGCGGGCGGCAACCTGACGCCGGAAGAGCGCGCCGTAACAATTCCGAATGGGTTCGAGCACGAATTGCAAAAGTTGTATTACGACATTGCCAGCGTCGCGCTGAGCCCCATATCCATGGCCGCCGTGCTCAGGGGCATTCCAAAAGAACATCTTTTATTCGGCTCGGACATTCCATTTTTTACGATTGAACGGATCGCCACGGCGGTGAACAAATTTGAAGTGCCGGCTGCGGATCTCCGGCTGATCCAGCGTGAGAACGCTCTGCAATTACTTCCGCGATTGAAGGTGTAACGTAGGACAGGCTTCAGCCTGTCTTGTTTTGATTTTCGCTGCGCGCGCAATATTCAAAAGAAGACAGCATGAAGCCTGTCCTACAAATACATGCGAGATTACTGAGACTGCTCGTAAACCCGTTGCACTTCGCCGGCTACGTTGTTCGGATTCGGCCAATCCGGATTCTTCGCCTTCAACTCGGCGGTAATTGTCTTCCCCGCATCTTCGACCGAAACTCCTTGTTTCTTCAGCTCGAGCGCCCGCGACTGCAGAGCCATAAGATAGGCGCGTTCCGTTGCGATCTGCGAAGCATCCACGATGGACGGACCGTGATCGGGGACGACGAATTTCGGGTGCAAGGCTTCCACGTTATCCAGAATCGAGAGCCAGCCTTTCACGCTCGCATCCGGATTCGGCATGATGGGAAAAATATCTTTCTGAACGATATCTCCGGGAATCAAGACGCTGTCTTCTTCCACAAATATCAGTTCGTCTCCCTTGGTGTGCGCGGGCCCCAGCCAGAACAGGCGCGCGGTCACGCCGCCCAGGTCAACCTTCGCTTCGCGATCGAAAAGAACGTCCGGGACGCGGAACTTTACGTCCTGCAGCAGATCAAGATTCTGTGCCGACATTTTTTTGAACGCTTCCATGTGGCCGGCCACGCCCTTGTTCATTTCATCCTGCTGGGCGCTGTTGCGAATAATAATCGTGCTCGCGGGAAATGCCTGCTCGCCAGTGGTGTGTTCCGAGTGGTAGTGCGTCGTGGTCAGATAGAGGATCGGACCTTTGGCGAGCTTCTGTTCCGCGCGCATGACGGTCGCGCCATTCTTCTGTCCCAAACCGGTATCGACCACCATGGTTGCGCGGCTCCCCACAATGATTGCGACGTTGGGGAAACCTTCGATGACATACACGTGATCGGAGACGCGCTTCAGATTATCTTCGGACAGCAGCGGCTGCTTGAGTTGCGCGCGCGAAATGGACGGCGTCAAAATTGCCGCCGCCAATAACAGAAAAAAAGCGATTCGAGCGCCTGGCCGTTTATTTACTATCGACATCGAGTGTCTCCCTTTTTTCAGAAAAAAGCCGGCGAGACGCCGGCACTTCAAAATCATGCACTTACCAGCTCAGGCTGGAAGGTGCGGTACAACCAAATGGAAAAGTTTTAATGGGGCTGCGCCGGCATGCTTGATGGTTACGGAATCGGACGGGCCTACATAAACGCCCGCGCCTTTGCGCACGCCGTGATCCTTGGCATCCATTGTGATGGCGGCTTCCCCCTCCATCAGATAAACCAATTGATGCGTATCCTTGTCGGATCGAACGTCCAGCTTTTCTCCGGCATTCAGCCAGCGCAGCGAACCCACCACATTTTTCGCGCCGCAGAGTTGATTGTTCAAAACTTCAGCAAACTCTCCCGAGCCGGAAATCTTGTTGTGCGGAATCTTATTTGTGTCGATAAAAGTCAGTGACATTGCGGATTCTTCCTTTCGATTCTCTTATTTCAAAGATGCCGATTCCAACCAATATCCAATTCGATTGCGCGATTAACTCTGCATCCAGATGCCACCGTCGACGCGATCCCACTTCAAATCGTCCGGCGTACCTTCGAGAATCGTGGTCTGAAAACGGTTGGGCGCCTGAAATTCAAAATAAAAAAGAGGCTCGACCGCGCGCAGGCGGTGCTTTTCTTCCGCCGGAATAAAAACCATCATGCCGGGACCGATTTCGCGAGTTCCTTCCTCGGACTGCACGGTGGCCTTGCCATTCATGATGAAATAAAAATGTTCGCAATTTTTGTGCATGTGATACGGAGATGCGGCGCCCTGCTTGTAGTGCATGATGCCCGCCAGCATGTCATCGATCTTGGTCAGTTCCTTGTTGACGAAGAAAACCCGCTCGCGGCCATTCGATAGCAGCTTGGGCAGTTGATCTTCGTTGAAAATGTACGCCATTGCTCGGCCTCCCATAAAAATCGGCAATCGCCGGACTCGCAGTTTGCACAGCAAAATGCCTCACGACCTGAACGTGTCCGATTCGCCGTGCAGCGATTGAATGTGCACATGCTAGCAGTTTTTGCGTGGCACTTCCAGAATAGGGAACAATTGGCAATGGAGCAGCGAAAAATTCACAAGCAAGAGCTGCCCGCCCAAAAACAGGCGGCCTCTACAAATGCAAAAACTTCGGCATCGAGGAAGGTTTTATAGAGCCCTCTTCGTTCCGTGTTTTTTGGAGCGAAGTGGCCAGCCCTGGTTGCAACCGGTTCACAATTAAACCTTTGAAACTATGGCAGCACCAGAAATGGATGCCGCACGGAATTCCTTTGCCTTGGATTTCTGGATGAATAGAAGGACAAGCAGCGGTACGGCCATTGGAAAATAGTGTCCGCCCCACAATTGAAATAGCAGAGCGGGGCAGACAAAAACGAGCAGATCGCAGATTCCCAAGACAAGATTATTTTCCGCGACGGCCTCAACCAGAAACATCCCCAGAGGCAATGCCAGCCACGTGGAATCATGAAGCAATCCGTGATAACTCACGAGAGCCGCCACCAAAATAGCGGCGGGCAGGGATGGTTTTAATCTCGAAGCAAATAAAATGACCAAAAGTGTGCTGATGACTATGGCGATCTGAATCGCACGGATGGATATGTGTAAATCTCCAACCGTGTCAATGAATCCTCTAAGATTCGGCATGGCACTGGGAAAAGTGGCGAACTTCACTCTCTGCGCTTGCCCGGAAAGTCCGACGCTCATATCGACCATGGTCCTGAAGAACGCTTTCATCCCAACCATTCCCGCGACCCATGCGGACAGGCACACCACTCCAAATCCACCGAGCGCGGCGCCAAACACAAATCGCCATTTTCGCCACAGCAGAAATAACAGGACAATCGGCAGAATGAATTGAAATTTGAAAAAACCGAGCGAGAGCAGAATTCCCGATTCAAAATCTCGCCCTTTATCCAATGCAATAAAGGCGAGCACGGCAAGCATGAGCAAAAGAATTGAATCCTGCCCCAAAATAATTGCCACCGAGGCAGGCAAAAAACAAAAGAAAATCGCCTCCGGGACAAATTTCCCTAGCGATTCCAGCGAAATGAGATAAGGCCTGAAAAGCCGCTGTGCAGAAATCAGAAGCAGAATATTAAATACGGCGAACAACCAATATGCCGTCGAATATTTGAAAAAGGAGAATGGAGCAAACAGAAGCGCTTCATATGCCAGATGATCGAACGGGAGAGGTTTCCCGGGACGGACGATTTTATTTTGCAGCTGGATTTCCAAGTCATAGTTGTAAAGATTGGAACCCTGCCCTGTGCGCGCCAGGTATCCAGCCGTATAGAGCTGCCGAAGGTCAGCGCCATCTTTTGGTCCAAGAACGAGGCCATCAATACAAACAACGAGTTGCAGAAGCAAAAGATAGGAGAACACGGCGAACAGCGCGAGGCGAAATGCTTTCATGCCGGTGAATTTTCTCGGCATCGAAATATGTTGAGGCCAAGTGAAAATCCAAGCGCGCAACTGTTTGAATTTTCAGTAAGGCCTGAAACGGAGCTCAGATTTTTCATTTTCTTCAAAACGCACCAAACTAAAACCCACTCCATCCGTTGAAGCGGGCGAGGGCTCGCGGACACGGGCAGCATTATTTTTTAGGAAGCCCGAAAATAGTCACAGTCGGATTTCCACCCTTAATTTCAGGAAAACTTTTGTTGCCGATGACGTTGCCATCACCCGAAGTGACCGCGACGTATTGAGTGTCATGCGCGGAATAGGTAACCACGCCGCCTTGAATCGAATCTCCCAAATCGTAGTGAAGGAGAACTTTTCCGGTTTGCGCGTCGACCGCGTCGAAAAATCCTCCGCTCTCGCCGGTAAAAATCAGATCGGAAGCGGTCATCGCAATCCCAGCAATCAGCGGCGTGGGCGATTCATACCGCCAGCGCTCTTTTCCAGTCGCCGCGTCGAAGCCTGTCAAACGGCCGCGTGAACTGCTGAAAGCACCGTGGTCAATCGGCCCGCCGAAGTAGCTCTTCTCGCCCGTGTTCGCCTTCGCCACGCTCGGCGCTTCTTTATCCTTCATGTTCATGGAGCACCACTGATCATTCGATGGCACGACGAGCAGACTGAGTTTGGGACTGTAGCCTCCGCTGTACCACTCATTTCCTCCCAAAATTCCTGGGCAGACTTTGATCGGAGTAGAAGTCAGCGGCACTTCCGTGTTCAGCTGCGTGGTAAACGGAGAGCTGTAGGCAACCTTGTGCGTTTCGCCATCCACCACGCGCAAGACGCCATCTTTACCGGTGGACGCGATCATCGTGTGGGAATTTACTTTGAAAATCGGATTGACGTGCGTGATGTCGTAGTCATCCACGTCGTGCGGAATAAACTGATTGTACCAAAGCATGTGACCCGTCTTCCCATCCAGCGCGATCATCGAATTGGTGTACAGGTTGATGCCGGGCCTTGCATCATCGTAAAAATCGGGAGCCGGATTCCCGCCCGCAATATAGAGGATGTCTTTTTCGGTGTCGTACGACTGCGCCGTCCAAAGCGCGCCGCCCGCGTGTTTCCGCGCTTCGGGATTGGGTCCCCACGTATCCGCGCCCGGTTCGCCATCCTGCGGGATAATGTTAAATTTCCAAACCTGTTCCCCGTCGCTCAGTTTGAACGCGCCGATCCATCCGGTCCCGGCTCTTTCCGATCCGGCTGGGCCGATATAAATCAAATCGCCATGGACGAGCGGCGGCATCGCGATGAAATAACCCTCATCAGGATTTGCAATTTGCTTGGCCCACAGAAGTTTTCCGGTTTCGGCATCCAGCGAAATTAAAAAATCGTCTCCCGTGCCGCGAATAATTTTTCCATTGGCAATGGCGGCTCCTCGATGCGGATGAACGCGATCGGTGGCGCGCGGCACCCACTGATAGGTCCACAGAACGCGGCAATCAGCGGCATCGAGCGCCACCGTATAGTGATCGCTGGTGGCATAAATGACGCCTGCGGAAACGATGGGCTCCGATTCCGAAGGAACTTTTTCGGGGAAAGTGTAAGAGCATATTTTGGCGAGCTGCTTCACGTTGCCCGGAGTGATTTGTTTTAGCGGGCTATAGCGCGTTCCGTTGAGGTCGTGGTCCGCGTAAGTCCAGTCGGTATCGTCAGCCGCGGCAGGGCTTGCGGCGAGCGATCGTCCGCCAAATCGCTGCACGGTGCCGGATAAAATTATTAATGCGCCAAGAAAAAGGAAAATTCCTGCGATCGATCGAAGTGTTGAAATTGGGACTCGCAAGCCATTCTTGCTCATTTTGTTTTTCCTTTGTCTGAAATCGGAAGCACGGTTAAATCCGCTGGCGCAACTTTGTTTCGATTGCGCCAATTTGTCAAGCATTGGGATCACTGAAAGTCGATTCTTGGTGGCGCCGGCGCCACAACGCTAATTTGAAATTTGGAATTCGGCGCATATAATGCCTCAGGACTTCTAAAACACAGCAGCCATCTGCTCAGAAATTGCGGACGTGAAGGGGTGAAATTCATGGAAGAGAAAAAGGAACCAACAATTTCCGACTCGAAAACGCTTGTGGACCGGCGCGATTTTCTGGGAGGAGCAACCGTCCTGGCGGGAACCTCGCTGCTCGGACTAGCTTCCGCGGGCCGCGCAGAAGCCGCCGAAGGTGTCGCCGATCGCATGCCTCCCATCCCCGCCGATAAATGGACAGACGCGCAAAAGAAAGCCGCCGAGGAAATTACTTCGGGACCGCGTAAAGATCTGGTGGGTCCGTTCATTCCGCTGCTGCGAAGCCCGGAATACATGAGCCGCCTGCAAAGAGTGGGCGAATATCTTCGCTACAAGACGAACCTCGGATCGGGGATCAGCGAATTCATCATCCTTCTGATCGCACGCCACTGGACGCAGCAATTTGAATGGTACTCGCACGAAGCCCTGGCATTGAAAGCGGGGATTAAGCCTGAAACGCTAAAGGCCATTGCCGAAGGACACAGGCCTGCCGCCATGACGCCGGATGAAGAAATGGTGTACGAATTCGTGGCGGAGCTTCTTGCCAACCAAAGTGTTAGCGATCCCAGCTACGCGAAAATATTGACCCGGTTTGGCGATCAGGGCGTGATCGACATTACTGGATTGTGCGGCTACTACACATCGCTGGGCATGCTGATGAATGTGGCGAGAACGCCCGTGCCGCCCGGAGTAACGCCTCCGCTGGCGCAGTACCCGCGCTAAGTTCCAGTAGAACAGGCTTCAGCCTGTTGGGTTTGATTTTGCTAATACAAGCAAAAAATCCACAGGCTGAAGCCTATGCCACGTAACGCCTGCGAACAAACTCATGCGGCTCGTCACGTTTCAATATCTGGGCCAACAGGAAATCGGCGCCCTCGCGGATGCGGACTCGAAAGTCATCCGGCTGCAGGCCGCCGAAAAACTTCGCACCGGTGAATCCAGTCCACATTTCCAATCGATGCTCGCATTCCTTCAGGGCGCGAGCGCATCACGCGATGCAGCTCAACTGACTTTCGAGTTCGCTCTTTCTCAGCGGCCTGACAGCGTAGCGATCGACCGCGCAAACATTGAGCTTCTTTCTCCCGTTCCCCGCCCCGAATCGATACGCGAATTCATGGTGTTTGAACAGCACGTGATTAATTGCACGCGCCGATTCGAGATGCCGGGATGGCGAGCTGCGGTTGATCGCTCCGTCGAGAAAATGTTTGGACGCAAAGCGACACTCGCATATCGCAAAGCAAAGCCGTGGTACGAAAGGCCGGTCTACTACAAGGGCAACCGCATGAACGTAATCGGCGATGGCACCCAGGTAACGATTCCCCGCTACACGCAGGCGTTCGATTGGGAACTTGAATTCGGCATTTTTCTTTGCAAAAAGGGGCGCGACATTCCCAGGGAAAAGACCCGCGAATTTATTGGCGGCTACACGATCTTTAACGATTTTTCGGCGCGCGACATTCAAAAAAGAGAAATGGGCGGACGGCTCGGCCCCGCGAAAGGAAAAGATTTTGACGGTGGCAACTCGATTGGCCCAGTACTCGTCACGCCCGATGAAATTCCCGATCCCTATAATTTGACGATGAAAGCTCGCATCAATGGAGAAGAAGTATCGTGCGGCCACACCAAAGGGATGCGCTGGAAGTTTGAAGATTTGATTGCCTACGTTTCGCAGGACGAGACTCTTTATCCGGGAGAATTTTTCGGCTCCGGCACCGGGACAGTCCCCGAATCGGGCTCGAATCGCTGCGGCTGCGGCCTCGAAATGGGGCGCTTCCTGAAAGCAGGGGATACAATCGAGCTGGAAGTTGAAAAAATCGGCAAGCTGACGAATCGCGTGGTGGGACAATCGTAGTGCATCTCACGAGCCGTTGGGTCACTCGCTCGCGGAAGGATTTCTCGTGAATTTTAGAATCATTTCTTTTGGAATTTTGCTGGTTACTGTTTCTTTATCCATTCCAGCGATGGCGCAGTCACCGGATCCTGCCCTGATGTCGGAAATACGCAAGATTCGCGCGATCGATAATCATTCGCATCCGCCGCGCGTTGTGGGCAGTGGAGAGAGTGATGATGAATTCGATGCGCTCCCCTGCGATCCTCTGGAGCCGACGGAACCCAACACGATGACGCGGCCTGAAAATCCTCAATACCTTGCCGCGTGGAAAGCGCTGTGGGGATATGAATATACGGACCGCAGCGATGCTCATGTAAAGGAACTCATCGCCAAGAAAAATAGTATCCGCCAGGAACAAGGGGACAATTATCCCGCCTGGGTGCTCGATCAATTGGGCATCGACACGGAATTTGCCAACCGCGTGGCGATGGGACGCGGGCTCGACGCGCAGCATTTTCGCTGGGTGCCGTTTGACGACGCGCTGCTGTTTCCGCTGAACAACGACGCGCTTGCCGCGGAAACGCCGGATCGCAAATTTTTCTTTGGCCGGGAAAACATGTTGCTCGCGCGCTACCGGCGAGAGCTTGCCGTCGCGTCCATGCCGCCTACACTCGCCGAATATTCTTCCCGCGTGGTTACTTCGGAACTTGAGCGGCAAAAAAATGCCGGCGCTGTGGCCATAAAATTTGAAGCCGCTTATTTGCGCTCGCTCGATTTCGAGCCCGCTTCCGAACGCGATGCGGCGGCGATATACGCCAAATACCTGCACGGCGGCTCTCCCGCAAAAGAAGAGTACACGCGCTTGCAGGATTATTTGTTTCGGTTCATTGCGGCCGAAGCGGGCCGGCTGGGATTGCCGGTTCACATCCACACGGGCGCGGGCTGCGGCGGATATTTTTTCCTGAGCGGATCGAATCCCCTGCTGCTTGAATCTGTCCTGAACGATGCGCGCCTCCGGAAGACGACCTTCGTCCTGCTCCACGGCGGTTCGGGGCCATTCACGGGCAATATTGCTCCGCTGCTGATGAAGCCGAATGTGTATGCGGATTTATCGGAGCAAACGTGGATGGAATCGCCTCACCGTCTGGCGGAAGTGCTGCGCGATTGGCTGGAGTGGTATCCGGAGAAAATCTTGTTTGGGACCGACTTGTACCCTGGTAGCGGCGCATACGACTGGGAAGAAATCGGCTGGCAAACGTCGCAAACAGGACGCCAGGCGCTGGGAATTGCCCTGACAGAAATGCTTCAAGACGGAGAAATAACTGTGCTGCGCGCGAATCAAATTGCCCGCATGGTCCTGCGTGAAAACGCCATAAAGCTATATCAGCTGCCGGACAAACAATAGTAAAAACAAGCCTGCAAAGAAAAACGCTCGTTACGCACCGAAATATACGGAACGCAACGAGCGTTTCAAAACCATTTCGTGGTCCGGCACTTGATTTCGTAGAGGCCATCCGAATTATGGACGGGCGAATTGAACTCACGCCGCGTCACCTAACCCGTCACCGGCCAAAAAATCCTTACATTACATTCCGGAAGAAAATTCAATTGACTTGGTTTTGCCGGAAACTTGAATTTCCGTGAGTTTGTCATGATCGATCACAAACGTGGTTTGATTAATTTTGCCGTTAAAATCTTTCAATGTGCATGGGACTTCGGCGGTAACCTTACTTCCCTGCATAAATTTCGCCTTACTGCCATCCGCAACGACTTTATAATCGCCCGGCGCAAGCTGCGTCGTGCCGACGGTGGTGGTCGCCGTCAGCTTTAAATTGGTTGAGATGGTATCGCCCGAATCATTTTTGGCCCAAGCCGAAACGCCCATGGTGGTCAGTGCCATAATTGCCAGAACAACTGGTAGCAAACGTCGAGACATAGCTAAAAATTCTCCTTTTTGATGTTGGAATTGTATTGCTCTTACCCACAACTTAAATCAGCCTAAGGAACCTGAAGAACTACAGGCGCCGGGGCAATGAATCCGCTAAGTGGCCTCTGTTGGATTAGATGCTTCCAGCCAAAATCCGGTTACATTTTTCAGTATATTTTTAATTCCCGCTTCACCGCGAACCAAGTGAATCTGTCGCCTCGGAAAAGTTTATTTCCAATTGCCCAGAAGTTTCCTGACGGTAACCACCTGCCCCAAATGGTAGGCATTATGGTCCGCAACGAGTAAGGCTTCGTGCAGGACGGTCTGTCCTGTTCCGTGAGAAATTTTCGCAAAAAGATCTGTTTTGCGATTCGCCACGAATTTTTTCATTGCTTCCAGATCTCGCGCGAATGCCTTTACACTTTTGTCCCACGCCTTTGCATTCGGCGGCGCGGGAGTTGCAGGCCAGTATCCCGCAGGCCAATCGGGAGAAACGTGCCTGGCGTCGCGCGAAAATTCCAGAATATCCCATTGCGCGATGCGCATGTGCTCAAGCAATTCCCATAAAGAGTGCGGCAATCCGCCGGGACGGACGCCCCTCAATTTCGGAGGAACGCCGCGAAACGATGCCTTCCCATCCGCATGCGCCCGGCGTCCGATCAAAAGATCTACAAGTTGTTTGCGCAGCTTTTCTTCTTCCACAATTCCCCCTTCGTACGACGCGATTCAATTGGCCGATGGATTCCCGGGCGCGGGAGGAATTGACTTCGGTCCTCCACATACCTCTTCCGAAATTCCCGTTTCCCATTGCCCTAATAGTTTTTGCCCCTGATCATTAATCTCTTCAACCGTTCGCGGCCTTCTCTCTCCGGACCCGGGAAAAACTAAATATAAAACGCCTCTCCACGTGCCGCCATTACGCGCATTGGAACGAATCCCCAAATTTTCAGCAAGCGCAACGGAGCCTTCACCGACCCGGTCATAGGGTCCGACATCCCCGAAAATTGCGTACGAACTTTTTCCGTTTCGCTCATTAAACACGATGGCGAAATCTCCCACGCGCGCGCCCAACTGCCGTGCCATTCCTCCAGGCAAAACCAGGAAAGGAATCTTCGAAGCGTCAACGTAGCGCGCGGGATCGTTCACTGCCTTAGAGCGGTCCGCCAGCGCAGTTTCGGAAACGTAATACCCGGGAAATGGATCGTCCGGTCCCTGGACGAAGGGCTCCCCCTGCGCATCCTTCGCGAGTCCCTCCCAACTGCCGGGAGCGCCAGCATTCTGAAGGTCATCGATGCCCGAGTTGTCCGGATGGTAGGCATTGGGCGCACCATCGGCGTCGATGGTCATTCCAGATTCGTAAAAAAATGCAGTGGTTCCTGGAAAATGTCCGACGGGAATATCACGTTCCGCTTCCCCGTCGTGTCTCATTTCAAAATTCAACAGCAGCATTTCGGAGCAGTCTCCCTGGGCTTTTTCCGGCGACCCTTGCGTTTGGGTGGAGAGAATGCATTGCCCCAATTCCGCTTGCTTTTGCTTCAGAATTGTTAAATCCAGGTCAACATGAAGCGTGGGCACGGTCTCCGTTTCATTTTCCGCCGCATTGATTAAATTCCTTTGCGAGTCGCCGGAAAATCGATCCGCCCCGTGCGATTCGACCCGCACATTCTTGAATTCGATAGGGCAATCGCGATTGGGATCTGAGGGGACATCATTTACCTCAGCAGAAACCTGCTGGCTCCTCGCCGGACTGGCAGAGAATATTAGGATTGCCGCTGCAAACAATATCGAGCTGCATTGCATATCCCGTTACCTCGAATCATTCAGCACATGGCCAATACCTTTTGATGGCGGCCACTTCGCCTGTCTTACGAAGCCCCATGCTCCCTGGTTATAGTAGACGTTGAAATGGCTCCGTGTGTTGCATGCATATTAAATCCTCCAGATTTCTCAATGATTAAAGCATTTTAATGACTATTTATATTTACCGATCCCGACCTGAGCCGGATAATTGACCAGTTACAATAGCCGTACTTTACCTGTCCTTTCGGACAGCTTCTTGGGAATCGCTCTCCTGCTAGTCTCATATCGGCCCAGGGCCTTGTATTGATTTTGGTGCCAACAGTGGTGGCGCGCAATAACCGTATCGTCGAGGAATACTGGTGTCCATCTTCCTTCTTAACATTATGCGCTGCCGTGTGCGGAATATTTCAGTTTCTCGCCTGTTATTCTCCTTGTTGGCGCTTGCAGTCATTTTGTGCACCGCGGCTGGCGCGCAGGCCCAAATTTCGCCAGGCCCTCTTTCCAAAGCGCACGAATCCCTCAATGGCTCAACTCAGTGCAACTCGTGCCACCAATTCGGGGCGAGCGCGCCCACATTCAAGTGTCTCGAATGCCATAAGGAAATTGCAGACCGCTTAACGGCGCGCAAGGGCTACCACGCGCAACTGGGCATGAAA
>Ga0182024_10018246_pt1 | contig 13085 bp, 9 predicted proteins | sample P32metaG_FD_120480 | JGI IMG/M metagenome (GOLD analysis project Ga0182024, IMG submission 120480) | Permafrost microbial communities from Stordalen Mire, Sweden - P3-2 metaG (Illumina Assembly) | ecosystem: Environmental > Terrestrial > Soil > Wetlands > Permafrost | place: Sweden: Stordalen...
AGACGATGACCTATGGGATAACCCACCACGATCTCCGGCAACACAGTTCCATCCTTCAACTCAATCGTAAGTGCGTTCGCGATGGAGCGCTTTTCCGGATCATGATAGTCGGCGGTGAATTGCGAATCTTCGAAACACGCAATCTTTGTGCGTAACTCATCGATACGGGGATCGACAGCAACTGTATCCTCATAGTCCTCTGCGGTAAGACGTCCGAATAGTAGAGGTATCGCAACCATATACTGAATGCAGTGATCGCGATCCGCGGGATTGTTGAGGGGTCCCTGCTTGTCGATGATGCGGATGCAGGCTTCGTGGGTGCGAATTGTAACGCGCGCAATGTCGGCGGCGGACTTGCCGGAGGCGGCCAACTGCGTGTGCAAGCTGATCGCCGCTTCCACCGCGGTTTGCGAGTGGAACTCAGCGGGAAACGAGACTTTGAACAAGACATTTTCCATGACGTAGCTGCCATAAGGCCGCTGAAAGCGGAACTCGTTGCCGCCAAAGGATACATCATAGAATCCCCAGGTCTTCGCTGTGAGGGCCGAGGGGTAGCCCATCTCGCCGGTTTGCGCGATCAATGCGAGCCGCACCGCTCGCGAGGAGGCATCGCCCGCGGCCCAACTCTTGCGCGAACCCGTGTTCGGCGCATGGCGATAGGTGCGCAGTGCCTGTCCATCAACCCACGCGAGTGAGACGGCGTTCAGTATCTGCTCACGCGAAAGACCAAGCATTGCCGCAGCCACAGCGGCCGATGCGACCTTCACCAGAACCACGTGATCGAGCCCAACCTTATTAAACGAATTTTCCAACGCAAGACAGCCCTGAATCTCGTGGGCTTTGATCATCGCAGTCAGCACGTCACGCATGGTCAAACCGCTCCGTCCTTCAGCGATCGCAGTGCGCGAGAGCCAATCGGCAACAGCGAGTATGCCACCGAGGTTGTCGGAAGGATGCCCCCACTCGGCTGCCAGCCATGTGTCGTTGAAGTCGAGCCAGCGGATCATGGTGCCAATGTTGAATGCCGCCTGCACGGGATCGAGTTCGTAGTGTGTGCCGGGCACACGCACGCCGTTCTTCATGTTCAGGCCGGGCACAAGTGGGCCTAGCAGCTTTGTGCAGGCGGGGAAATCCAGCGCTTGCAACCCGCAGCCGAGAGTGTCCAGCAGGCAATAACGTGCAGTCTCATAGGCCAAACGGCTCGTAATCTCATAGTTCAGAACGTAGTCGACGATGTCGACCATGACCCGATCGAATTCAGGCCTGACATTGGAGATGCGAGTGGACATAATTAACTTTCCGAGTGGCGCCGGCCTCTCACTCATTATTGAACAGCCGCGATTGGATGATGTCATTGAAATCCAGGGGCGCCGATGAAGTTCAACTACGCTCTCGGATCGGCACAAACCGCAGATCTTCCGGGCCGGTGTAGATCGCTGAAGGCCGGATAATCTTTCCGTCTGCGCGCTGCTCCATCACATGCGCCGACCAACCGCAGGTGCGAGCGATCGCAAAGATGGGCGTAAACATTGGTGTCGGAATTCCCAACATGTGATACGCCACTGCGGAGAACCAATCGAGATTGGGAAACGTTTGTTTGACATCACGCATTACAGTTTCGACGCGTTCGGCGACATCGTACATTGTACGATCGCCGGCAGCATCGGAAAGCTCGCGCGCAATCATCTTGATCACTACGTTGCGCGGGTCGCTGGTGGTATACACCGGGTGCCCAAAGCCCATGATGATCTCCTTGCGTCCGACTCGCGCGCGGATGTCCCTTTCGGCCTCATCGTCAGAGGTGTAACTCTGCTGAATCTCAAGGGCCGCTTCATTTGCGCCACCGTGCTTCGGCCCCCTCAGCGCGCCGATGGCCCCGGCAATCGCGGAGAACATGTCGGATCCCGTACCTGCGATGACGCGAGCAGTAAAGGTGGATGCATTGAACTCATGTTCTGCATAGAGAATGAGCGAGACCTGCATTGCGTGAACTCGCTGTGGGCTAGCCGGCCTTCCGTGCAGCAGATGAAGGAGGTGGCCGCCAATCGAATCGTCATCGGTCTCAACCTTGATGCGTCTGCCGCTAGACGAGAAGTGGTGCCAATACATCAGCATCGACGCGAGTGAAGAGAGCAGTCTGTCGGCAACGCGGAGGGCGCTTTCCCGCGTGTATGGTTGTTGCTCCGGTTCGGTGGTGGCAAGCATAGAGACGCCGACGCGCAATACATCCATGGGGTGCGCTTGGGCGGGCACCTGCTCAAGCGCAGCCTTCACGTACTCAGGCAGGCCGCGCAGACCATGCAGACGCATCTTGTAGGCCGCGAGTTCGGTCGCCGTTGGCAACTTACCGTAGAGCAGCAGGTACGCGACCTCTTCAAACTCGCACTTTGACGCTAAGTCCAGAATGTCATAGCCCCGATAGTGGAGATCGTTTCCCCTGGGACCGACAGAGCACAGCGCGGTATGGCCTGCCGGCACTCCCGAAAGAGCGACCGACTTCTTTGGCTTGAACTGGGACATGACCGCGGTCGATTCCGACACCTCGCTCATTGCTTGCCCTCCAGCTTTTCTCTCGCAAACAGCATGTCAAGCTTCTTCTCATACTCGTGATATCCCAGATAGTCGTAGAGATCGGCGCGTGTCTGCATAGTGTCAATCACGTTCTTCTGGGTGCCGTCCTTGCGGATGCACTCATAGACGCGCAGTGCCGCGGCATTCATGGCGCGAAATGCGGAGAGAGGATACAGGGCCAGCGACACGTCCGCGCTGCGCAGTTCATCGAGCGTAAACAGCGGAGTCGAGCCAAACTCAGTAATATTGGCCAACACTGGAACCTGGGTGCGATCGACGAAAGCGCGGTATTGCAGGAGTTCGGCAACAGCTTCCGGAAAGATCATGTCGGCACCGGCTTGGACGCATGCGTCCGCACGATCGAGGGCAGCATCAAGCCCCTCTTTTGCGAGTGCGTCGGTGCGAGCCATAATCACGAAGCTCTCATCCGTGCGCGCATCGACCGCAGCTTTAATTCGGTCAACCATCTCCTCACTGGAGACGATTGCTTTGCCGGGACGGTGGCCGCAACGCTTGGCCTGGACCTGGTCTTCGATATGGCATCCCGCGGCACCGGCTTTGGTCAAGGCGCGCACGGCGCGGGCGAGATTGAACGCTCCGCCAAAGCCTGTGTCGATATCGACTAACACTGGCAAGGAACATACGTCTGTAATCCGGCGGACATCGGCAAGCACATCGTCCAGCGTGGAGATGCCGAGATCCGGCAATCCCAGCGAGCCAGCGGACACGCCACCGCCGGAAACGTACAGGGCTCGATATCCTACTCGCGCTGCCATGCGAGCGTGATACGCGTTGATCGCACCGACTACTTGCAGCGGTCGTTCCGCCCGGACCGCGGCATGTAGTTTGGCGCCCGCCGAAAGACCTTCCTCTATTGACTCACGCTCTTGATCATTTGCCATGTTCCATTGTCTCGCACCAATTTTCGCAGGAAGCCTAGTTGAGCGCCTCAAAAATCGCCGCGATGCCCTGCCCTCCACCAATGCACATCGTAACAAGGGCGTAGCGTCCGCCGATGCGGTGGAGTTCATGGAGCGCCTTTACGGTCACGATCGCGCCAGTCGCCCCCAAGGGGTGGCCTAACGAGATTCCACTGCCGTTGGGATTGGTCTTCGCAGATGGGAAGTTCAGTTCGCGGATGACTGCAAGCGCCTGCGCGGCGAAGGCTTCGTTGACCTCAAAGACATCAATCTGATCGACCGTCATCCCGGCTCGCTTAAGCGCTTGCCTCACGGCCGAGACCGGACCTATGCCCATGTAGCCGGGTTCGACACCGGTTACGGCGTAATCCACCAGTTTGGCCATCGGCTTCAGGCCGCGCTCCTCCGCGGCCTTACGATCCATCAGGGCGAGCGCGGCCGCCGCATCGTTAATGGTGGATGAGTTGCCGGCGGTTACGGTGCCATTGGGATCAAACGCCGGTTTCAATCTGGCGAGGTTCTGCGGGGTTGCATCCGACCGGGGAGATTCGTCTACGGCAAAAGGGGTGGTGCCGCCCTTGATCTTGATTTCAATCGGCACAATCTGTCCCACGAACTTGCCGCTTTGGATCGCGTCCAGGGCGCGCCTGTGGCTCTCAACCGCCAATTCATCCTGGGCTTCTCGGGAGATGTTCCACTTGCGGGCCACATTCTCTGCAGTGATTCCCATGTGGACTTCGTCGAACGGATCGGTCAGTGCAGCCACCATTACATCTACCGCGGCGGTATCGTTCATACGCGCCCCCCAACGCATATTGGGAAGCCAGTATGGCGCCCGGCTCATCGATTCCGTGCCGCCACCCACCGCGGCAAGCGCATCGCCATGCATAATTGTCTGCGCCGCGAGAAGGATGGCCGAGAGGCCGCTGCCGCAAAGGCGGTTCACGGTGATGGCCGAAGTCTCAATCGGCAAGCCGCCCTGCAGGGCCGCAACCCGGGCAAGATACAAATCCTTTGCGTCGGTGTGAATTACGTTGCCGAAGGCAACAGCGCCTATGTCGCCTGGGGCAAGTCCCGAACGCCGGACGGATTCGCGCGTGACTGTAGCGGCAAGTTGGGTAGGTGGAATGTCCTTGAGCGCGCCTCCATATTTTCCAACGGCGGTACGCACTGCACTTAGCACCACTACTTCCGGGGTCATCATTTCAGTTCTCCCAATCAATTTATTGCAATGCAGCGGCTGCGCAGCGTTGCCGCTTCGGTCCATCAGGGAAGCTTCTGTCACAATGCCCTTCCAATAACTCGTCGAAAGCGTGTCAAGAGTGCTGCGCCGTAATTCCAGCCAGTAATCCTGATCATGAGGTACGCCTCACGGAAAGTTATCCAGAAGTCTTCGCTAGAATCGGGCGAATTCCCCATAGCTCAGGAATGTTTCTTGCGGGACCGTTTGCAGTTAGACTTGGCGTCAATAGGCCGACATGAGACACTTTCCCAGATCAGACACTCAACTGTGCCGATCATCTTTGGCCTAATTCCACCCAACGTCGGTGATGACGGTCACTTCACTTCGCCTCCAAGAACCGAAGATCACTCCAACGCGGCGCAGGCGCCTTCATCGGTTTCGGGATCTGGAAGACTTGTGGGTAGGACCACACAGCGACGATCCGCGTCTGAAGGCAGAGGTCTACCCCACGGGGCAGGTAGAAACTACACCGGCAGGCGCCATGCCGGTCAGGCGGCGTGCACGGTCGGAGTGTGCTTGGAAGGAGGGCCCCGCTGTTCCTGCGGTAATGTCCCAAGCAGTCTCACTGCTGCCTGGACGAGTTCACCCGGAGTTCGCCACATCAAGCTAGTGTCGAGGCCCGTCTCGTCCTCTTGCTTGCCATGGCCTCTCACAACCTGCAAAACGCTTGCCTGGGGCCAGCGCCGATAAACATCCGCAATGACACACGAGCGTCGGACAGGCGATATGAAGAGCGTGTGGCAAAGGATGACGAGATCGAAACTTCCATCCTTTAAGAGAACGTTCAATTGGTTTGTATCGCAACAGGTCACGCATGCGCCGGTCTTAGCCAGAATTTCTGCGCGCGTCTCCAGCAGCGAAGGCTGTTCGCCGATCAACAATATTCGATCCATAGTGTGTCTCCTTCCAGCACGTCGGAGACTCACACGAGATGAGCCGTCGGCGAAAACCTGTGGCAAAACAAAATAAACCTGCGTTCTACTCGCGTACTGTCGTCTATCACACACAACTCAAAAGAATAAGTCAATGCCATTGCCCGGGGTTACGCTGATAGCGAAATGGTGCGGGCCGTGCCCCAGACGTTCTGCAAAAGATCATTGCGCGCATACGCGCACGCCGTCTTGGCACGCCATCCGACATTGCTCGTGGAATCGCTTTTCTCACTGCCGACGAAAGCGATTTCGTCACGGGATCTACGCTCTCGATCAATGGCGGCCAGCATATGTATTGAGTCACACGCAGGTCGGCTGGCGAGGATCAAGTCCCAAGAACTATGCGGCCATCGATCGAAAGAAGAAGCCGGATTCAGTCACCCATTCCGGAGGTTGCCATCAGCTCCGAAATCTGGGTGACTGGCCGGTATTGTTCTTCAAACTGCTCTTCCTCCGTGGAGCCAGGAAGTGCGCGAATCGAGGTCTGCCCCGCGGCTATCGTATTGGCGAGTTCGTCGAAATAGCCTGTGCCAACAAACCGCTGATGTTTGACGGCTCCGTAGCCAAACTTATCGGCCATTTCGAACTCGCGCTGTTGCAGTTTGGAATAAGCGGACATGCCTGATTGGGCATACTCCCGGGCCAATTCAAAGGCTGACAGATTCAACGCGTGGAATCCAGCCAAGGTGACGAATTGAAAGCGATACCCCATATCACCGAGTTGACGCTGGAATTGGGCGATCTCGCACTCATTCAACTTAGCCTTCCAGTGGAACGACGGCGAGCAGTTGTAAGCCAGCAGCTTGCCTGGAAACTGACCGTGAATGGCGTCAGCGAAGCGCTTGGCCTCCTTGATGTTGGGTTCAGACGTTTCACACCAGATCATGTCGGCGTACGGTGCATAGGCCAGCCCTCGGGCGATGGCAGCGTCAAGCCCGCCGGTCATCCCGAAGAATCCCTCGACGGTTCGGTCGCCGGTCAAGAACGGGTGATCGGTAGGATCGCAATCGCTGGTGATGAGTTGCGCGCCGTTCGCGTCCGTACGTGCAATCAGAATGGTAGGGACACCCAGCACGTCGGCGGCAAGGCGGGCGGCGACAAGTTTCTGGACGGCCTCCCGCGTGGGCACTAATACCTTGCCGCCCATATGGCCACACTTCTTCGCGGAGGAGAGTTGGTCTTCAAAATGAACCGCCGCGGCCCCCGCTTCGATCATGGCTTTCATCAACTCGAATGCGTTGAGTGTTCCACCGAAGCCCGCTTCCGCATCAGCAACGATGGGGAGCATCCAATCGATCCAATCCTGGCCTTCCGCATGGGCGATCTGGTCAGAGCGGATCAACGCATTGTTGATGGCCTTGACGACGCTGGGCACGCTATTTGCTGGATAGAGACTCTGGTCGGGATACATCTGACCGCCGAGGTTGGCGTCGGCAGCGACCTGCCAGCCACTGAGGTAGATTGCCTTCAGACCCGCTTGAGCCATCTCTACAGCCTGATTTCCGGTCAATGCCCCGAGTGCTGCCACGTAGGGTTCCTGGTGAAGCAAGCGCCAAAGTTTCTCCGCCCCGGTGCGTGCGATCGAGTATTCGACTTGAACAGTTCCCCGAAGGCGAGCGACATCCTCGGCTTGGTACGTGCGGGTGATCCCTTCCCAGCGTTGGGAGTCCCAGTTCGTGGCGAATGCTGCAAGCTGACTCATATCCGTCTCCTTGGATGGAAAATCTGGTATTCGTCCAGACAACTCTGTTGTGATGCGAGTAGAACCGCAACCGTCCCTCGGCACAAGGGGCGTAGTCCGATTCGGACGCATGGACATATTGGCCTAACTAGAGCATCATGGCCGCGGACCACAGTACCGACAGAAAGCGGGACGGAGTTGCCGTGACGTCGATCACAATCAAATCCAGAGGGCAAAGAAGGCAAAGGATCGGTGGCCCGAGTATGGCGCTCGGGCCGGATTTTATCGAGGCGCTTAGTCGAGCTCATGCTGATCGGCGCGTTGCTAAAGGCGTTGCCATGCTGGATGGATCCCAGGATGCGATGGTTGCACTCTCGCCAAGTGAACCCCATGCGGCAGAACTATTGCTTCTGATTGCGCAATGGGTCGACGTCGGCTACAAGGACCACGACCTTCTCGAGATGCTGCTCTTGAAGTTTCCGCCCGAGCTTCGGCAGGAATTGCAACTCAGAGATTACCTCCGCATCCGCATGGTGGAGGCATTTCATGCATTGTCGACAAGCAGCGTGGACACTGCAATTGACATCCTCACCTTCGTTCTCCAGGCGCAACAGGAATATCCCGACAAACAGTTGGTCGCGCTGGCTCACTTCTGGAAGGGCCGCGCCCACCGGAAGAAAGGAGAGTATGACCTTGCCCTCAGAGACATCGTCGCCGCTCGCAGCCTGGCGATACAGTTTGCTGAGGGCAGGGCATTCGCCGCTGTCATTCAGATCCAGGAGAGTTGGCTGCTTTTTCAGGACGGTAAGCGGAAGGAAGCCTGGCGATTGCTGGCCGAAGCGGAGTCCGTGCTCGAATCTACCGACTACTATGTGGCACTGGGCAATATCGAGTCTGCGCGCGGTCGAATTGTCCGCCGCGCCGGCGAGTATGCAAAAGCCCTGGAACATTTCCATCGCGCTATCGCCATTTACTCGGGAGGAGATCCGACCCACCCGAATCTGGCACGTACTCTCGTCAACGCTGCTTACGTCAAGCGGCTCCTCGCCCTGCAGTTGCGCAAGAGGATCGATGCAAAGACGCTCAAGCCGAGACGCGTGTCAGCAGGAGATCGCTCCCATACGCAAGATCGCCATCGTGGCAATCTTCGCGGACGCTATCTCCAGATGTGCCATGAGGCGATCTCGCTGCTGCAGCAAGCGAGGGAGATTTATACGCGCCGTTCGCAAATCAGCGGAATTGGATCCGTGGTTCTCAACACCGGATATCTCCACATGGATAGGGGCGATATCGACAGTGCCGCTCTTGAGGGTATTGAAGCTTACCGCCTGGGCCATGAGCAGAACGACCACATCCTGATGGCACGTGCCAGAATCCTGCAGGCGTCGATTGAGAATGCGCGTATTGACGAGCAACTAGCGGAGGAGGAAGACGTCGCCATTCATGCCGACATCGCGAAAAAGTACTGCGAAGAGGCCCTCGACCTGGCACACCATACGCAGAATCGCCGCCTGCTTGCCAGCGCTTATATCGCCAGTGGCATGACGGCGAGCAATGACTTCTTTGAGGAATGGGAACTTGCCAAACAACGTGCTGGTGAAGCGGCCGGTCTATTGGAACCGGGCGACAGCGATGCCTTACTGCACGATCTTGCAGCCCTGAAGACCAGGATCATGCAAGCTTCTGGAATCAACGACGCACTACGCAGTTGGTCCGAGGGAATGATTGGAGACAAAACATTCCAACAGATCAGCGAAGAATTCGCTGAGTTGGTCATCCCGAAGGTTTGGTTGCGCGAGGGTAAGATAGTCTCCCGCGTGGCCCAGCGTCTGTCGATATCCCCTAAGAAAGTGCGACGCGTTCTGAGGAATACAGGCTTCCTGCAACCTAAATAAGGAAGCCGAACAAAGTCTCTGCGGCAAGGATCGCCGAGGAACTGCCGTAGAATGACTCTGGAGCTTTCTCGAAGAGAGTGAGCTGCCAGATGGTTTGAACCGACAAAGGCGAACGATAAAAGCCGTGTCGGCCGCTGGGAGTTCACGACTTTGACTCCGAGACAAACCTGTCGTCTTTGCAAGAGTCTCAGTGATGGGGTGAATACGATGCGACTTCCGGCTTATCTCGCCTTATCTGGATTTCTGTCGGTCGTGCTTGTCAACGGCTGCTCCAAGACAGCTGTGGTTGAGGGAGGCGGAGGCGGAGGCGTAATCATCGGGAGCTCGGGAGGGTCCGGGGGTGGCCCAACCTCCGGGGGTGGCCCAACCTCCGGCGGTGGCCCAACCTCAGGTGGTGCGCCAACCTCCGGTGGAACCGGCTCCGGGATGGGTGGATCGGGAACGGGCGGCTCCGGCGGGAGCGGCGGCTCCGGCGGGAGTGGTGGTTCCGGCGCAATTGTTAAGTCTCCCAACGGCTCGCCCCATTTGGCTTCGGATGTGCCTGCGACAAAGCCATTACAGGGCCTCGTGAGCGGAGGGCGGTCGCGGGCTGTTGTCGGCGCCCGAGTATACGTGTTGGAGGAGAACACGGCCGGCTATGGGGAGTCTGCCATCTCGCTGCTGACCTCGGCCACAGAAAACCCGAGTGATTCGACAGGGTACTACGTGTTGACGGGGGAGCATGGCGGTTTCTCGATTGCGGGCGACTACACCTGCACCGTGGGGCGACCGGTTTACCTGTATGTGCGGGGCGGGGACAGCGGAGGCAGCGGCGCGAATTCTGCGATTGGCCTGATGGCTTCGCTGGGCGCGTGCCCCGAAGGGGGAGACTTCACCTCGGCTGAGCCTTTCGTCTTCGTCAACGAAGTTTCGACCATCGCGGCGGCCTACGCCATGTCGGATGTGGCGGCTGACCCGACGCACGTGTCTCGACCGGGGGGTGTAATGGCTGCCGCCGACGCGAGGAGTGCCGCGAATCTTGCGCGGATTGCCACGGGTGTGGCGAACGTCGCTGTGCCCTCGCATCGTGGCACAAAGGTTCCACAGCGCAAGATCAATACGCTTGCCAATATTCTTTCCGGCTGCGTCAACAGCAGCGGTCCCATGTCGGCGGGTTGCGCCACGCTGTTTGCGAATGCGCGGAATGGGGGTTCGTCCGGGACGATTCCCGGCGATACGGCGACGGCCGCGATTAACATCGCACACAATCCGCGGGTGAACACGGCGGTTTTATACCGACTTCAACCTGGGCTGGATGCTCCGTTCCAACCCAGTCTGCAGTCCGCGCCTGAGGATTTCACGATTCAGGTGGCGAGTGAGTCGCAGGAGGAGGCAATTGGGCTGGTGTCTCCTCACTGAGGTGCGATGGACATCGCGATGCCCGCCGCGTAGCTTCCATGGGCTGCAGCCGTTCGGGTGCGCGGGTGTGGGGTCAGGCTGAGTTCACTCGGCTGCTGAGGGATTTCTGCGGGCGTCCACAGTGGCGTAGCCGCCAGGGATGCTGAACCAGGAAGCGTCCGGTTCTCCGCGAAGAAGGTCGGTAACGGTCAGCGAGATTTGACCCAGTTGCGGATCATTGCGGACGATGGAGAGATCCATCTGCAAGTCGGGGGAAAACCAACGTTCCTTGCTGCTGACCACGATGCGGCTGTTGCCGCGCGTGCCTGCGTTGCTGACAGTGATCTCACGGGTTCCCACCACGGACATGGACTCCATGGTCTGGTTACCGAGGCTCTCGCGGGTAAAGCCCTTGGTCTGCATGGGAGGCAGCGGGTAGAGGCTGACCTAGGACGAAGCCAGAGGAGCGCGGAAATCAACGACGGTACAACCCATAGTGTCCTGCGAACAGGTGATGTGTGCTGCGCCGACGGGGTCCGTGATGCCGAAACTGCGCAGAGGGGGGTCGGCTTGAGAGTTGGCGGGAATGAAGTCGCGGGTCTCGCGATGCACGCGACCCTGGGAGTCGCGCGCTACCATGGTGTAGTACTTACGTGAAACAGTGCCGCCGCCGACCAGCGGCTGATCCCAGGTAACGAGGACTTTTGCGGTGAAGGGGGCGTTGGGGACGGGGGGGATACTGATGCCATCAATCCGGGTATGAATTCTGCCGTCGACTACGGTCTGCGGCGAGCTCTGGGCGACAGCGAGGTTGGAGAGGGCGAGAAAACCAAGCAGGATGACAGCGCGCATGGCGTAACTCCTCGAAACGACGAGATAAGTATTGCACAACCGGGAGAGCGCTGGAGAGAGTCACCGGGCCCGACGGACCCCGTCGATTAGACGACGAAACCGTGCTCGATGTGCGCCCCGGTCTGAAGATTTCCGGCGGCATTCACGTGCCCCGGACCTTCTGGAGTAGCTTGGAGGACGATGCCAGAGCGCCGGTTTGCCAGTCTGTTGGGTCTTTTCGTTTTCCTTCTGCCGTCGGGAACGTGCGCGACCGCGCATGCGCAGGGCGACGGCCGGGGAGCGCAGCTGTTCACGGCGAATTGTTCAGCATGCCACGGTGCAGATGGAAAAGGCAGGGACAAAGCGGCTGCGGTGGCTACCACCCTGGGCCTGATGACGCTCTCCGATGCGGAGCTAACGCGGATTCTGCACGATGGAACATCGGAGGGGATGCCGTCGTTCGCGCAGATCGGCGATGCAAATATCGCCGCCGCGGTGCGCTATCTGCGCATTCTGGAGGCGGATGCGCTGCCTGCCTCTGCGGCACTACCGGCCGCGGTGGAGGGTACCGTGGCGAGGAACTCCATCATTCGTCTTCCGGATGTCACGCAGCGTGATCTGCTGCAGAAACGGATCACGGAGAATTGGGTTTCCTACAACGGCGACTATAGCGGCAGACGTTTTAGCAGCCTGACCCAGATAACACCGGCAAATGTGAGCCGCATGGCCGCGCGGTGGGTCTTCCATGTGCGCGAAGCAGGCCCCATGGAAGTAACGCCGGTAGTCGCCGGAGGCATCATGTTTGTGACCAGCGCCAACGATGTGTACGCGCTGGACGCGCGGACGGGCACACAGTTGTGGCACCATGCGCGGTCCACCACGCAAGGGTTGGTGGATGATGCCTCCGGTCACCACAATCGCGGAATCGCCATTTTGGGTACGCGCATTTACATGGAGACGGACAACGCACACCTGTTGTGCCTGGATGGGCGCTCCGGACACATGCTGTGGGATGATGCGTACGCTGTTGGCAACAAGAATTATGGCGCGACCAGCGCACCGCTGATTGTGAAAGACAAGGTGATCGTGGGGACTTCAGGCGGCGACGACGGCGTGCGCGGCTTTCTGGCGGCCTTTGATGCGGAGACGGGCAAGGAGGCGTGGAGGTTCTGGACCATCCCGGGCCCCGGAGAAAAGGGCAACGAGAGCTGGCCGGGCGCTATGTATCTGCACGGCGGCGGGACGACCTGGATGCCGGGCACGTATGATCCCGATCTGAACACGCTGTACTGGGGCACGGGCAATCCTGCGCCCGACTATGACGGCAGCGTGCGACCTGGGGACGATTTGTATACGAGTTGCCTGCTGGCGCTTGATCCCGACAACGGCAAGCTGAGGTGGTACTTCCAATACAGCCCGCACGACCTCTACGACTTTGACGCAACGCAGACGCCGGTCCTGGTGGACGCGGTCTTCCAAGGAAGAGCTCGCAAGTTGATCGTCACGGCGAACCGTAATGGCTTCCTGTATGTGCTGGATCGGACTACGGGAGCATTCCTTTTGGCGAAGCAGTTCGACAGGACGCAGACGTGGGCCAAGGGCATTGACGCCAGGGGACGGCCGATCTCGGCGGGA